>Ga0208199_1000071_pt1 | contig 40100 bp, 31 predicted proteins | sample Sb_taG_FD_187705 | JGI IMG/M metagenome (GOLD analysis project Ga0208199, IMG submission 187705) | Peat soil microbial communities from Weissenstadt, Germany - Sb_50d_1_NS metaG (SPAdes) (version 2) | ecosystem: Environmental > Terrestrial > Soil > Wetlands > Peat | place: Germany: Weissenstadt... | reverse complement strand
AGCAGCCCATCGCCGCCGCGGTCTGCGCCTCCGTCTGATCAGCGAAATAGCGGAGCACGACCACGGCCCGCTGCCTGGCCGGCAGCCGGTCCAGCGCCGCGATCAGCGCCTGACGGGCGTCGACCTGCGCGAACACGTCCCCGTAGGCGTGCTCGGGCAGCCGCCCGGTGGCGATCTCGCCGGTCCAGCGCCGCTGCCGCCAGCGCAGGAACGTGTTCACCATGATCTTCCGCACGTAGAGTTCCGGCGCGTCCTGCCTGGTCAAGGTGGCCCACCGGGGCCACGCCGCGGCCAGCGCGGTCTGCACGAGGTCCTCGGCGCTCGGCCAGTCGCCGGTCAGCAGCCAGCCGGACCGCAGCAGTGCGCTCGACCGGGCCTCGACGAAATCACGGAACCCATCCGGTTCAGACGGGTGACCATCCACGGGCAACACCTCCACCGAAGCCAGCACCTTAAAAACCCTCCACAACCACAGCGAGCGCCCACGGGCCGGGCCGGTGAGCGTACGGCGGAGCGGGATGGACTCCGGCCCAGCGGCCTCACGTGTATAAGAGCCATCAGCTGGCCGGGATGGTTTACTCCTGGAGCCGATCGAGTTGCCGGGCCGCTCGCTGCTGCCTGGAGGTCGCCCGGTAGGACTGCCGCCGCGCCTCGGCCAGGCGCTGGCGCGCGTCGGCGAGTCCGGCTTCCAGGTGGCGGACGGCCTCTTCCAGGTCGCGTTCGGCCACGGTGGCGGCTTCGACGTCCTGGTCGGCTTGAGCCAAGATCCGTTCGGCCTCCATGATCTTCTCCCGGCGGCGGTCCGCGCGCTCGGTTTCGGCCTCAGCCGGCGGCGGGTTCGCGGGTTTGCGAGCCGGAGCCGGGGCCGGAGCGGGGATCGTCCCGGAGAGCGAGTCCAGGCCGAAGCCGGACCAGTGCGCGGCGCGGACCAGGGTGCCCAGGTTCGCGGCCACCTCCGGGTCGGCGATGGCGGCGTCCAGGGTGGCGGTCACCTCCTCGCGCAGCGCCGCGGGCGGCGCGGGCAGTTCCGAGACCCGCAGGGCCGCCCGGGTGAGCTCGTCGACCAGCCGGGCCCGGGCCGCGGTCAGCTCCCTGATCCTGGCGCCATCGGCCGCCCCCGCCGCGGCCCGCAGGTCGGCGGCCAGCGCGTCGAGCCGGGACCTGACCTCCGGGTCCGACCGGACCAGGCGGTTCACCACCCACGCCGAACGGGTCGGTTTACGCAGCGCCGTGATCTGCTTGGCCGCGGCCGGCTCCCCCGCGTCGCGGGCGGCGGCGGCGAGTCCGGCGCGGCGCTCGGTGAAGCCGTCCGGGTCGGCCTCGTACAGCTCGGCCACCGCGTCGGCCAGCAGGTCGCTCACAGTGTCGCCCGCTCGCCTGCCGGGCGCCTTGAGGCGCCGCCTTCCCTCGTCGCTCGTCCCTCGCTCCTCAGTCCAGGCGGCACCGCGCCCTTCGGCTCGCTCACCTCAGGCAGAATAGGCGCCATGACGAGCATCGTGCCATCGGGACAGGGCCACCTGCTGACCGCGCGCGGGAACGTGATGGCGTTCAAGGCCGTCGCGGACCAGACCGGCGGCGACTTCTCGCTCATGGAGCGCACCGTGCCGCCGGGCGCCCGTACCCCGCCACCGCACCGGCACGTGAACTGCTCGGAGGCGTTCTTCGTGCTGGACGGGACGATCACCTTCCGGCTGGACGACGCCGAGCTGACCGGCGGCGCCGGGGACTTCCTGCTGGTGCCACGGGGAGCGGCGCACACGTTCGGGAACTCCAGCGATTCGCCGGCCCGGCTGCTGGTCCTGCACGCTCCGGCTATGGATGCCTATTTCGAAGAACTGCACAAGCTCTGGGCCGACAGTGAACCGCCGTCGCGGGAGACCGAACTCGAGCTGATGAGCAGGTACGGCATGGAGCCCGGCTAGACGCCCGGCTGAAAATGTCAGAGGGCCGACGTAGGGTGAGGAACTATGCCGCCTACCGCACCTGTTGAGGTCAGCCCGGACACACTCGAGCAGTACCGCCGGGAGCTGACCGGCTACTGCTACCGCATGCTGGGGTCGGGGTTCGAAGCCGACGACGCCGTACAGGAGACGATGCTGCGGGCCTGGCGCGCGGCCGACGGGTTCGAGGGCCGGTCGAGCGTGCGGTCATGGCTGTACCGGATCGCCACCAACATCTGCCTGGACATGCTCCGCGGGCGGCAGCGGCGGGCGCTGCCGATCGACCTCGGGCCGGCCTCGCCGCCGGTCGAGGCGCTGCTCGGCGGGTTTCACCCGGACGACATCTGGATCTCCCCGATCGCCGACGACCAGGCGGTGCCCGAGCATGGCGACCCGGCCGAGATCGCGGTGGCGCGGGACACGATCAGGCTGGCGTTCATCACCGCGCTGCAGCACCTGCCGGCCAGGCAGCGGGCCGCGCTGATCCTGTGCGAGGTGCTGCGGATGCCCGCGACGGAGGCCGCGGCCACCCTGGGCACCAGCGTGCCCGCCGTGAACAGCGCGCTGCAGCGGGCCCGGGCCACGCTGGCCGCGCTGCCCGAGGAGCAGCGGCCGACCTCGGTGGACGCAGACCAGAGCGAGCTGCTGGCCAAGTATGTCGACGCGTTCCAGCGCTACGACATGGAACAGCTGGTCACGCTGCTGCACGACGACGCGCTGATGACGATGCCGCCATTCGCCATGTGGATCAGGGGCGCGGAGAACGTCTGCCGCTGGATGACCCAGCCGACGCCGAGCCAGTGCGCGGGCTCGATCCTGGTTCCGGTGGGCTGGGTCAACGGCGTCCAGGCGTGGGGGCAGTACAAGCCGGACCCCAACGGCGGCTACCAGCCGTGGGCGCTGCAGGTGCACGAGGTGTCCGGCGGCCGGATCAGCCGCCTGACCTTCTTCCTGGACGCCGAGCGGATTTTCCCCGCGTTCGGGCTGCCGCCGCACCTAAGCTAAGCCGGGTGAGCACCGATACTCCCGGTTTTTCCGGCGTCGGGCAGCCCGGGTTCGTAGCCCGTTACGGGCTGGCAGAGCATGGGCTGGCAGGGCACGAGCTGGCTGCGGCTGAGCGCGAGGCCATGGCGGAGCAGGTCGCGGCCCGGATCCGCGAGCTTGGACTGCGGACCGTCCGGCTGGCGGTTGTCGACCAGCACGGGGTGCCGCGTGGCAAGATGCTGTCCCCCGACGCCGCCATCGCCGCGATGTCCGACGGACTCGACTTCTCCGGCGCCATCTACAGCCTGGACACCGGTAACCAGGTGTTCGTGCCCGCGTTCGCCCGCGGCGGCGGCTTCGGCATCGCGGAGTTCACCGGGTTCCCCGACGTGGTGGTCGTGCCCGACCCGGCCACCTTCCGGGTGCTGCCGTGGGCGGACCGGACCGGCTGGATGCTGTGCGACGTCTACTTCGGCAACGGGCAGCCGGTGCCGCTCGACGGCCGCGGCCTGCTCCGCCGGATGCTTTCTGACCTGGCGGCAGCCGGGTACGACTACATGGCCGGCCTTGAGGTCGAGTTCTCCGTCGTCATCCGCTCGCCGGAAGAGCTGGCGCCGGAGAACGCCGGCTTCACGCCGCCACCGCCGCCGGTCAGCGTGTTCGAGCGGGGCTATCAGTTCCTGTCCGAGGTGCGGCTGGACGGCATGGGCGACACGCTGGAGGCGGTGCGGGACGCGCTGTGCGACGTAGGCTTGCCGCCGCGGTCGATCGAGGACGAGTGGGGTCCAGGCCAGCTCGAGTTCAGCTTCGCCCCCATTGCCGGGCTGGCCGCGGCCGACGCCGCGGTGCTGTTCCGGTCGGCGGTCAAGCAGGTCTGCCAGCGGCGCGGGCTGCTGGCCACGTTCATGTGCCGTCCCGCGCTGCCGAACTTCTTCTCCTCCGGCTGGCACCTGCACCAGTCACTGCTGTCCCGCGCGGACGGCTCGAACGCGTTCGCCAGCGTTTCCGAGGCGCTGTCCGGGGTCGGCCGGCAGTACGTGGCCGGGCTGCTCGAGCACACCATGCCGATGACCGTATTCGCGGCGCCGACGGTCAACGGCTACAAGCGGTTCCGGCCCTACTCGTTCGCCCCCGACCGGGTGTGCTGGGCGATCGAGAACCGCGGCGCGCTGGTCCGGGTCCAGGGCTCGCCCGGCGACACCAGCAGCCACGTGGAGATGCGGCTCGGCGAGCCGGCCGCGAACCCGTACTTCTACCTGGCGTCGAACATCGCGGCGGGCCTGGACGGCATCCGGCGTGGCGTAGAGCCACCGCCGCCGGCCGAAGCCGACCCGTACGCGATCGAGGCGCCTCCGTTGCCGGCGTCGCTGGCCGAGGCGGTGGACGCACTCGACGCGGACGCGTTCTACCGGAAGGCGTTCGGCGACACGCTGGTCTCCTACCTGGTCATGATGAAGCGCTTCGAGATCGCGCGGTACTCCGACGCGCTGGCCGAACTCCCCATGCCCGACGGCCAGGACGTCAGCGACTGGGAGATGCGCGAGTACTTCGAGTTCTTCTGAGCCTTTGTTATCTGGTGTCCACTGTTATCTGGTGTCTGTTATCTGGTGTCCACGGAGTACCAGGTGGTCGGGTCGGCCGGGGTCTTCGGGTCGGGCTGGAAGTCGTAGCGCAGGCCGCCGTCCCGGGCCAGGGCGATGAGGGTGGCCGACGTGCTCCCCCACACCCGGCCGTCGGGTAGCTCGCGGCGGACGAGGATCGCGCCGGGTTCGGTGGCGGCCAGGCCGTCACCTCCGGCCAGGGTGAGCCAGTCCGCCCAGGCGTCCTTGAGGGTGGCCGCCGGGGCGCCGGACGGCCTCCGGGCGGCGAACTTCGGGCCGAAGCGCCGTGCCTTCTCGTCGGCGGGCTTCTGCCGGCTGTCGCTGGGGGGCGGGTACATGTGGCCGGCGTTGGTCAGCACGTGGGTGGCCGGGGTGAGCTCGGTGAGCTCGGCGTTCCTGCCGTCCCAGCCCAGCAGCAGCACCGCGGGGAAAGGGTTCAGGTCGGCGCAGACCAGGTAGAACGGGTCGTAGCTGGCCAGGGTGTCCGGGTCTTCGCGCAGTTGTTTGAGGGCCGCGCGTCCCTCGGCCGCGGCGCGCAGCGGGAGCTCGCCCCGGGAGCGGCGGCGGGCCGGCGGGGCGAACTCGCCCCGGCCGTTCAGGATGCAGCTGACCCGCGACAGCTCCGGGTACACCGCGAGCCAGGTCCCGCCGGCCTGCTCGTCACGCCCGCCGATCAGCGGTGATCCCGGCCAGTGCCGGGCCGGCGGCTGCCAGGGGCGGCCGGTGAACTCGTCCCTGATGCCGAGCAAGAGCAGCGGCACCTGGTCTTCCGGCGCCAGGCTGACCACGACCGTACACATCGCTTCCGAGTCTGCCATGCGCCGAGACGTGAACCTCGGCCCGTTCGGCTGAAATAGGCTGTAGACGGGACCGGACGTGCAGCCGGACACCTGGTGCCGCCGTCGGCCTCGCGGTGAGGAGGAACGATGAGAGACGAGCCGGATCTGGCCAGGCTGCTGTCCCGGACGCTGTGGCCGCGACCGCGGCGCCGGCCCAAGCGCAGGCCGTGGGACGAGGTGCCGGACAAGCCAGGCAAGGCATGGGATGAGGTGCCTGAGAAGCCGGGCCGGTCCTGGGACGAGGCGCCCGAGCACGGCAGATAGGTAGGCCTGGCCGTCCGAGTTGGAGGCACCATGAGGGATCTGGTCGACCTGCTGTACCGCGCGGACTGGACGCGGCTGAGCCTGACCGCCGAGGTGAGCATCACGCGGGACCGCGACCTGTGGCGGAACCGGTTCGCCGACGGGCCGCCGCCGCGGCCGTGGAGCGGAGGGCAGTTCGGCCCGTGGGGCGCGCCGTGGTTCGGGCCGCCGCGGGGGCTGGCGGACGAGGATCCTTCCGTGCCGTGGCAATCGTGGGAGTCACCGGACGAGGCGGACCCTTGGGGGCCGCGGACCGACGGGCGCGAGTGGGAGCTGGCCACCGAGGTGCTTGGCACCGAATCGAGGCGGTTCACGCTGCTGATCGCGCCCGGCGGGCGGTACCGCGAGCAGGGCGAGAGCCACCTGAGCGGGTGTGACGGGGGGCGGAGCTGGCACGCCGTGCCCGACGACGACGGCAGGTCCGTCGAGGCGGCGGGCGGCGGCTGGACGGTCGAGGCTACGGGCGGCCCAGAGCCGCCGCCAGCGGCGCGGCTGCTCCGGCCGTCGTGGCTGCTCACCGGCTTCACCCTGGAACCAGGCGGCCCGGCGACCGTGAGCGGAAGGGACGTGCTGCGGGTCGTGGCGACGCCACGGCCGGGCACCGAGACCCGGCGCGTGGTGAGGCGCCGCCCGCTGGACCGGGTGGAGGTCGCCGTGGACGCCGAGCTCGGCATCCTGCTGCGCTGCGAGGAGATTCTCGACGGCAGGCCGCTGCGGGTGACCGAACTCGCCGACCTCCTCATCGACCCGGCTCCGGCCAGCGACGACGCGCCGTTCCTGCCGCCGGGCGGCTGGGACGGCGTCAAGGAAAGCGCGCCGCCTGACTGGCCTTGGCAGAGCACGCCGGACGGACCCGGCTGGGAGGTGACCAAGCTCGTGGCGGGCCTGGCCGCGGGCGGCCTGGGCGCGCTGATCAAGTCGTCCAGGTCCCGGCCCTTTGAACAGGCCACCCAGGAGCCGGCCGAGGCGGAAATGCCTGCGTTCGACGGGCCGTTGCCTGCGGGTGGGCCTTTGCCTGGTGACGAGGTGCTGCGCCTGCTGCACTCCGGCCCGGACCGCTGGGCGCCTGGGATCACGGCCACGCTGCACCAGTGGCACGACGTCGCCGCGATGCTGGCCCGGGTTCCTGACGGCGCGCGGCGGGCTGGCTTCGGCGGGCTCGGCCTTCTCATCGACACGGCAGGCGAGCGGATCGCGACCGTGCACACGGCCTTCCGGATCCGCCTCGGCGGACCCGGGCAGTACCGGATCGAGCCGGTGCTCTACTCCAGGCACCCCCACGAGACCGTGGTCTGCGACGCCGAGCGGCAGTGGCGGATCGGCGAGCACGAGGCCTTCACCCGACCCGCGACACCGCTGCCGCCTGAGATCGCGAACCTGTTCGACACGTCCTGGCTGCTGGAACACCCGCTGACCGGTGGCGCGGAGATCACGGCGGGCGGCCGCCGCGGCTACCGGCTCGGCGTCGCGCTCGGCTGGCCGCGAGGCGGGTGGTTCTTCCCCGCCGACGTCGTCGTGGACGCCGAGCTCGGCATCCTGCTGCGCTGCATCTCCTTTTCCGGCGCCCGGCCGGACCTGCGGTACGAGCTGCGCGACGTCGTCACCGGGCCCGCTGAGCCCGGCTCTTTCCGGCCGGACATCCCCGCGGGCGTGCACGTAACGGAGGAGCCGGAGGACGAGCCGCCCGGGCCGGTCAACCTGGCCAGCGTCCTGGCCCGGCAGGCGGCCAAGGAGGCGCGATCAGCCGTCAAGAACCTCATCGGCGCCATCCGCGGCGAGAACACGCGCTGATATCCACCGCTGACGGGCAAGCTCACCGCAGGACGATGTTGGCGATCTTGCCGGGGACGATGACCAGGCGGGCGACGTCCCCGGCCGGGTAGGCGGGGTGGGCGGCCAGCAGGTTGGCGATGTCGTCGCGGTCTGCCGACGCGGGGACTTCGAGGGTGAACCGCACCTTGCCGTTGACCTGGACGGGCAGTGTCACGGTGGTGGTGGCGGCCAGCGCGGGGTCGGCCCGCGGGAACGGCTCGCGGACCAGGGACGACGCATGCCCGAGCTGCTGCCATAGTTCCTCGGCGATATGCGGAGCCAGCGGCGCCACCATCAGTACCAGCGGTTCGGCCAGGGCACGCGGCACGCGCGGCAGCCGGGCGGCGTGCGCAGTCAGCTCGATGATCCGCGCGATAGCGGTGTGGAACCGCAACGCGGCGAAGTCCTCCCGCACGACGGCGATGGTCCGGTGCAGCAACCTGGCGGTGGCCGGGTCCAGCTGCTCCGAGGCGGAAGGGGCGGAGGAGACAGAGGACGCGGAAGGGACCAAGGGGGTGGCGGGGGACGAAGGCTCGGGGGCGATCAGGGGTTTGCCGGTGGACTCGTCGATGATCAGGCGCCATAGGCGCTGCAGGAACCGGTGCATGCCGGTGATGTCATCGGTGTGCCACGGACGGTCGCCGTCCAGCGGGCCCATGGCCATTTCGTACAGCCGCAGCGTATCGGCGCCGTAGGCGGCGTAAATGCCGTCCGGGCTGATGCCGTTCTTCAGGCTCTTGCCCATTTTCCCGGCCCGCCGGGTGACCGGCTGGCCGGCGTATTCCCAGCCGTCAGCCTGACGTGTCACCTCGGCGGCCGGCACGTACCGGCCGCGGGCATCGGTAAACGCGTCGGCCAGGATATATCCCTGATTGAACAATTTGCCGAACGGTTCCGGGGTGCTCGTGACGCCGTAATCGTAGAGCACCTTGTGCCAGAACCTGGCGTACAGCAGGTGCAGCACGGCCTGCTCGACGCCGCCGACGTACAGGTCCACGCCGGACGGCGACATCCAGTACCGCTCGACGTCCGGGTCGGCCAGCGCCGTTTGGTTGAAGGGATCCAGGTACCGCAGGTAATACCAGCAGGAGCCGGCCCATTGCGGCATGACGTTCAGCTCGCGCCGGTAGCGCCGCGGGCCGTCGCCCAGGTCCAGCGTGACCTCCGCCCAGCCGGGCGCCCGGGCCAGCGCGGGCACCGGGTCGCTCGCTTCGTCCTGCGGCACCGGCCGGAAATCCGTCATCTCCGGCAGCGTCACCGGCAGCATGTCGTCGGGCAGTGCGATTGGCCGGGCGATCGGCCGGGCCCCTGGGTCCGGGTCGGCCTCGTCGTACACGATGGGGAACGGCTCGCCCCAGTACCGCTGCCGGGAGAACAGCCAGTCCTTCAGGTGGTAGGGGCCGCCGGGCGGGCCGATCCAGTTCCGCTGCAGGCGCTTGACGTTCTCCGGCCAGTCCACCTCGTCCAGCCCGGCCAGCAGGCGCTCGGCGAACGCGGTGATGCGCAGCATCCACTGCCGCAGCGGCCTGCGGTATACCGGGTAGTTGCCGACCGCGCTGCGGCCGTCCGCGGTCACCTCCTCATCGGCCAGCACGGTACCCAGCCCCGGGCACCAGTTGACGACCTGTTCCGCCAGGTAGGCGAGCCGGTGCGCGTCGACGATGTCGGCCTGCTCGGCCGGGGTCAGGTCGCGCCACGGTCGGCCGTCCGGGGTGGCGCGCCGACCCGAGCCGAACTCGGTGATCAGGTCGCTGACCGGCCGCGCTCGGTCGGCGGCCGGGTCGTACCAGCTGCCGAAGATGCGCAGGAAGATCCACTGCGTCCAGCGATAGTAGGACGGGTCGCTGGTCATGATCTCGCGCCTGCGATCGTGCCCCAGGCCCAGCCGCCGCAACTGGCGGCGCATGACATCGGCGTTCTGCCGCACGGTGACGGCCGGATGCTGGCCGGTGTCGATCGCGTACTGTTCGGCGGGCAGGCCGAAGGTGTCGAAGCCGAACGGATGCAGCACATGATGACCGGTCATGCGCAGGTAGCGACCGAACACGTCGGTGCCGATGTAGCCCAGCGGGTGACCGACGTGCAGTCCGATACCGCTGGGATAAGGAAAGAAGTCGAGCAGGTAGAACTTGGGCCGACCGGCCTCGGCCCCGAAACCGGCGGACAGAGCGCCGTCGGACAGGTCGCCCGTCAGGTTCGCCGCGTGGAAGATCCCCTCGCGTTCCCAGCGGTCCTGCCAGCGCAGCTCGATCTCGCCCGCCAGCCGCGCGTCATACCGGAACGGCGGCCTGTCCTCATCCATTGGTCCTCCCATGGGCGGGAAATGAAAAAGCCCCTCACGCATGAGGGGCTGCCGCACTGACCGATCGTGTCAGTGCGGCATTACGAGAAGCATGCAGATTACAGACGGCATGGGATCAGGATAACCACCGGACTTACGAAGTCCACTGGATAAACGGAGCAGCCCAGATCGTTCGGGAGATCAAGATCTTTATGCCGAACGGGCGGGGGTGCTTGCCACGGCGGCCAGCAGGGCGCGGGACCAGTCGCGGTAGCCAGCCTGGCTGGGATGGAAGCAGTCGGAGGCGAACTTGCCGGTCCAGGGCGGCCGGAAGTGCGCGGAGACCTCGGCGACCGGCAGGCCGCGGGCGGCCGCGGCCTGGTGGATGGTCCGGTTGATCCTCATCACGTAGGGCACGCTGGCCCGGCCGAGGAACCCCCAGCAGCCCGCGGGCAGCGGCAGGTCGAGCAGCACGGTCTGGTCGGGGACGGCCGCGATCAGCGCGCGCAGGTCGGCGAACAGCTTGCCCGGGCCGGTGTACAGGATGTCGTTGACGCCTATGCCGCAGGTCACCAGGTCGGCGCCGACGGGCAGCCGGGGCAGCTGGGCACCGATTACGTCGCGGGTGAGCGCGCCGGAGATGGACAGGTTGAGGACCCGCCAGGGCAGGCCGGTACGCTGGCGTAGTTCGGTCAGGACCTGGCCGACGTACCCGCCGTCGGGGCTGGGCGCGCCCAGGCCCTGGGCGGTCGAGTCGCCGAGCACCACCCACAGGGGGCCGTCGCCGGCGAGCACACGGTCATTGTGGGCCTGCCAGTGCCGGGCGAAGGCCGCGCAGTCCTCGCGCATCGCGGTGACGCCGTCGGCCCAGCGGCCGAACGGCCCGGTGCGCAGCCCGGACACCCCCGCCGCCGGGGTGCGGGTCACCTTCGACCCCATGGTCGCGACGATCTCGATCGGCGAGCGGCGCGGGGCGCCGACCCGGTCGCCGACGCCCGACAGCGCCAGCATCCAGGCCGGACGTGAGACCGCGGGCATCCGCTGCATGTTCGCCCCCAGAGAAACGGTTGACACGGGACAAACGACGCTAAACGAGTGGGTAGATGGATGTCAAAGCGCAGATGGCCGAACGGGACTCCCCCGGGATCCGAGGGTAAGCCCGTGCGGCTGGCGGAGTATAAGGGAGCCGTGAGCTACCAGCCGACGGACGCCAGCGGCGCCGCCCTGCTGGCCGTCCAGGCTTCCCGCGCGCTGGCGGCGGCCGGGCAGGGCGACATGGTGTGGGGGCACGCCAGCATCCGCGATCCTGACGGCCGCGGCGCCTGGATGAAGAGTGCCGGGTGGGGGCTCGAGGAAATCGACGCCGAGAAGGTCATCCTGGTCGGCTCGGACGGTTCGGTGCTTGATGGCGCGGGGCCGCGGCACATCGAGTATCCGATCCACACCGAGATCATGACGGCGCGGCCGGACGTGGGCTCGGTCGTGCACACGCACTCGCCGGCGGCCAACGAGTTCGCCGCGCTCGACGTGCCGCTACGCCCGCTCGACCACGCGGGTTCGCTGTTCTGCTACCCGGACATCCCCCGCTTCACGCTGACCGGCGGCCTGATCAAGACGACGTCGCTCGGGGCGGCGCTCGCGGACGCGCTCGGCGGCGCCCGGGCCTGCCTGATGCCGCAGCACGGCATCGTCGCCGTCGGCCATGATGCGCCGACCGCGGTCATGACCGCCGTGCTGCTCGACCGGGCCTGCCGGACCCAGCTGACCGCGATGGCGGCGGGCCCGCTGCAGCGCTGGGGCAGCGAGCAGGACACCGTGGCCAAGCGCGCCGACGTCTGGTCCGACCGCCAGATGCAGGCCGGCTGGGAGTACCTGCTCCGCTCGGCCCTGCTGCCGTAACGTTTCCGGGACTATCGGGTGAGCAAACGCGGCTGACCGCCGGCCACCGCGATGATGGTCAGCTCCATGTGATCCCATTCTCCTGGTCATCGCCGCGGGCCGGTAGATTCGGCCCGGACGCAACAGAGGCGGAGGACAGCGGTGCCGGCTGACTACACCAAGATCCGCGAGGAGAACATCGCCAGGTACGGCTGGGACACCGCCGTGCTGGACCTGCTCGGACAGCTGTACAGCGAGCGCACCCACTTCATCTTCGAGCTGATCCAGAACGCCGAGGACGCCGGCGCGACCGAGCTCGCCTTCGAGCTCTTCGCGGACCGCCTGGAGCTACGGCACGACGGGCGGCCCTTCACCGAGGCCGACGTCCGCGGCGTCTGCGGGGTCGGCAAGAGCGGGAAGGCCGGGGACCTCACCGCGATCGGGAAGTTCGGTATCGGCTTCAAGTCGGTGTACGCCTACACTCGGTCCCCGCGCATCCACAGTTCGGATGAGCACTTCCGGATCGAGAACTACGTCCGGCCGTTCCCGGTGGAGCCGCTGCCTTTCGCCGGGACGCTCTTCGTCTTCCCCTTCGACCACGACACCGTGCCCGCCGCGGACGCCGTCCAGGAGATAGCCGCGGCGCTGAGCGCGCTCCAGCCCCGGGTCCTGCTGTTCCTGGGGAACGTCGAGCGCCTGCGGGTCCGCGGCGCCGGGGTGACCGAAACGGCCATCGAGCGTTCGGTCACCGGGGAGGGCTCGAAGCGGCTGGTCACGCTGCGCCGCGGACGGCGGCGCGAGGAGTGGCTGGTCTGGTCCCGCCTGGCCGAGGGCCTCGGCCGCCCAGCGGCGCCGGTGGAGATCGCCTTCCGGGTCGAGGGGGGCCGCATCGTACCGTGCGACAGCTCGCCGCTGATCGTGTTCTTCCCCACCGAGAAGGAGACGTTCCTCGGTTTCCTGGTCCAGGGTCCTTACCGGACCACGCCGGCTCGCGACAATATCCCCGAGCACGATCCGTCGAACCAGGTCCTGGTGCGCGAGACCGCCGCGCTGCTGTGCGACGTGCTGCGGGAACTGCGCGACGACGGCATGCTCACGGTGGAAGCCCTGCAGGCGCTGCCGCTGGATGCCGCGCGCTTCGCGGCTGACTCCATGTTCCGCCCGCTATTCGACGCGGTGGGCGAGGCCTTGACCGCCGAGGCACTGATCCCGGTCGCCGGAGGCGGCTACGGCGTGGCCGTTGACCTGGAGCTGGCCAGCGGCCCGGAGGTGCACGAGCTCCTCGATCCCGATCAGCTGGGCGCGCTGTGCGGCGCGGGCCGGCCGGTCTGGTTCACCGATGAGTCCATCACCGAGCACCTGGCCCCTGTTCTGTGGCGCTACCTGCGCGAAGAGATCGGCATCGACGAGGTCACGCCCGCGGACCTGGTCGCGCGGGTGACCCGCGAGTTTCTCCAGGCGCAGAGCGACGAATGGATCACGCGCTTCTACGTCTTCCTGTTCACCGATTCCGCCCTGTGGCGAGCACCCCGATCCGACGGCGAGCCCCCCGGTCCGGCCCGGGCCAAGCCGATCATCCGGCTCGAGGACGGCCGCCACGTCGTGCCCTTCGACGGCCGGGACCGCCCGGACCGTCCGACCGTGTACCTGCCCGGGCCGGTCGCCAGCAGCCTGCCCACGGTACGGCGTGCCATCGCGGACTCCCCCGCGGCCCGGCAGTTCCTCGAGGCGCTGAACCTCACCGAGCCGGACGTGGTCGCGGAGGTGCTCGAGCTCATCCTGCCCAGGTACCACAGGCTGGACGTCGCGGAGTTCGACCCGGCCCAGGATCTGGACTTCGCGCAGCACGACGCCGATCTTGACTGCATCGTGCGCGCGCTGGATGAGGCCGCGGCCGACCGGCGGGAGGAACTGCTCGGGCAGCTGCGGCAGACCGCCTTCCTGATCGGGGAGAACGCCGTCGGCGGCGCGCAGCGCCTGATGCCGCCGCCCCGGCTGTACCAGCGGAGCAAGGAGCTCGAGGTCTACTTCGACGGGAACCCGGACATCTGGTTCGGCGGCGACCGCTACGGGCCGTGGCTGGTCCAGCTGCGCGGGATGGGCGTGCGGCAGGCCGTCGAGGTCCGCGCCAGGACGCCGAACCCGCTGGGGTACGTGGTCATCGCCGTCGAGTTCGGCCGGAACGAACGCGGCCTGGACGGCTTCGATCCCGACGCGGAGATCGACGGCCTGGACTTCGCGCTGCGCCACCCTGGCCACGCCCGTTCGGAGTACGTCTGGAACGTCCTGCTCGCGCCGAACCGCCGGCTCGTGGCCGGGGTGGTGGAACGGTCGGTGCTGGCGTCGTTCAGCGACTCCAGCCAGGAGAACGCCCGGTCGGCCATTGCTGAGGCCACGGAGGGCGAGGCCTGGCTGCCGGGGCGGGACGGGACCTTCCGCCGGCCGGCCGAGCTCTCCCTCGACGACCTGCCGCCGACGTATACGCGGGACGAGGGGCTAGCTCAGGCGCTGCAGATGCTCCAGCCGGTGGTGGCGCAGGCCGCCCGGCAGCTCGGCATCCCGCCGGAGGTCCTATGGGGGCTGAGCGCCCGCCCGGACCTGGTCGCGATCGTCGAGCGGGAACTGGCGGCCGGGACGGCGGCCGGATCGAGCGGCGATCCGGACATTCGCTGACGACTACGGAACCCTGCGGCCTGGGTATCGTCAAACGTGCTGCTTGGCCGCCACTTCGGCTGACCCTGACCTAGCCGACGCTGACCTAGCCGACGCTGACCTAGCCGACGCTGACCTAGCCGACGCTGACCTAGCCGACGCTGACCTAGCCGACGCTGGCCTGGCTGGCGCTGACCTGGCTGGCGCTGGCGCTGGCTCGGGTGCGCCCGCAGCCGCGGTCTCGGCGGCGGGTACCCGGAGGTTCGATGTCCAACGCTGGGTACATGACCTGGCGTCCTTGCAGTACCAACGGAGGTCGGCGCACGCATCGCCGCCATCGGGCACCATCAGTCCTATCGGATGCTCGAGGCCGCACAGGGAGCACTTCGCCGCCTGCAAGGAGCGCGTGCTGCTGTTACGCTGCGCCGCCGAATCCCGCAGCGATGAGGCATATGCGGCCATGGTTCCTCCACATCGATACCAACCACGATGCCCTGGCGGGTCAGGGGAAGGTGACCTTTCCCGGGTAAAGGCTGGTTAAACGCAACTTATGGCTGAGGCGTGAACCGTGATCAAAGCGAGGCCCGGGGTGCGTTATTGCTGAAGCTGCTGCGATTGGCACAGCCTTATGAGCCTGAAGTTGTCAGCGCTTTCCGGGACGCAACGGAGTCGGTGGGCCCCTGAGTACCTTCTTGGGTACGCGGGGGCCCACCGACTCCATGGGCGGGAGGTCGGCGGGTCAGAGGCGGACGATCATCTTGCCGGTGTTGGCGCCGCGGAGCAGGTTGATGAAGGCGTCGGGGGCGTGGTCGAGGCCGTCGACGACGGTTTCGGCGTGGGAGAGCCTGCCGTCGCGGAGCCAGGCAGTGACGTCGGCGATCATGTCGGGCATCCGGTGCTGGTGGTCGCTGACGATGAAGCCGCGCAGGGTGAGCCGCCTGGTGATGACCAGGCCCAGGTTGCTGGGACCGACGGGCGGTTCGGTGGCGTTGTAGTGGGCGATCGCGCCGGACATGGCGACGCGGCCGTGCGGGCTGAGCATCACCAGGGCGGCGTCCAGGTGGTCGGCGCCGACGTTGTCGAAGTAGACGTCGATGCCGTCGGGCGCGGCCTCGCGCAACTGCTCGACGACAGAGCGCGCCCGGTAGTTGAAGGCCGCGTCGAAGCCGATCTCGCGCAGCCAGCGGATCTTCTCGTCGCTGCCCGCGCTGCCGATCACCCGGGCGGCGCCCTTGAGCTTGGCGATCTGGCCGGCCATGCTGCCCACCGCGCCGGCCGCGCCGGAGACGAACACGACGTCGCCCGGTTTCAGCGCGGCGATGTCGAGCAGGCCCACGTAGGCCGTCAGCGTCGGCATGCCGAGCACGCCCAGATAGGCCGACGGGGACAGGCCCGCCGCTGGGGTCACCTTCCGGGCCTGCTGGGCGGGCAAGACCGCCTCGTCCCGCCAGCCCAGCATGTGCAGGATCAGGTCGCCCTTGACCAGGTCCGGCGAGCGGGACTCGATCACCGTGCCGATCGCGCCGCCCTCCAGCGGCTCGCCCAGCCGGAACGGCGGCACGTACGATTTCACGTCGTTCATCCGGCCGCGCATGTACGGGTCGACCGACATGAACAGGTTGCGCACCCGGACCTGCCCGTCGGCTAGCTCGGGCTGGCCGGTCTCGGTCAGCGCGAAGTTGGCGGCGGTCGGCCAGCCGGAGGGCCGCGAGGCGAGGACGATCTGGCGTGGCATTGAGTTCGCTCTCCATCACTGCAACAGGGCGCGGGACAATTGACGTAGGTCGCGGTGCGGTCTTACCGTACCGCCGAGAAAGTTCCGCTGCCAGCGAGGATGAGGGCTCTGATGATCCGCAGCACCATGCAGGAATTTCCGCTCACGATTCCCGCGATCATGCGGCACGGTATCTCCGTGTACGGCGCCAGCGAATGCGTCACCTGGACCGGCGAGGTGCCCCGCCGGGCCTCGTACGCCCAGGTCGGGCAGAACGCCGGGCGGCTGGCCGGGGCGCTGGCCCGGCTTGGTATCGGGCCGAACGACCCGGTGGCCACGTTCTGCTGGAACAACCAGGAGCACCTGGAGGCCTACTTCGGGGTGCCCGGCATGGGCGCGGTGCTGCACACGCTCAACATCCGGCTGCCCGGCGCCCAGGTGGCCCAGATCGTCAACCACGCCGCGGACCGGATCATCATCGTGGACGACTCGCTCGTCCCGCTGCTGGCCAAGATCGCCGATGAGCTGCCCACGGTCGAGGCGTTCATCGTCAACGGCACCGGCCCCTCAAGCGACGCGAGTGCCGCGGCGCTCGGCGACCGCGTGCCGGTGCTGCGCTACCACGAGCTGCTGGCGGCCGAGGAGCCCGGCTACGACTGGCCCGGGCTCGACGAGCGGGAGCCGGCGCTGATGTGCTACACCAGCGGCACCACCGGGGACCCGAAGGGCGTCGTCTACTCGCACCGGTCCACCTACCTGCACGCGACGGCCGTGATGGCCGCGTCCGTGCACGGCATCACCGAGGCGGACCGGGCGCTGGCCATCGTGCCGATGTTCCACGCCAACGCGTGGGGCCTGCCGTACGCCGCCTTCCTGTCCGGCGCCACGCTGCACATGCCGGGCCCGTTCCTGCAGGCCGAGCACCTCACCACGTTCATCGCCACCGAACGGTCCACGGTCACCTCGGGGGTGCCGACCATCTGGAACGCGATCCTGGACTACGGCCAGGACCATGAGATCGACCTGTCGTCGCTGCGGATCGGCAACTCGGGCGGAGCCGCGGCGCCGCGGGTCATGCTCGAGCGGTTTCAGGAGCGCTACGGGCTGCGGATCGTCCAGGGCTGGGGCATGACCGAGATGAGCCCGGTCGGCGGCCTCGCGCTGCCGCCCGCCGGCGTCGAGGAAGGCACCGAGGAGGACCTGGACTGGCGGATGCGCGCCGGCCGGGTCATCCACGGGGTCGAGATGCGCATCATCGGCAAGGACGGCCAGGAACTGCCCAGGGACGGCGTGAGTGAGGGTGAGATCGAGGTCCGCGGGCCCTGGGTCACCGGGTCCTACCACCACGACCCGGCCCCGGAGAAGTTCCGTGACGGCTGGCTGCGCACCGGCGACGTCGGCACGCTGGACGAGCGCGGCTTCTTCAGCATCAGCGACCGGATCAAGGACGTCATCAAGTCGGGCGGGGAGTGGATTTCCTCGGTCGACCTGGAGAACCGGCTGATGGCGCACCCGGCCGTGCAGGAGGCCGCGGTGATCGGGATCCGCGACGAGCGCTGGGGCGAGCGGCCGCTGGCCTGCGTGGTGCTGCGGCCAGGCGCCAAGGCCGACGCCTCCGAACTCGCGGACTTCCTCGGCGGCAACGGGGTGGCCCGCTGGCAGGTGCCGGAGAACTGGGCGTTCGTGGCCGAGATCCCGAAGACGGCGGTCGGCAAGTTCGACAAGAAGGTCCTCCGCACCCGCGACGCGGCCGGGGACCTAGCGATCGAGCGAGTCAGCCGTTGACGTCCTCCCCGGCCTGAAGGCGCGAGGATTCCTGCCGTGCCGCTCACGCGGCACCCCGGAGGGTTCCTGTTTCGCTGGCAGCCGCCGGGGCAAGCACCGGTCTTACGCCGCCTCCGCAGGCGTTTAGCCTCTCCCTGCGCCCCAGGGCGAGGATGTTCCGGGCCGCGTTCACGTCCCGATCGTGAACCGTGCGCCGGCCGCGTCACGCACGGTCCGGGTGACCGCCCCGTTGATCGCGCCGCCGGCCCAGACCTCGCCGATCAGCGGGCCCCAGCTGACCCGCCCGCGGGTCGGCTTGAGCCCGACCAGCCCGCACTCGCTCGCCGGGATGCGGATGGAGCCGCCGCCGCCGGTGGCGTGCGCCACCGGCACCAGCCCGGCCGCCACCGCGGCGGCTGACCCCCCGGACGAGCCGCCGGCCGAGTGACCGGGATCCCACGGGTTGCGCGCCGGGGGGAAGCTTCGCGGCTCGATGGTCGCCGAGGTGGCGAGCTCGGCCGTGTTGGTGCGGCCGGGCGGGATGAAGCCGGCGGCCCGGAACTGTTCTGCGAGGTAGGAGGTGGCCGACCAGGCCATCTCACGCAGCGGCCCCAGGCCGAACGCGGTGGGCTCACCCGCGACCGTGCAGGCCACATCCTTGTACAGGATCGGGACGCCGCGGAACGGGCCGTCGGGCAGGTCGCCGTCGGCCTCCAGCCGCGCCGCCTCGAACCGGGTCCGGATCACGGCATCCAGCCGCGGGTTGACCGCTTCAATCCGGGCGATGGCAGCCTCGGCCAGCTCCTTGGGGCTCACCTCGCCGCGGCGCACTAGATCAGCTTGTGCGGTGGCATCCAGCCATGTCGTCTCGGCCATGCCGCCCGCGGCCCCCGCCGCCGGCCGCGACGACGTCGTACTCGGTGTTCCTGGTCACGGCGGTCATCCGTCCTGGGCGGGGCGGATGTTCTGGTTGAAGCGGAACCGGTTGACGGGATCGTAGTGCGCCTTAACGGCGGCTAGCCTCGCGTAGGTCTCCGCCGGGTAGGACGCGCGTACCTTGTCCTCGTCCCCCTCGCCGGTGAAGTTGACATACATCTGGCCTGCCCCGAACCTGGCCATCGAGTCCCGCGTACCGCGGGCCCACGCGCGGTTGGCCTCGAAACCCTCCGCCGTGGGTGTGCGCGCGATGCAGTTGATGAGATACGGCGGCTGCCGCTGGCTGAACGCCGTCGCGCCGGGCGCCGTCCGCGCCATCGCCCCGCCGAGTTGATGGACATGCAGTTCGCAGGTGGCCGGGAGCCCTGCGGAGCGCCGGTGGGCATCGGCAAACGTCTCGACGGCCGGGTCGGGAAGCTCGTCGAGGAAGGCCGAGGTGAAGTAATTCGCCGCGCCCGCTGCATACAGCGGATCGACGAGTTGCTGCAGCGCGACGTACGGGACCGGGCCGAGCAGGTCGACCAGCGGGGTGCTCAGGGCCCGCAGCGGCCGGACGACTTCCTCGCCCTCCTCCAGGGGGCCCGCCCAGCACACGGATAGGATGACGACCTTCTTGCCGTGCAGGTCCTGCGGCAGGAACGGCGCGGCCGGGGCGGTCGTCAGGTCGACCAGCGTGGTGAGCTCGTCGGGGGCACCGGCAACCGCGTCCCGCCAGCCGGCCAGCACCTGGGCCGCGTGCTGTCCGGGGTAGAAGACGGCACCGCCCAGGACGGCGGGTCCGACCGGATGCAACGCGAGCTCCAGCTCGGTGACCACGCCGAAGTTCCCGCCGCCACCCCTCAGTGCCCAGAACAGGTCGGCGTTCTGGTCTTCGCTGGCACGCACCAGCTCACCTTCGGCGGTCACCATCTCGGCGGACAGCAGGTTGTCGCAAGTCAATCCGTACTTGCGGACGAGGTGCCCGATGCCGCCGCCCAGCGTGAACCCGCCGATCCCGGTCGAGGAAACCAGGCCGCCCGTGGTGGCCAGGCCGTGCGCCTGGGTCTCGTGGTCGAATCGCCGCCAGGTCGTGCCGCCCTGCGCGAGTGCCCGCCGGTTGCGCGGGTCCACGCGCACCGCCGCCATCGCCGAAAGATCGAGCACGACACCGCCGTCGCAGGTGGAGAACCCGGCAACGCTGTGCGCCCCGCCGCGGATCGCCACCGGCAGCCCTTCACTGCAGGCGAACTGGACCCCGCTGATGACGTCGGCGACTCCGGAACAGCCTAGAACAAGCGCGGGATGCATGTCGATCGCGCCGTTCCAGATCCTCCGGGCGTTCTCGTAGCCGGAGTCACCCGGGCAGATCACCGAGCCGAGCATCCGTGTCCGGAGTTCGGCCAGCGTCGCCTCACCCAGGACGCGCGGGCTTTCCGATGTCATCGCCTCCATGTCCGTTACCTCCCAGGGTAAGAAGCCGATGACCGCAATCTATGGCCGGGGACTTTGCATCCGCTTAGCGCCGCGCTCACGGGCGCCGAGCCGGCGGCCCAGGCCGGCGGCAGCCGCCAGGCCACGCCGCTCGCCGATTTGCTCAAAACAGCCCCGCGCCGCCGCGAGCGCCGCCACCGCTGCCGCGATCTCCCCCGACATCTCGCGCAGGCCCGCGAGCAGCATGTACTGCCAGCCAACGCTGGGGGTCGCGCGGAGCGCCAGCGCCTGCTCGACCAGGCCGATAGCCTGCCCCGGACGGCCAGTGAGGACTTCGGCCACAGCCAGGTTGTTCAGGGCGCCGGCGTGGCCGGGAAGATCTCCAGACCGGTCCAGCATGCGGCATGCTTCACGACCGAGCGCGCGCGCCCGCTGGCCGTCACCCAGTGCCGCCTCCGCGAGCGCGACGCCGGTCAGTGCGATGGCGGTGCCGCGCTGGTCGGGGATTTCCGCCCGCAGGTCTGCGGCCGACCGGAAGCATTCCCTGGCACCAGCGGGATCACCGCGGCTGCGGAGCAGGTGCCCGCGTTGCGCCAGGATGTGTGCCTGGCCCGTACGGTCCCCCAGCGATTCGAACATCCGCAGGGCCCGGTCAAGCATCACCCCCGCCTCGTCGAAACGTCCGCCCATCCGGGCCGCCAGTGCCTGGGTGGCGAGGATGTAGCCGGGGCTCTGCGCCGCGCCAACCCGCCGGCCGGCCAGCATGGTCTCCTCGAAGACGGGGAACATCAGGTCATCGATGGAATCAACCGACCAGCCCGGGGTGCACACCGTAAAGAAGGGCGGTGCGTCGGGTGGCACCCGGCCCAGGGCACTCAGCGAGTTGTCGACCAGAGCCTGCGCCGCGGAAGTTTCACCGCGGAATAGCTCCATCAGAGCCCGCAGGTGCTCGTGCGAAGCCCGCACGCTGGCAATGCCGCGGGCCGCGGTGCCCGCCTCGCTGGCGAGCCGGGCCGCGTCATCCCACTCGCCTGCCATCCAGGCGAGCAGCGACTGCTGGTGAAGCGACTCGGCCATCGAGCCGGGATCGCCGAGGTCGCGCCCGAGGGCCGCGATCTCGGCGCCGATGGCGGGGCCACGCCACGGCCGGCCCAGCCGGACCTCCAGCACGGCGGTCGCGAATAGCGCCCGGGCCCGCAGCGCCGATGGCGCTGGGCAGGCTTCCAGCGCTTGAGCCAGCCATCGCAGTCCCTCGGCGTGAAGCCCGCGCGCCATCCACGAGCGCCACATCGCAACCGCCATCACGAGCGCACGGTCTGGCATCTCACGCAATGACGTCGACAGTGCTGCCCGCAGGTTGCCGCCTTCGACCGCGAACCACGGGCTCGGCTCACCAACCACGCCACCGCCAAGGTCAGGGTCCAGAGACTCCGCCCGGCTGGCGTACCACAGGGCATGCCGGCGCTGGTGGCAGGCCAGCTCCCCCGACGAGGCAAGACAGCGGGCCGCGTACTGCCGGATGACCTCAAGCAGCCGGAAACGGGCCCGGTCGCCGCCCGTCTCCACGGTAACCAGAGACTTGTCCACCAGCCGTGACACCACCGCGGCGACCGGTTCGGACAACCCGCCCGCACACACCTGCTCAGCCGCGTCGAGGGCGAACCCTCCAGCGAATACCGACAGCCGGCGAAACACCGCACGCTCATCATCCGCCAGCAGGTCATGGCTCCAATCCAGCGTCGCCGCCAACGTAGCCTGCCGGTCCGGCACGCCATGGATCCGCCCAGCCAGCGTGGCCAGCGCGTCATCCAGCCGGGCAGCCAGCTCCGCGGCCGCCAGATGCGCGATCCTGGAAGCGGCCAGCTCAAGCGCCAGCGGCATGCCGTCGAGGCGGAGACAGATGCGTGCGACCGGCAGGGCAGTCGCAGAGTCGAGCCGGAACGCTGGCGATGCGTTTCCCGCCCGCTCGAGAAACAGCTGGACAGAGTCCAGGCGGGCCAGTCGTGCCGGGTCGGCGGGAAGCCGCAGGTCCGGCAACTCAAGGGACGGGACCCGCCAGACCACCTCGCCCGGCAGGCGCAGAGGCTCGCGGCTGGTGGCCAGCACAGCCACGCCGGCACAGCGCTCAAGCAACGCCATGGCGAATTCTGCACAGGCCCCGAGCAGATGCTCGCAGTTGTCGAGCAGCACTACCATTCCCCGGCCGGCAAGCTGCTTCACAACGGCCGCCGTGGTGGGCCGGGCGCCGGTCAGCGCCAGGCCAAGAGATGCCGCGGCAGCCGCCGGTATCAGCCGCCCGTCCCGGACCCCCGACAGGTCAACGAGCCACACGCCGTCGGGGACCGTGCCGGCGTTCGCCAGCCGCCGCGCGACCTCGATCGCCAGCCGGGTCTTGCCGGCGCCGCCGGGCCCGCTCAATGTCAGCAGCCGTGTGCGGCCGGCGAGGGCGAGCAACTCGGCGATCTCCCGCCGGCGCCCGATGAAGCTAGTCACCGCAGCCGGGAGATTGCAGACCACTGCCGGGCCAGCAGAACTCTGCCCAGACAGAATCCGCCGGTAAAGACTCCGCGTCGCCGCCTCCGGAGCCGCCGCATACTCCTCCTCCAGCACCCGGCACAGGCGCTCGTAGACGTCGAGCGCATCCCACCGGCGCCCGGCCCGGTCCAGCGCCTCCATGAGCACCCGGTGCAGCGGTTCATCGTGCGGGCGGTCTGCGACCAAAGGCTCAAGCAGAGCGACCGCCTCTTCCGGGCTTCGGCGTTCCAGCAGGGCACGGGCCAGCCCAGCCGCCAGCGCCTCATGCAAAGCCGCCAGCCGTTCACGATGAGGTGCCGCCCAATCGGCGTAGCGGTCCTCCGGCAAAAGCTCACCGGCGTAGAGCTTCAGGGCCGCCCCATAATCCTCCACAGCACCCGAACGCAGCGCTCGCTGCGCCGCCGCCGCGAACACGTCCGCATCGACGATGAGGTCACCGTCGGGCCACAAGATCACCATGTCGTCCCGCAGACACAGCGCGTCAGCTGAAGGCGAACCATCCGATGCCAGCGCCCGCCGCGCCGCATGCAGAACCTGGTGCAGATTGTTCGCCGCAGCGGCAGGGTCCAGCCCGGGCCACAGCACCCCGGCAAGCACATCACGGTGAGCCCGGTGGCCGTCGGCAAGAGCCAGCAGCTTAACCAGCGTCCTGGACTTGCGCAGCCGCCACGAGCCAGGAACCGCGCGGCTTCCGACACGAACACTGAAGCCGCCCAGCAGCGCCACATGCAGCGTGCCGGAAGCGGCCGCCACATCCACACTGCGTTCGCCTGTCATACGTGGAGTCTCCGCCCGCAAGGTCGCGCTTGCCAATTCTGCGTACCCGTGGCAGCGGCGCGCCCAGATCGCCCGCACCCACGCATGACTGAGGGAGCCTGTCACGCCGAGGGCTTGTTCCGGGGATACACACCAGAAGCGCGTAAAGCAGACTGTCATCCGCGCGGAACGACGCGTTCTGCGCACTCCCCCCACCGAACGCCAGAGAACCAAGCTCGGGTGAGTCGGCGGGGGGAGTCTCAGCCGGCGACCAGGAACAAAGGTCCTAGCGCATACCCCGAGATGATCCAAGCCGGAACGAGCGCCGTAGACCAGACCTTCGACGTGCTGCGGTCCATGTAGTACCAGTCTGCGCCGCGAGGTACGCCGTGGCCGTATGCCACACCACGACCACGGCAATGACCAGCACGCGGAGGTTGTCCGCCCACTGCTCCCGCTGACCAGGCTCAGCAGGGATCTCCTGGGGCGAAGCGAGAATTTCATGTGACGAGGCCATGGCGCTCTCCTCAGTCACCCAGGATGATTCCGGTACCACGGCCCCTGCAGGGTCAAACGTCCCCGGGCGGGCACTCGGAAGTCCCCTATTCGGCTGCTTGCTGCGAGCATCGGGCAGCCGTCCGCGGCGTCACGGATCAGCCGGTTCGGCGTCCCTCACGGACGGCTCCATCGCCCTCAGCTACTGCACCCTCATGCGGCAGACCAAGGCATCGGCCCACGGCCGCATCCGCTTCGGAAGAACCGGGCAAACATTACCTGCCCGGGCGGTGGATGTTCGGCACTGTGACCCGCTCCGGCTGCCTACTCGCCGACACACCGCATTCACCCAGGCCGGCCAGCCCGGCAGCCCGGTGTGCCTGCCCACGGGCCCTGGCCGTCGAACTCATGCCATTTTCGGCGCCCCGAAGCCCGGATGGTGACGTCACGTAGCGGGAATGAGCAAGCTGTCCGCATGGGGTGGGAACCAGAGCGCTCATTGGTCATCGGAGGCGAGAGCCGCCGGTGAAAGCACTGCGGCGTTTTCGATGAGTTCCCTGAGTTCGGCGCCGAAGCGGGTGGCGGGTGCTCCGTCCACCACGTTGTGGTCGATGACGAGGGTGAGATCCAGGACGTCACGGATCTCGACCTGGCCGTTGACAGCGCGCGGGCGCTGGGTCATCCCGCCGACGACCACCTCCAGTGACATCATGGTCGGGGGGGTGAGGCCGAATCCGCCCCCGCCAGCGAACATGCCCACGGCGGTCACGGCGACCGTGCCGACGCGCTGCCGGACCGCGACCGATCGTGACATCACGGCGTACATCGCCGGGACCACGCCCGGAATACGGGTAGCGGCCGGCGCGGCTCGTTCAAGCCACCTGCCGCTGCCGCTGGCCGATGGCTCGCGTTTGACACGGTGCAGCTCGGCCGTCAGATCAGGCACGTCCCGGATATCGGCGTCGCGCAGGACATGAGGAAGGCCGAACGGGCCTTGCGGGGTCGCGATCTCGACAATCGTGGTCACATCGACGTGGCGATGGGTCACCAACTGCCCCCGCCAGTTGCGGTAGGCATGGACATCCGGGTGAGCCGCCGCGGCGCGGGCGACGCTGGCGACGACGAAGGCGGTCAGGGACCAGGGCGGATCGTGGGAGGCAAGGAGCCGGTTCGCCGTGGTCACGTCCACATCGACCAGCCCGACCATCGGTGCCATTCGCCGGCCGGCGCGCAGCGCCGCAGTGACCAGACGCCGGCTGGACGGAAATGGCCGCGCCTGAACCCGGCGTGGACGCTCAACTGCCATGAACCTAGTCTGACGCCAGGGCCTCGCCTGCGCGGCCTGCCGGGACGGCCGGTCTGCGGCGGTACAGGTGACTGGCCTCCGGTACCCGAAGGGCGCGTGCCCGGGACGACGCCGCGATGGAGACTAGGAGCAGCTTGTCCGCCGGGTGTCCGCTGACGGCCGGCTAGCGGCAGCCGTCCCGGCTAGGGCTCCGTGGAACAGGCTGCGGAAGGAGGGCCGGGAATGACCGCATCACTCGATGAGCGTGCGCTGAAGGCCAGGGTCGGCGAGATCCTCAACCGCTGGCCGGTCGCTGGCCTGGCCGTCGGGGTGATCCGCGGCGGATCCCTGGCGTGGTTCCACGGGCACGGCGTCGCCGACGTAGGCTCGGGCACGCCGGTCGGCCCGGACACCGTGTTCCGGATCGCCTCGGTGACCAAGACCATCACGGCGGTCGCCGTCATGCAGTTGCAGGAACGGGGACTTGTTGACCTGGACGCGCCGGCCAGCCGCTACCTGCGCACCTTCCGGCTGATACCCGCCAGGCCGGGGTTCCGGCCTGCCACGCTGCGGCACCTGCTGACTCACACCGCCGGGGTCCGGGCCGTACGCAAACCCTCCGACCTGCTGCGGCCGGTACTGGGCTGGGGCGTGCCCGCGGGCCGGCCGGTGCCCCCGCTGGCCGAGTACTACCGCGACGGCCTGCGCATCGACACCGAGCCAGGCACCAAGTGGGCGTACTCCAATCACGGGTTCGCCGCGCTCGGCCAGATCGTCGAGGACGTCACCGGAACCCCGCTCGACCGCTACCTGCGCGAGCACGTGTTCGGCCCGCTCGGCATGGAACACTCCGACCTGCTCCGGTCCGAGCGGGTGCGGCCCCGCCTGGCTACCGGATACCAGCTCAGCTCCCGCGGGCTCAAGGCGGTCACCGACCGCGAGGTCGTGCAAGCCGCCGCCGGCGCGGTCTACTCCACCACCAGCGACATGGCCCGCTACGCCGCAGCCCTGCTGGGCGGCGGTGCAGGCGAGCACGGCCGGGTGCTGCAGCCCGGAACCCTCGCCACCATGTTCCAGCCGCACTACCAGCCCGATCCCCGCATACCCGGCATGGGCCTGGGGTTCTTCCGCGGCCACGCCGGCGAGCACCAGACCGTAGGCCACGACGGGATCTGGACCGGTTTCCACTCCACGCTGCTGCTCGCCCCAGGCCAGGGCACCGGTGTCGTCGCGTTCGCCAGCACCGGTCCGTTCGGCCCGCTGGCCGCGCCGGGTCCGGTCGCCCATGCGGTACTGCGCAGCCTGCTCGATCTCCCCGACGACGCCGTGCGCGCCGGCGTCCCGGACCAACCCGCGGCCTGGAGCGACCTGTGCGGCTGGTACTCCCTCGGGCCGGGCGTGCTCACCGATCCCCAGCCGCGGATGCTCGGCCCCATCGAGGTCACCGTCCGCCACGGCCAGCTGGTCATCCGCGGGCAGATCCCGGTCCCCGCGATCCGCCGGGGACTGCGCCTGTATCCCGACGGCGACGACCCGGACGCCTTCCGCATCGAGCTCCCCGGGTTCGGGTCGGGCACCTCCCAGGTCGTATTCAGCCGCGGCCCCGCAGGTGACGTGACGGCCATGCACCTCGGAGTTCAGCCGCTGACCTTCCGCAAGCGGCCCGGCATCCAGCACCCCACCCCCCGGGCGGCTGGCGCGCTCGCGGCCGGCATCCGGGCACTCGCCATGGGCCGCCGGCTCCGCTACGAGCGCGCGGGCTCAGAACGACCATTCGGTACGAGCGCAAACGATCAGACCGCTGAACCATGAATGACGCAGAACGGCGGTTCGCGCTCACGTTGAGACCGCGGTCCGTAACCGCCTTGCGGCCGATGTCATCGGGCGACGTGGGCCTTCTTCGCCTGGCGGCTGGGGCCGCCAGGCGAAGTGCTCTCAGCGAGTGTGGGTTACCGGGCGGCACCCGCGATATACGCGGCGACGATGTAAGTGGCATGCCGGTCCAGGCTGCCACGGGCACGGTCGTACCGCATTGTTGTTCTCGGATCCGCATGCGAGGCAGCTTCTTGGACATCGCGCAGCGGGACCCCGGCGTCCAGCGCGGCGGTAATGAACGCGTGCCTGAGCGTGTGAGGCGTCACGGCCTTGGTGATCCCGGCGCGGCGCGCCACCTTGCGGACGATCCGTCCGGCGCCGTGCCGGTCCAGTCGCCGCCCGTCACCGGCCAGGAAAACGTGCCCGTCCGTTCGTTCGCCGACGACCAGGTCGATCGCCCGGGCGGTGCGCGGCGCCAGCGGGATAGTAACGACCTTGCCGCCCTTGCGGGTGATGGTCAGGGTCCGGTGCCCGCGTTCCAGGCCCAGGTGCTCGACGTCGGCGCCGGTGGCCTCCGACACCCGCAGCCCGTTCAGCGCGAGCAGGGAAATCAGCGCATGCTCAAGCGCCGGGCCGAGCCCGGCGGCGATAAGCAAGGCGCCCAGCTCGTTGCGGTCCAGGGCGGTCGCGACTCATAATCCAGGCGCGGCCGCCGCAAATGGGCGGCCGGGGAGTGCTCGAGGAGCTCTTCCTCGTCCGCGTACTTGTAGAACCCGGCGATGGTGCACAGCCGGCGGGTAACGGTGGCGCGGCCGCGCCCTTTGGCTTCCAGGTCGCGTGCGAAGCTTTCGATGTCGGCGCGGCGGACGGCGAACAGGCCCAGGGAGCGGGCGCGGCACCAGGAGGTGAACTGGCGTAGGTCCAGCGCGTAGGCCTCGCGGGTCAGGCCGCGGTACCCGGCCAGGAACCCTGCGAGCGCGAGCCGTTCGGGGTCAGTGAAGACGGGCTGGATCGTGACGAGGGCAGTAGATCGGGCGGCAGTGGTCATCGGGCACCTCCTGGTCGGGCTGAGACCCGGAGGGCTGGGCCAGCTGCGGGTCCCAGCGATTGAGCTGGAGCCCAACGTAAGCCGCGCTTGCCGGTCACACCACGTCACAACCAGTCCGAGAGAGGGTGATGTCGGCAGCCGGGGATGCGTTCGAGATCGCCGAATCCGTGCGCGTCTTCGCTGATGCCTGGCCTATTGGCAGTTCGCGCAGAACGACCTGTACTGAACGGTGCCGGAGCTTCAGTTGAAGACGATCCGGTTGAAGCGCCGGGGCCCAACCTTGATGGTCACGGTGGCGTCGATAACCAACTCGCCCGAGGGTGCCTTCTGGCCGTTGAGGCTGACGCCGCGGCCCGCGATGAGTCGGCGGGCGTCTGACTTCGACGAAGCGGCCCCGATGCTGACGAGGAGGTCTGCCAGGTGCATCGGATCATGCAACGTCACTTCTGGGATGACGTCCGGCTGGCCTCCCAGCTGGTGAGTGCGTTCGAAGGCCCGCTGAGCAGCGTCGGCGGCGCGGCTGCCGTGGTAGAGCCCGACGATCCGGTGGCCGGGCTGCTTCTTGGCCTCCATCGGGTGAAGCGCGCCGCTTGCCAGGGCGGCAATGAACTCCTCGCCCTGCCCCGCCGGCCAGTCGGTCACCAGCCGCACCCACTGGGGCATCACGTGGTCCGGGATGCTCATGATTTTGCCGAACTGCCCGGCCGGGCTGTCGGTCAGGCCGATGTAGTTCCCGCGGGACTTCGACATGCGGTCGGTGCCGTCGGTGCCGGCAAGGACGGGGAAGGTAAGAGCGACACAGGGTGGCTGCCCGGATGCCTCCTGGAGTCTGGCGCCGGCCATGATATTAAACAGTTGCCCTGTCGCTCCAAGCTGCACGTCGGCGCGCAGATGCACGGCGTCGTAGCCCTGAAGCAGGGCGCAGGGAAACTCGTGAAGCCCGACCGGGTCACCGCGCTCCACGCGGCGCCGGTAGTTGTCCCGCGCCAGGAACTGCTGCACCGTGAACGTGGACGCGAGTTCCAGGATCTGGGGCACGGCGAGCCCCGCGAGCCAGTCACCGTTCGCAACCACCTCCGTCCGCGCGGGATCGAGGATCGTGGAGGCCTGCCCGGCGTAGCTTCGCGCCGCCGCGGCTACCTCGTCCTCCGATGTGCGCGGACGCCCGGTCGCTCGTGTCGCCGGCCATCGCGGTCATCGTGCCCACCACGACGATCACGTGATGACCGAGCCGCTGGAACCGTTTCATCGCCCGCAGCGTGATCGAGTGACCCAGGTGCAGGTCCGGAGCGGCCGGGTCGTACCCGGTGCAGACGCGCAGCGGGCGGCGCTCGCCGGCGGCTACCGCCAGACGGGCCCGCAGCCGGTCCCGCATGGAAGCCTCGAGCTGAGGGTCTCCGAACTCGCAGCCTTCCATCAGCATCCCGGCTTGCTCGCCGGAGGCCGCGGCATTGCTCATCGGCCGCACTTGACGGCCTGCAGGGTGTAGCTGTGCGGCAGCCGCCAGGGCTGGTCGGCCAGCCGCCACTCACCGCCGCCGATGCGTTCCATCTTGCCGGGCAGGGCCTCCCACGGCACGCTGTCGTGCTCGGTCAACCCGGTGATCTGCATGCCCGCATCCAGCAGCGCGGTGACGATCTCGCCCAGGCCGTGGTTCCATTCGTGGGTGATGGTGTGCCGGAATACCACGTCGGTCTGGACGTAGGTGCTGGCGTCATCGAAGACCACCGGCTCGTCCCGCTCGAAGTAGGGGTACCGCACCACGAGCAGGTTGTCCTGGCGTGCGTCGTCCAGGGCCCATAGCATCGGGTGGCCCTCACGCAAGAACAACCGCCCGCCCGGCCGCAGCAGGTCAGCGACCACCGCGGCCCAGCGGCGGATGCCCGGCAGCCAGCACAGGGCGCCGATACCGGTGAACACCAGGTCAAAAGCGCCGCGCCCGAGCACCTCGACGGCGGAATAGACATCAGCCTGCACGAACCTGGCATCGGCGCCGATCCGCCCGGCCAGGCGCCGCGCCTGCTCTACCGCCGGCGCGGAGAAGTCCAGCCCGGTCATCGACGCGCCCAGCCGCGCCAGCGATACCGTATCGGTGCCGATGTGACACTGCAGGTGCACACCGCGCAGCCCGCTGATGGCGCCCAGCCGGGGAAGGTCGAACCGGACGACATGGCTGAGGAAACCAGGATCGGCGGCATACCGCTCCAGCTGATAATCCGGGGATGCCGCATGAGCCGGAACGCGCTCATCCCAGCTGGCCCGGTTAACGCTCCGGTAGTCCTCCATGCCGGTACGATCCCACCCGCCCGCTGCCGGGAAACATCCCGCGTCGCGGATCCGCCACGGGATGGCAGTCAAGGGCAGAACGCCCTCTTATTGTCTTCGTCGCCGTCCCGGTACGCAGGTACGCGGGAAAGCAACCAGCGTGGCGGTGTCAGGCGGCAGCAGCCATGGCGCTGATCGCTGCCTTGACGCCGATACGCCAGGTTCTCCTCACCATCACATGCCGCCAGGGCTAAGCTGGCGATTCCTGAGTCAGGGCAGGCTCCAGTGCTGGTTGCGTGTGTCCGAGCAGGCGTAGACGATGAGCTGAGTCCCGTTGGTGGTGGAGTACACCGGGTCGTCCAGGCACAGCTTGCCGCGGTTGGCCTTCAGCACGTACTCGCCGTTGGACTGGTGAACCCAGATCTCGTTCGGCGACCCGTGACAGGGCCACAAGATCACCTTGCTGCCGCTTGTGCCTGTGCCCTTGGCGTTGACGCACATGTCGCCGTGGATCTCCAGCTCGTCTCCTTTATACGTCCATCCCTGCCCCGGCGCGGTGGGGTCGCACTTCCAGATCACGATCTTGGTCCGCCGCGCCGCGCTGTCCCCCGTGTCCCGCAGGCAGGTCCCGTCGAACCCGCGCACCAGATGCACGGCTGACGCGGAAGACGACGCCGACGGTGACGGGGCGGGCGCTGGCGGGGCGCCGTCCGTCACTACGTCGAGGTAGACGATGTTGGGTTCGCTGTAGCTCGGGTTGCCGCTGACCGCGGCGGTCACGGTCACGGTGCATGAGGCCGGATCCGTGAATGGCAGCTGGACGCCCACCGTGAGGGGCGAGGTGTCGTTCGCGCCGGCTTCCGGGATAGCTGTCGTCTGACCGTCCAGCGTGCAGGAACCGCTCCAGCTCGCGCCGCCAGTGATCCACGAAGCCTGCGGCGCCCACGAGACCTTCAGCGTGATGTATGTCGGCGCGGTCAGCTGCGCCTTGATCGTGCACTCGGCCGCGGGCGCCGTGTAGTTTCCCTGGCACGTTATCTCGGTGTCCGCGCGGGCTGTCGCGGTGAGGGCGGTGACCCCGCCGGCTCCCAGCAGGATGCTGGCTGCCACGGCGAGGACTATACGCCGGGTTCTCCGCATTATCACGCGCCTCCGCAGGCTCGACTGACGAATACCGGCGCCATGTTTACACGGGCCGTATCACTTTTGCGTGAAGGGCTGCTGTCCGTGCGGCAACGGTGCCCAGCCGAACTCGGCGGCGGATTCTGGTGTCTGCCGGCACCGATCTCCGGCGAGCTACTGGCCAGGTCCGCAGTCTTGGCTCCGCGGTCGCTGCGCGACCCCTGACCTGCCCGTCCGCTCGCAGGACCGGCAGCTATCGGGGTCAGGGAGGAAAACGGGCAGGGGCTGCCGGCTCCGGCGCGAGGCTGCACGGGTTCACCGGGACTGCAAGATCGTCAGTCTTGCACCGTGGGCCGGAGGCACTCCGAGCCTTCTACACCGGGCTGCTCGCCCACGGCGGGCTCCCGCTGCAGGCGAGGGCCGAACGGGCCGTCCTTGACCGCTATGGCACACTCCGGCAGCTTTCGTTTTCACTTGCCTTGACTCACTTGGCAGCGTATGGCGACGCCTTCTTGCTCGTCAACTTACGCTCGGTGGGTTCTACTCCACGTATCCGCTTCAAGGCCGAGTGCTGGCGATTGCGCGCCATAGGTAGCCATTTTCCCACCTTTGCACTGGTAACGGCTTCGCGCGGAGGACTATTGCAGCAGGTGCGGCGATCTTGGCACTAGTCTTGAGGTTCCGCCGACATGTTTTCGTTTTAGCTCTATACAGTTCTGAACTCAATCGCTATACTTTCGATATGCCTCGTTTGGGAGGAGGGCCGGGTGAAATCGTTCGTGTCCCTCTGGCCGGCCGACCTGCTCGATCTGGGACGGGCCATCGATCTCGTCGCACCGGTCGCGAACGGCTTCCATCTCGATGTCTTCGATGGCCACAACGTCGATGACCTTCTCTTCGGGCCAGATCTGGTGTCCGCGGTGAGGGGGCGGACCCTCCTGCCGGTCGAAGTGCACCTCAACGCCACGGCGCCGCCGACCTCGCATCACGAGCCGCCCAGCGCCCCCCGATCCACCTGACAGACACGACCGTCATGTCGGGAACAGAAAGGACGTAACCGTGAGCAAGCTGAACATCGGCGTGATCGGAGCCGGAAGGATCGCGCAGGCGGCACACCTGCCCGCGCTGGCCAGGGCGGAGGGCGCGGACCTCGTTGGCCTGTGTGACCCGTCGGAGACGCTGTCCCAGCACGTTGCCGCCCGGTATGAAGTGCCGGGGTACACCACCGTTGACGAACTCCTGGCGGCAGCCGAGGTTGAGGCCGTCATCGTCGCCGTTCCCGATCGCCTTCACCTCCCTCTCGCGTCGCAGGCCCTGCGCGCCGGCAAGCACGTCCTGGTCGAAAAGCCGCTGGCGGCCACCAGGGCCGAGGCCGAAGAACTCGCCGGACTCGCCGCCGAGACGGGTCTGAAGCTGCAGGTCGGGGCCATGAAGCGATACGACCCGGGGGTGCAGTTCGCAGCTGACGCCGTCCGGAACAAGATCGGGCGGGTCCTGTCGGCAACCGTCTGGTACCGCGTCATGTCAGGCCTGCGTCCGGACACAGAGGCAACGCTCTTTCCCGCGCTGGTAGTCGACGAAACGGTCCGCGCCAAGGAAGCCGCCTACAAGGCAGACAGGGAGACCTACCTGCTCACCACGCATGGCGCCCACGTCCTGGACGGCATGCGCTATCTTCTTGGCGACCCGCAGGACCTGTCCGCCCGCTTCGCCCGCCTGGGCAACGACATGTCCTGGCACGGGCTGGCCAGTCTCGTCGACGGTGGCGTGGCGCATTTCGAGATCACGGCAAATGTTCACGCCGAGTGGTCTGAAGGCGCTGAGATCTACGGCGAGCGCGGCTCGGTTAAGCTGCGAACGCATTTCCCGTTCATGCTGCGCGCGAGCGATGTCGAGGTGTTCAGCGAGGCCACGGCCACCATCGAGCGTCCCGTCTTCGGTGACAGCAGCGCCTATGAGCGGCAGATCGAGGCTTTCGCCAGGGCCGTGCGCGAGGACACCCCGCCGTCACCCGGCGCAGCCGACGGTGTCGCGGCCGTCAAGCTGATCGATGCGGTCGCCGAGTCGGTGGCTAGCGACGGCGCAAGGGTCAAGCCGTGACCGAGCTAGGCGTCTTTGCCCGTGTGTTCCCCGCGGGAACGCCAGACGAGGTCGCGTCGGCCATCGCCCGGGCTGGCTTCACCGCGACTCAGCTGAACCTGTCAGCAGTGGGCCGGCCCACGCTGGACAGTTCTCTTACCGGCGAGGAAGCCCGGGACATCGGCCGCGCGTTCGCGGACAAGGGGGTGCGGATCTGGGGGGTGTCCGGGACGTTCAACATGATCGACCCGGATGCCTCACGCCGCCGGCAGGCCATCGCTGACGCGATCGCTGTCATCCGGCGCGCGCCGGACCTGTCGGCGAAGGTGGTGACGCTGTGCACCGGGACCCGCGACCACGGCAACATGTGGCGCGCCCACCCGGACAACAGCACTGCTCAGGCTTGGCAGGACCTGCTTGACACGTTCGAGCAGCTCATTCCGGCCGCTGAAAGGGCTGGCATCCGGCTAGGCGTCGAACCCGAACCGGGAAACGTCGTCCGGGACGCCGCCGCGGCAGAACGCCTCCTGTCCGACCTCGGCCATCGCGCTGAAAGCATCGCCATCGTCCTGGACCCCGCCAATCTGCTGACGCCCGAGACCGCAGCACGCCAGGAGGAGATCTTGCGCGACGCGTTCGGCAGGCTTGGGAGCCGCACAGCCGCCGTTCACGCCAAGGACGTCGTCGCCTCCTACGCCGCCCCCGGCCACGGCGCCATGGACTACCACCTCGTGATGCGCCTCCACCAAGAACTACCTGAGCCGGTCCCGGTCATCGCGCAGGACCTGACCGCTGACGACGCCGCCCGCGTGCACGACTTCCTCGCGGAACACGCCCTCAAGGCGAGGTCATGAACCGGTCTCCAGCGCGAGAATCGCTCGCGTCCGACCTGACCGGAACAGGAAGCGTCCCCGTGGTGATGCTGCACGGACTGGGCGCGGACCGATGTCGGCCGATGAGGCTAAGTCATGCTTCGCGAAGACGGCCGAGTTCGCTAGCGTCCAATCGGTCTCCCCCTCAGCCGCGAGCGCGCTGCTACGAGGCGCCCCAGTCGCACGCCCGCCAGGTCGGACACATCATCGAGCGCGTACTACGCGAGACTTAGCTCATGCCGCCAAGGTCCAGCAGCGAGTCCGGGAACGGGGAAGGCCACGCATTCGCCGAAGAACGGCACGTGCGCATCCTCCAGCTACTCAATGAGCGCGGCCGGGTCCGCAACACCGAGCTGGCCAGGCTCCTCGGAGTCACCGAACCGACCGTGCGCAAGGACGTCTCCGACCTGGCCCGTCAGCACCTGCTCCGCCGGACGCACGGTGGCATCATCGCGGCCCGGCCTTCATTCGAGCCCGGCCTGCCCGAGCGCATGTCGACGAACTCCGCGGCGAAGTCGCGCATTGCACGCGCGTGCATCGCAATGATCAACAACGGTGACGCGGTTTTCCTTGATGCCGGGAGCACCGTCCTGGGCATCGCAGAACTGCTCACCCACAACGGGGGCCTTGAACCACGACCGAAGAATGTCAACGTCTTGACCAATGCGCTACCGGTGGCGCAGACGGTTGCGGGAGAGGCCGACGTCCGACACACCGTCCTCGGGGGCACCTTCAGACCCACGGGCGCGTGCTTCGTGGGGCCTTTGACCGTGTCGGACCTGGCGCAGTTCACTGTCAACATCGCATTCATCGGGGTAACTGGCCTGACCGACCAGGGCTTCACCGTCGCAGATCTGGCCGAAGCCCAGGTCAAGAAAGCTGTCATCGAACGAGCCCGGCGCGCCATCGTCGTCATGGACCACAGCAAGCTCGGCGCTTCTGATTTCGCCAAGGTCTGTGATCTCGGTGACGTCACCGCCATAGCCACTGACGAGTCCACCGACTACCTCGACGAGCTGTGCCAGCACGCTGGCGTAGAGGTAATCGTCGCCGGCTGACCACCGGGACAGCGAGGGTTCCTGGCGAGTTCGTCGACCAGTTGCGCAATATGGCCACCATCATCGGGCCCTCCCCGCCGCACCCGCGACGGGCAGGGCGAGCCGGGGATGACGGGAGCGATGACGGAGCGGTCATTGCGGCCTCCCAGTGCTGAAGGCTGGACGGGGCGCCCCGGCAGCGGGAGGGCCGCGACTATCGACTGCGGCGTGGGTCCTGCCGACAGATGGAGGATCACCGGGCCGTGGTCGCGGATATCGCGTGTCGCACGGGCGTTTATGCTGTCGCCGTCTGTTACGAAACGCTAGTGCGGGTTCCGGCACTGACACGGGTGGGTTTGCGGTTCTGCGTCGAGCAGGTAGTTCCGGCATAGCCATGCGGCCGCATGGAAGCGCCGTGGCGCTCAGAGCGAGCGAAACAGCCAGTCCGCTTCTTGGGTGCCTGGGCTGCGGCGCGCCTGAATTCAGGGACGGTTGGCCGGAACTGACAGACCTTGGACCCTAGTTTCTGCCGCCGCCGCCGTCTTGTGATGACGATGGCTGGGTCACTGGGCGGTGACAGCCTGGCCCGGAAGGGGGCTGTCCGATGAACAGTTCGGCTTTCCCCGCGCTGGCGTCGCGGGTATCGGTGTCAGTCGCCGGCGCTGGGTCGTACCTGCCTGATCACCGGGTCTCCAATCAGCAGATCCTCCAGTATCTGCGTCCGGCCCGGCCTGACGGCAGGCTTCTGGAGCCGGAGTGGGTCGTGAAGCACCTCGGCATCTACGAGCGCCGCCTGGATTATGAGTTCGGGGGGCGGCGCAAGCGCAGCCGGTCCGATGGTGGTATCTACGATGGCGACCTGGCGCTGGCGGCGGCACGCTCGGCTCTCGGCGATGCCGGCATCGGCGCTGGTGAGGTAGACATATTCGTGCACGTCACATCTACGCCCGACCTGATCTCCTGCCAGGATCACTTCCGCTTCCTGATGACCGGGCTCGGGCTGCGCCGCGACGCCGCCCTGGTTCACCACAACCTGGGCTGCGCCGGGCTCGCCGCTGGCTTTCGCACGGCTGCTGCTTCGCTGATCTCGATGGTGCCTGCTACCGCTTTGGTGGTGGCCAGCAATTGCCCGTCAGGCTATTTCGGCCCCGAGGTTCACGACGCCTACTACGGGCACCCGAGCGGCATGGGATGGCTGGCCCCGCTCATGTTCGCCGACGGCGCCGGTGCCGTTGTCTTCCGCTCTGCCCCTCAAGCCCCCGGCGGCCGGCCGAAGGGACTCCTGTCGGTCCGCTATGAGACCAACCCCGACGTCGAGCTCGTCATGTATCCCGCCGGCGGCTGCCTGCACCACACCTCGGCGGCGAACCTGTCTGACCATGTCTTCTTGATGGACGGCGTCAAGGTGGCGGAGGTCTTCCCTGCGCTCATGGCCCGTAACTTCCAGATGCTGCAGGAGGACTGGCCCGTCACGGTCAAGCCGCTGACCGGGACGGACTTCGACATCGGTTCGGTAGCCCGCTGGTACCTGCACCAAGCCAACGGCGTGGTGGTACGCCAGGCCGTCCAGATGCTGGGCTTGCCGCCCGAAAGGGTTCCGGTCGGTGTCAGCCACTACGGGAACACCTCGGCCGCCAGCACGCTGATCCTGCTGGACGAGGACCGCCGGGCCGGCCGGGTCCGCGATGGTGATCTTGTCGCGTTCCTGTGGATCGGCGCCGGTAACGGCGCCATGAACGGCTACGCCGCGATGATGCTGTAGCCTGCAGGCCCCGGCCCGGGCCCCGGTGACCAGGCCTCGCCCGCGCCGGGCCCCAGCCCGGAAACGGCCGGTTCCCGGTGAGAAGCAAGCCGGGCCGTCGGCCGGGCAACTGCCTGCACGCGACGCTGATAGCTGCGTCATGTCGCGCATCGTCACGCAATCCATGCCCTCTCCTTCCCGCCCGGTAGAGCGGGCGGTCACCGCGCAGGGCCCTGTGCGGTGAAGGCCGGGATGGCGCCGACGGCCATCCGTTACCCGGTCGGCGGTTTCACCTTGGCGAGTTGCGGCTCCGCCTTCGCGGCCAGCTCGTCGTGGTCGCGCAGCATACCCATCACGGTGGCGGGTGAGGGGTGCTGGCCCTTCCTCTCGCAGGTGCAGATCGGCATTGCGCGCCCCAGTGGGAGCCCGCTCACGGTCGACGACAGGGCCCGAATGCAGGGTAACGAATACTTTCGTCCCTTTTCACTGGCGGCGCTGCCGCCTAGACCGAGCTTGCCGTAACTGTCTGTGCATCTAGCTGGTTTGACCTGCGCAAAGCAGTCTGGTGCGCGACTGAATGTAGCCACTAAATATGCTGGACACCAGTATGCTGACCTGCGATGATTAGCATATGACGAGTCCACGACATGCGGGAATGTACGTCGAGAGCCCGTCCCGGACCTACCAGGCCAGGGACGGCAGCGCGCGGACCTACCGGACGCATTTGCTGCGCCGCTCATTCCGCGAGGACGGGAAAGTGAAGAAAGAAACGCTGGCGAATCTGTCGGCGCTTCCCGACAGCGCGATCGCGGCGCTGAAGGCGTCGCTGTCCGGCTCGGTGCTGGTGGACGCGGGCGATATGTTCGAAATCGAGCGGTCATTGCCGCACGGGCACGTCGCGGCGGCGCACGTGATGGCCTCAAGGCTGGGGCTGAAAAACCTGCTCGGCCCGGATTGCCTTGAGCGGGACCTGGCGTACGGGCTGATAATCGCCCGCGCGGTCGCGCCGGCGTCGAAACTGGCCACCACCCGCTGGTGGGCCGACACCACCCTCGGCACCGACCTGGGTATTGATGGTGCCAGCACGGACGAAGTTTACGCGGCGATGGACTGGCTGCTTTCCCGCCAGGACGCGATCGAGAAGAAACTGGCGGCCCGGCACCTGGAGGCCGGCGGCCTGGCATTGTTCGATTTGTCATCAGCGTGGCTGGAAGGGCATAGCTGCCCGCTGGGCGCGTTCGGGCATTCCCGCGACGGGAAGAAAAGCCGGGAGCAGATCGAGTTCGGCATGGTCACCAGCCGGGCCGGGACCCCGGTCGCGGTCCGGGTATTTGCCGGGAACACCTCCGATTCGGTCGCGTTCGGGGAAATCATCCCGGTAGTACGCGACAAATTCGGGCTCGGTGAGGTCATCCTGGTCGGCGACCGCGGATCGGTCACCCAGGTGCGGATCCGCCAGCTGAAGGCGCTGCCCGGCGCAGGCTGGATCACCGCCCTGCGCGCCCCCCAGGTCGCGGCGCTGGCCCGCGACGACGGGCCGCTGCAGATGTCGCTGTTCGACCAGCAGAACTTCGCCGAGATCACCGACGCCAGATACCCGGGCGAGCGGCTGATCTGCTGCCGCAATCCCGCGCTGGCCGGCCAGCGCGCCGCCAAACGCGAATCCCTGCTGGAAGCTACGGAGAAAGAACTGGGCAAAATCAGGGCGTCGGTACAGGCGGGCCGGGTGAAAGACGCTGACAAGATCGGGGTGAAGGTCGGCAAGGTCATCAATAAGCGCAAGGTCGGCAAGCACTTCATCACAGACATCGCAGACGGCCGGCTGGAGTTCCAGCGCGATCAGGAAAAGATCGACGCGGAGGCGGAACTGGACGGGATCTACGTCATCCGCACTTCCGCCGCGGAGGAAAAACTCGGCGCCGCCGAGACCGTCGGAGCCTACAAGGAGCTCGGGAACCTCGAACGCGACTTCTGGTCGATGAAATCAGAAGACATCGACTTGCGGCCCATTTACCACTACCTGGAAAACCGGGTCCGGGCGCACGTGCTGTTGTGCATGCTCGCCACCTACCTCACCTGGCACCTGCGCCAGGTGCTCGCGCCGCTCACTTTCACCGATAATCAGAAACCAGCCCGCGAAGACCCGGTAATTCCCGCCCGCAGGTCCGCCGCCGCAACGGCAAAAGACACCGCGAAAATCACCCCGGATAAGCTGCCCGTCCGGGGATATCAGGAGCTGGTCGCCCATCTGGCCACCCTGACCAGGAACACCGTCAGCTTCGCCGGGCAGCGCCTGGAAAAACTCTCAGCACCGACCCCGGAACAGCGCCGCGTATTCGAACTGCTCGGCAAGCCGATCCCGCTCCGCCTCGACTCAGCGTAACCAGCGTAGCCACGAACGGAGGTCCCCGCCAGGCCCGATCAGACAGCAAAACCCCAGGTCAGCACCAGCAACCCCGCTATAGAAGATCACGTAAGGACGGTCTAGATACCACCGGCCCCGCACCGGGTCACAGCTGATGTCATAACGGACCGCCCCGGTGGCCGCCTGGGCGGCGACCTCGCTACCCCGGTAGGAGAACCCGACCGGGGCCGGCAGCCGGTAGCGGCTGCGCGGCCGGTTCGCGAGATGAGCGAGCGGGGCGGGCAGCCGTATCTCCAGCCAGCCCTCGCCGGGGTTCCAGCGGATCGTCTCGTTGCCCCACGCCTTGTCCTTCTCCCCGTCGGCGGTCAGGAACAGGCGGGCCGCCTCGAGTTCCCTGCCCGCGTCGCCACTTTGCGTGCCTGCCGCGATGGGGCACTTCTTAGGCAACGCGCTCGGAGTGCGCCTCCTTGGCGCGCTCGCCGGGAAGTTCGGCCGTGGCGCGCAGTGCGGCATCGAGCATCCGTTCGCGCCGGTCGATTTCCTCGCCCATGTACAGGACCAATGACGCGAG
>Ga0208199_1000067_pt1 | contig 42341 bp, 42 predicted proteins | sample Sb_taG_FD_187705 | JGI IMG/M metagenome (GOLD analysis project Ga0208199, IMG submission 187705) | Peat soil microbial communities from Weissenstadt, Germany - Sb_50d_1_NS metaG (SPAdes) (version 2) | ecosystem: Environmental > Terrestrial > Soil > Wetlands > Peat | place: Germany: Weissenstadt... | reverse complement strand
CTTGCCGTAATAAGCACGTGCGGATTGGCGCCCGTCAGATTGAATTGCACCTCATAGGCCAGTCCGTCTCGATGTAATGACCGGCACAGTTCCGCGAATCGGCGCCATGACTTGTCAAAGCGCTTTTCATCGCGCGCGCTTTCGACGGGAGTGTAGATCAGGTATCGGCCGGTCATGCGCGCACCTCCGCTGCCTTGCGCTGTTCGGCCTCAGTCAGCCATCGCCACTGAGAACCGTCCCACAGGGCCCGTTGCGCGTAGATGCTGCCCCACATGTAAAAGCTAGTGGGGCCCTGGGCGTTGCTGCGAAGCCATGCGACGGCTTCTTTGTATTTAGGCCAGCGGATCATGCTGCCACCTCCGCTACATGCGCGGACTGCCCTGCCTGCTGAATGAGGTAATCCGCAGCCTGTTGCGCTTTGGACGCGGCTGTAAAGATGGCCCGCTTGTCAGCCTTCAGAACCTTGAGCCATGACGCGATGTACTGCGCATGATCCGGCCGTGGTTCACTGCTCAGCCCCAGATGTGCCAGAGTGAACGCGGCCGTAAGTTCGGCTACCAGTTCTTCCACGCTGTAGGCGTTATCGCCGAATCGCTTGCCTAATTGCCGATCGCAACGGTTAGCCGTGGAAGTCCAGTGCCCTGTTTCATGGGCCCGCGTGCTGTAGTAATCGATCGGACTGAAGAACGCAGCGAAAGGTGGCAAGGTAATCGCATCCGTATCAGGAGAGTAGAAAGCCCGATTGCCCTGATGCGTGACGCGCGCGTTGATTTGTGAGAAGAACTGCTCAGCGGATTCAATGCGCTGCTCGATGGGCGTATCCGCATCAGCCTTAGGCGCGTAGCCATCCACTTGTGCGGCATTGAACACGGAATAGCCACGCGTAAACAGCAGCCGTGATCCAGACTTAGGCGTATCTTCGCCATCGTCCGTCTCGCTGGCATTGTTAGCGAACTTCCAGAACACTACCAGCGTGGCCTTTTCACCCTTGCGAACCTGGGCGCCACGTTCCTGCCATTGCTGATACGTGCCCCACTCCCCACGTTCGTACCCCTTGGCTTGAGCAGCAGCCCACAGGCACACGGTATTGATGCCCCTGTAAGGCTTCCGGCTCACTACATTGACGGGAGAGAAGGCAAACTTGCCTGAGGTATGCCAGGGCATTCTCCAGTTGCTCACCCCTTGTTCAATTGCGTTGACGATTTGGGACGTGACGCGCGCGTACACGTCCTGTTTCTCTGATGATGCGGTATGCTCGTTTGCAGACATCGTGAAACCAATCCTTTCGCGGTGGTTAGGGGCCGTGCCAAGTTGACGCTTGACGCGGTCCCGATTGTCCTGATGTTCGATTCGCTCTAAGAATCGATCACCAGAACCAGCCCCAGAATATAGCTTACCGGCCTAAGGTACAAGAGAAATCTGCAGGTATCTTTCGACGCGGATATGTCAGGTAGGTTAGGTGCAATGACTATCGAGCACGCGAAGTCAGCCGCACGATTGCATTGTCCAGGGGTCCCCTCGCCCTCCCCGGTCTCAGTCGCGCCTGACCGCGGGCACTATGTTTTTTTTTTTGACTTTCGGGAGTCCAATGCAGATCCGGGACATGGATGACAGGTGACACCGGTGCAGTTGAACCCAGGCACTATTATTTTTTTGTCCAGCGAAAGTTCTAGTTTTGTGAGGACTGCTCTGAGAAATCCAGCGACTGTACTAGATCGGCCGAGTTGAACGCTTATTTGCCAAGCTGCGCTACATATGTACAGTTAGGGAACCTTAGAGTAACTTAGTGGGCTAGTGACTTATTAAGGTAACTGGACGGCTCTACGGCTGCTCACTCCAGTCTCTTTGGCCAGCAGGCATCGGCCATTCTCCACTTCTACGAGGAGGGCGTTTCCCGTCCAGATGAACTCGGAAATTTCAAGAGCGCCAGATTTCCGATAAGCGCACCTATCGGCCCCAAGCACTTTGCGCGTGAATCTACACTTGACCGTTACTCTCCATGAAAACTGTCAAACAAGGCCCGGTCGGCGTATCGGAAGTGTACGTGCCGTTGGCGGCATTGCAGTCTGCCGGACCAGGTGCGGTTTCGCGTCATCACCTGAGTCTTGGCGTCACGGCCGCAAGGCGTGACGCCAAGTCCGGCATTTGCATTTCGCCTTAATGCCAATTGGCGAAATTGAACTGTACCAGGCTGGAGCTACCGCTTACGATCGCGGCAGCAACGGAGAGCACATTGTTGTCGGGGTGGGGGTTCAAACTCTCGTACATAAACATCTGCGTGCTGCCCGTAGCGCCGGCGGGTATCCACGTGTACGGCCCCGTCTCGGCGAACGCGCTCGTCATGAAGGCAATGCTGTAGTTGGCGAGATCGGCGAACACGGGGGTTGTACCGCACGATGCCAGGCACGGCCGCTCCATAATCCACTCCGCATGGGTGCCCTTGAAGGGGAGGCTCTTGGGCAGCGCAGTGGTGACATGAGTCCCGATGTGCGTAGTGTTATTCACGATCCAGGCATGGAAGGAATTGCCATATGGGTCTACAGCGGTCCCCGACGAATTCATGATATAGACGTGGACGAAGACCTGATCGCCAGGACTCACGGCGACGCCCGTCGGCACTTCAGTAGGCTGGACCGGTACAAGCTCGGTCCAGGAGTAATAATTGTTGAACGAAACCCCGCCGGCATCAACGACATCTTGTTCCGTTCCGGCCTGCAACAGTGGTACATCCGTGCTGCTTGCGCCATCGAGTCCGACCCAGAAGGCCGAAGAGGTCGAATGGCCCGGCTCGCCGAGGCCGATGGGGGTTGCGGGCACGTTCCACTCGGCTTGCACCGCCTCATAGGTGTGCGCCGGCCCGGTCAATTTGTAGCCGCTCCAGTTAGCGGACGTCGCGAGGCCCGCCTGGTCGCTGGTGCCCGCCTCAACGCCTGGCAAGTGAGAGCGGTCGGAACGGCTCCCCGAGTCCGGCGGGACCAAGGTAATGGGCCGGGCTACCATATCGAGCCATTTCGCATAGCGATCGGGTGAAGCCGTGGCGTCGGGGCGCGGCGGGTATCCCAGCGCGATCACATCACTGTCGGCGAGGTACCGAGCGGCGTCCTCTGTCATCGCCGGCAGCACTATCGCGCCCTTGGGCGTGGGCATGGAACCCTCCGGCGCCGGCATGTCCACAGTGGGCTCGGAACCGGCCCGTAAACGTATGGGATAAGTTGTAGCGGCCGCAGAAGTCGTGCAATCCAGTAGCACCATCATGTCCTGTCCGGACGCTTGCTTTACGTTCACATGAGCGCGAATGTAGCCTTCGGCGTTCGCGTAGAGCCTCATCCTATGGACCGCGTTGTTTTCATCCGCGGGATGCAGATCGCAGGCCGCGCCGGGCTCGGTCTTGAAGACCATCGGCGTTATCGCGTTTGGCGTGATCGTGAAGCCTTGTTCCGGCGCGATCCGAGATACGGCTGGGTTCTGGGCTAAGGCTGGAACTGCCAGGCTGCACAGAACCGCGGTCAGCGTTAACAGACAGCTCCGGTTCCTCTGCGAACCCGTTACAGCGACCTGGTTGGACGAGTAACTCGCGGCGCATGCGGCGAATTGGATATTTTTGGCAATCGTATGTTTCGACATTGAGGTTTCCTCCGTCTTTCTCTCGTGTTCGGGTTGATCCCGAACGTTCTCTACCCTCTAGGGCGGAAAAAGCGCGGAAAAACCGTAAAGTCAGGCCAGGAAATCTTCGGGAGTGGTTCCGCGGGGATCGGTTCTCGCCGGTCCCTTGGTGCTGCGGTGCCTGTCCTTTGACCACGGCAGGAAAACGGGATTATCACCAACTTCGCCGGCGAGCCATGAGGATGGCCCCAGCCCGGCGTGATGGAAGGAAAGCGCACATATCATTCTCGACTCGAAACCCCGACAGCCCAGTATGGCCTTGGCTGCAGGCGTGTTCGCCGGTATGCTGAGGGCATGAACAGCAGAGTTTTGGGAATAGGCATGATCGTGCTGGCGTGGGCCGGACCAAGCCCGGTGCGGGGACAGCGAGTTTCAATTGATGCCGCTCTCCACACGGCGGAGAAGCCGTATGTACAAGCGACTGGTGAAGGACCGTGTTGGCAAAACCCGACCAAGCGGTCGTCGAGATTGGCGTGATCTCGCAGGGAGCGACGGCTGTCGCCGCGGCAGCTCAGAACGCGAAGCAAACCGATGTAGTTTTGGCGGACCTAAGCAGTGCGCTCGGTGGAACCACCAAATTAAAGACGACGAGCTATTCAGTCCAACCGAATTACAGATACCCAAAACCGGGAGCGGCTTTGGAGATCGCAGGGTATACGGCCACCAATGTCCTGGAGGTTAAACTTGACGATTTGGTTCAAGTCGGTAAGGTGATCGACGGCGCGACCCATTCTGGAGCAAACGTCATCCGGAAACTCGAATATAAGCTCAAAGACCCCAGCGCCGTACGCGGGGAGGCCCTACGAAAGGCCGCCGAACAAGCGAAGGCTAGCGTGGAAGCAATCGCTTTAGGACTTGGCTTGCGGGTGGTAAGGGTGCTGTCAGCCGAGGAAGTAACCTCTGAAGAAGGGTTCGGCAGTTACAAGAAGGCGCCCCCACCCCCACCGCCCGGGGGAACAACAACACCGGCGACTCAATTGGAGGTCGGTGCGATTGAAGTCGGTGCCAGTGTGATTGTTCGTGCAGAGATAGGACAGTAACAATCAAGATTCGTCAGCGCCGTTAAGGCTGATACACGGACCTGTCGCGACATGGGAGGTCAAAAAAACGGGCTTACCGGAAACTGGCAGGAGCCATGGCTGTATAATCGCTAAGCCGCGGAATGAGGCAGCGCCCTCATTCTGACCGGCCACAGAGGAAAGCGTAGAGCGTTTCGGCGACGAAGAGGAGACTTAGGCGAGTACGGTCCCAGATGGCACCAACATTAGAACACCTTTCGGAACGTAAGATTTATGCGAGCGGCTCCCGTCAGCGGATGTTGCCCGTCCTTCAGCGGAGCGATGCCGTGATAGACGAACCGTGCGGGACCGCCCCACACCGCGACATCACCGTTTTCGAGCCGTAGGCGGCGCACCGGATCGGAGCGACGTTTGCCACCCCACAAAAACACCGCAGGCAGGCCCAATGAGACGGAGACGATCGGAGCCCAGCTGTCGTTCTCGTCACGGTCTTGATGCAGACCGAGCTTGGCGCCTGCGATGTAGCGGTTGATTAGGCAAGCGTCGGGATCGTAGTGGGCAAACCCGGCCTCGGCGGCGGCGCGCGCAGCGAGGTCCAGGAACGCACCGGGCATGGCGGGCCAGGGCGCTCCGGTATCAGGGTCCGTGGGGTCGTAGCGGTAGCCTGTGGGGTCGGAAACCCAACCGACACGCCCGCAGTTGGTCATCGCGACAGACATGGTGTAACCGCCTCGTGTGATTAAGTGGCGGAACGGCGCCGCCTGCACGATCCGAGCCACTTGTTCGAGCAGCACAGGCGCTTCCGAAGTGGCGAAGCCGCGCAATAGCACGGCTCCTTCTTCCAGCCGCTCGCGGGAGCGCGGCAACGAATCGCTGTCGAAGAGAGTGGTCATAGTGCGCTTCCGGAGTAGCTGCGGCTTGAGACAACCCGTGTCATTGTGATCTCACCGAAGTCACGATTCTAACCCCGGTCATAGTCAAATATTGTCCATCACGGCAGGACCTTTATTTTGGGCATCAGTGGTGCCGCTCTTGCCGCACTGCAGCACCTCGGTGGGGGCGAATGCAACTCCCTTGTGCCCGCTGCGTTGCGACGGAAGTCGGCCAGTAATCACAGTCGCGATGCCGACTTCCCGTTCCCTATCCGGCAAACTTCCTCGAACGCCGTTTCCGGCCATGTACGGTAGCCGACGATCCAGACAGGAAGGTGTAAGTTCCATAAGCCGACTTCGGGCGCGTGCCGTTTAATTAAAGCGAGGACACCTCGGCAGCGCAGACAGTCTGCGGCACGCCATACATCAACCAAGAGTCACAAAACGACAGCTGATGGTTCCTCGCGGCTGGCGCGGCCTGTTTTTGCGCGAGCGCTTCGTCCGGGCTCGGCCACTTGAAGGACCGCGCATAGTTGAGGGTAATGTTGAGCATGCTGAAGCCCATAGGTGATATTTCGAGAAGTACACGCGCATACCGAGTGTCATTGCTTCATTATCTCGGAGGATTCACCAACTACTTAGTGGTCAAGTGTCGTGACGAATGCGGTGTCGATCACGAAATCGCGGATGTTGACCTTGGCGAGGCGCATCACGCGCCCCCGTGTGCCTACCTCATAATCGGAGATTACAGCGGGACGGATGATCTGGACGCCGAACGCAGCTTCTAACCGCACATGCTCAATGTCCCGACCGTCGATCAGGCATGCACCGGGTTTGAAGGATCGTTGCGCCGAGGCTGTCATTGGGTGAATGCCTTCCAGCAAGTCTGCGGTAAAGAACCCCAACAACCGCTGTGCGTAGACTTCATCCAGCCAAGAGTTCAGGTAGTCGGTCAGGAGCACGTCAGTGCCGCCAATTTGCGCGATCTTCCCTTGGACGTCAATCGGGTCCATGTTCGCTCCAGTCGAGCCCATGACGCGAAACGTCGTGCAGCATTTCACGCTCGCGAGTGCGGTAATGTGAAAACCCTCCGGCGGCGAGGCGCTCGTGATGTCGTGCTCAGTGGCGTAGAGGATCGTCATTCTCGGGTCCTTCGCGGACTGCGCGAGTGCATCCTTCGTGAAGGCCTTCGCGACGAAGTAGCCGCGCTGGGCCCTCGCGGCGTCGATCTTCTCCGAGAAGATGATGATTTCGTTCTTGTTGACGGGAGCTTCCCAGTTTTTGCATTCGAAGATGAAGGTGGACTCGTACCCTTTCGCTGCTCCTACCGTAACGAAGATGTCGATTTCGTGGTGTACCCCATCAACCGTGATCGTCTTCCGCCGCTCGATCTCGAAGGGCTGCCCACGCAGCGACGGCGAGGATTCCAAGATCACCGCCTCAATCGCATGGACAGCGACTTCCAACGCGACGCCTTTGTCATCAGGAGCCATCAAGAAACGCTACCAAAAAGCGAGGTGTCGGACATCTGCTGCGTCGTCCTCGCGGCTGTCATACACTTTAAAGTTTATGACGGTCGCGCTCGCGTGGGTCGGGAGACGCAATGATGGCGTCCAGCACCTCTACTTCGCCTCTGATAGCAGGGTCACGGGTGCCAGGTCCGATGCTTCGCCAAAAATCCTAACGCTTCCACGGTCTGATTGCGCGCTCTGTTTCGCAGGGGACACGCATGCGACATATCCGATGATGCTCCAACTCGCGAATGCGATAGCGGCCCACCAGCCGGCGCGGGAGCGGAGTCTTGACATCTCTCGCGTGAAGGACCATCTCTTGCGTCTGTTAAAGGACTTGGTGCGCCGCTATGAGGTGCCTTTTAGCAAGGCGGACATCCAGTTCATTTTCGCTGGGTACTCGTGGCGGAGTAAAGACTTTCGCATCTGGTCAATCGGGTACCTGCCGAAGACCAAGGAGTTTTATGAGCGCGAGGGATCGGGATTCTGCCCGCGCCTGAACAAGGTGTCATTGATTGGTGATTGGGCGAAGCGTGTGCGCGGGGCCGTGGCAAAGGAGTTGCTCAAGCCCGGTCCGGCGGCGAACCTTGAGCCGTTGCGGGTCTTGGCGTCGTTTCTGGACGCGGCCAAGCCGGAAGATTCGATTGGCGGACCGCCGCAACTCGTTCGTATCAGCCAACACATGACCACGCGACCCTTTTGCGTGAAGTGGAAGGGAGAGGATACGCTGCTCGGCCGTCCGCTCTTCGACTACGAGAACGTCGACTACTGGTCCATCGACCCCGTCACGGGCGAGATATTTCTCCCCCGCAAGTTCGGTCACCGCGACGAGCGCGATGCCGAGCCGAAGCCGCAGGAATGACCGGCGGTCCCGCTCGATACGCTATGCTAAGGAGGGTGGCGGTAGTTTAATTTCTGGAAAAACAGTTCCCTTTCCAGAACTTGCGACGAAATTGTGAGTTCTGGAAATAGAACAGATCGTGGGTTCGAGACCACGCCGTCCACTCCAGCCTCAAGATACTAACTTCCCACGACGCCCCTCGCAACATAGTTGCGGAGTTGCAGCTCATCGAACATTCGCTTGCGTAGTGGGGTCATATCAACGAACTCCTTTCGTTCGTTGGTCTATCTCGCCCCCGCTAGAAACGCTACGGGGTCCGCCTGCCGCTTGCGACTTCGTTCAAGTCGGGTTCTGGGGAAGTTTCTCTTGGATAGAGAACGATAAACGCCGCTGCGTCCGGAAATCCACTTTGGTCCTAAAGTCAAACCGCACCTCTACCTACGCCTCCTGAGCGGCGTAGGCGGGGTGCACCCAAGTCACGCGCTCGGCGCAGTCAGGCAACGGCGTTCGCTATTTGTGCCGACGTTGCGCGGCCGAACAGATCGGGCGCTCCCATACTGCGGCGTTGCCCTTCAAACTCCGGCTATGGTCCCTTCCACCGAAGGTCCTCCACCGTATCAAAGACGGGCGCATCGAGCCGCAGAGTCGCGAGTGTCCGAAACAACAGCGCGTCGTCCCAGGAGTTGAACAGCGATGTGGACAGCCGGCGGGCGTTGAGGATCGACGGATGCCAGTCGCGCCAGTCCTTCGGGATATTCTCAAGCTTAACTACGTCTCATAGAGGTTTGCGACGATGCTTGTCATTCCGTCTCATGTAGAACTTCAGCATGGCACATCAGGTGCCTGGGCCAAGCGCAATTCCTGAGCTGCTCATTTGCCGGCAGCAATCGGAGGCTATTTGGCTTGGCGTCAGTATAAAGCAGTCAGACTAAAAGGCAATTCTTAGAATCTCCCATTCAGGAGTTCACCCCGACAGACCGGTCCCTCCGTCTTTGTCATCCCTCAACACCACTAGCTTCAAACGGCAAGAATTGACGGCGGAGGGCAGCAAGGCTGAATCGCCGGGCCTGGGGTGATGGTCTAGCATCCCTTGGAAACTAATCGCGAAGGATTGAAAGGAACAAGAAACCTACAGCGATCAGGAATAAGCCAATCGTGATGCCGAGCAGGATGACGATGGCGAGATCGAGGGCTGACATCAATTTAGGCGGTGCCGGCACTCGGTATCTCTCGATTCCCATCGAGTCAACGTAGCTAGGTGGCGGTCGTTGCTGGTGCCGTTGTCGGTAGCCGCGCTTCAGCATTCGAAGCAACGCGAGACAGAGGGCGCAAGCGAGTAAGCCGAGTACGAGCAGGATTTTCACTTTCGCCGCCAGTCCAGGCCCTCGACTACCGCCGAAATGGTTCCAAGTGAAAAGTGCCGGCCATCACTTGCTCTTTCATCATCTCAAGGAGCGCGTACGTCCGAGTTCCTGATTAGACACCCCAACACCACATGCTGATGCTCGATCCGTAGGGCCCTTTTTCCTCAATGAATTATCACGTATAGGCACAGTCCAACCCAGAACCACAGGAATCCTAAGGCGAGCCCCCAGAGGATCACGCCTGCGCCGTCAAACCGGTCTTCCGCCTCGGGGGAGGCCATGCAACCGAGTTTGGCAACACGAGCTTTTTCTGCAAGTAAGAACACGGGTAAAAAGTACCTGGACCGTACCCATCGGTACCCGTCGATTATGTTTGGCAAGATCTCGCGAGCGACAGATCAGCACGTCCACATCGCTCCGAGTATACGGGAATGCGTCAGCGGGAAAGGATCGGCTGTTTCCATCTTCTTTCCAGTTTCCGAGCGCCCCGTCACTCGGGAGCGGTTCGCGTCCAACGATTGCCGTCAACCCTTGTGCCATTGTAAGAGCGCGTGCTTTATCGCTATGCTGCTTGGGTACCCAATGGGTAAGGAGTAGAAGGAGGATTTTCATGTCCAAAGTCTGGTTGGTAACCGGCAGCGCGAGCGGTTTAGGCCGCAACATAGCTGAAGCCGTGCTCGCGTCAGGCGATCGCCTCGTCGCAACAGCCCGCGATCCGCGCCGCCTCCAAGATCTGGTGGAGAAGTATGGTGATCAGGTTCGCGCCACACCCCTCGACGTGGCGGATGAAGGAGAGGCATCTGCAGCTGTTCAGGTGGCTGTGGACGCCTTCGGGCGCCTTGATGTTGTCGTGAATAACGCAGGCTACGGCGATGTCGCACCGTTCGAGCAGTTGAGTTCGGAGAGGTTCAAGGCGGTGGTTGACACGAACTTCTATGGCGTAGTCAACGTCACACGCGCTGCGCTGCCGATCATGCGGATGCAACAGAGCGGCTGCATCCTACAGATCTCGTCAGTCGGCGGCCGGTTGGCCCTGCCCGGCAGCACACCATACCATGCCGCAAAATGGGCCGTGGGAGGATTCACCGAGTCCCTCGCCCAGGAAGTTGCTCCTTTTGGCGTCAAGGTTTGCGCCCTCGAACCCGGAGGAATGCGGACAAACTGGGGCGTTCGTGCGCACAAGGACGTGCCTGACCTGCTCCCGGATTATGAACCTTCCGTGGGCGCGGTGATCAAGGCGCTGGAGTCTCTCTGGGGCCATGAGAATAGCGATCCGTCCAAGGTTGCTCAAGTCATCCTTCGGCTGGCTGCCAGCGATCGCTTGCCCGCACATCTCCTGCTGGGCAGCGACGCAGTTCGATACGCTGGCGAAGCCCAGGCGGCTCGCGCAGCCGACGCAGACCGCTGGCGAGAGATTAGCGTGTCGACAGATGTCGACGCTTCGGCATCCATGGCTGCTTTGCGATTCTAGCGGCGCGCGTACCGAACGCGATTCGCGCTGGCCGGCGTTAAGGTAAGCCCACGTGAGTGGACGTTAATCCGCGAGGCCATTAAGCCTAGGCGCACATTCACGTCGAGCAGAGCGAGCCAATACTGAACGGATTGGAGCGTCAAGCCGATCAAAATCAGGCCCACGCCAAAGACCCCCGTCCATTTTTCGGGCACATGGTCGGCCGCCCACTCGACGAAAGGCGTGCACGAGCCGATAATCGCCGTGACCACGCCAATGGCGAGTCCTGCTGTCAGTCCCGTTGTCAGTCCCACTGCGATTGCGTGTTACCGCTCGTGCGCCACCAGGCTGCTGACATATCCCGCAAACCATGTAGCCGGCCGTGCGATTCGCAGCCGCTAACAATTGAAATCGCGTCAGCCGCGGACGCGTGGCGGGTTTGTAGTCGACTGTCGGACGTATGCCAACCCGATAGGCGATCGCCTGTCCGATCGTGCTCAAAACGCCAAAAGTGACGCCGAACGCAGCGCCGAATGAATAACAATCCGCTTGGACGAAAAGTCAGCCTCGCGGAGACTTGACCAAACGGGGTCAGTCACGTTGGAAGGATCAAGCCGATCGCGTGCCAACCATCCCACCTCACCCGCGTCCTTACCCCCGTTAGCTGCTACCATGACACCATGCCCAAACGCATCCCGCCCGAAGTGCTCGACTACCTGCGCCAGTTGGGCAAGACCTACGGCAGCCAGGGCGGGAAGAAGGCTGCGAAGAACATGACGGCGGAGGAACGCTCCGCGCGCGCGAAGAAGGCAGCCAAAGCCGCGGCGAAGAAGCGGACGGCGAAGCGTCTAGCGCGCGAACGTGCCAGCTCACAAGGGAAGAAGAGCGCGAAGAGGACCTGAGTTGTTCAAACAGGTGGTTCAACCAGCGGTCGCACTTCTGATTTCTTCGTGCTTTTCACGTTCTACCGGATGGTGCGTTTGCCGGCGAGGGTGGGCTAATTGACCTTGGCAAGAATAACCGGTACGAGCCAGAGATTCAAGGGCCTTCCAATCCGACTCCAACTGCGACAAAATGGCGACGTAGAGGTTGAGATGGAACAACAAATCGAACGAGAGCGTGTCTACAAATTCATCGGAGCCGTCACAGCTATTCGCGACGGTCGTGCACGGGGAGTAACGCTCTCGGAGTATTGGCCTCGCGAGATCGCCGACGCCATCCAATATCTGATTGATGGCGCCGTCCAGCGCGAGCGCGAAGCCTGCGCGGCGGTTGCCGATGCAGCGGCCGAACCCGCCGGGTTCGCTGCGCGCGGCCAAGCCTTCGAGGCAGATCCTAGACGAAGAGAAGTCGCCTTGGACATCGCCGCAAGCATCCGTGGTCGACGCTGAACATAAATGCTTCGCCGACACACTGGGCGTTTCCATGTTCGAATATTACCAAGCATCAGTTCGACGGAAGCTATAACCCATGTCCCGAAAATCCGCACAAGCCCAAGCAAGCCAGGTCGGCTACGAACTCCATTCGCTTGGCTGGAAAGGCTTTCAAGACCTATGTGCAAGCGTTGCCGCTGAAGTTCTGGGGCAGACCGTGCAGGTGTTCCTATCGTCCAAAGATGGCGGCCGAGATGGTGCATTCCATGGCCAATGGAAGCGATCCAAAAATGAAACTTTCGAGGGCTCCTTCACGGTGCAATGCAAATTCACAAGCAAGAAGGATGCTCCACTTGCAGCAACAAGCCTCGATGATGAATTGAAAAAAGCGCAGCGCCTCGCGACTCGGGGCCTCACGGACACCTACATTCTGATGACGAATCATGCCGTGTCGGGCGTCGTCGAGGAGCAACTGAGGATTCGTTTCCTCGCAATCGAAGGAATAAATCATTTCTTGGTCTTCGGCAAGAGTTGGATCGACCTGAAAATTCGAGAATCCGCCCGTTTGCGGATGATGGTGCCCCGCGTATATGGTCTTGGGGACCTAAGCCAGATCCTCGACGAGCGGGCGTACGTCCAAGCAACGGAGATCCTGAGCTCTCTTGGAGATGACCTCGCTACGTTTGTCATCACCGACGCCCACAGAAAGAGCGTGAAGGCACTTGCCGAGAAGGGATTTGTCTTGCTTCTGGGCGAGCCGGCTGCCGGCAAATCAACGATTGCCGCTAGTCTCGCGCTCGGGGCGATTGATGTTTGGGGTTGCTCTACGATCAAAATCCGGAACCCGGAAGAGTTCGTTCACCACTGGAACCCGCACGAACCTAAACAGTTCTTCTGGGTTGACGACGCATTTGGCCCCACCCAATATCAATGGGATCTGACAGTGGCGTGGAACAATGCACTCCCACACCTCAACGCGGCTGTCCGAAAGGGGGCGCGAATTGTCTTTACATCGCGGGACTACATCTACCGCTCAGCCAGACGCGATCTCAAAGAGAACGCTTTCCCGCTTCTGGTCGACGCTCAGGTGATCATTAACGTCCAGTCGCTCACGCGAGCCGAACGGCAGCAGATTCTATATAACCATATCAAGCTGGGCGATCAGCCCAGGGCGTTCAAAACTAAAATCAAACCGCATTTAGCGACAATCGCTCAGCACCACGAGTTTCGCCCCGAAATCGCCCGGCGTCTCGGTAACCGTTTCTTCACACGAAACCTCAACACAACGCAACATTCGATTCTGCAATTCGTTGGCGAGCCGGTCCTATTCTTGAAGGACATTATTCGGTCACTCGACGTGAATAGCAAGGCCGCAATTTCAGTGATTTTCATGAATGGCGGAGCAGCCGACAGTCCCTTATCCTTGACCCCAACGTTGCAGCACGCTGTAGAGATGCTCGGTGCCGCTCCCGCAGGGGTCAGGCAGGCCATTTCGGCGCTAGACGGCAGCCTGACAAAGCTCAGTCTTTCGGGAGGGCAGACGAAGTGGACGTTCAAACATCCAACGATTGGAGACGCATTTGCTGAAATCGTGGCTGAAGACCCAGAGCTTTTGGACATCTATCTGCACGGTGCGAAGGTCGAGAAGCTCGTTCAAGAAGTCGTGTGTGGAGATGTTCATCTAGCTAACGCTAAGGTCGTAGTGCCGCAGAAACGCTTCGTCATGCTTGCCAATCGGCTAAATCTTGAACTCCCAATTGAACGAATATGTACCTTCCTTGGCTTACGCTGCAGCTCGGCGTTCCTAAAGCTCTATTTTGACAGTTGTCCACAGGTTCTGGATTACTTGTGTTCTCCGCATTCCTATCTGCAGGCGACGCTACAGACTGAACTTATTCCTAAACTGCGGCGGTACAAGCTGCTGCCGCCGACTCATCGACACAAACTGATCGACACTGTCATGGATTTGGTCGTCACCACTCCAGACGCCGACTTTCTGACCATCGAACGAGTGAAGCGTGTCTTCACTCCGGCCGAGCGACGGCGATTTGTGAATGCAGTTCGCGGGAACGTAATTCCCAACCTTCGTGACATCATTTGGGACTGGAGAACCAACTATGATAGTGAACAGGACCCGGAACAATACTTTGACATGCTCGATGGAGCACTGCGGGCATATCGAGAAGAGTTTAAGGGAGACAGTGAAGCCCTCGAACTTATCGTGGCTGGCCTGAAAAGTATCCAAGAGACGATCGCGGAGCTCTCCGAAGGCTACACGCCACCAAAATCGAAGTATTGGGAGCCAGAAGGACCAGCAATGCCGATCTCACCTTGGGACCGAGATGTTTTCGACGATGTAGATCTTTGATCGATTTTCTTATGCCCATCGCCGCTACAATCCGGCCCCAAAAGGCGGAGGGTACCTATACCACATTCACCACCGTCCGAGCTGGCATGCTCTCGCCGCACCAGCCCCGTTTATACGGAATGTCGGATCGGCACCGCGACGAATGGCAAATGAAGATCTGCCCGCATTGAAGAAAGCCCAGGTGGACGTTGTTGCCATTGACAGGTTTGTCCCGCAGGACGCTCATCTATGCGCGGACGGCCGCCACAAACCGCATCCAAGCAAAACCAAAAGCTGCTGGTGGTGTTCGCCGAAACTCGGTGGGGAAACTGGAGTGAAGGATAGCCGGCATGAAAGGACGTTATGTTGGACGTAACGGGAAAACAATGCTAGGCTCGGTGCATGCGTGGCCTGGCCGTCATTTCAAAGACGGCGGGTCTGCTTACAGGGTCTGGGAACCATGCTTTACGCCCTGCTTCAGAAAAAAGATCGTGCTACTCGCCGGGCCATCGCTCAGGCGATTTCGCAACACGACAGTCAAGCAATCCAGCCCTTCGTTGTTGGCAGCCTTATCGTCCATGTGATGAATGCAGCCACAGCCACCGGGCCTCTATTTTGCATCTACTGCCTAGATCGGGTCTTACCGACAAAGGCTAACCCCCCAAAAGGGCGTCAGGCAAGCAACAAGTGGCACTTTCGACACGCTACGATCAACGATTGCATCGGAGAGATACGTGCACCACTTGGTGTGCTGAACCCGGATCGTCACGGGTGCTATGTCGCACTGGGCTGTGAGACAGTAAAGGGTCGGAAGCGCAAGAGTTGCCAGACGATAAATCATCAGGGGCGTACTTATTGCCATCTTGGCGTGACTTTTGTCTGTGTTTAGGTGGGTATCCTAAAAGTGAAGCGTCGATATGGCGTAACGCGGCAGCTAAGAGCTTACGGGCTTCGCGTCAACCGGATATTGATCTAACCATGTCACAATCGTCTCAAGCACCTCTTACGCTGCGCGGAGCTGTTCGATATCACTCCGTGTGTCCGGCCGAAACACCTGTGCGCGAACATCGCGTGATAGACTCACTCCCATGAGTGACGACCATCCAACCCGGCGTGAAGCCCTACTAGGGCTGGCTGTCACACAACTGCTCGCGGGCACTTTGGAGGCTCAGGCAGCCGATTCCTCTGTATGTTTCATGAGCGCGGTTGAGATGGCCCGGCTGATCCGCGACAAAAAACTGTCGGCGCGCGAGGCGCTGACCGCGCACCTGAAGCAGATCGAGCGCGTGAACCCCAAGGTCAATGCCATCGTGACCCTGGTACCGGAAATGGCCGCCGCCGATGCCGCGAAGGCCGACGAGATGCAGGCGCGCAAGGAGCTGCTGGGGCCGCTGCACGGTCTGCCGGTCGCGCACAAAGACCTGCTGGAAACCCGCGGTATCCGCACAACATTTGGATCGCTGCTCTACAAAGACTACTTCCCCACCGAAGACGACATTGTTGTCGAGCGGATGCGACGTGCGGGCGCGATCACCATCGGCAAGACCAACACCCCAGAATTCGGGGCGGGATCGCAGACGTTCAACAAGGTCTTCGGCGCGACCCACAATCCCTACGACTTGACGAAGACGTGCGGCGGGTCCTCCGGTGGCGCCGCCGTCGCGTTGGCCTGCGGACTCGTTCCTATTGCCAGCGGCTCCGATACCGGTGGCTCCCTGCGCAATCCTGCAGCCTTCTGCAACGTGGTTGGCTTCCGGCCTTCGATTGGCCGCGTACCGAACCCAAAAGCGACGTTCGCATGGTTTACGCTGAGTACCTCGGGCTGCCTGGGGCGTTCAGTGGCCGACCTTGCCTTAGTGCTGAGCACGATTGCGGGTCCCGATGCTCGTTCACCGCTCTCGATCGACGAACCGGGAGAACACTTCGCCCGCCCGCTCAACCGTGGCTTCAGAGGTGTGCGAGTGGCCTGGTTCAAAGACCTGGGCGGAGTGCCCTTCGACGCGCACGTGCGTACTGTGGTGGACGGGCACCGCAAGACATTTGAATCGTTGGGGTGCAGCGTCGAGCAGGTGGAGCCAGATTTCGCCCCTGCCGAGATCGCCTTTCGCACGCTGCGCGCATGGAATACCGCGAATACCCACGGTGCCCGCCTGCATGAACACCCCGACGCTTACAAGGACACACTTAAGCGTGAAATCGAGGAAGGGCTGCGACTGACAGGCACGGACCTCGCGCACGCCGAAACCGCCCACGGGCAGCTCTGGCGGAGCTTTCAAGCGTTCCTTGAGAAGTACGAATACTTCGTTCTGCCTACCACTCAGTTGCCGCCATTCGACATCAACACGCCATACCCAACGGAGATCGCGGGTGTGAAGTTCGATAACTACATCGACTGGTTGAAGTCCTGCTGGTACATTTCGGCAACGGGCAATCCAGCGGTCTCAGTGCCGGCCGGGTTCACGCCGGAAGGACTTCCGGTCGGCGTGCAGATCGTCGGCCGCAACAAAGAAGACTTCAGCGTTCTGCAAATGGCGCATGCATTCGAACAGGCGACTGGCTTTGGTAAGAAGCACCCGGCCATTGCGTAGATAACGCGCACGTGTTCATCGCGGGCCGCGGCGGTGCGACGCTAAAACAATCCCCTCATCTGCTTCCACGCCTGCACAAGCTCTTGGATTGACTGGCGGCGTGCGAGTTTGCCGGGACGGTGGGACTCCTTGTTGGAACCTGGTGGCCTCTGGCCGGATTTGCTGGGGGAATTGGTCTGGTCCTCTATTTCGTCGGAGCCATCGTATCGCATCTGAATGTCGGCGATTTTAAAGGCATTGGGTCTGCGGTATTCATGTTGGTGGTTGCCGCAGCAGCGCTCGCCCTTCGTGTTGTGACAACATGAACCGCCAGTCTAGGCACGGTATTCTGGTTGAAAAGGGGCTGGCATGGATCGCTTCTCGGACCTCGTCCGAAACCACATTACGGAACTCGATCGTGATTACTGCGAAGATCTTCCCTCGGATCAGAGAGCGGAAAGCGAACAGGCATCATCGATAGGACGCTTGGTTGTGGCTGAACTCATTGGCTGCCGACTTCGGATCACGACCCAGCAGTTCCTGGAACAGCTTGAGCAGGTATGGTCTAAAGACAGACTTGAGGAAAGCTTCGACGAACATTACACGCGCGAGCTGCTCGAACAGATTCCAGCATTGGCCAAACGAACGACGCGTTTGTCACTTCTGCTGGCACAAGACCTGCCCTCCGAAGGAATCAACGTGTATCTGTCGGAAGCGGCGCGAAACTACATCTTCGGCTTTTGGGGTGGATGCGTCGCGCTTTGCCGTGCCGCTCTTGAAGCCGCGTTGAAAGAGCGGCTCCGCGAGCGACTCGGCCTCGAATTGAACTACGATCTCAATGAACTCATTCGGTTCTCAGGCGGGCAGAAACTCCTGGACGCGCACGCTGAATCAGGCGCACGAGAGGTACAAAGAGCAGGCAACCAGGCGCTACACCCTAGTTCGTCACCTGCTCCTTTGAATGAAAGGACGGCGTTCGACACATTGAGTAGCCTCCGCGGTGTACTACTGCATCTGTATGGAGGTTGAGTCGTAGAATCCGCAAAACCTTTGTAATCTACCGCGTGGTGTTTACGGTGACGTTGATCCGACCGCGTTCCAGAAGGCTCACGTGCGTGCGATGCAGCTCGCAGGCTTCCGCGGGGCTCTCCTGCGAGCCAGTTGAATACCAGGCTCGTCCCGCCGGACCGTCCAGCGAGTTCGACCCACGAGGATCAAGTGGGCAGCCGAGGCGAGCAAGCTGGAAATAGCTATTTCCGGACAAGCCGGCGAGCCTGGCATTGGAAAAGTGCTGGTCAACACTACGGCGTTACGGAAGAGCTATCTCCGACCAGAGATGCGCTCTCGCGACGAGGAGGGACCCACACCTCAGTCGAACAGGCGTAGAGTGGAGGCGTGATGGAGAAGATCACCATGACGGTTGGCGCGGTTGCGATCGGTGGGTTAGCGATGCTCGCATCGCTCAGGGCCCAATCGACTCCAGCGAATTCGACCATTACTGCCGTTCCAGGTATCAAAGTCGGCCATTTTACGCTCACTGAACGTCCTACCGGCTGTACTGTGGTTCTGACCGAAGCCGGGGCGACAGCGGGAGTTGACGTACGCGGCGGGGCGCCTGGTACGCGCGAGACTGATCTCCTGAACCCGATCAACAGCGTTCAGCAAGTGCACGCCATAGTTTTGGCAGGCGGTAGCGCGTTCGGACTCGATGCTGCGTCCGGCGTTGTACGTTATCTGGACGAGAAGAATGCCGGGTTCAAGGTCGAATCGCATGGTCAATTGGTGAACGTGCCGATCGTTCCAGCCGCGATCCTTATCGATTTGGGTGTGGGAGGCAGTCCGAAGATACGGCCGAATGCTGACTGTGGGTATCGGGCAGCTTCTGCCGCAACAACGGGACCAGTCATTGAAGGGAATGTGGGCGCCGGAGCTGGTGCGACGGTTGGAAAGATCGCCGGATTCAAGCGCGCCATGAAAGGTGGCCTCGGTAGCGCGGCGATAAGAATGCCCGATGGTCTGATTGTGGGCGCGATTGTTGCGGTGAACGCCCTTGGCGATGTGATTGATCCTGCGACCGGCCGAGTCGTTGCCGGCGTTCGAACGGAGGATGGTAGGCATTTGGCCGATGCCCGTTTGCTTCTGAGATCTGACAGAATCGAGCGACCCCAAATAGGAGCCAACAGTACGATTGGCGTGATCGCCACGAACGCGCCGCTAACCAAGACACAAGCGACAAAGATCGCGCAAATGGCGCAGGACGGGTACGCGCGCGCGATTTCCCCCATTCACACGCCAGCAGACGGCGACACAGTTTTCGCCCTTGCTACGGCCACCAGCAGAGTCGAGATCGATATCACAAGGATCGGCGCTCTGGCGGCGGACGTGATGGCGGAAGCCATTCTGCGTGCCGTGCAGCAGGCGACGAGTATACCCGGATACCCGGCCGCTCGCGATCTCAAGAATTAGGATTGAGTAGGCTTCGCCACAATCGATTACCGTGATCAGTCGCCCAGCGTTTACCGATGATCCATTGCCCATGACCTGAACATTCCGGTCGGTTGAACGGCGTATACGGACGTTCGCCAGAGAGTCCGAACGTCGAAAGGCTGGCGTCTTAGCTGGTACACTCAGTCTGATCAATCCGGGCGAAGCGGCGAATGACCACCCGCAATGACGATCGACGACGTGAGCGCCCCTCGCGCTATTCCCACGAGCAGCAACCCATCCAGCCACGCGTTACCGATCAGGAAATCCAGAAATGGATCACTCGCCAGCACGGCTTCGTGCCCGAGAGCGCATGGATTCTGTACTGCAAAGAGCAGTTCGGCCTGGTAGCGCCAGGAGCCGCGCACCCAGAGAATCCGTGCCCGCCGGAGAAGGTCGCGGCGATTCAGCAGGCGTTCCGGCGGTTTGGGCTGCTTTGAACTGCTGGGCGGCCAGATTTTCCGTAACACTGTCAATGGGCGAGATGCGGACTTCCGACCCAGGGACGCGGTTGGCTGGCACAGCCCACGCTCCAAAGCCGAAGATGCAAGTCCGAAGATTCATCCGAGTTTCACATCATACTCTTGTCCCCATTTGAGCAGCAGAAGCGCAAGCGCGCTCAATCCCTTCGCCACGAGGCTAATCGTTACATATTAGAGCCAGTTGACCGGTTGTGAGCAATACTAATCCCGGAAACGGACAATCAAGACCTTTAATTCCTCTATTATCTGTAGCCCATCCTGGCACAATGATTGCTCCGGCCACGGGCATGAGCCTGGAACCTTTGTGGCAAGATCTCCGTATCGCCCTCCGGGTCTTGCGCAAAAACCGCGGGACAACGCTTTTGTGCATTGTTTCCATCGCTTTGGGCATCGGCCTGACCACCGGCATCTTCGGCCTGACGGACGCCATATTCCTGCGCCCGTTCGCCTTCGATCGGCCTGGCGAGGTCTACTGGATCTCGTCGCGCGGAGATGACGGAAACCAGATCGCCTTCTGCTGGCCGGACTATCAGGATATGCTTCGTGCTTCCAGCAATGTCGCGGATCTCGTGACCTATGAGCGCGTGGGCGGGACGCTGGGCACGGGGGATGACCGGCAGTCCGTGCTTGTTTACCCATCGACTCCGAACTATTTCCAGTTCTTGGGGGTGAAAGCGCTCGTCGGCCGTGCGTCGCTTGAGCCGATTGGGGCGGAACCCGCAGTGGTTATCGGTTACCGTCTATGGCAGCAGAAGTTCGGGGGCGACCCGCAGATTGCCGGAAAGAAAATCATATTGAGCGGCCACGGCTTCGTCGTCGCGGGCGTTATGCCTGCCGAGTTCACTGGGTTGCTGCGCGGAGTCCCGAATGACATTTGGATCAGCATGGAAGATTGGTTCAATCTTCCGGGGCGTGCGGCTGAGAGATATGAGCGGGATGCAGGAAATTTCGAGATCATCGCGCGGCTGAAACCCGGAGTGAGTCCGCAGCGGGCAGCAGCGCAGTTCGATGCGGCGATTCGCGGCCCCGAGAAACGTAAACCCGCCCCAGCGGGACAAACCGGTACAGTCCTGGAGGTTAAATTTGCGACGGGGTGGGAAGACACGCTGATCTATGGTGGCGGGCTGCTGCTGGTGCTCGGCCTGGTGCTGTTTGTGGCCTGCGCGAATGTGGCGCAATTGCGGCTCGCGCTGTCGGAGACGCGCAAAAAAGAACTTGGAATCAGGTTGGCTTTAGGCGCGGGTTCGTGGCGCGTTGCAAGACAGTTGCTGGTCGAAACGGCGTTGGTGAGCTTCGCCGGTGCGGGAGCTGGGTTGTGGCTGGCGGGGTTCCTCATGCAACAGGTCTCCGCATTCATTACGGCGGCTTCGCCTTATCTGGACTATGGGCTGCGTCTCGATTACCGCGTGTTGACCTTCGCCATGGCTTCCGCCGTGTGCGCCGTATTGTTCTCCGCGCTCGCGCCGACGCGGCACGCCGTGAAGATGAACGTTAGTGAGGTGCTGAAATCCGAGCAGGGGACAACCGGCGCCGGTCGCACGTGGCAGAAGCAAGCGTTGGTCGTCGGCCAGATCGCCGTCAGCGTGATGCTGTTCGGCATGGCCGTGCTCTTTTTCGAGAGCTTTCGCAACACCGCGGCGCTACGGCCCGGATTCGATCCGAACAAGAGAATGCTTGTTGTGGACCTGGAGTCGTCGCCCCGAATGTCAGCGCTCATGTGGTGTGAGCAGGTCTCGGAGCGGCTGGCTGCGTTGCCGGGAGTTCGCGGAGCAACCTTTGCGCGGCGGCTCCCCTTGAGCGGCTCAGGTGGCGGAATGACCGTGCGGTTCGAGATTCCAGGACAAGCCCCACGAGGCGTTCCCGTGTACAACGTCGGCGGCAATTACTTCTCTGTAATGGGCACCCGGGTCCTTGCGGGCCGCGGCATCGACACCAATGATCGCGAGAACAGCGCGCTCGTGGCTGTCCTTTCGCAGCGACTGGCTCACCAGGCGTTCCCCGGCCGGAACCCGATCGGCCAGTGGGTTTCGGTGGATGGGAAAATGCGGCAAATCGTCGGCATCGCCGAGGATGGCCCCGTGGAAGACCTGCACGAGCCTCCCGCGCCTTCCCTCTATCTGCCGTTTTCGCAAATGCCCTGGGGCGGTATCACGCTCATGGTGGAGACGGCCTCAGACCCTGGCGCTCTCACAAAAGCGGTACGGCAGGAAATTAAGCGTTTCGACCCCGGAGTGCTGGTAGCCACTACAACTCTGCGCGCCTTCATGCAACAGGCGCTCGCGTTCGATCAGTTGCTCGTCAGGGTGAGCAGCGGATTGGGAGTTTTCGGCTTCCTGCTCACGGCGGCAGGGCTGTTCGGAGTAATCCAGTACGCCGTGAATCGCCGGACCCGTGAGATTGGTCTGCGCATGGCACTCGGCGCGCATCCCAGCGAGATCAAGCAAATGGTGCTGCGGGAATCGCTGCGCCTAGCGGCTGTGGGAGTGCCGTTGGGCCTCCTGCTCCTCGCGCCCCTGACGTGGTCCGTCCGCTCCGTTGTGATTGGAGTGACGCCGCTGTCCCCGCTTATGTATCTCGCCAGCGCGGCCGCGGCAATTGTCATCGCCTTATCGGCAGCCTGGCTGCCAGCCCAGCGAGCCACGCGCATCGACCCCATGTCTGCCTTGCGCTCTGAGTAACGTCTAAAAAGGGGCAGTGCCTACTTTACCGTCAAACTCTCCTGACGGCGTTCGAGGAAGTGTGATCCGTGGCGCGTTGACGGTTTAGCCGACCTTCTTTGCCTTCGCCAGCGCCCATCTCTTCCGTTGCGCAGCCGCAATTTTCCGTCGCGCTGCGGTTACTCATTGTACGCTTCGTCCTGACCGGCTTCGACGGAGTCGATTTCGCCTTGACCTCCGCCCACCTCTTCCGTTGAGCTGCCGCTATTCGCCTCCGCGCCGCCGGGATCAGTGGGCGCCTACGACTTAGTGGATATCCCACCTCTCCAAGGAGGGGCTATCTTTCGGCCCAGGACTGTCGCACAATCGTTGCCGAGAGGTTGAATATGGCCTTTTCTATAGCCGGCGTGTTCGTGACGTTGCTGGCGCTGTCGATATTTCTTCTGTTCCGCTCTCGCCCGCACATCTAAATCCGAGCCCAAACCGGACGCGCGCATTGGGCACGCCTGGTTGAAGCGGCCGTACTCCTCTGTCCCCTATCTACGGTGCGCCCGCTGATTTCAAGTCCGGCGCGTCGAACTCGCCCTAGTTCATCACCTGTAGATCGGCGTTCGTATCCCGCGGACTGTCTCCGTCCGGCTGGTTCGGCATGCGTGTTTGATGTACCCCAAGCAAGAAATGTCAGCAGACCCGACGGCGCCGGTCGAAGGTCCTTGCCCTGAGAACCGGTTGGCTGGAGAATGGTTGCGTGCCATCCGCAGAGGCGCGCGGTGTTCGATTGGAAGGCGAGCCGGCTTGCCAGTACACGATCATTTCGGAAGCAAGCGATACCCGCGGCAACGCAACGACCTGGGCTAAGGGCGACGATGGGTACTGGTACCGCTGCATTCAAGCTGTGGACGGTCGCAGGGTTTGGACGCGCTTTCCCCCAGAATCCGAATGGGCGGCGGGCACGATCCTCCGCACCGTCGCGCCGAGCCGTCGCCATAAGCACATGAAGTTCTCCAGTCGAGCATATTAACCGCGTTTACCCTGCCTGACTGGGCTGTGCCTGACATCCCCTTGCAATCTGGCGCGAGCGGGCGCATACTTCCCATAAAGGATTTATGGGAGAGAAACCTGAACGTACATCTGGCGTCCTACAAGGCACGCTCGACATGCTGGTGCTCAAGGCGCTGGCGCGCGCGCCGATGCATGGGTACGACGTGGCCGAGCACATCCTCGCGTGGTCGGGCGATGTGTTGAAGGTGGAAGAAGGAGCGCTCTATCCGGCGCTGCATCGTCTGGAACTGCGCGGCCTGCTGGCAAGCGAATGGGGCGTTTCAGCGAACAACCGGCGGGCGAAGTACTACCGGCTGACCGCAGCGGGGAGGAAGCAGTTGGCAGCGGAGTCATCGGAGTGGGCGCGGATGAGTGGGGCGATCGCGCGCGTGATGGAGGCGTAGTATGCGAGGGCTATTCACGAACCTACGTTTACGGTGGCGCGCGCTGTGGAAGCGGCGGCAGCTCGAAAGCGATCTGGCAGACGAGCTGGCGTTTCACCTGGCGATGCGGGAAGAGAAGAACCAGGAGGCGGGTGTGGCGGAGAGCGCGGGGCGGTCGTTCGGGAATCCGGTGCTGGTGAAGGAAGACTTGCGGGACCAGTGGACGTTTCGGGCCATGGAGAACTTCTGGCGGGACCTGCGCTATGCGGCAAGGATGCTGTGGCGCAGTCCGGGATTCACGCTAGTGGCGACTTTGTCGCTGGCGATTGGGATTGGGGGTAACACGGCGATATTCAGCGTCGTGGATGCGATTCTTTTGAAATCGCTGCCGGTGCGGGAGCCGGAGCAGTTGCGAGTCGTGGTTTCCACGGGAGAGGACCCATTCAGCAGTCACACTGGCTATCACGCGACGAACCGGGCCGGTATTAGCGTCTCCAGTTCGTTTTCATACTCCACATATCAACAGTTTCAGCGCAGCGTGCGACAATTTTCGGACTTCATCGGATTCGCGTCTGCCCAAGTAACAGTGCTCGCGGGGGCCACCAGCCACTATGCGGACGCTGATTTAGTTACTGGCAATTACTTTACGAGCCTGGGAGTGACTTCCCTGGCCGGAAGGACTCTTACGGCGGAAGACGACCGTGTTGGAGCTCCGCCGGTGGCCGTGATCAGCTATCGCTATTGGGAGCGGCACTTGGGTCTGAATCCGGAAGCCGTGGGAAGAGCGATTTTCGTGAATGGACATTCGGTAACGGTGATTGGCATCACGCCACAGGCCTTTCTTGGAATTTGGCCCGGACGTGAGCCGGACATTTTCGTGCCAATAACGCTCGCGTCACTGTTTGGGCATGAGTGGTATCGCCTCGATGATGATGATAACGCCTGGGTACAAGTGTTGGGACGGCTGCGACCGGGCGTTAGCGATCAGCAGGCGATGGCGGGGCTCAGTGTTGTCATGCGACGGTTGCAGGAAGCCGCCAAGAAAAAGCGTACGGGCAATGAGGGCCCGTGGCGGCCAGTGCTGGAAAATGGCGCGGGTGGAATCGAGATTTTGCGCGATCACGCATTTCCCGTCCTATTAGTGCTGGCCACTGTGGTGGGCCTGGTATTGTTGATTGCCTGTGCGAACCTGGCGAACCTGCTAGTGGCGCGGAGCGTATCGCGGCGACGCGAAATCGCGGTGCGGTTGTCGATTGGTGCAGGGCGATGGCGGCTGATTCGGCAACTGTTCACCGAGAGCCTCCTGCTTGCTGCGTTCGGAGCAGGGTTGGGGCTGGCTCTGGCGAATCCACTAGAGAATCTGGTTCTCACCGTGGGCGCCGAGAACGCCGTCGTTGATGCACACTTGGACTGGCGGACGCTGCTTTTTACGGTTGCGGCAGCGCTTGTGACGGCGTTGCTGTTTGGACTGGCGCCTGCTTTTCGTGCCACTCGATTGGATCTGACGCCGGCACTGAAGGACGGCGCCGGTGGGACGCAGGGACCTAGTCCGAAATTTCGCGTAAGCCGACTCTTGATTGCGGCGCAGGTTGCTCTTTCTACTCTGTTGCTAGCGGGTGCTGGACTGTTTGTTCGGACACTCATGAACATCTATCGCGTCGATCCGGGTTTTCAAACGGCACGGCTACTGTTGTTCAATGTGGACGGGTCGCGCAGCGGGTACCAAGGAGAGAAGCTACTGGGTCTTTACGAACAAATTCGCGGAAAGGTGGCGATGATTCCGGGTGTCCAGTCGGCGACACTGTCGGATTTTGCATTGATTTCTAACAGTACGAGTAACAGCGACATCACGATTTCTGGATACGTGCCGAAAGACGGCCGGCCAGCTCATCCGCTTGTTCTACGTGTGGGTGACCGCTTCTTTTCGACTATGGGGATTCCGATATTTTTGGGAAGAGCACTGGGCGAACGGGACGGTACGAAGGCGCCGAAGGCCGGAGTCGTTAATGAGGCGTTTGCACACAGATATCTTCCAAAGCGGTATCCGATTGGGCAGTATTTTTCGTTCGGTGACGGCACTAACGCACGTCCGGAGGACAGAATCGAAATCGTCGGAGTGTGCAGAGATGCTAAATACGACGACTTAAAAGACGAGGTCGCCCCCACGGCATACCTGCCATATTTGCAAGACGACGAATTAAACAGGGGTATGACTTTCGAGCTGCGAACAGCGATGGCGCCGATGTCGGTTGCCGGGGCGGTACAGAGAGTGGTTGCGGCGATTGATAGGAGCGTGCCGGTGGCGGAGATGCGGACGCAGGAAGAGCAGATCCGCGAGACACTCGGACCTGAACGGATGTTTGCGGGCGTGGTGGGATCGTTCGGAGCGATTGCGGCGCTGCTGGCGGCAATCGGATTGTATGGAGTGATGGCTCAAGCGGTGACGCGGCGGACGAATGAAATTGGCATCCGGATGGCGCTGGGGGCAGGGCGCGGAGACGTGCAGTGGATGGTGCTGCGGGAGAGCCTGTGGATGGTGGCGGCCGGGCTGGCAATTGGGATTCCGGCGGCGCTGGCGTTGACGAAGCTGGTGGAGCAAGCGCTCTATGGGATCAAGCCGAATGATCCGGTGAGTTTTGTGGCGGCGGGAGCGCTGATAGTGGCAGTGGCGGCGCTGGCGGCGTGGATACCGGCGAGGCGTGCGGCGCGGGTCGATCCGATGCCGGCTTTGCGGTGCGAATGAACGTAGGGGACCCCATCAGGTAAAGCATCTATCGCCCTGCCAAATCCCAGCTTGACATCAGCTTTCTCCGCGCGCATACTTCCATAGACATCTAGGAATCATGAGTAAAGGCAATCCTGATTCCGTTATGCTTTAGCCTCGCAGCAACTCACTCAGCCTCGTCTTCATCGCCTGCTCATTCGGTTTCCCAGCGCTCTGAATCCACGTCTCGACCTTGCCCCACTGGACCTCGTGGGAGGTGGATTCCAAACGCGTGCGGATCATCGAATGGGGATTACCGGCAAGGAAGAAATCGCATCGTTTCCCAAGGCTCGAAGTCCGATCGCGCCGATCTTGGTCTTGGACGTGCAATTCAGCGTTCCGCGCAGCCCAAAAAGCGCCGGGAAGAGATAGTTCGCCCAGTGGCCCAAGGGGTTAAGAGCCGGTACCACCACGGCATTCGGAATCACAATCCCCAGTGAGTTCCGCGCTGTGCAGAGCACATTGGTGTGTTGCATGGGATCCAGGTTCGCCATTGCAATGCCCGTATAGATTTGCGCGCCAGTCGGCGCGAACGTCGTAGCGTCGAATGGGATCTCGAATTCAGTATTTCCAGTACTCGATGGAACCGCCGCCTCGTAGTAGGTGTTGTCTGCGCCCTGATGGCGGAAAAGTGCCTGTATCGTGATTGAAGCACCCGACGTGATTACACCAGATCCAGCGAGAAGGGGGCCCTGCGGATTGCCCGTTTCATAGTAGCTTGCTCCGTTCGCAACGACGGTGTCGGAGAGCGTTGCGAGAGTACCCAAACCGTTAAAAGGAAGTGAAACAGGATTTCCCTTATCGTCATAGAAGCTGATCGAAAAGTTTGCCGGTTGATTGCTGCTGTTGACAACATAAAAGCCCGTCACGTACGACCCGCCTGCCGCGAGATGGGGGAGCACGCCAGTCGCGGGGGAAGCAGCCGTATCCTGCTGTAACTGGCTCACCTGCGCGGCGGTGAGAGCGGTCCCGAAGATCGCCGCCTCGGCCAGCAGGCCGTCATAGGGGACGCCTCCCATATCGCGCGCGCTGATCGCCACGGGAACGTTGTTCAGCGTGGTCATCCCATTCAGACTGTCTCCGTTTCCAAACAGGGTTGTGGACATAGCGACTCCATCAACATAAAGCCGGATGCCGCTCGCATGGCCGCCGCCGTCGTAGGTAGCCACCAAGAAGTGCCAGTTGCCGTCGTTCACTGAAACCATGGCCTCGACACCCAGAAAATTGCCGCCAACGCCCCCGGCCGCGCTTGGGGTCGCTTGGAGAAGAAAGGCCAAACGCCCAGACCCTTGGGGAGCCACTCCACCAGGGCCGTTGTCGATGGCGAGATACGGTCCGCTGTAGTTGCCGCTGTTTGCTTCTTTGGCGAATAAGATCATGTTGTTGGTGGTGTAGCCGGTCTTCGCCCAGATCGTCATGGTCAATGGGTGATACCAATCCAGAGCAAAGAGTTGATTTGAGGCCGTCGTTGGCATGCTGATGTACTGATCCTGGGCGATGTTGAACACAGCAGCCCGTTCAGTGGGATCTCCAATCGGTGGTCCACCGCCTGGACCGGTGAAGGTCACGCCGTTTGTGAGCGTGCCATTGTTGCCTTGGCCGGTTGCGTCATTGGCGTTGCCGTCCAACCGCCAGTAACCCAGCGGATTGAGCGCCAGCACATCATTCACGTACTTGCTCTGGGCCATGCCCAAGGGCGCCACAAGCCCTATGGCTAAAATCAGCTTTGAAGGGTTCATGGGTCTCTCCCGTTGCGATTGACTCTATCACCACTCGCAGCGGGTACGGTAGTCGACTAAATTGTTCCGCGACCGGAGATGCACGGTGCCGTCCGTCTTGATGGCCAACGCGCGGTAGCCGTCCAGCTTCAGCTCGTATGCCCAGTTTCGCGCCTTCTATGCCATCGCGATGTGGTCCAGCAGCGAACGTGCGAACCGGCAAGCTTGGACGGCGCGATGAGGTTCAGTGTCCGGCTTGGCCGTTTCCGGTCAACTTGGCCTACCACCAACTTCCAAATGCGCCGTAATACGACAACTGACCGCGCCGAAAGCTCTACCCTACGCGACCAGTCGCTCCCCTCTCCCCCAACAACTGAGAGACGTTGCTCCGGCGGCAATTTATGGCTCGCCGTAGGGGCGTATCACCTTTGCGATTTCGGGCTCTGCCAACCCGCCGTGCGATTCGAGCCGCCTGCGCTTCGCCTTCCCGGCCTCCTCAGTCTTTGGATCGGCCGACCCCCTGTGGTCCGGAAGCTGGATCTGCTTGAATGGCCACTTCAGAAGATCCACAGTTTGAGCAACATCCGGTCTCAATGAGGGTAGATTCCATAGTGACGGCTCCAGACCGGTCCGGCGATGAAGCTACTAGTGGACCTCTTCCCCTTCCTGGTCTTTGGGGTTGAATGGGCGACTTTGCTAGCCAAACCGTTCCGAACTGCAATTTTTAACAATTGGCATCACTATGGATCTTGACGAATCATGGTCCTGGTGCAATACTGCGCAACATAGTAACTCTTCGCGCGGAGGTGAACCTTGGCAGATTCCAGTTTCGGGGAATCCGACAATATTGGTCGAATGATCGATCTGCTTCCGGACCTCTACTACGCGGTCAATCAAACACTCGAACGTTGCACTCCAGGTTTCTCAAAGAAAACAGGTGTAGTGCTGTGGGTGATCGCCAGCTCCACGGCTGAGGATGAGCAGGGACCTTTCCGTTTGTATGGCGAGATCTGTGACCGGCTAGCGGACTGGTTTGCGATGAAGCGCGAGAACGCGCGGTCTGAGGTGGCAAAAGCCAAAAGAATTCTGATGAATAAGGGACTTATCTTCATCGCAGGCCGGAATGACCATGTACACCTCACCCCGCAGGGGGTCGATTACGTCAGCCGCATGCGTCAGGTCGCCAAAGAAACGGTGAAAGAGGCGTTGGGCGTGTTGGAACCCTCTGAGCAGATCCAATTCGTTAACTTCGTTGAACGACTCATTACTCTGCGTAAGCCTCCGATTCGCGAATCTGACAATAGCAGTGCGAGTCAGCCTAACGCGATTGAAAAATCTTGAGTTGATCGCTGGAACTGGTCAAAAACATTTCTTGGCATTTGTATCGAAGCCGAACTCTAGAACAGTGGTTTCCTTTCTCCCAAAGTTTTGTCTCAACAAGAGTTTCTGTTTTCCTTGACAACTAACTCAAGTTCGAAGTACGCTTGCTTTGAGTTTCACAACCTGTGTGGGACTCTCGAACCGATGTGAAGGCCGCCTGTGTGGAGATACGGGCGGCCTTTGTCAGAATCAGTTTGTCCTTCATCAAGCCCTAACATAAATCTGTTATTCAGTGTTGATGGGAATGTGCGAGATTCGGATCTCCACCGGCGCTGGAGTGTTTCCAGCACTGGTCCGGCTTTTCGCATTATTTGAACGCGAACCCGAGATGGATTCGCCAACCGTGTAGGGCTTGGCGGGCTAGGCCCGCAATGAATCGGTTCGAGAGGCGTTGCCTCTCAGCTAACAGTTTGAGGGGCCAACATGACCAGCAGGCTTCATGTGGGCGCCGATCCTCGTCATGGGCAACGGCCTATGGCGGGCAATGGCAAAGCGGTGGGAGTTACGGCAGGCGCCCGGAGCAAGAGCCATCGACTTGAGGGGCCGAATTGGCGTCGATTCGTCTTGGTGGCAGCTTTCGCGGCACTGTCCGCCGCTTGTGGAGATCGGCCTCGATATGTTGTTGCGATCGGCAGTCCTTTCAGACTGACCGGCAAGACCGTACGGTGCCTTGGCCTCGGCCTTCCACGATCCGAACGTTGGCGCGTCAGCACAATCAACGGCGTGTCCGGTGTCGGTGCTGAGATCGATCTGGGAGGCCCCCTGACCTCACGGAATCTCCAGTTGCTGGCCGAGATCGCAGCAAGGACGCCCGAGGCTGTTATGATATCAGTGTTGAACCCCGGATCGCCGTTCTCCAGTGTTGTCAGTGTGGAGCGGCGAGGATCGATTGAGATCGTCGAGTTCGCGAAGGAATTTGGTTCTGACAACTACGTTAGAGCTGTGCCAGACGGTGTGTTTGGTCAGACGTTGTTTCCGATGAGAGAGCCGCTGGTGCCCGACACGCTTTACTCACCACACAATCGTTTCGAGATCTACGTGGCTGCTGATCAGTCCGATTCCGAGATCGCTGCTACCCTGTACCACGAACTAGCACATGTGCGGTTCGGCGCCGGCCACACGAGAGCAATTCTGAATGCCGAGGCCGAGGCAAGACTAAGCGCACAGGTAAGGTAATACGAGGGTTGGTGATGAGGGCTAGCCGGTGGAAGAGCTTCCAGCTCTCGATAATATTGCTCATCAGTCAAAGTAGTTCGGGTGCTCCTCGACAACGGCAAGAGTTCGATGTCGGTGCCTGTGCCGAAGATCCAGCGACGTGGAGTAGCAAGTTCTCCGAATTAGCGCACTTGAGCACTCCTGAGCTCGAAGCACAAGCAATTCGCAGGGTGGAAGCTCACGTCCCGTCGTCACTCCGGGCTCAAGCTTGTATTCCCGTTGAGATTATTGTGTCTTCTGATGGAAGGGTACTGTGTGCCCGCTCCCAAAAAGGTCACCCGCTCTTGCGCGCCGCGGCCGAACGAGCTGCCAAACGATGGGCATTTACCCCGTTCAAGAGTGCCACGAAGACTCATCCAGTCACCGGAGAATTGCTGTTCTCTTTTAATACGTCGTCAGATGCCGATGCCTGTCTGGACATTCGAACTCTTGCCAAGCAAAAGCCTGAGCACTAGTCAGCGTGCGTCGTGGTGCTCCCGCGCCCGTTTCTCATTCATCTCCATTTTGTCTATTATGTCTTCATCAATCTCCATCTGAATTCCTCTCTCATGGGCATCGAAGATCTCTTTACCCGAAATTCTCAGTGCTTTGTTTACTCCAGCAGAGAGGCCATCGAAATAACCGTCCGAGTAGCCGTCTCGATGTCGCTCCCTACCAATTAGCGTCGCAGTCAGAGAAATGTTCAGAACCAGCAATGCCCCATCCCACCAACTATCGAGCAAAACCACCGACTGCCCTCGATGGAGATAGCCTTGCGCAGCAAGTAGCAACAGCATCGCACCACCAATAAACCAGTTCGGGATTAGGCGGCTTTCCCTTTTCTCCCGATCATAGCATTTACGCACCTTGTCCCAGTCGTCTCTGCTGAAGTCTTTCAGCTGCTTGACTTCTCTGGCGCTCAGTCCCCGGTAGGTGATGGACTGATTTATCTCGTGCTTGAGTCGGTAAGCGTCGGCGATGCAGACTTGCGAACCATCTGCTTCGCCAGCGTCTGTCGGATTCTGAATTCCAGACGCCTCGGGTTGATCCGGGATGCTGTCATCATCGGTCATCGTTATCCCCTTTGCTGAACAAACTCCGGCGCGTGAAGACCAAACGGTCACGATGCGGGGCACTCGCAAACGACAGTCGGCTGGGTAGGCGTCAAACGTTCCGCTTATCGAAAAACCTCCCTCGTCAGATTGGCGTTCATCGTGAACTTGCCGTAGTTCGCCTCTGCGTGCGCGACCCACGCCACGTAGCCATCCTTCCTGACCGCTACTCCGTTGATTTCCACCGCAGCGCCGGTTCCGTCGGTAACGAAGCCGCCTTGTCAATCGTGGTAGCAGGGGACCAATTGCGTTGCGCCAAATGGATGTTTCAACGCGCAATCTCGAAGTCAATTATTCGGACCTCAACCCTAGTACTCGGTTGTGCTCTAAATATGCTCACGGTTGTGAGCCAACGGACACTAGGATCAACTTTGCCGGTAACTCGCTTGGCCAGCCCGGCGCGAATGACTCCTTCATACCGGACGCTGTCAGTGTCGATTGCATTGCCGTTGCGGTCATAGAAGATGACTTCGCAGGTTACGTTCTTGACTCCATCTGATAGCTGATTTTGAACTGTGAATGTGTAGCTGCCATCGATGCCATTCCAAAGCAGGTCTCCACCCTTGATCTGTCCACTAGGCAGAGCCTTGGATTTGGTAATGGCGTCGGAGAGTTGATTGGCCAGATCCTGATCAAGGTTCTTGAGGATCTGAGATTCCTTAACGGCACTGTCAATCTTTCCACTCCTCAAAGAGGCCCAGCCGACACATAGATGCGAGTAAGCGTCATTGGGGCTGAGGTGAACCGCTTGTTCACAAGCCTGCACTGCCTCTTGAGAACGACCGAGCCTGTCATATTGTGTGCCCAGGCTTGCATAAGCGACGGCGAAATTCGGCTGAAGTTGAATAGCGCGTTTCAAAACCAGTGTTGCTTCAGTGAAAGCGGTGGCATCACTATTGTGCAGTCCGAGCGCTTCGTAGGCCAAGCCAAGTTCGTAATATGCCTCAGCGTTAGTGGGCCTAATTTGCACAGCCTGCTTGAATGCATCTACTGCTTCCTGGTACCGCCCTAAACCATAATAAGCAGTTCCTAACGCCTGATATGCGAAGTAACCGTCTGGTTGAAGCGCAATCGCTCGTTCTGCATGGTTCAAGGCTTCATCGTAACGACCGAGTCTAACATAAGCATTTGCTAGATCTTCGTGTGCGAGGATGTATCCAGGATTGGCTTCGATAGCTCGTTTCAAAAACTCGATTTGCTGTTCAAGTCGGCCGAGGAAGCCGTACTGGTCGGCGAGCCAGTAGTAGGCGTCAGCGTAGTCGGGTTTGATTTGGATTGCATGTTTGAACGCTCTTATGGATTCATCTCGCTGTTCAAGCTTGCTATAAGAATAGCCAAGGTGATACCAGGCCTCCGCGTTGCGAGGCGCCCTCTGGATAAGGCCTTCGAAAAACGCGGCGGCCTTCTCGTAATCGTGTTTGTCATAGAGGAGCTTGCGACCCTCCATCAGCGAAGCGTCCTGCGGGAAGGCTGGCCCACGGAACAAAATGAACAGGACAAACCCAGTGCGTGCACAGTGTGCTCGATTCAGGGTCATCAATATCGGCCCTCGATCCCAGTAAGGGGTGCGTTCATGTCCTGGTCCCGACAATTGCCGACAAAGTGACATGCGGTCCGCATCTTTCCAGTTTGAAGGTCCGGTGACGCGCCATCAATCTTCTCGCTGGTTAGCGCCCTTCCTGTTATCCAAGGTTGGTACCAGCCAGACGGGAGTCCCGAATCGGTGAGCACGATCGACACCTGCCTGCGAGCAGGTAACGTGGGCTGGACGGCCGGCGCGTGGCTTTCGCAACAAACAGGACTTCGTTCACGCGATCTTCCCTCTGCTGTGGCTCGCCTCGACCTGACACCGAAAGCCACTGAATAGCCGCAAGCGCCTCATTTTCCTCATGCCGGATTACCTGCTGCAGGGAACAGTCGCTCGCGCAATCGCAGCGCCGGGCACTCAATCATCCTCGCCATTCCAACACCGATGGCGACGGATGCCACCAAGTACAAAGCGAAGATCAAATTCCGCTCCCAATGGAGCCGCTCGTACAACACTACGGCGCTAAACCAAGCGATCGGCATGTGATACAGATAGATCGAGTAGGAGTAATTCCCGATCCCGCTCAACCCGCGCACCAACCAGGAATCATGGCGGACGAGTGAAACCGTGTAGAGAAGCAAGCCGCCGTAACCCAAATAGAGGGCGGTCACACCGAAGACCAACATGAAGGGCCGGTGCTGCTCGAACAGAAGCGCCGGCATCAGGCACAACACGCTCAAAGGCGGCAACAGGCGGCCGTTCTCCCGCAGGAATGCGGTCAGCCGCTCGGGATAGAACTCGCGGATGTAAGAGAGCAACACACCGAAATACAGAGCATCGAAATCCCAGCAGCCCACCATCTTGTGCACCCGTCCGGTGTAGACATCGAGTGCCCGGAGCGCCAGACACGCGAGCATGACCACCCCGGCAAGGACCGGTACCCATCGGAACGATCCCGTTTTCCGAGCCAGCAGATAGAGGGAAGCTGGCAAGAACACATAGAATTGTTCCTCCACGCCCAACGACCAGAAGTGACTCCACGTACCCTGCCAATGATTTTGCAAGAACAGCAAATCCGGCCACAGATGGTCCCACTCAGCCGGCATGACGATGCCGTGCCATGCCGCGCGATGGGCGCGCCCTCCGAGGTAAAACCCCGCTACTGTCAACGCGAGCAATAGGTAGTAAGCCGGGTAAATCTTGAACCCTCGGCGGATCAGGAACCGCTTCAGGTGGAGCGTACCCGTGTCTTTGTAATCCCGGAATAATAGGCCCGAGATCAGGAACCCGCTCAATACGAAAAACAGGTTAACTCCGGTCCAGCCGAATCTGACCCACGCGGGGTACGCGGTAAGGTGACAGCCCAATACCAGCAGGACTGCCACGGCGCGAAGCGCATCAAGCTGCGGTAGTCGTTTCATGTTCAAGCACCAACTCACGGCCCGATAGGGCAGGGCGCGAACTTTCCGTGTCAGCACCTGCTTATCTGCTGCAAGGGAGGGGCTGGCCAACGAAAGCGAGGAGCGCAAACACAGGCAAGGCCCATTTCTTTGAAACGGTGTGTCTATGTAAACAGTGTCTATGTAAACAATGTAGACCGCGCCTGTATCCTAACCCGAAACTCAGGAGCGTGCAAGATCAACCAGAGTTAGCATTGCAAAAGGCCCTGGGAGAGCGCATTCGCGAACTCCGAAAAAGGGCCGGATACTCCCAGGAGGGCTTTGCGGACGCTGCTGGCGTTCATCGCACGTACATGGGCACTTTGGAGAGGGGTGAGGCGAACGTGAGCCTCGGCAATCTGCAGAAGATCTCCAAGGCGCTGGACATCACGCTCTCGGAATTGTTTCGAACGGTCGAAAAACGGGTGGCAAGTCCGCGGAAAAATCCTGTGAAGTGAGTAGAGATCCGGCGGACCTGAGCACGATTTCGAGTTGAAACTTCAGACCCAGGATTTTAAGATTTGCAAAGGCCTATTTGCAGTCAGTCCTGTCCTTCCAGGCCGATAGCGTTACCGCGTCGCTTACTGGTGCCGCAGTGCCACCGAGGGGTCGACGCGGAAGCTGCCGAATTGTCGCGCATGCCACCGCAGCCGGTGACGCGTACGGTACACTGGCTTCCAACGGCAACTGACGAGCGGAGGCAGGAGTGGTTGAGCAGGTTGGCCGGTACAAGATCAAGGGTCAACTGGGCCGCGGTGCGATGGGCATTGTCTACCTCGCTGATGATCCGCTGCTGAACCGCCAGGCGGCCATCAAAACAATCGACCTCGGCATCGAGGACGCCCAACAGCGCGAGTTTCTCCGCGACCGCTTGCTGCGCGACGCCCGTGCCGCGGCCGCCTTGACACATCCTAATATCGTGGCCGTGTTCGATGTCGTCGAAGAAGGCGACTCGGCCTTTCTCGTGATGGAATATGTCGACGGGGAGACGCTGGCGGCGGTGCTCAACCGCAGCTCCATTCCCGATCCGGCGTTCACCATTCGCGTTCTGCACGACATGGCAGCGGCGCTGGACTACACCCACGCGCGCGGCATCGTCCACCGTGACATCAAGCCGGCCAATGTCATGATCGACGCGAGCCAGACGGCGAAGATCATGGACTTTGGCATCGCGCGCATCGTCGACACCCGCACCAGCACGCCGACCGGGATGGTGATGGGAACCATCGAGTACATGTCGCCGGAACAGGTGAAGGGTGAGACGGTGGACGGGCGCTCCGACCAGTTCGCCTTGGCGGCCGTGGCATACCGCCTGTTGACTGGCGCCACTCTGTTCGGCCAACACTCGCTGGCCACGCTGGCGTACAAGATTGTCAACGAAGCGCCTCCCACGGTGCGGATGCGCAATGCCGGGCTGCCGTTTGCGGTGGATGCGGTGGTGTCCAGAGCCCTTTCCAAGTCGCCGGAGAGCCGGTTTCCCTCATGCACCGAGTTTGTAGACGCGCTGGCGGGCGCCTTGGCCTCACGCGGACGGGAAGAGTCCAGGTTGACCATGCCCTTGCCAGCGCAGATTCCGGCCGAGCCCGCGCCGCAGATAGCGACAGCCGCCACATTCGCGGCTCAGAAGGCTCCGGCGAAGAAAGGCTGGGGCCCGGCGATGGCAGTCGCCACGGCGTTGGTCCTGTGCGCGGGAGGCTTGGCGATCTGGCGGCCCTGGGAAAAACCGGCCGCGCCTCCAGCCGTTCTCAACCAGACAACGGACACAGCGGCTCCGAGCAAGGCGGTCGCGCACCCGAACACCTCGCAGCACTCGGTCACGCCAGCTAAGCCTGACGTCTCGATTCCAGCCACCAGCGCGGCTGTTCCGAACAAGCCCGAGCCGGTCCCGGCGAAGGAGCCACCTGCAGTCGCACAGCTCGACGAGACGGCGACGGACGTGGAAAATACCTCGGCCGAGCCGGCCCCTCCCCAAACGCCACATCCGGCGATCGACGCGGACAAACGAGGCCTGGAGCTTCTGAAAGCGAACCAGCCGAGGGCCGCTGTCGATGCATTCTCGGAGGCCATCGCAATTCGTCCGGGGTGGCCTCGACCCTATTTAAACCGTGGCCGGGCCTATCAGAGCCAGGGTGACTACGATGCCGCGATTCGCGATTACGGCCAGGTCCTGCGAATGCAACCAAACAATGCCGACGCCCACGCACTCCGCGGGACGGCTTATTTGCGTCTGAAGGACGACGGCCGCGCCTCTGAGGATTTCAACTCCGCGCTCACCCTGAAACCTGACCAGTCGATGGCCCTCTACGGACGAGGCATGGTCAGGCTGAACCGGGCTGCTATCCGGTTGGCGTTGGATGATTTCAACGCCGCTATCCGAAAGTCCCCAAACTATGTCGCGGCCTACACGGCACGGGGCAATGCCAAGCGCAAACTGGGCGACCATGCGGGTGCAGACGCCGATTTCAAAAAAGCGCGCGAACTGAGCGGACATTGATAGATTCTCCGTTCCCGCCGATCGCCGGCACCACGTTCGGCGAACAAAGTCCGCGGCTCCGACCCGGACCGCCGAACCGAATCTGGTGCCAGCATCGACCGGCGATCGTGCGGTGGCCCTGGGGCTGGGATGGCCATGCCGCGCATGGTTGACCAGGCATACCGGGCGATACCCCGGAGAATCGAAAGCGGAATTACCGGGGGCGCTACCTCGGCTCGTCAATTACGGGAATTCTCGGGACGATGTCACTCGCCGTCGACACCCGCGAACGGCCGTCGGCGTGACGGATCGGGTTTGGGATATTGCGGACCTCCTGCTCTCATTTAGTTAGCCCAAGTTGACGGACGTGGTACAGTGGGGTTGCTTGAGGCGCGGCTATGGCTTCCCCACCATTTTCCAATATGCAAGTGGTTGCCGAACGTGGCGACAAGATCTACAACGACAAATACCGGGCGGCTTACGAACAGCAGCACCGGGGCAAGTTCGTGGTCATTGATGTGCTCACGGAAAAGGCTTACATCAACGACACGCCAGAAGGTGCCTTGGACCAGGCGAAAGCAGATGCCCCTGGTGGTCTTTTTCATCTGATACAAGTGGGATTCCCTGGGGCCTTCCGGGTGAGCTACAGCAACCATGCCACAATGGATCGGATCTTTCGGTAGCACCGGATCCCCCACTTTATCCATTTCCGTCTCGGGTCCGTTTTCGACAGGTGTGGATTTCGACGCCATTATTGATACGGGGTTCACTGGTTTCTTGTCCATACCACTCGTTGAAGCGATCCGACTCGGCCTTGTTCTCCATGGGACAACGAGCCTCACCTTGGCAGATGGATCAACGTCGTATCGTTTAACCGCTCGCGCAAAAATCACGATTCAAGGGGAAGAGAAGATCGGAGTAGCCGTCATTGAATGGAGTTCTACGGAGGTTCTCCTAGGCATGGCGTTTCTGCGGCAATTCTCCAAGCTTTTGTACGTTTCGCAGGGAATTGTCATTATTGAAGACGAACCAGCGCCAGTCGCGCCGACTTCAGCAGCGTCGACTCCTACGCCAGCGCCGTGATGCATCTCCACGCTAAGACCCCACTACCCATGCGGCATCACGTATGTCTCCTCCCGCCATCGTGGTATTATGGCCGTCGGGAAGGCACACTACCCATTCCCACGCCTATGGGCGGTTGCGGTCTGGACCACCACAACAGTCTGAGCCGTGCGGAGGATTAGTCTTCGCGCTCAATTCATTATCGCAGGAGAATTGTGCGTGAATACGACTACTGAACGGGTCCTTTGTAGTTGCGTAGAAATTCTTCAATCGCTTCGCTGTCCGTGGGACTATGCAACGCGGCGAGAAACCCACGAAGTTGCGCGAGGTCAGGAAACGCCTCCACCTTCGCCCGTTCGCTGTGAAACTGTGATTCCGCAAAAACGCCGCGGCTCAAGCACAGATTGAACATCGTAGCGAACCCGACGTGCAGATGGTAAATCTTATCGCCGAACACCTGAATGATCGATAGAAATGTCTTCTCGTCCATCCCCGGCAGTCTATCACCAGAAACGGCGGTGCTGTGACCAGCGAAAGGTTTGACAACGAGGTCCGCTAGATGTTCAGCGTCTCAAGAAACGATTTGGCGGAGCAAAGCGGCGAAGTGAAAGCAGGCGTTAACATGACAAACATGAGAGAATGGGTTTGTGGGTGGAGGGCGGGGGGATCGTACCCCGATCGCCCGGAACCATCTGCGGTTCATTAAACGCTCCCAGCGCCAGCTAGATCGCCCTTCTATTGCGGGTGCCGACCTCGGCCCGATCCGTTCGATCCTGACAGAGTGAAACGGATCGGGCCTCGCTGACTACTTCCCCACAACGCCGGTCGGCTCGCGGTGCGGGGCTGATCTTCTTGTCATTTCCTGCCCTGCCTTCTGTGGACGATCATATAGTACGGACAGAAGTACGCTGTCTCCGCTTGCACTCCAATGTGTCGCTCGCGTCTCGCTTATGTCTACTTTGTGTCTCGCTTGTCCAAAGTTCTTTGGTCAAGAACGCGTTTAAGATCTTTGGTTTTGAAACGCTTACGTGCCCCAATTCCTACGGGTGTCAATTTGCCGTCTGCGATCCATCTGTCAAGGGTGCGCGGCGTTATGCCTAGCGCCTCTGCCGCCCTAAGGCGGCTAAGAGTGGCGTCTGGATTTCCCAATAATTCCGGCTTGGGTTCGGGGAGGGCCCTTTTCTGTAAGCCCTCGGATTTGCGTTGTCCGCTTTCAGGAACCGTTGGGAGTTGAATTTTGCGCGAAAGCGCATCAGCCATTTTCGTCTGATGGTCCAGCCACATGGGATCACCCTTCATGTGCTGAGTCGCCTTCCATTCAAATCGGGCCATTTCCTGCAAGCTGCCTATCGCTGGATGATTCATCTCGTAGAATGAGTTTCTGGTTAGCGTTTGCAGGAAGATCTGCGTGTGGCTGCGGGCCGTCTCCCCATTCCAAATCCCCTCTATTACTGCTTGGAGCACCTGGGAGCAAAAGGCAAAAAAGACGGACTCGATGTAGCGGAGTATTTCCTGCTCTATGTTCCTGTCGGATGCTTGCGTATGCAGCGCGGAGGCCGTGAAGACCGCTTCTGCCTTTGCGATCGCTGTATCGATAGGCCGTTTGAGATGCTCAGGAAAACCCGTCGGGTATTGCATCGCTCCCTTGCAACCGGAGCGATAGAGGGCGTACGATGAGGGTGTTCAGGTCTCATCGAGAAGCCCCGGCCTCGCGCCGGGCTTTTCGTTTTCAGAAACTATTTTAGCGGGGAGTCGCTGACGAGTGTAGAACGTGCTCCATGCACAAGGAGCTCTCAATTTCGGGTGCTGACCTTCGTCATCTTTGCGTAGAGTGCAAATGCGGGGCGAAGATCATTCTTGACCTTCGCGGCTTCCTTGACGCATCGCGAGTAGTTGCTCCAAAACTGGGCTCGAATGCGCATCCGAGGAAAGCACTCGCTTCATACGGTCCCCCTCGGCGAGGGGTTATGGGATCGACCAAGTCCCCTGACTACGCGGCGTTAGTAAAGCTGCTGCCCACGCTCAAGCACCCAGTCGACGCGGTGGGTGACGTGATACTTATGCCGGGTGAGGCCGAAAAGATCCAGACGTTCGGTTTTGCTGCCCACCCAGGCCGCTGGCCGGTTCCGCCCGTTCCACCTGAGCTGGTGGCGGGCAACGGCCTGCTGGAGCACCTGGCTAGCCGCTGGGACCCATTCTGGGTGTTGCGGCGGAGTGATGAACAGCGAGTCGAAGCGACCCATGCCGTGTTTTCTACTGATGCCGCGGTCCCGGCCGCGGTATCGGCGGCGCCGCCATCGCCACCGACAAACAGGGGCGTGGCGGTCGGCGTCGGCCAGCAGGACCTCTACAACAAACCAGCAAGGCCGCGCACGGATCGTCGGGAGCCAAATGCTCGATCGACGGCGCAAGTTCAAATCTTGGGTCTACTTGAACGCCACGGTCGAGAGATGCCACGTCGCCTCTTGCAGCAGAAATGCTGGCGAAGAACGGCCGAAGAGTTCAACCAGGCGCTGGCAGAACTCATCGAGCGGCAGGCGGTTATCGAAGAGGGCCCGAGCATCCGTGTTACACGGGCTGTTACACAGGCACCCGGACCTGGGGCGGCGCCAACTATTACACTGCCAACTGCTGACGCTTGACCGATTCCGGCGCCCGGCGCAAGGCATCCCACCGCCGAGTATCACGATTGTATAGAATCGTGCTACGCTTGTGGCGAACAGCCCGTACGGCTCGGTGGCACTTGGCGACAGCTTGTGGAACACGAATAGATGCCTGCCCGAACACAAATAATACCCAAGCTCAACCCCATTCGCTCCCTCAGCGATGGCCTCAACTACTTTGCTCTCTTTCTTCCCGGCGGACTTGAAAATGTGATCGACTTGGCGCGGCTCTCCGAAAACGAAAAGGTGCAGGAGGTCGCCCGTCGCTGGTACGCGCTGCCGCGAAAGGACCGAAAGCATGCCTCGCTCGACGAGCTCTGCAAAGCATCCGGTGTCAGCGCCTCGAAGTTCCTCGGCGTCGTGGTCGCTACAGCCCACGAACTCGGCATGGATGTCCGCGGTGTGGTCAGAGCCATTGTAAACGCCCAAACACTGCCAGCCCACATGGAGCGTGTGGCGAAACGTGGAGGTTTCAAGGATCGCCAGAGGATCTTGCAATCAGTGGGACTCTATCCGCGCGACGACAGGCCCAGGGCGGATCAGCCAGCGTTCGAGTGTGAAGGCCTTCAATCGTTCGAGGAGGAGACGATCGAGTTCACCCGGCTCGTGGAAGGATGGTGATATGGCTGAATGTTTTTGGCGTGCCGGCATGGGCACACCCAGTGACAAAGACGACGCGGTAGAGCGCGCAATGAGGCAGTCGGCTCAAGCCCCCAAGCGTCCTAGTGTCCAAACTGGTGCGCCGCAGTCACGGCCGTCGGCGCCACCGCCACCCAGTACCGCAGGGTTTGGACGCCACCGGCCCAGTCCCGCGGCTTCTCCCCGTCAAGCGCCAAGCGGGGTGAGACCGAAAGCGCCCAGTTGCCTGCGGAAGCGCCCGTTGACCCCTTCGGAGCGCGCGGTCTGCGATTGGGTGAAGCAGACTCGTGCGGAGTTGCAAATCTCGCAATCTCA
>Ga0208199_1000065_pt1 | contig 42705 bp, 44 predicted proteins | sample Sb_taG_FD_187705 | JGI IMG/M metagenome (GOLD analysis project Ga0208199, IMG submission 187705) | Peat soil microbial communities from Weissenstadt, Germany - Sb_50d_1_NS metaG (SPAdes) (version 2) | ecosystem: Environmental > Terrestrial > Soil > Wetlands > Peat | place: Germany: Weissenstadt... | reverse complement strand
ACTGGCTTTGGCGGACCAGAACGTGCCGTCCTCGACGCCCTTCTGGGACACGGCGAACGCGAACGCGTCGGCGCGGCGGATCGCGGTGGCCGGGTCCTCGCAGCCGGCGACCGGGTCCCAGCAGAAGGTGGAGGCCACTCCGCCGATGTGCTGGGGGTTGAACACGTGCACCCGGCCGTACTGGGTGCGGACCGCGCTGGTCAGGTGATAGATGTCGGCCTTGGTGGTGGTGGCGATGACCGGGCCGGGGTAGTCCAGGATGACATCGGCGAGGAAGGCGGTCTTGTAGGTACGGGGCGGGGCCATGACGAGCAGGTGCTCTTCCCACTCCGCTGAATTTCGTCAGATGCATGATCTGGGTCGCCGTGACGTGCGGGGCTGCGAAGACGGCGCCTTGGCGGCATGCGTGACTGATGCGGATCTGACCTGGTGATTTGCACTGGCCCTGTCGTCTGATGCAGGATTCTGCCGTTGTCCGGTGAGGAGGCTGGGGTGGCGGGTGGGGCGGGTAGGGCTGGCGAGCCTGTGGGGTCGGCCAGGCTAGAGCTGGTCAGCGGGGTCGCGCTGCTGCGCGAGGAGGACGCCGTGCTGGAGGCGATGCTGGCGGGCTGGGCCCGGCAGCAGCTCGGCGGGCGCGGCTTGTCGGCCAGGACGGTCAGCCAGCGGCAGGCGGTGGTGCGGCAGTTCTTCCAGCATGCGGGCGAGTACCCGTGGAACTGGACCGCCGCGCATCTGGATGACTGGTCGGCTGATCTGGTGAGCGTGGCGGGCAAGGCGAAGTCGACGATCCGCAGCTATCACGACGCGGTCCGCTCGTTCGAGAGTTACCTGATCGCGCCGCAGTACCGGTGGGCCGAGGAGTGCCAGGCCCGGTTCGGCACCCATCCGATGCGGATCTGCTTTGAGTCCAACACCACCGCGCACCTGGTGGATTACGAGGGCGGCCCGGACCGGCGGCCGATGACCCGGGAGGAGCTGCAGCGGTTCTTCGACTATGCCGACGGCCAGGTGGATGCGGCGGTCCGGGCCGGGCGCAAGGGGGCGCTGGCCGCCTACCGGGACGCGACGGTGTTCAAGGTGATGTATGCGTGGAGGCTGTTCTCCGGGGTTCGCTTGCTGCGCGAGGGCTTGGCTTCCCGTGTTAGTGCAGCTCAGAGGCTGTTGACGGACAAGCTATCTGCTGCGGCAGTTGTGGTGCAAGGACCTGCCCCGCGTGTCATCGGGGCCGGGTCGTGTGGTTGAGCTGAGTCATGAGCTCACGGCTGGTGGCGCGAGCGGCGGAGAGATCCTCGTCGCGTTCCTCGAGTTGCATGCGCAGGTCGATGACTTGCTGCTCCAGGTGCGTGATCTTCTGGTTGAGGGCGTCGATGTCGGCTGGGGCTCCGAGTCCGGATTCGCGCCAGGCCTGGTCGCCGAGCGTCTCGGAGAGGCGTTTTTCCAGGTGCTGGATGCGGGCGTTGAGCCGGACTGCGCGTTCGTGGGCGGCGAGCAGGTCGGCTTGCAGCGAGGCTCGGGTGACGGCAGGGCCGGCGCTGTCGCCGATGGCCGGTTCGGTTTGGAGTGCGTGGATCTTCTCCAGCAGGTCACGGTGCCGGTAGAGGAACGTCCGGTCGACTCCGGCTGCGCGGGCGATCCCGGACGTGCTGGTCTCCGAGCCGTCGGCGGCTGCCCGGTCGAGCGCGGCGATGACGCGCTGGCGGCGGCGCGCGGAGTCGGCCTGGCGGCCTTCCAGCATCGGTCCGGGCTTGGCGGCGTTCATGCGGTGGCCTCCGTGGCGATGGTGGTCGTGATGGGCGGCGCGGGCGCAGCGGGCCGGATGGCGGGCATGCCGAGGGGGACGGCGTGCGCAGCGCGATGACGGCGCACCACGGCGACCGCTTCGTCGATCTGGGCTCGCTCGGCGTCGCCGAGGCCGGCGATGTCGCCTTTGATCATGGTAATCAGGTGCCGGATCCGGCCGATCTCCTGCTCGGTGGGGGTGGCGTCGGCGCGCGCCCACTCATCGACGCCGTCGATGGTGGCGGCCAGTCGTTCCCGGGTGCGCAGCAGGTCCTGGAGATAGGCCTGCAGGTCGGGCAGGAACGCGACATTGGTCTGGAAGTGGTCGCAGCCGGCGCAGCGGAACCGGATCGGGCAGGCGCCACCGCCGGCCTGGACGTTGGAGGGCTCGCTGCAGGTGCCGTACGGCACCGCGACCTGTCTTATCGCGTGCCGGGCCCGTTCGGAGTCCAGCAGTGCCCGGGCGTCACGCCAGATGCGGCTGCCGTGCCGGTCGAAGCTGAGCGCGGTGACCTTGTCGACGGCGTCTCGGCGGCGGTCCTCGCCGATCCGGTAGTAGCCCCTGGTCACGGAGTAGCTTCGGTGATCGAGAAGCTCGGCCAGCACGTCGATGGGGACACCGGAGTCGGCGTGCCGCTGGGCGTAGCTGTGACGGTAGGCATACGGCACGATCTTGCTGGTGTCGAAGACGACGTCGTCGCGGGTGCGCAGCTCCGGGAGGGCGTTGACCCAGTCCCGGTGCCGGGCTTCCAGGGTCGATCTGCTGATCGGCTTGTTCCCGTCAGGGTTGCGGTAAGTGGTGGGCAGCAGCTTCAGCTTCGCGGCCGGAACGTGCGGGAACCGTTCGCGGACCCGCTGCTGCTGGCTGATGATGACTTCGGCGGTGGCGTCGCTGATCGGCAGGCGGCGGCGCAGCCGGTCAGCTTTGACGTTGTCGTAGACCAGCACCGCGCCGCCGTCCTTGTCGCGGGCCAGGCAGTCCAGTGGCAGGCTGAGGATGTCCTCGGGCCTGCGGCCGGTGTCGATCCCGATCCGGGTGGCGGCCCTGACCTCGGCTGGCTCAAGGGCGTGCAGGCTGGCGCACAGGACCGTCATGATCTCCGGCGGCAGGTCGCGGCCCGGTTCGCCGCGCTGCGGGTCAGCGGGGATGTCGGCGCGCCCGACGGCGACGTCACCGGCCAGCCCGGCGGCGGGCTGCCCGGACCGGGCCAGTCCCAGGGCGCGGATCCCGGCCAGGACCGCCCGCACGTCCCGGCAGATCATGTTGCGGCGGTAGCGGCTGACCTGGCCGGTTGCTTCAAGGTGGGCGACCCGGTTGAGGAAGCCCTCCACGTCGCCGCGGCTCAGCCCGGCCGGGTCAGCCCCGTGATCAGGCCTGCCGTGCAGGTGCCGCGACAGCAATCCGACATTGTTGATCTTCGCCTGGACCCGGGAGGCGCCGCTGCCGCGGTGGCGGGGCAGCTGCTCGGCCGCCCAGCGCTTGGCGGCAGCGGCCAGCCATGGCTGAGTGATCTTGGTGAACGACAGCGCGCCGGGGTGCCCGAAGACCGCCAGGTCCCAGATGTCCTTGCTCTGCTCGCTGTCAGGATCGGCGAGCGCCCGGCGGGCATCGCGGATGAAGGCGCGCAGCACCGACCGGGCACGCTTGCCCGGGGCCAGGCCGGGATCGCATTCGCTGATCGAGGCGGCCTGCTGGCGGCGCAGCGTGTCGCCGACCGCCCGCAGCACCACGTCGGTGAGGCGGAGCCCGTCGCGGAGGCGAGTCTGCAGGCCGGCCAGCACCTCCACCACGATCAGGGTGGGCAGTGCCCGCAGGTTCACCTGCCCCGGCTCGGCGGCACACGGTTCGGTGAGCCGCCACCACCGCTCATCCACCTCGGCGCTGCCCCGCCGGGCCACGCGCCACCGCTGGTAGTGGGTGTTGCAGTAGCCGGCGGCGCCGTCGGCCGTGCGGGTGCACGCCGATACCAGGCAGGGCGGAAGCGGCGGCAGGGGCCGGACCCATCGGTCACTGAGGAACTGCTCCAAGGGAACAGGCGTCCACCGGTTGCGGAACTGCGCGGCGTGCGGTTCGCACAGCACGGCCTGGCGCACCGTCGGCTTGCACTCGCAACCCGGCACCGCGCAATGCCCGGCGGGGGCGGGCGCCGCTGGCAGCTGCTCGGCCGCGGCGATATCGGCGGCGCTCATCTCCAGCTTCTCCAGCCGGGTGAAGCAGCGGCGGCAGACGCCTGGGCAGTCGTTGTGGACGGTCCCGGCGCATCCCTCGGCCCGGCATACCTGCCGGCCCAGCAGCCGGTGCCCGGCGGGCAGATGCAGGATCCGCGTCGCGGGATCCCACCCGGCCTCGTCCAGCAGGGCGCGGTCGAGCATCGCGGCCAGGCGTGCAGCCGCGCCGTCCAGGAGGACTCCCTCAAGCACATGCGGGAACTCCCGGGAAGCCCCGGCGGCCGGCTGCGGCCTGGCCAGTATCGCGGCGGTCACCGGCCGTCTCCCGCCCGCTCGCGAGGGCTGGGCACCGCGTCGACCGCGGCCCGCAGCCGCGAGGAGCCGGATGCACATACACCTGAGAGGAGGTGATCGCTGCGTGCCCGAGCAGGTCAGCGACCACATCGATGCCAGCACCGGCATCGGCGGCATTGCTCCCGCAGGCATGCCGCAGCTGATGCGGGCTGATCGGGGCGTCCAAGGCCGCGCGGCGCGACGCCGCCGCCAGCAGCTCCCCGATCGCGTCCGTCCGCATCGGCGCGCCGATCTGGCCGCGGAACAAGTTGACGACCAGGAAATCGCTGGAGACCGCCCGGGGAACCCGCATCCGCTCGAACTCGTAGGTGTCGAAGGCCTGCACGACCAGGAAATCCAGCGGCACCACCCGTTCCCGGCGGGACTTGGCCCACGCGCCGTTCGGATTGTCCTCCCGCCGGATCACGTGCAGGTGCGCCCGGGCGACCTCGCAGCCCAGCCGCCGCGAGTCCGCCAGCAGATGCACGTCGCTGCGGCGCAGCCCGCACACCTCGCCGCGGCGCAGCCCGGCCCTGGCCATCAGCAGCACAATCAGCCGGTCCCGCGCCGGCCGGCGCGCCCCCAGCAGCGCGACGATCTCCTCATCGCTGGCACGATCCACCGCCGTCTCCGGCTCGCGCAGCCGGTGCCGGGCTCGCATCCGCCACGCCATCCGGCCGTCCTCGCCCCGGGCCTGCCCGGGCAGATCACGGTCGTCGGTCACCTCATACAGCAGCGGCACCAGTCCTGCCGGGCCAGCCCCAGCGGAGACCGCGTGCACCACCATCCCCCGCACCGCAGTCAGCACCCCGTTGATCCGCGACGCCGACCGGGCCGCAGCGGCGCCGGGCCCGGCCAGCAGCACCCCCGGACCGGCGCCGCCGCCATCAGCGGCCGAGGCCGACGGCCCGGCGTGGGCCAGCCACGTCATGAACGAGGCGAACTGCTCGACGCCGGCCTGCCAGGACCGGCCCGTCCTCGCGCACCAGCGCAGGAACAGCGCGATCGCGTGCGCATACGCCTTCGTCGTCGATTCCGCCCCGTCGCGGCCGAACCGCTGATGCCGCAAGAACGCATCCGCGACGGCCACGACTTGCAGATCACCATCCAGCACCGTCCAGTACCGCTGCCCGGACGGCAACCTCACCGCAAACGCCCGCATCCCCTGATCCCCCCGGTTCCGTGCTCGGCTGCCTGCACATCTACCAGCCATGAGCACGACACCCACGGAGAACCGCCGTGTGACCGGCGAAAACACCCTGCCCATGCGACATCATGCAACGGGCCAGGGACCCCCGGAAAAGGGCTGCGGTGCACCGAGACATCGAAGCTGGATGTCACCGACTGGTACCGCAGCCCGGAGGCGCCCGAGCTGGCCGGTTCGGGAGGCTGGAGGTCCGGTGGGGGAAGGCGTCGCGGGGGTCGCCGCCGCGGCGGCGCACGGTGTGCACCGTGATGCCGTGGGCGGTGGAGGCGGTCCAGGACTACGTGGTCAACATCCGGCCCCGCTACGGGTTTGCTGACCGGCCGGCGCTATGGCTGACCGAGCGGGGCGGGCGGCTGCGGCCCCGGCAGATCGAGGAGCGTTTCGCCGCCTACCGGGACGCGCTGCAGCTGGCGGCCGAGCTGGTGCCGCACTGCCTGCGGCATTCGCACGTCACCCATCAGATCGAAGACGGGGCCGACCCGGTGTTCGTGCAGCGGCAGGTCGGCCACCGGTATCAGTCGACGACGGCGATTTACAGCGGCGTCAGCGGCGACTTCATGAACACCATGATGCGCAGGGCCCTGGACAGGGCGTTCGCCGCCGAGGAGGAGCATCAGTGATGGCTGCCAAGCTGGACTACACCTGGAAGCTGCGGGAGGTCATGGCCACCCGGGGCCTGTTCCAGACCACTCAGTTGCGGCCCAGGCTGGCCGAACGCGGCATCCGCCTGTCGGATAGCCAGGTCTACCGGCTGGTGACCGACAAGCCGGAACGGCTCAACCTCAAGGTGCTGATGGCGCTGCTGGACATCTTGGGCTGCCAGATGGACGACCTGATCGTGCCGGTCGCCGTCCCCGCAGCCAAGACGAAGAAGAACAGCACCGGCCACGGCGCCGAGCCCGGGCCCGGTGTCGGCGACTTCCGGCCCAGGCGGGCGCGGATCGTGCCTGGCACCTCCTCATGACCGGCCCGGCTACGGGAGCGGGATTCCTCGCCGAGCCGGACGCGGTCATCGCCGGCATCGTTGCCAGCTCAGAGCCGGCCCTGGGCCAGGACGCCATCGCCGCCGCGATCGCGCGGGCTGCGCCGTCGCGGGCTCAGCAGCGGCGGCTGGCCGCGGCGCTGAGCGGCGATCCGGGCCTGCTGACCTCGGGGCGGCGGAGGGCCCGCCGCAGATCGAGCTGCTGATCAGGGTCCTGCGGGAGAATGGGGCCCAGCGGCTGGTCCTGCCCCGGTGCGCCGGCTGCGGTCAGCCCAGGCGGCTGGTCCAGCGTGATGGCATGCTGCGGATCTGCACGTCGTGCGATCGCCGCAGGCACGGCATCGCCAAGCCGTGCGCGATCTGCGGGAGCACCAGCCAGGTCCGGGCCCGGGACCGGGACGGCCGGCCGCGCTGCGGCCGCTGCCGTCCCTGCGACGGCCCCGATCCGGCCGGGCAGATCGCCGCCCATGTCAGCCGCCTCGGCCCGGGACTGGATCAGCCCCGGCTGCTGGAGGTGATCGCCGAAGCGATCCCCCGGCCGTTCCAGCGCCACCAGGTGCTGTGGGAACTGGACCGGTGCCCGGGGCTGCTCACCGGCGGCGGCGCGCACGGCTCGCCGCGGGCCAACGCCCTGATCCAGGCGCTGCTGGCCGCCGGCGCGGTCGGCGTGGTGGCCCCTGCCTGCCCGTGGTGCGGACGGACGGTGCCGCTGAGCAACCGCCGGGGCGAGATGCGCTGCTGCCTGCGCTGCTGGCTCCGGGCCCGGCTCGAGGCCTGCAGCCGCTGCCAGCAGCGCGCCCCGGTGGCCAGCCGCACCGCGGCCGGCGAGCCGGTCTGCAGCAAATGCTTCCGCGCCGACCCGGCCAACCACGGCCAGTGCGCCACCTGCGGCCGGACCGCCCAGGTCATCCGCGGGAAAGACGGCAGCCTGCGATGCCGGCGCTGCTACCGACCGCCACTGGCCACCTGCACCCTGTGCGGCCGCGAAAAGCCCTGCTACCTGGCCTCCTCCGGCACGCCGCGCTGCCATAACTGCTCACGGCAGATGCGCCGCGTCTGCTGCGCTGGCTGCGGTCGCGACCGGGCCGTGTGGACACGCACCGCCGACGGCCGGCCGTTGTGCGGCTCCTGCGGCCGGCAGCGGGTGCCCTGCACCGGCTGCGGCGACACCCGCACCGTCGCCGCCCGGCTGCCCGCCGGGCCGCTGTGCAGCACGTGCTACCGCAAGCACCCGGCCTCGTTCCAGCCCTGCACCGAATGCGGGATCACCGAGCGCCTCTACCATCACGGCCTGTGCACCCGCTGCGCCTGCCGCCAGTACCTTCTGGGCCTGCTGTCCCACGATCACGGCGGCCTTCACCCGCACGCCGAGGCGATCTACCACGTGCTGGCCGCCACCGGACCCGTCCCCTTGATGCACTGGCTGACCAGGAGCTCTGCCGCCCGGACGATCCTCACCGAGATCAGCCGGGCCAGCCAGCCGCCCGGACACGGCACGCTTGACCGCTACCTGCCCAGCCGCGCCGCCCGCCACCTGCGCACCATCCTCGTGGCCGGCGGCGTCCTGCCTGCCCGGGACGAACGCCTCGCCGACCTCGAACGGTGGACCGAGCACACGACCGGGCAGATCGACGATCCCACCGAACGGCGGATCGTCCGCAGTTTCGCTACCTGGCATTACCTGCGGCGGCTCCGCCGCCGATCCGGGCGGCACCACATCACCGCCGAGCAGGCCGGCCACGTGCGACACCAGATCCGGGCGGCGGCCCGGCTGATCAGCTGGCTGCAAAGCACAGGCACCAGCCTGGCGGCCTGCACCCAGCGCGACATCGACACCTGGCTCGCCACCGGGACACAGAGCTGCTACCACGCGCGCGCCTTCGTGGCCTGGGCCACCACCCGCGGCCACACCCGCGGCCTGGACATACCCACACGCGCCCGCAGCGACCTGATCACCCAGATCGAAGAGGACCACCGGTGGGCACTGGCCCGCAGCCTGCTCCACGACGACAGCCACGCCATCCAGGACCGGGTAGCCGGCCTGCTCGTGCTGCTCTACGGACAGCCGCTGGCCCGCATCGCCCGCCTCACCCGGGATCAGATCATCCTCACCCCGAACCAGACCCAGCTGGCCCTGGGCACCGTGCCCCTGGACCTGCCCGCACCCTTGGACCAGCTCGTCCGCCAGCTCCTAGACCGCCGCCACGGACACGCCGCCGTCGGCCGCACCAGCGACCACCCATGGCTGTTCCCCGGAGGAGCACCAGCACAGCCGATCTCCGCCTCCCGCCTCAGCGCCAGGCTCACGTCCCTGGGCATACGCGGCCGCTCCGGGCGCAACACCGCCCTCATGGACCTAGCCACCACGATCCCGGCGGCCGCGCTCGCCCGCCTGCTCGGCATCCACATCAGCACCGCCGGAGACTGGGCCGAACGAACAGGCGGCTCACAAGCCGCCTACGCCGCGCAGGTATCCCGCCGCACATTCAGCAACTTCTGATATCGCTACTTACCAATAAGCGGGACCCGCAGGCCGTGCCGGTAGTGGGCCCGGCCGAGGAACACCGAGTGCTGGTGCGGTTCAGCGATCCGATACCACAGCGGAAGCGCGGCGCGGATCCGGCCCGAGCGGCGCAGCGCCGCGAAACGGCCCCAGCGCAGCCACAAGCTGAGGACGTGGGCGAAGCCTTTGCCGGGGTGCAGCCGGATCCGCAGGTGCCGGGCGCGGTTGCCGGGCAGGTACCGGGCGGGCAGGAACGCCCACGCGACGAACGCGGCGAGCAGGATCACGACGATCAGGGCGATGGCGTACTTGGCGATCATGAGGAGTCTCCGTTGCGGGCGGACAGGACGGCTTTGCGCAGGGCGGCGCGGGCGGCACCGGGGTTCAGGCCGGCGGCTGGGGCCAGGGCCGCGCTGAGGGCGGCGACGCGAGAAAGGGGGATGGCGGCGAGAGGGCCGTGCCGTTCGGTGACCAACGAAAGGAACCGGGCGGTCTTGGTCGCCTTCCTCGGGACCGTCCCCCCGCCCTGGTCCGGGGCGGGGCTGAGGGCGCGGCGGCCGGGGGCGACCGGGCATTCCTCCAGGACCCAGGCGCGGAACCCGGCCAGGGTCGAGGCCGGGGCCAGAGCCAGGCGCAGCAGCCACAAGATCACCCCGCCGAGGATGGCCAGCGGGGTGGCCGCCTCGGCCCCGGCGGCAGCCTGCTGGTGGCGGGTGCGGACGACCGCGTTTCCTCGGCCTCGTTGCGGCGTCGGGGACTGTCGCGTGCCGCTTGTCGCCGGCCCGTGTGCGACATCGCGGCTCGGCGTGTCGCATGTGACGTTAAGCAGCCGGACGGTAGCGTTGCGTGCCATCTGTTTCCTGCCGCGGGGGAGGGCGGGGTGGGCGGGTATCGCGCTTTCGCGGTGCGGCTGCCGTCGGGGGTCCGGTACTGGACGGTGCTGGACGGGTGCTGGCGGGTGGCCGAGCCGGCTGACGGGTTCTTGCTGCACATGCGCCTGGGGCGGGATCTGGCGGAGTCCAGCACGAAGGCGTACGCGATTTCGCTGGCGCTGTTCCTGGACTGGTGCGAGGGGGCGGGGCTGGCGTGGGCGCAGGCCCCGCGGGCGCTGGGCCGGTTCGTGCACTGGCTGCGCTTTGATGACCCGGCGCGAGCCGGTGTGCCGGACATCTCCCGGCCGGTGCGCGGCGAGCGGCGGGTCAACTGCGTGCTGGCTGCGGTGCGCGAGTTCTTCCGGCACGCGGCCGCGGAGGGCCTCGTGGACCCGGCCGTGCTGCGGGTGTTGTTCGAGGTGGCCGATGACCGGAACCTGCCGGCGGAGGCGCGCGGTGAGGGCATGGGCCGGTCGCGGCTGCGGCCCCGGCACCGGCTGCGCGAGCCCGAGCGTGTCGTGGAGGGCCTGGGCGATGAGGAGGTCCTGGGCCTGCTGCGGGCGTGCGGCAACGCGCGGGACCGGTTCATCGTGCTGGCGTTGTGGCGGATGGGGCTGCGCCGCGGCGAGCTGACCGGGCTGCGCGGCGAGGATGTGCATTTCGTGCCGGACGCGACCCGGCTGGGCTGCGGGGTGAAAGGCGCCCACGTGCACGTGCGCCGCCGGGAGAACCCGAACGGTGCAGCGGCCAAGTCGCGGCGTCCGCGGGCGGTGCCCGCGGACTGGCTGGTGGTGCAGGCCTACGACCAGTACATGAGCGACCGGGATGCCTGCCCGGCCGCCCGGTCGTGCGACTTCCTGCTGGTCAACCTCTACCGCGGGCAGGCCGGCGCGCCGATGCGGCCGGGCGCGCTCAATGACCTGCTGGCGGCGCTGTCGCGGCGGGCGGGGCTGGCCCGGCAGGCCCGCCCACACCTGGCCCGGCACGCGTTCGCGGCCAACGTGGCGGCCTCGGGCGCGACCTTGGATGAGATCAGGGACCTGCTCGGCCACTCCTCGTTCACCGCCAGCGAGGTCTACCTGAACCCCAGCCCGGAGCGGCTGCGGGAGGCGGTAGCCCGCGTGCCGGTCCCGAGCGGCGGCGCTCACGGAGTCCTCTGGTGAGGGCGCAGCTTGCCGTCACGCCGCCGCCCGCCGGCCGGCCCGGGGATGACCTGGCGGTGCTGCGGGCGGCGCTGCGGCCGGATTTCCTGGCTCGCGCGGGCTGGGAGCCGGCTGCGATGACGCTCACCCCGGCGCGCGCCGACCCGCTGCTGGGCGTGAGGGCATGCGCGGTGGCCGGCTGCGGCGTCTCCGCGGCGCGCGTCTCGGTGGATCTGTGCGAGACATGCCTGGCCCGGTGGAAGGACAGCGACCTGGGATGGGAGGAGTTCCTCGCCTGGCCGCGCGTCCGGCGGCCTCGCGGTGACCGGCCCTGCCAGGTGTCCGCCTGCCCGCGCCCGGCCGGGTCGCCGGACGGGCTGTGCCGCACCCACCAGGGGCAGCGGGACCGCCATCGCGGGCTGCGGCTCGGGCAGTGGCTGACCCGCCCGGACGTGCGGCCCCTGTCCTCGTTCGGCTCGTGCATCGTGGCCTCGTGCGCGGCGGCGGCAGCAGGCGGGGAAGGGCTGTGCCACGCGCATTACGCGGCGTGGTGCCGCCGGCGCCTCGGGCAGCCCGGCGCCGACCTGGCCATCTGGGCGCGTCACGCCAGCCCGGCCAGCGCCGCCGCGCACACCGTCGTGCTGCGCGGACTGCCCGAGCGGGTGGTCGCCGAGCTGCTGGTCGGCTTGCAGCGGCGCACCGACGCCGGGCTGCAGACCCAGCCGGACACGATCCGCTGCCTGGTGAACCTGCTGCACGCCACGCGCGCCGCCAGCGTGCTGGACCTGGCCGCCGTGCCGAGCACGTCCATCCGCCGCTACGCCGGGGCGCTGCTGCGGTCGCTGCTGGCCGAGCTGCACTGCGCCCTGTCCGACCCGGACCGGGAACGGGCCAAGGACGTGTGGCAGCTGGCCGTGCTCGGGCTTCCCGGCACGCTGGACTTCACCGGCCTTACCCAGCGGTGGCTGCGCGAGGCAGCCAAGCGCTGGGCCGCGGAAGACCTGCCGCTGCGCCGGGGCCAGAAGGCCGCCGCCACGGCCCGGGACACCACCAACGCACTGGCCGCCCTGTCGCAGTGCCTGCGCCTGACCCGCGACGACCACGGCGACGACGCCGCCATGCTGGGCCGGCCCGACATCGTCGCGTTCACCAGCCGGCTGGCGCACCTGCAGCGCACCGGGCAGATGACCTTCCGCACCCGGCTGCGGTTCACCCGCCGGGTATTCCGGTTCCTGGGCGACCTGCACGTCCTGGGCATGACCGGCCCGGGCCAGCCCGGCGCCGGGCTCCCGGCCGCGTTCGCGCTGCGCCGCGACGACATCCCCAAAGACCCCGACCGCGAGACCCGCCCGCGCAGCCTGCCGCCCGCTGTCCTGCAGGTGATCGCGGCCAACCTGCACGTGCTCGAAGACCGGTGCGGGGTTTCCGAGCGGCGGATCACCGAGCTGCTCATCGACACCGGCCGGCGCCCCGATGAGATCTGCGCCCTGGCCTGGGACTGCCTGGAACGCGACGCCGCAGGCAGCCCGGTGCTGATCTACACCGACGCCAAGAACAACCGGCCCGGCCGGCGGCTGCCGGTCAGCGACGCCACCGCCGCGGTCATCACCGCGCAGAAGGCCTACGTCCGCAGCCGCTACCCGGGCACCCCCGCCGGTGACCTGGTGCTGTTCCCCGGCGACAAGGGCAACCGGGACGGCACCAAGCCCATCGTGGGCAGCACCTACACCCACGCCCACCGGATCTTCGCCGACGCCATCGCGCACCTGCTCACCGACGCCGACGGCCAGCAGATCAGCCCGGCGCTGGTGGTGCCGTACGCCTACCGGCACAGCTACGCCCAGCGGCACGCCGACGCCGGGGTCGCGCCCGACGTGCTGCGCGAGCTGATGTCGCACCGGTCCATGCACACCACGACCTGCTACTACCGGATCACCGAGACCCGGATCCGGGCCGCGATCGACCGGGTCGCCCGCCACCAGTTCGACGCGGCCGGGCAGCGGGTCTTCCACGACATCACCGGGCTGCTCGCCGATGAGCAGGCCCGGATCCGCGTCGGGCAGGTCGCCGTCCCGTTCGGGATGTGCACCGAGCCGTCCAACGTCAAGGCCGGCGGCAGCGCCTGCCCCTACCGGTACGTCTGCACCGGCTGCGGGCACTTCCGCAGCGACCCGTCCTACCTGCCCGAGCTGAAGTCCTACCTCCAGCAGCTGCTGGCCGACGCCGAACGCCTGCACGCCGCCAGTGACCTGCAACCATGGGCACGCGCACACGCCGCCCCGCCCAGCGAGCAGATCAGCCAGGTCCGGGAGCTGATCCGCCGGATCGAAGCCGACCTGGACACCCTCACCGAGGCCGACCAGGCCTGCATCCACAACGCGGTCGCCACCATCCGCGCCGCCCGCCAGGCCGTCACGCTCGGCATGCCCGCCATCCGGCCCGCCACCCCCAGCGGATGACCCGCCCGTGACCGCCAGCCAGGCGCTGGCCCAAGCCCGCCGCCGCGACGTGGACCACCGCCGCCAGCGCGTCCGCCAGGCCCTCGCCGAGATGAGCGCACAGGCCGCCGAGATCACCATCTCCTCGGTCGCCGGCCGCGCCCGGGTGCACCGGTCCTTCATCCACCGCCACCCCGACCTGCGCGCCGCCGTCATCGCCGCCGCCGAAGACCCAGCCACCAGCAGCCTGTCCGGCCCCGGCACCGTCAGCCGCCGCTCGCTGCTGGCCGACAACGCCAACCTGCGCGACCGCAACCGCCGCCTGGAACACCACGCCCGCGGACTCGAACAGCGCCTGTCCGAACTGCTCGGCACCCAGATCAGCCAGCGCACCGGGCTCGGCGCCCCCGACGACACAGCCGCCCTCCGCGACCAAGCCGACAGCCTGCGCCAGCAGATCCTCGACCTGCGCAAGACACTCGGCGAACGCGACGAGGAACTCGCCGCCGCCCGCGAAGCCAACCGGCGGCTGATGGCCGAGCTCAACCACCGCTGACAACCGGCCCGCAGCCCGCGCACACGCGACCAGTGCCCGACACCTGTCGGGCACGCATCGGGGCCACCAAATGCCTTCTGACCAGCGCAAACGACAACCTTCAAGATCACGAGCCGGAGAGAAACGCCGATCAGCGTGTCGCTGGCCAGGGCGTAGGCGACCGGCGGCATAGCCCAGATGGCCAGATTCCGCCAGCCCGGCGCGGCAGCGATCGCGTTCATGAACACGCTGGCAGCCACCGAGGCCAGGGTTCAGCGCCCGGGCCCGCAGCGCCCGGCGGCCGCGCACGGCCAGCGCGATGCCCAGGCAGGCAAACACCAGCGCAGCAGCGTCCGGGATCGCGGCCTCCAGGGCGGCGACCACAGGGAGGTGGCGGACCGCGTCGACCATCCGGTACTGGGCGGAGAAACTCACCGCCGCCGCGGCCGCGGCCAGGACACACAACCCGGCGGCGGCGTGCCGCAGCCACAGGCCGGACCGGTCCCCGCGCCAACTGGGAGGGGCAGGCCGGCTGCCGGGACCAGGTGCCGGGGCGGCCGGGCGGGCCATGACCACCAGCAGGCCAGGTGCCGGGGAGTGGCCGGTGATCGCCCGGCCGGACCCGGTGCCCGTGAGGGATGGGATCACGACGGTCATGTCAGATCGCTTTCGGGGAATCGCGGTCCGGGTCTTTGCCGCGGCCGGCTTCGGGGGTGCGGACGCCGACTCCGAGCAGCCGGCGGGTTACCGCTTCGGTGCCGGTGCGGGGGATGCCGGTGAGGTTCTTGGCGCGGTCGTCGCTGCGGATCCCGGCGACCAGAACGGCAAAGATGCCGATTGCCGATCCAGAAAGGAAAGCAGCGATGCCTATAAGCGCGATGGTGAATGTCATCGCGTCACGCGCCTGCTGCTTTGCCGGCCGGCCAGAATGACTGCGGCCAGGTCTGATAGCTTGGGGCTTGAGTGATGCTTTCCGGGTCTGGTGTATGCCACCGGGCCACTCCCTTTAGATGCGGGAACCGTACGGCAACGACGGTAGGCGGCATTAAGGGAGCAACCAATAGTGCCGTTATATGGCACGGTGCTATATAGCGAGACTCGATAAGATGGTGCTATGAGCGCGCTCAGCTGATCGCGCGGACGGAAGGGAGCATTACCTCGGAAAATTACAAGGTGCTATATGGTGATGCGATAATGGGCGCGGCAAAAGCGGCGAGGAGAAATTTTCTCCGGGCAGCCCCGTGGGAACAGCGGATCTGCCGGGCTGAGCCCAGCCTGCCGGGTCCGGCAGGAAGCCGCGGTAGCGTCGGATGCGCGGGAGCATTGCCGGGTCAGCTCCTCCTCGATTCGCTGGAGCGCCGCGTCTGCGTCCCCGGGGAACCCTGAATCCCGGCCTCGAACGGCATGTACGTATCGATACGTATAACACCGGATGACCCCGCATGACCACGGTCGGCAATATCTAAAGTTGATCATGTGCCAGCTCAACGGATCGACCCTCTCGGCCCGGTACCGCCCTACCGGCAGATAGCCGCGATCATCAAGCGCGGGATCTTGTCCGGCAAGTACCCGGCGGACACCCGCATCCCCACCGAAAGTGAGCTTGTCGAGACGTATGAGGTCGCTCGCTCCACGGCCAGGCGCGCGATCGCTGCCCTGCGTGAGGAAGGACTGGTCTACACCGTTCCGGCGCGAGGCACGTACGTGGCGAAGCCTGGCGGCAGGGACGAGTAGATCAGCGGCCGGTCCTGCTGGGGCCGGACGGCGGCGGCGACGCGACGCGTCCCCGGGGCGAGTTCTGATAACTGGCCGGCGAGAACTTCCATGTCACTGCTCTGATCCGCCGGTGGCTGGTTCGTGGTTCCACGGTTCTTGCCGGGCCAGGAGCTCGGGGAACTCCGGCTGGAGCACGCAGAATTCGTTACCCCACGGGTCGCGCAGGACCCAGAACTCAAATCCGCGTTCTGCCTGACGATCCCATCTGGTGGCACCGAGCGTTTCAAGGCGGCTGACTTCAGCTTCGATATCGTCGGCCTCCAGGTCCAGGTGCATCCGTTCCTTGGAGGTCTTCTCGTCGCTGGTCTTCTGCAGGAGAATCCGGATTTCCGAGTCGGGCAGACGGAGCCGGCGGTAGATGCGGCGGCTTTGCTCGGGCAGGGGTTCTTCGGTGGCGTTGAGTGCCGCTGACCAGAACGCGACGCCCTGGTCAAGATCCGGGACATCGATGACGAAGTGGCACAGGCGGCTGCGGTGCATGACCAGTTCAGCGCGGGGACTGGGCGAACTGGCGCTTGGTGATGGCGAAGTCTTCGAGGTAGGCGCGGACTTGCGGTTGCCGTTGCAGGCGCACCAATCCCCTGGCGAGGTCCTCGTATTTGGGCAGCCACGTGGTGAATTCTGTCTCGCGCACGATGGCCAGGCCGCTCTGAGCGACTTGGGCGGCCTCGGTAACCGAGCCGCGGGCCAGGTGCGCGCCGGCGATGCTCTCGCGGATCACCGCGGCCCGCTTCCCTTCAGCCGGGGACAGGCGGGCGAGCAGGTCAGCGGCAACTTGCTGGGCTTCATCGAACTTGCCGGCCTTCAGGCAGATGGCGACGCGGAAAGTATCGAACCGGTCCCGGTTGAGGAACCAGGTCCACGGGCGGTCCTCGTCCGGGTCGGCGATACTGAACGCCTCCTCGGCCCGGCGCCAGGATTTCAGCGCCTCAGCCTTGTCGCCGAGCAGCGCGCTTTCCTCGGCGTGGCGCGCAGCGACCCATGCGGTCGTCGCCGGCGAGGTCTGGTCCGAGACGTTCTCCAGTGCCTCGGTCAAGAAGACACGCGCGCGGCCGTTCGCGCCCTTGGCGCTGGGGATATAGCTCCGGTATGTCAAGGCGCATGCAGTAATGGCCGGGTCACGGGCCTCGCCAGCAGCTTTGATGGCGGTGCCATAGAAACTCCTCGCCGAAGCCGAGTCGCCCAGGGCGCTGGCCGACCAGCCCGCGAGCAGGCTGCTTTCGCCGGCCGCGACGACCAGGCGCCGGCGTAGTTCGTCGTGCGGGTCACTGGCCCGTCCGCTGAGCAGCGTGCTGACCTCCCGCAGGTGCAGCGTCAAGAGCTTGAGCACTCCCTGCGCCGGGATGAGGTCCTCCAGCAGGTGAAAGCCGGCCGACCGTGCCTCCAGCTCCTGGATCACGGCTTCGTTCCGGGTGCCCGCTCTGGTCAGGGCGGCAGCCAGACGCTCCAGTACCCCGCTTTGATCCAGGGCCGCGCCCGCACCGAGCTGCGCCGCCAGCGCGAGCAGGTCGCGGCGCCTCACGGCCGTCCCGTTCCTTCCCGCTGCCTCAGCGAGCAGCTGCAGGTCGAACGTGTCAGCAGGCAATCCTGCCAGCGCGCCAGCGGCCGATCGCGAGCCTGCGGGAGTCACGTCTGCGGTCAGGCCCAGTGCCTGGCGCAGCCGCGGCGGCATGTCCAGGCCGTCCGCCAGCTTCTCAAAGGTAGTGGTGAACTGGGCGGTGTTCACACCGCGCCTGTAGTTGCTCAGCGTGCTCTGGGCGAGGCCAGTCCTGGCGGCAATCTGGCCCTGGGTGACCCCGCCCGCGGTCAGGATGGTGATCATCGCGCCGGCGTCGCGCCGCAGACACGCGTCGCAGAAGTCCGGACGTGCGAAAACGGCGGCCAGCTTCTCGCGGAGAACATGCTCAGGTTCGGCCATGACGCGCGTCCCGTTCTCATGGGGTCGCCCGGCGCCAGCAGCGGACGATGTGGTCAGTCAATCACACGTTGCTATAACACGTTGCTATTCCGCTGGCCGTTCAACCGTGAAAACATTTCTCCTCGTATTAATACGGCTCGATACGTATGAAACCTATTAGCTTGACCTGCAAGAACGTGGAGAGTGGTCCCATGAGCGGCCAGGAACCCGGCAAGCGACTGCGACGCGTGCCCGGAGCCCACTCCCGTCGGGCCATCCGCCGACGGGACAAGGGCGGGAAGACCTGGCCGGGATCACGGCGAAAGCACAGGGCCAAGCTTCCCGATCACGGTGACGCCCGGCGGATAGCGGCCTTCCTCGATCGCCACCCCGGGTGGTCGGCGTTCTGGGATAAGCGCGACGGAGTCTGGCGAGTGGCCGAAGATGACCCCCACTCAGACCTGTACGCGCAAGACGCCCATGCCGACAGGGTGATCGACTACATGGCGATGCACTCATAACGGACATACGGCACGATCACTATGAACAGGCAGCTGCTCGGCGGAACGCCCGAGGACGTCCGGCGAACGATGGAAGATCTCGCCCGCGACCAGGATGATCACGAGTACCTCGACGGAGCGCGGTTCCGCGAACTGGCCGTGCAACTGGCAACGCGAGACGGCCTGGCCGTGTCCGCTGTCACCAGCGACGACGGGGTGGTGTATGAACTTGAGGTGACGCTGGCCAGCGCACCGCACCACGATACGATCGTCATCGACCGCAGCCAGCCCGGCGATCACTGCCAGATGACGCTGGAGCGATGGCTCCCCATCAGCGACGAACCAGACGTTGAGGACGCCGTGAATGCCATTCATGCCATCCTGGCCGCCAGCGCCCGCCCCGATCCGGCACGAACCATCGGTACGACGGCGGCATCCTAGGCCGCGGGCTGTCGCACTGGAGGGTCAGTCGCTCTCGTCCGGGCACCAGTCGAACCAGCTCGCGGGTTTGCTGACGATCTGATCCCGTGACCGGCCATCCACAGCTCAAGCCCTGCGTGACGAGGATGTTCACTCCGGGTCGGCCAGACACGTAGCCAGTGCGGGCTGACGTCAGCGCCGACGCGGACCAGGTCGACCCACCACGTGGTACGGGCAAGGTCCTGCCGGCCTGCGACGCTCGACCCTGTCCGCGGCAAATCCGGATGTTCGCCTGAGGCGCGGCGATGCATAAATATGCAGCCTGGCCGACTGCCCGCTGTGCCGTAACGGCGGCGGCCGTGCAGCCAAACGATGCGAAGAGTTCTAGATAACCGCGCGCCGACCCGCGGCTGCGAAGCGTGGACGCTCAGCCGTCATGGTCTCGCATAACTGGCGATTCTGGGCGCGTCCTGTCCGGTGTTGAGTCGCTAGGAAGAATCAGCGGAAGGGCTGCCTTGCCCGCGATCGCGGGCTGGCTGCTGCTCACCTCGGATGCTCATCAGTTCATCCGGTTGCCCGTGCCGTTACTGCCTGGCCTGGTGTCGAAATACCTGTGGTTCCTACGCGGCCGGGCTGACCGCCGTTCGCTGCGCGCGGGCGCGCCGGTGATCCAGCGCCCCAGCAGGATGACGCCCAGCGGCAGCGCCACCCACAAGAACCACGGGCCGCATACCGGATGAGCAGGAAGATTGATCCTTCCGGCATGCCGATCCGGTCCCCGCGCCGGACCGACCGGGGCCGTGGTCCTTTGTCCTGCCCGTGCAGGACCTAGGCCTCTACCGGCGGCCCGCAACGTGAGCATGCTGCAACAGCAAAGGGAGATCCCGGTCGGGGAGATTCCCTTGGCGGACTCCCGGTCGTCTTGGGGGCCGCCATGGCCATCACCATCTCCAAGAGCATCGCAAGGCACCGGCGGCGCAGGCGTGTGGCAGCCGCAGCCCAAGGCGAGCAGCGCCTTTCACCTGACGCCAGCGCAGCGGCCGGCGTTGATGTGCCGCACACGCCCGGGCGCGGCGACCCGGCAGCCACCGCGGCAGGATCCCGGCCGGACGGGCGGGCAGCCAAGGTCGCCGAAGGGGCCAGCCGCGAACCCGCCGCCCGGATGCCGGAGGGGACTGGGCAGGTGTCCCGTCCGTCCGTGATCGAGGTCCGCGGCCTGCGAAAGTCCTATGACGGTGTCGAGGCGGTGGCCGGCATCGACCTGGAGGTCCGCGCGGGTGAGGTGTTCGCGTTCCTGGGGCCGAACGGCGCGGGCAAGACCACGACGGTGGAGATTCTGGAGGGGTACCGGCGCCGCACCGCCGGGGAGGTCTTGGTCCTGGGTGCCGACCCGGCCAGGGCGGGCCGCGACTGGCGGGCGCGCATCGGCGTGGTCTTGCAGGAGTCCCAGCCGGAGGACGAGCTGTCCGCCGAGGAGTGTCTGTCGCTGTATGCCGGGTACTACCCTAGGCCGCGGCCGGTGGCTGAGACGCTGGAGCTGGTGGGCCTGGCCGATCGCCGCACCGCCCGGTGCGGCCGGCTCTCGGGCGGCCAGCGCAGGCGGCTGGATGTGGCTCTGGCCCTGATCGGCGACCCGAAGCTGATCTTCCTCGACGAGCCGACCACCGGGTTCGACCCCGCGGCCCGCAAATCAGCCTGGGACGTCATCGCCGGGCTGCGGGATCTGGGCAAGACGATCTTCTTGACCACTCATTACATGGAGGAAGCCGAGTACCTGGCCGACCGGATCGCGGTCCTGGCCGCCGGGCGGATCGTGGCCGAGGGCACCGCGGCCACCCTGGGCGGGCGGGACACCGAAGCGGCCGTCATCAGCTTCACCCTGCCGCCCGGGATGTTCGCCGCCGACCTGCCGCCCCTGGTGGCCGCCGCCGTATCCGATGATCCCGGCAACAAGGTCCTAGCCCGGACCCCGAGCCCGCTGCCCCTGCTCGGCGCCCTGGTCGGCTGGGCCCAGGCCCGCGGCATCGATCTTCCCGACCTGGAGGTGCACCGCCCCACGCTCGAGGATGTCTACCTGCAACTGACCAGGGGGTCATGATGACCGCCGTGAGCACCCGCGCCGGCCGCGCCGCCGGAACCCGGCGCGAGCTTCCGCTGCTGATCGGGCACCAGTTCCACGCCGACCTGCGCTGCTTCCTGCGCAACACCCAGAACGTGTTCTTCACCCTGCTGCTGCCCGTGCTGTTCCTGGTGATCTTCGCCTCGATCTTCCGCAACGTCACCGTCAAGGTGCCCGGCGGCAGCATCAAGGAATCGGTGTACTACGTGCCCGGCATCATCGCCTACGGCCTGATCGCCGCCGCGTTCTCCAACCTGACCGCCAGCGTGGTGCGCAACCGTGAGGCCGGCATCTACAAGCGCCGCCGGGCCACCCCGCTGCCCGCCAGCGCCGTCATCGCCGCCCGCGCCGCGGTCGCTGTGCTCACCGCCCTGGCCATGACGGTCGTCCTGCTGGTCATCGGCTGGGCCGCTTACGGGGCGTCCATCCCTGGCCACACCGCGCCCGCGTTCGTCCTGGACATCATCGTCGGCGCGGTCGTGTTCTGCTGCCTCGGCTTCGCGCTGGCCACCCTGATCAGCAACGTCGACGCGGTCCAGCCCGTCGTGTGGGCCACCGTCCTGCCGCTGTGCTTCATCTCCGGCATCTTCATCCCCATCTCCGCGCTGCCCGCCTGGCTGGCCCGCATCGGCTACGTCTTCCCCATCCATCCCCTGGCCGCCGCCCTGCTGGAGGCCTACAACCCGCACACCACCGGGTCCGGGCTGAACTGGGGCTACCTGGCCATCCTGGCCGCCTGGGGCGTGGCCGGACTGATCATCGCCGTCCGCCGGTTCAGCTGGCTCCCGCGCGGCGGCTGAAAGCCACCCGTCAGTAAGGAGGCGCGAAATGCCCAGCGCCACGATATCCAGAGCTATAACCCCGCAGCAGGCCGCAGACGCCCTTAAGCAGCAGCTCGGCAGCGGCTACAACATCACCTCGCACCCAAGCGGTTCGCTGACCGTCAAGCACGGATCCCTGGCCTTCGCCACCGTGCACCTGAACCGGGACGGGAATACCACCACCTTCCGCGTCCACGGCGGCGGGCTGATCATCGGCAGGATCGTCAACGAGTTCGGCATCGCCCGGACAGTAACCGAGGCACTCAAAGACAGCCTCGGATCCGCCCCCGCCAGCTGACGCCCGACCGCGCTAACAGGTGATGATGTGGTAGGTGATGAAGATGGCTACCAGGCCAGAAAAGCACCAAGGCGGAACGCGAGTCCACCCGCCGCCGCCCTCCGAAGCCGACCAGGCAGCCTTCGCCGCTTCAGCAGATGATGCTGTCCAGGTCGTCTCCATCAGCAAGTCCTATGGCCATCGCCGCCACAGGGTCGACGCACTTCAAGACGTCACCGCGAGCTTCGGCCGCGGAACTCTGACCGCCGTCATGGGGTTGTCCGGGTGCGGGAAGTCGACGCTGCTCCAGTGCGCGGCCGGGCTCGACCAGCCGACAGTCGGCAGCGTCCGTATCGGCGGTACCGACGTGACGCGCCTAAGCCGGAAGAAGCTCTCGGTGTTCCGGCGTGAGCGCGTGGGATTCGTCTTCCAGGCGCTCAACCTCGTGCCGACGCTGTCGGTGTCGGAGAACATCGCCTTGCCTCTTCGCCTCGACGGCCGGCACGTCGATCATAAGCGCGTGCGCGAGGTCGCGGGCCAGGTCGGGATCGCTGGCCAGTTGCGGCGACTGCCGGACACGCTGTCTGGCGGCCAGCGGCAGCGCGTGGCGATCGCCCGGGCGCTTATCGCCGATCCCTGGGTCATCTTCGCCGACGAGCCGACGGCGGCGCTCGACCCGTACATCTCAGACGCTGTCCTCGGCCTCCTGCGTCACGCCGTCGATGAGCTGCACCAGACCGTTATCCTCGTCACGCACGCGCCGAATGTGGCGGCATGGGCGGACCGGGTCCTGCTCTTGGATCACGGGCGGCTCGTCGGAGTCAGGGAGTCGCCCGACCCGGCCGAGCTGGCCGGCGATCTCCGGCGCCTGGGTGCGGGGGAGGTCGCGGGTCATGCGTGAGTTCCTAGCGACGCTGCGCCGCCGTCCCGCTCCGCTCATCGGCACCTTCGTCGCGCTCACGCTCGCTGCGCTGCTCGTCACCGTGACCACGATCTTCCTCGGAACCGGGCTCACGTTGTCCGCGCCCGCCCAGCGCCTGGCCGGCACCACGGTGGTGGTGACCGGCAACCCGGACGTCCGGGTCACCTCGGGAACCGGGGACAACGTGGAGACCGACGTGCTGTCCCTGCCGGACTACCGGCGCGTGCCGCTCGGCCTGGCCAGTAGTCTGGCTTCGGCCGATGGCGTGGCGGCCGCTGTTCCCGACGTCTCGTTCCAGGTGGCCCTGGAGTCGGCCGACGGAAACGTTGCTACCGGTACGGCGGCCGAGCCGTTGCAGGCGCATGGGTGGGCCAGTGCCGCGCTCACCCCGTTCCGCCTGACCAGCGGACATGCGCCGGTCACAGCCAGCCAGATAGTCCTCGGCTCGGGCGTCGCCGCCTCGACGGGGTTGCGCATCGGGTCCGCCGGCTGGCGGGCCAGGACCTTCCTCCCTTCACGGTGGTTGGCGTGGCCGCGGCCACCGGCGCCAACCCGGCCGGGGACTGGACCGTGTTCCTGTCGGACTCCCAGGCGGCTGCGCTGTACGGCCACCCGGGACAGGCCGACCTGATCGGCATCGTGGCACGGCCGGGGGTTTCCGCGGCCACGCTGGCCGGACGCGTCCAAGCTATGCTCGGCGGCTCGCATCTGACCGTGCTCGGGCCGGCGAAGATCGGCCAGGCTGAGGACCTCGCCGTCGGCGCCGACAAGCTCGGCCTGCTTCAGCTGGCGACGAACATTGCTGTCGACGTGGGGGCCATCGCGTTCTTCGTCGTGGCCGGGACCGTCGCGCTGTCAATCGCCCTGCGCTGGCGCAATCTGGCTCTGCTGCGGGCGGTGGGCGCGACCCCGGGCCAGGTGTGCCGCATGATCTGGCTCGAGCTCGCCGTGCTCGGCGCGGTGGCGGGCCTGGCCGCGTACCTGCCGGGCCTGTGGCTAGCGAACTGGGCCCTGCGTGGTATGGCCGCGCACCAGATGCTCCCGCCCTCGCCCCATGCCTGGACCAGTCCCGGGGTGGTGCTCATCGCCGCGGGCGCAGGAATCGTGTTCGCGGAGATAGCTGGCTTCGTGTCGGTGCGGCGGGTCAGCCGCATCCGCCCGGCCGCGGCGCTGAGCGAGGCGACGGTCGAACCGCGGCTCATCCACCCGGTGCGCCTGCTGTTTGGCCTGTGCGCTCTGGGCGGCGGCGCCGCGATGTGCATCCTGATGACGATGGTTGCTTTCAGCACCCAACTCATACTCACCTTCGCCATCGGCGCGGGCCTGCTCTTGCTGATCGCCATCGCGCTGCTGGGGCCGGTCCTCGTCCGCCTAGCCGAACTGCTCGCCCGGTTCCCGCTGCTGCTGGTCAGCGGGGTGGGTGGGCGCCTGGCCCTGGCCGACATCAGGAGGCGTCCGCGCCGGATGGCGGCGGCGGTCTCCGCGGTCGCGCTCGGTGTCGCGTTCATCGGTGCCGAGTACGTCATCGACGTGACCGAGACCCACGGCGCTGTCGTCCAAGGCGGCGAGCGCCTGGTCGCCGACGCTGCGGTGTCCGCCCCGGGTCCGGGACTGGCTCCCGCGGCGCTGCAGGCGATCGCCTCCCGGCCGGGAGTCTCCGCCGCGGTGGGGCTGATGCCGACGACCGTCTTCGTGCCGTATGCGGGCAACGATTCGGCCCTGGCCGAGGCGGTCACCCCCGGTCCGCTCAGCGCAGTGCTGAACCTGAAAGTGGTCTCCGGCAGCCTCGGCCACTTCGGTCCGGGAGACATAGCACTGAGCAAGGCCATCACCGGCCCCATAGCCGTAACCGCGAAAGTCGGGGACACGATAACCACCTACCTGGCCGACGGCACCCCCTACCGGGCCAGGGTGGCCGCGATCTACTCCCAGTCCCTCGGCTTCGCCGACGTACTCGTCCCGGCTGCTGCGGTCGGCGGCGGGCACCTCGGATCGGCCACGCTCGGTGAAGTTCTCGTCCGCGGCACGCCTGGCGTCGCACCGGTGCGACTCTCCAGCGAGCTAGCAGGACTCGCCACCCGCTTCCCCGGCCTCACCGTCGCCAGCCGGAATGTCGTCAACGCCCAAGCGCAGGCCTCCCTGGCCCAGCAATCGTATGGAAATAACCTCTTCCTGGGAACCATCCTCTTGCTCGCCTCAGTCGCCCTCGTGAACACGCTGGTCATGGCCACGGTCGAACGGCGAGGGGCGCTCTTCCTGCTCCGCCGGGTCGGCGCCACGACACGACAGCTGCTGTCCATGACGATCTGGCAGACCGTGATCCTTGACCTGACCGGGCTCATCCTCGGCGCGGCGGCCGGTGCTGCCTCCGTCGCCGTTGTCTCGAAGCAGCTGGCCGGTACCTGGATGCCCTACCTGACCTGGCCGCCGATGGCCGTCATCGGCGCCAGCGTGGTGGGACTGACGATCATCGCGATCCTGACGCCGACCCTGTGGCTGCTCGCCTCCCCGATCCGGCAGGAATGACACCCACGCAACGACCCACGGCCTCCACAGCAGCAGCCGGCGCCGGATGGCTAGCCCGGCTCCGTGCGCAGCCGCGCCGGAACGGCCAACCGATCACAAGGGCCGAGCGCGCGCCGAACAGGAGCTTCTGGTCGCCATCTCCACAAGTCGGGCGGCTCCTCACAGCAACGCCGAATCGATCAGGTCGCTCGCACCCCGGAACGGCCGACACGCTCCGTTATGGTCCGCTGGCTGTGGCTACTGTGCTTGTAGCCGCCTTATTGCAGGCCTGCAGGGACCGGTGGCCGGCCGAGTGGCCGCAATCGTGGAACGCTGTGGCGTAGCAGTCCTCGGGTGTGGCGACCTGCGCACGCCGGCCATTCACGGCATTGCCGAAGGACCGCCATCGAGGCGGGACAGGGCGGTGGTCACAGCGGGCATCGGGACCATGTGCCTTGCGTGCCGGGCCGAAGGTCCCTGGTTCAGCCCGGCTGGCACGGCGCATCGTCACATCCGGGTCGAACCCGGAGCAAATCCTGGCGACGGGGTTTGGCGGGCGGCAGCACGTCATCCTTCCCGTCGGCGATGTTGCGCGGATTCCCGGTGGAGGACCCGGCGGGGCCGGGGGCCGCTCGGCCTGAGTGGAGGTATTGTGCCGTGATCGCTGACCGGTCCGGTGTTCCGCCGATGACATCCGGATCACCTGATCATCAGGCTCGTCCCCCGTCTGCTGTGCGGGCTGTGCACGGTCTGCTGGGTCGCGGCCGTGACCTGGTTGCCGGTTTGGGCGCCGCGGCCGTGGGCTCGGGGGTGGCGTCGGCGCGGCGGGTGACCGGTGCGGCAGAAGACCGGCCGGGTGCCGGTTCAGGCCCGGGCGGCGATGACGTGCGGGCGCTGGGCGTGGGGACGCACTCGCGGTGGGCTGAGCTGGACGGCCCGGTTCACTACCTCGACTTCGGCGGGCCGGCCGGCGGGCCGGCGGTCGTGTGCGTCCACGGGCTGGCCGGCTCGGCGGTGAACTGGTCGGCGATCGCGCCGCTGCTGGCCGGCACCTGCCGCCTGCTCGCGGTGGACCTGCCCGGGCATGGCCTGACCCGGTCACAAGGACGCGGCACGGGCGTACCGGCCATGCATGCCCTGCTGCACCGGTTCATCGAAGCGGTGCCGGCGGGCCCGGTGATCCTGGCCGGCAACTCGATGGGCGGGATGATCTCGCTGCTGGAGGCCGGCGCCGCCCCCGCCGCCGTGGCCGGCGTGGTGCTGATTGACCCGGTCCTGCCGCTGGTGCCGGCCATCCCGGACCATGTCGTCACCCCGATGCTCGCCGCCTACGCGGCGCCGGTGCTGGGCCCGCTGCTGATGCGGCACCGCCGCCGCCTGTCACCCGAAGACCTGGTGGACAGCATCTTGTCGCTGTGCTGCGTGGATACCTCCCGGGTGCCCGCCGGCGTACTCGCCCAGCATGTCACGGTGGCCCGGCAGGCGCTGTCGCTGCCCAGGACCGAGCAGGAGATCTCCGCCTCCGCCCGTTCGATGATCTCCATCTTCACCGGCGACCTGGCCAGCAGGGCCTACCGGCGGGCGATCGGCTCTCTCACCTGCCCGGTGCTGCTGCTGCACGGCAGACGCGACCGGCTGGTGCCCATCGCTGTCGCCCGGGCAGCTGCGCGCGCCCACCCGGCCTGGACGATGATCGAGATGCCCGGCGTGGGCCACGTACCCCAGCTCGAAGCCCCCGACGACACCGCCAGCGCCATCATCGGCTGGCTCGGCACCGCCGGCCAGACCGCAACCCAGCCAGCTAGCCCAGCGTCCCCCGGCCGGCCCGCCTGAACCAGCACCACCCAAGCCGGCGGCTGGCTGCATCACCACCGGCATCGGGACCGGCCAGCGAAACTGGCTGCCCGGGAAGCAGCAAGGTCAGCAGGATCGCAGACCGGCCCGCCGGCGATCCAAGACGGCCACCGTAACCCCCGTGTCCTCCCTGAAGACGCCGGTCACCGGACCCGGCACGGCACCGGACAGATAATCGGCGCGTCTCCGTAACCGGAATCTGCCAGCAAACACCACGCAAATATTCGGCAGGGAGATCGAAGATCACCGAGCCCTTCGGACCGTATAACGCTAGATACACGGGTGATCCTCACTCATATTTTCTGTCCGATATGTGGAGATGATCACCCGTGTATCACTCTCTGGTGCTGATCGAGCCGACCCAGTGGCAGCCGGGCCAGGCGCAGGCCGCCCCGGACGAGCACCGCACCGGCAGGTGGGGGATCACCAAGTTCTCCGGCGCGGTCGGCCGGGAGCGCAAGACCCAGCTGGTCGAGCGGGCCGAGGCGCTGCTGGCCGCGCTCCGCCGGGCCCGCGGGCGGGCCACCACGCGACCGCCGATCCGGTCAGGGTCGGCGCCCCGGCCTTCGCCTTCCTGCTCGGCGAGGCTGACCGCGGCAGGGCCCCCCGGCGGGCTCAGCACCCGGGTCGCATCGAGGCCGAGAGCGCCAGGGCGTGCCCTGTCCCGGGCATGACGGAGCCGGACGGCATCAGCCGCCCGGCTCCGGGCAGGGATGATTACCGGCCGAGGATCTGGCCGTCGCGCGGGGCCTGGCCAGCGCCGTTCCAGGCGGTGTCCGCCCAGTTCTGCGCCTTGAGGACCTGCACGTGCTTCACGGCCACCTTCTTGCCGTGCACCCACTTGTAAGTGACGTGGGTCACGGTCAGGGCGCGTCGGCCGAGCTGGCGGGCGGCTTCGGGCTGCCCGAGGCGGGGCCACTGCCGGGCCGGATCGAGGACAGCTTCCGGCGACAGCTGGCAGGCCTGCCGGAGCAGACACGGCGGCTGCTAGCGGTGGCGGCGGCGGATCCGTCTGGTGATCCGCTGCTGGTGTGGCGGGCCGCTGGACGGCTAGGGATCCCGGCCCAGGCGGGGGCGCCGGCGGTGGGGGCGGCCGCTGTGCTGGACCGGGCGACGGCGCTCATCGCGCAGCTGGAGCGGCAGCATTGCGGTCGTGACTTCCTGTTGGTCTCCCATGGAGACATACTGCAGATCCTGCAGGCGGGTTTCTCGGGCATGGATCCGTCTAAGCACCGCCTCCTGCCTCATCTCGCCACGGCAGAGATCGCCCGCTGCGCCTCAGGCAAGGAACTACAGGTAGCTGCTTAGCCTTGCGCTTGGCCCGGGATATCAATGCCCGGCTGGCTGGCGCTCTCGCTGAGTGCGGCGAGTACCTGGGTGCGGCCTTGAGCCCGCCACCAGCGGCGTGCGGCGGCGTGCGCCTGCCGCTGGCTGGCCGACTGGTCCGGCAAGTCGTGCTCGAGCACCTTGCTGTCAAACTGAGGCTCGTAATGCCGCCCGGCAAGCGTCCACACGGTCAGGTGGCGCTGCCAGTTCCAGTCCACGACGAACCCCGCCGGATCGGCCAGCATTACGGTCATGCCGCACTCCCAGGAAGAAAGCACCGACTATCCCGAACCGCCAGGTACCCTGGGCGATTCAGGCCCACGGTGATTACGGCGCGGGACCCTGGCACCGTCTTACGAGCCAAGACGTGATTCCGCAGGATGTAACCACCTTACGAGGGCCTGGCGCATCCTGAAAGGTCGTCCTGGATGCTCCGCGCATGGCTCGACATTCGCTCCCAGTGAGCGTAGCGCGTGGACTATCCAACTTGGGCGCGCCCGTTTGGCATGCGGTCGCCGACCGCTTGCCAAACGTCAAACGACGGCTCGGCGCATGAGGAAACGCACTCTTCTGCATAGCGCGTCCCAATTCAGGCTCGGTCGAGCGATCGGCATACCCTGCCGGTATGGCACGCGCTCTCGCGGCCCTGCCTTGCGCTGCGGGCCGGGCTGCTGGCCCGCACGGCGGGCGGGGTCGCGGGGTTTACTCGTTCGCCGGGCGGAAGCGCAGCGCAGACCAGGTGTCGTCGATGGACACCTGGTCTGACGGGCTGCACGCCATGAGCGGCCAGGGCCGCGGCGAGAGCCGGTCGCGGTTGAGATCTGTCCCCAGCCGGCCGCCTTTGGGGTAGCTGATCCAGGCCAGGCGGTCTGTGCGCGCCGCCGCCACCGCCTGCTCCGCCGAGTCCAGATCTTCCTGGCGGGTCACGAAGGCGACCACCGCGTCGGCGTCGGCTGCGGTTGCCGTGGCCACCACGCCCGGCAGCACCAGGCCGGGTGGCGGATTCACGACCGCTACTGATTGTCCGCGCTTGATCTGCAGCTTGCCGGTCAGGTCCACGCTGTCAGCATGCAACTACGACCGCGACGGCCGCAATGCCCCGCGCCGGGAGAGGCTGGGCCATCGGATCGCGGGCAGGCCTGCGATGAGGCAGCCGCGTGGTCGTCTCCGATGCGGTCGGCTCAGGTCCGGGCCGGTGAAATGGATGCGTGGCCCCGCCGCCCACATGGCCTCCGGCTAGCGTCGATGCGGGTTCGCCGTGGAGCTGAGTGAGCCGCACGGCGGCGGCTGCGCTCATGGACGTTTCAGGAACCTCAAATAGACCACCGCGAACACCAGGACGATTCCGATGTTTACTATCAGCCGGGCCCAGAAGCGGTGCCTGAAGAATAGGACATCCACGCCGACCACGACGGCTACCAGCGCGAGCACGTACAGCACGACGGCTGCCTGTCTTCCCACTGCTTCGTTCTACTCTGTGCGCCGGAGTAGAGCAAGAACGGCGCTGGTTTCACTGAGACGCTTGCCCGGGCTCGGCCATTGGATGCCTGTTCTCCCGCGGCACGCCTCATCTGCTTGCCACCAGCCCGCACTGGCGCATTCGCCCCCAGGTCCCGCTTGACCGTCCGGGTGCCTGCGGTCAAGCAGATGAACCGGCGAGTGCATCGCCGATGCAGCGGAACTGCCGGGCGACGCGCTCGCACACGCCACGCTCGAACTGCCAAGTCTCCAGGAGCGAGGGATCCCGGCCGAACTGCGGCTCCGGCGCATCCGGCTGCGGCGGCTTACCGTCCTCCATCCGCTTGACGGCCTTGCTGAAGGCGTTGCGCGCCTCCTCGATCTCGCGGACGTGATCGATCAGCTCCTGCTGGAGCTCGTAGCCGTCCTTCACGTTCGCAGCCGCGCGCAGTTGCACGATGAGGTCGGGCAGTGCCTTCTGGGCAGCCTCGTGCCGCGGATGGGCGAACACGTCATCCGGCGGGAACCCCGGGCTGAACAACCTCACCCGACAAGTGTCCCTTCCGCCGCTCCCGGCAGCGAATAGGTTGCACCTTCGGTCCTGACCAAGGGCTACGGTGGCGGCATGGCCGATCACGAGGACTGGGCTCCCGGCGACGTCGCCAGCATGGTGGCCAACCCGTTCTATGCGATCAACATCGATGGGGGACTCGCGTTGCCTCACGAGCCGCTCATCAGCGAAGACGACTGGGTTAAGGCCAACGTCGGCCTGATCAAAGAACTGGGCCCGGAAGCCTACCTGCGCAACCTGCTGTCGGTCCTCAAAGGCAACTACCCCCGCGGCTGATAGCCCAGGTAACCAGTCGCAGCGCAGAACCGGCACCGCTCACCCCGTCACCATAGATTGGCCGCCGTTCTCGCACGTCTTCGGCATCGAACGCACCGGCCAGGGGCTCAGCCGCCGCACCGACACCCGCGGCGACGCGTTCACCATGACTGTTGACGGCATCAGATACACCAAGAGAACCGACGCGGGCCGGCGCCTCCAGCAGCTCGCAGCCCAGATCGAAGACGCCCTCCTCAACTCCAGCCACCGGCGGCTCGAGGAACAGCCCGGCGAACTCGGCGGCTTCACGGTGAGCGTCACCGTGGAACGGGTCCTGGGCTCGATGAACGTCACCATGGCCCTCGACGGCGCCGTCGGCACCGAAGTCCGCATGACCCTCGCCGAGGTCAAGGCCACCGATCCCGGCAAGCTGATCATCCGCCTGGAAAACCGCCTCAACGGCCTTGATCCCTCAGATCACGCTCCCAATCCGAGATCGACCAGCTGACCACCGAAGCCGCGCACGCCCGCGACGACATCACCCGGCCCTTCCCCCAATCCGACCAACTCGCCGCCGTCCGAGATCACGTCCTCCGCCTGGAGGAGAAACTTCGGGAAACCGCAGCGCCCCCGCGGGGCAATGGCAATGACTGGCTGCTCGCAGCGGCGATGCGCGATGCAGCGGTCATGGCAGGGATTCCCGGTGCGGCTGTCGTCATAGCCAGCCAACAGGACGGCCAGCCACAATCCCCAGCCCAGGTCTCGCAATGTGACTTTCCTGTGGATAACCCGCTTGCCGGGACTGCATCGGCAGTCGGCCAGGTGATTACTAGGTCCCGGATCCAGACAACGCGCGCTCCCCGCCACGTCACATGAGCGTCTACGGGCCACCCCGGCTGAGACCGCACCGCAGGTCCCACCGCCCGGGGCCGGGGTTGGGTCAGGCCGTCGGCCCGGATGGTAAGGACCCGGGCCACTTCCAGTTGGCGACCTCTGGGGCGTCGTCGCCATGCTCCCGGGTGTAGGCGCGGGAGGTGATGCGCTTGTCCGCCATCAGCTGCCGGAGGTGCCCGGCCGAGGAGTCCAGCCCCGGCACCCGGTCGATCACGTCCATGACCAGGTGGAACCGGTCCAGGTCGTTCATCATCACCATGTCGAACGGCGTGGTCGTGGTCCCTTCCTCTTTGTACCCGCGGACGTGGAAGTTCTGGTGCCCGTGCCGCCGGTAGGTCAGCCGGTGGATCAGCGACGGGTAGCCGTGGTAGCCGAAGATGACCGGCTTGTCGGTGGTGAACAGGGAGTCGAACTCGGCGTCCGACATGCCGTGCGGGTGCTCGGACTGTGAGTGCAGCCGCATCAGGTCCACCACATTCACCACCTGCACCTTCAGCTGCGGCAGGTGCTCGCGCAGCAGCGAGACCGCAGCGAGGACCTCCAGGGTGGGGATGTCGCCGCAGCACGCCATGACCACGTCCGGCTCGCCGGTGTCGTCGTTGCAGGCCCATTCCCAGATCCCGGCGCCGCGGGTGCAGTGGATGATCGCCTCGTCCATGGACAGCCAGTTCCACTGCGGCTGCTTGCCGGCCACGATCACGTTGACGTACTGCCGCGAGCGCAAGCAGTGGTCGGCCACCGACAGCAGGCAGTTCGTGTCGGGCGGCAGGTACACCCGCACCACCGAGGGCTTCTTGTTCGCCACGTGGTCGATGAAGCCAGGGTCCTGGTGGGAGAACCCGTTGTGGTCCTGCCGCCACACCAGCGAGGACAGCAGGTAGTTCAGCGACGCGATCGGCGCGCGCCAGCCGATGTCGTTGGTCACCTTCAGCCACTTGGCGTGCTGGTTGAACATCGAGTCGACGATGTGGATGAACGCCTCGTAGCAGTTGAACAGCCCGTGCCTCCCGGTCAGCAGGTAACCCTCCAGCCACCCCTCGCACATGTGCTCGGACAGCACCTCTGCCACCCGGCCCTCGGGGGCCAGGTGGTTGTCCCCGGGGATGATCTGCCCCTCGAACTGCTTGCTGGTCACCTGGTAGACATCGGTGAGCCGGTTGGATTCGGTCTCGTCCGGGCCGAACAGCCGGAAGTTCGACGGGTTGTCCTTGATCACGTCGCGCAGGAAATCGCCGAGCACCCGGGTGGCCTCCGACATCCCCGCACCCGGCGCAGGGACCGGCACGGCGTAGTCCCGGAAGCCGGGCAGCGAAAGGTCGCGCAGCAGCACGCCGCCGTTGGCGTGCGGGTTGGCGCTCATCCGCCGCAGCCCGTGCGGGGCCAGCGCGGTGATCTCCGGCACCGGGACGCCGTCGGCGTCGAACAGCTCCTCCGCGTGGTAAGACCGCATCCACGCCTCGAGCTGCGCGAGGTGCTCCGGGTTGGTGCGGACCTCGGCCAGCGGCACCTGGTGCGCCCGCCAGGTTCCCTCCACCGGCAGCCCGTCCACCACCTTGGGACCGGTCCAGCCCTTGGGCGTCTTCAGCACGATGGCCGGCCAGGCTGGGCGGCCGAGGTCGCCATCCTCCCGAGCCCGCCGCCAGATCGCGCGGATCTGGCCGATCACCGCGTCCATGGTCGCGGCCAGCTGCTGATGCACCACCTTGGGGTCATCGCCCTCCACCGTGTAGACGGTGTATCCGTACCCGGTCAGCAGCGACTCCAGCTCGGAATGCGGGATCCGGGCCAGCACCGTCGGGTTGGCGATCTTGTACCCGTTCAGGTGCAGGATCGGCAGCACCGCCCCGTCCCGGGCCGGGTTGAGGAACTTGTTGGAGTGCCAGCTGCCGGCCAGCGGCCCGGTCTCGGCCTCGCCGTCGCCGATCACGCAGGCCACGATCAGGTCCGGGTTGTCGAACGCCGCCCCGTAGGCGTGCACCAGCGAGTAGCCCAGCTCGCCGCCCTCGTGGATCGACCCGGGCGTCTCCGGCGCCACGTGCGAGGGGATGCCGCCGGGGAAGGAGAACTGCCGGAACAACCGGGCCATGCCCGCCGCGTCCTGCGAGACGGCCGGGTAGACCTGGCTGTAGGTGCCCTCCAGCCAGGTGCTGGCCACCACCGCGGGCCCGCCGTGCCCCGGCCCGGAGATGTAGATCATGTTCAGGTCGTGGTTCCTGATCACCCGGTTCAGGTGCGCGTAGATCATGTTCTGCCCCGGTGTGGTGCCCCAGTGCCCGAGCAGCCGCGGCTTGACGTGCTCGGGCCGCAACGGTTCGGTCAGCAGCGGGTTGGCCATCAGGTAGATCTGCCCCACCGACAGGTAGTTCGCCGCCCGCCACCAGGCGTCAATCGCAACCAGCTCACTTGGGCTCAGCGGTGTCTGCTCCACCTCGATCATGACAACCTCTTTTCCCGAACGGGCCGTGGTGCGCGCCCGCCGCTGGGCCCACGCTATTCTCCCCGGCTTGACCGGCGGAAATAGTCGCGCAACGCTGCCAACGGCCCGAACAAGATGCCATTCAGCTATACGCCAGGTATAGGGACGAAGGTCCCGCGCTGGCGACCACATGGACCAGGCGATGGCGGGCAGTCGCAGCGCGACCCGGACGGCACCTATCGCGCCATCATGGCCTTGAAGTGCGGGGCACCGGCCGTTTTGCTTCGATCAGAACAGCGCCTCGATAGGTGCGACAGTCACCAGGTCCTTCACGGCATCGGCGAGCTGCCGGTCGAGTGTGATCAAAGCATCTGCTTCGAGCTGGGTCAGAGCCACGTACTCAGCATCAAACGTGTCAGGCCAGCCGAGCTGGTCGGCGACCTGCCATGCGGCGTTCTGAAGGAAATGGTCTTCGTGCAGCCGGATTAGCATCCCGCGCGCGTAGAAGAGGCGTCGCTCGGCATCCTCCTTGGTCATCTCACCGCGGTGTACTGCCTGGTAGAGGAGCGACAGCATCTGCGAGCGAAGAAGCGCCGGGGCCAGCATATGATGCCCGTCGGGAACCACGGCCTCGTCGCCAGCTAGGCGAATGGCGACGTCCGGACCGATCACGTACCTCGTCATCGAAGATCAGTTCCTCTCCGTTGCTGGACGGCACAAGCGCCTGCCTCAGACTACGGCGACGTCGGGCCCGCTCATCGGCATTATGCATGTAGCCTGCCCGAAGTCATGACCGCAGGCCGGGCAGATGAGCGTCTGGCCGACCGGAACATGCGGGACCTTCGCCTCTGGAGGCCGGAGTTACCGCGCTTCAGCGTGATGGGAGAAGACCGCATGCGCTCGGGCAGCGGCTACCCGGGAGTTATCTTGCCTGCCGTGAGCGGATAACGCCCACCGGTACCGTCTTTTGTAAGCAGGAGAACGATGGCAGGGCCGGACGGCGGGACCGGGCGAGGGAAAGACCCCCTGCGCGCGGCCTTGCCGCTGGGCACCGTCGGGGGCATCCCGGTCAGGGTGAACTGGAGCGCCGTGGTCATCTTCGCCCTGATCGCGTTCGGCCTGGCCGCCTGGGATTTCCCGGCCCTCGACCCGCATCAGTCCCCGCTGACCTATTTCCTTGCCGGAGTCCTGACCACCGCCGTATACCTGGCCTCGCTGCTGGCCCACGAACTGGCGCACTCGCTGGTGGCCCGGCGTTACGGGGTCACGGTAAAGAGCATCACCTTGTGGCTGCTCGGCGGGATCTCCGAACTGCGCGGTGAGACGCCGGGCCCGGCCGCCGAGGCGCGGATCGCCGGCGCCGGCCCGCTGACCAGCCTGCTGCTCGGCGGGATCTTCATCGGGCTGGCCGCCCTGGTGAGGACGGGCCACCCGGCACGCGCCAGCATTCCCGGGGTCATTTTTACCGCCCTGGCCTACCTCGGGGTCAGCAACGTGGTGCTGGCCGTCTTCAACGTGATCCCCGCCGCGCCGCTGGACGGGGGCAGGCTGCTGCGCGCCGTCGTCTGGTGGCGCACCGGGGACAAGGTGAAGGCCACCGTGTGGGCCAGCCGGGCCGGCCAGGTCTTCGGCTGGATCTGCATCGCCGGCGGGCTGTACGTCTTCTTCCTCACCCGGGACTGGATCTGGCTATGGTTCTCGCTGATCGGCTGGTTCCTGGCCGGGTCGGCCACGGCCGAGGCGCAGCAGGCCGTCCTGGCCGGCCGGCTGCGCGGCATCCGGGCCAGCCAGGTCATGACGCCGGACCCGGTCACCGTGCGGGGGTCGATGACGGTCAGCGAGTTCATCGAGGACTACATGTTCCGCGCGCGCCATCAGGGCTTCCCGGTCACCGGGGATGGCGGGGACACCGTGGCCGGGCTGGTTACCCTTGACCGCATCAAGCACGTGCCGGCCAGCCAGCGTGACCGCACCCGGCTCGCGGACATCGCCTGCCCGCTCGCTGACATCGCCACGGCCTCACCAGAGGACTCGGTGGCCGACATCCTGCCCCGCCTCACCGAATGCGCCGACCGGCGCGCGCTGGTGTTCAGCGATGGGCACCTGGCCGGGATCATCACGCCCAGCGACATCACCCGTATGATCGACCGCCTCGGCTCCTCCGGTCCCCATGACGATAAGCCTGCACCGGCACTGTCCGCCGATGTTCACGCGTTGCTCATGGCCATACGCCAGCGTCTGGCCGCCGACACGGCTCCGGTGCCCGTCACCTCCGCGACGGCACCGCTGCCGGGCTCCGTCCGGTCTACCCCGGCGACCAGTACGCGCTGGTAAGGGGAGAGCCCCTGTTGTCGGTCAAGACTCGGTACCAGCGTTTCCTCGCCGCAGTACATATGACTCCGGCGCTAGCCCGGTACCTGGCCGAGGTCGACTACGTCGACCACTTCGCCTGGGCGGCCGTCGACAGCACTGACGTCCCGGTGGGTGGCGCCAGCTACGTCCGGTCGGCTTCGGACCGGGCACTGGCCGACATCAGCTTCCTGATCGAGGATGAGTTCCAGGGACGCGGACTGGGAACGCTGCTGATGGGAGCTCTCGCCATCGCCGCCCGGCGCAACGGCATCTCACGCTTTGCGCCGACGTTCTCGCTGAGAACGCGCCCATGCGCGCCATCCTTGCTCACGCCGGCATCAAGTGGCAGTCCGCGCAGGCCGGCGTCGTGCACGGCTATGCCGCGGTCCCCGACCCCGGCAAGTTCCGTATTACGCCAGGCACTGCGGCGGCACTGGCCGCCGTCGTGGACGAGATGAACATCCGGCTGTGATCCTGGCTCGGCCCAGATCCGCGACCCGGTTCCGACGCCAGCGGGACAGCGACCAGCCCGGTGAGGAACACCACACGGCGGGCCTCTACGCCACGCCAGAGGCCAAGGTCTCATCATGCCTGCCGGGCCTGTCGCGCGGCCGTGAAGTGTGGCAGGGCCTGTTCGATCTCGGCGGCCTGGCAGGCTTGGCGCTGATACATCAGGCCGTAGGTGAAGGTGTCCTCTCCTGCCGCCCGGGCTTCCCCGGCGAGGTCGAGCAGCACTGCCCGTGCGACGACGCTGTCGTGGTGGTCGCCGAGCAGCTGCTGCAGTTCCTTGGCCTGTGCGGCCTGGCGGCTGGCCGTGCGGCCGAGGGCGGGCACGGCTGCTTCGGCGGCGTACCGGGCGCGTTTGGTGGCCTTGCGGGCCTCATGGATCGCCGTGTCGCGGTCCTGGGCGCCGGGCACGGCGTCCAGGGCACGCTGGAGCCGGCGTGCTGCCCGCCGGACCGGCTTGGCGAGCGCCTTGCCTGCCTGACGTGCCGCCAGCGGTGTCAGCGGCGGGTCGGCCAGCAGCGCGTCGAGGTTATCGAGCAGGCGGAGGTAGCGCTGCCCATCGAGGGTATCCAGCGCGGTCTGGCGGGCCTGGGTGAGCTGAGCGGTGAAGTGGGCGGTGATGCGGGCCTGCGCTGGGCCCACGACCAGGGCGGGGGGGACGGCGGCGAGGTCGGCGGTGAGCCGGGCCTGTAGCACCTCGGTGTCGCGGGCCTGTCCGAGCGCGGCTGCGAGCCACTTCAGCTCCGCGCACAGCGGCCGGGTCGTCTCGCGGTCGATGATGGTGCCGAAGGCCTGCAGTGCGCTGCGGGCCCGGCGGGCGGCCACCCGCATCTGGTGCACGGCGTCGGGCTCATCGCGGCGGACCAGCGGGTCATGATATGAGATCGCGGCCACCTGGTCGCGTAGGTAGGCGAGTACGACTCCGCCTGCGGGCGAATGCCTGGTCAGCTGCGGTTCCGGCGTGGGCTCGGCGGCGGGCAGTCGGCCCGCCAGCGCCCGCTGCAGTTTGGTCTTGGTGGCGGCGGTCCGGGCGCCGGCCCGGCGCAGCTGCTGGTCTATCGCCGTCAGCAGGGCGGGGCCGCCGGTGACCAGCTCGGCCTCGATCTCGTCCCACGCGGTGGCGGTGGATCCGTCGGCTGGCTCGGCCGAGACGTGGTCGGCGGCGATCTCGGCCAGTGCCCGGCCAGCGCCGTCGAGCAGCCGGAGCACGTGGCGGCGGGTCTGGATGCGGACCACCGGCGCCAGCGCCGCGCCCCGCGTATTGGCCCTGACCAAAGCGGTGAGCTCTTCCGGCACCGGGCCATCGGCGCCGGTCAGGGGCAGGCGTATCTCGTCCCGGGTGTCCGCGCCCGCGGGCAGTTTCAGGTGCCACCCCGCATCCTCGCCTCCCGTGCGCCGCCGCAGCGTGATGCCCGCACGGATCAACCGCAGATCCGCGGTGTCGTAGTAGATGGCGTCCAGGAGCTGCTCAGGTAGCTCCGAGACGGCGGCAACTCCTGCCGTCCCGGTCATGGTTTTCACCGCATCCAGCGCGGCCGTCCCGCCTCTGGCGGGTTCGTATTTCCGTTCGGTCTCACGCACGACGGTGGCCATGTCCTGTGCCCCTAACGATCACGCAACCACCCGGCCTGCGGGGGTGCACGCCTGCACACAGCCGTTCTGCCTGCCACGTTTCCAGGTGAAGGACTAACCGGTAGGGCCATAGGGCCCTTGTCGCCGGACATCAGCGCTTAGGGCGGCATCGAGCCTGGCCGCGATCTTCTGGTAGGACAACAGCTGTTCCAGGCCAGCGGTGCGCGCGGCCAGCCAGGGCCACCCTCCGACTGGCGAGCCAGATACGGTCTCCTGTCACTGTGCTGCGCCGCAACCCTGGTCCAAGAGGGCGAAGGTCCTGATTGCCGCCGCCGAACGACTTCCGCTGTAAAGAGCTGCTGTCAGGTACGGTCCCGGCCCAGGAGAATGAAGTACGACATGATGGCTCGCAGGCATCCTCAGCCGCCAGGCGATGGGCAGCAGCCAGGCGGAGAGCCGATCGACGCCGGGAAGTCCACGTCGGTCGCGCAGAAGGCGGCCGCGATCGATGCCGCGCAGGCGCACCTGCCGAACTGGAAGACCGTCGTCAAGCGGGCCCTTCCCGTCGCGGTGGCCGGCGCGACCATCTACCTCGTGCTGCCCGCGCTCATCAAGGTGCTGGGTGCCTGGCCGCGCCTGTCGACGCTGAACCCGGTCTGGTTCACGGTCGCGCTGGCCGCCGAGCTGGCCTCGTTCACCTGCAACTTCGCCTTGCAGCGGCTAGCGCTACGGACCCGGGGCTGGTTCGCCGTGGTCACCGCCGGGCTCACCGGCAACGCGGTCACCAACAGCCTGCCCGGCGGCGACGCGGCCGGCGCCGCCGTCCAGTTCAGCATGCTGACCACCGCGGGGTTCGACACCGACACCGCCGTCGGCGGCCTGACCACGTTCTCGCTGCTCGGCGTCGGCGGCCTGCTCGCGCTGCCGCTGTTCGCGCTGCCGGCCATCCTGGGCGGCGCAGCAGTCAGCCCCGGGCTGGTCCATACCGCCCTGCTCGGTCTTGGCGGGTTCGTCCTGTTCGCCGTCTGCGGCGTGATCCTGCTGCGTACCGACCGGCCGCTGGCCCTGCTCGGCCGCGCAACGCAGAACCTGTGGAACCGGGTCACCCGCGGCCGCCGGCCGGTGACCGGCCTGGACACCCGCCTGCTGGCCGAACGCGACACGATCAGGGCGACCCTGGGCCGGCACTGGCGGCAGGCGGTCCTGCTGACCGCCGGGCGCCTCGGCTTCGACTACGGCTGCCTGCTGGCCGCCCTGCGCGCCACCGGCGCCGGCCCGCGGCCCTCGCTGGTGCTGCTGGCCTACTCCGCCGCCGGCATCGTCGCGCTGTTCCCGGTCACCCCCGGCGGGCTGGGCATCGTGGAGGCCAGCCTCAGCGGCCTGCTGATCCTGGCCGGCGTCCGCCCCGGCTACGCCGTCCTGGCCACCCTGGCCTACCGGATTGTCTCCTACTGGCTCCCCCTGCTGGCCGGACTCCCGGCCTACCTGCTGTTCCGCCACCGCTACGGACGGCCCGTCCCCCAGCGCGCCACGCCGGCCGCGGACACCCAACCGTGACCGGGCGTCGGCCGGACCGGTCGGCACGCACCTATGCGGACCGTAACGCCACTGTCCGTTCGGTATAAATGAAATATTTTTTCATCGAACGAGCCGTGGTATCACTGCCCGGGATGTCAACGCCGATCTTGTCGGCCATACTGGCGAGCACCGGTGGTAATGTCCGAAAACGTGGCGGCACGGACAATACCCGCCTCACCCGGGGCGGGCGGGCGCAAGACACCCGGCCTGGGCGCGCATCCGGCTCGTGAGCAGAGCATCGCGGCCGGCAAGGCGGCCCGCCAGCTGGCGCCGCTGGAGTCCCACCGGGACTTCGCCGCCCCGGCATCCAGGGACCCGGTAGGGCTGCTGCTGGGCCAGGCCGAGTCCCGCGTGCCGGAGCTGGTCCCGGTGCGCCACGGGCGGATGCTGACCTCGCCGTTCGCGTACTACCGGGGTGCTGCGCTGCCGATGGCGGCCGACCTGGCCGGTACGAGGTCGTCAGGGCTGCGGGTGCAGTTGTGCGGTGATGCTCACCTGTTGAACTTCGGTGCCTTCGCCTCACCCGAACGGCGGCTGGTCTTCGATCTCAACGACTTCGACGAGACGCTGCCCGGCCCGTTCGAGTGGGACGTCAAGCGGCTGGTCGCGAGCATGGCCGTGGCAGGCCGCGAGAACGGCCTGACCGCCGGGAAACGGCGCAGGGTCGCTGTTGCGGCCGCGGCGGCTTACCGTACCGCGATGCGCGAATTCGCCGCCATGTCGATCCTGAACGTCTGGTACGTCCGCTTCGACGTCGAAGACGCCCTGGCCCGGCTCAAATCTGACATGCCCAAGAAGGCGGTGCGCCAGACCAAGGCTCAGATCGCGAAAGCCCGCACGCGGGACAGCACGCAGGCGCTGGCGAAACTGACGACCGTCACGGACGGGCGGCGCCGGATCATCAGCGACCCGCCGCTGATCGTCCCGCTCGAAGAACTGGCCAGCGACCGGGACGTCGACACTGTCTACTGGTTCCTCCGCCGCCTGTTCACCGGGTACGCGCGGACCTTGCCTGCCCACCGGCGCCGGCTGGTGGAGCGATTCGCCCTGACCTGCGTGGCCCGCAAGGTCGTCGGTGTCGGCAGCGTCGGCACCGAGGCGTGGATCTTGCTGATGGAACCCGACGACGGTATCGAGCCGCTGCTCCTGCAGGCCAAGCAGGCCCAGTGCTCGGTGCTGGCCGACTACGCCGGCCAGAGCGAATACCACAACCAGGGCGAGCGTGTCGTCGTCGGCCAGCAGCTGATACAAGCCGTCAGCGACATCTTCCTCGGCTGGCAGAGCGCCACCCCTCCTGGCCGCCGCTCTGCCGACTACTACTTCCGCCAGCTGCGCGACTGGAAATACTCCGCCGAGGTCGAAGGCATGAACGCCGCCGCGATGACCGGCTACGGACGCATGTGCGGCTGGACCCTCGCCCGCGCCCACGCCCGGACCGGGGACCGGATCGCGATCGCCGCCTACCTCGGCGGGTCAGGCAAGTTCGACCAGGCCGTGGCCGACTTCGCCGAGACCTATGCCGACCAGACCGAACGCGACCACGCGGCGCTGGCCGACGCGGTTGCCTCCGGGCGCGTGCAGGCCCAGGAGGGCACTTGAGGCCCGGCCCTGTCAGGCACCGGACGGGCGTAGGGGTAGTGGCGCCGGCCCGGGACAGGGCAGCGACGGACGCGGCGGCCTTGCCCTCCTGCTGCAGGTTCATGACAGCGTTGGCAAGCGTCAGCAGGATGAGCAGCACGCCCTGCCGAGCTGCCTGAAGACCTGGCTGGCAGTGAGCGCATGCCGCGCGAGCTGCTCCGATTCCGCGGTGATCACCCTGCCTGGCTCCGGGCGATCGCGGCGGGGACGGCGCCAGGCCGGATGCCGGCCGCGGCGTACGCCTCGTCCTCGTCGAGGGTTTCCCGGTCCAGGAGCGTGTGGGCCAGCCGGTCGAGCCGATCGCGGTTGCCATGCAGGGTGGTCAGGGCCTGCTGGTAGCATTCCTCGATGATCCGGCGGGTCTCGGTGTCGATGAGTTCCCTGGTAGCCGGGGCGACGCCGTCCGCGGGCGATTCCTGGCCGGACGGGGGGAGCACCGAGACCGGCCCGATGGCCGGTGACATGCCCCACCGGCCCGCCATCTGCCGGGCGATGCTGCTGGCGTGGTCCATGTCGTTTTCGGCGCCGGTGGTGACGTCGCCGTAGACGACCTCCTCGGCGGCGCGCCCGCCGAGCGCGCCGGTGATCCGGCCGCGCAGGTAGGTTTCGGAGTAGTCATACCGGTCGGCCTCGGGTGCCTGGTAGGTGACGCCGAGGGCCTGCCCGCGGGGGATGATGGAGATCTTGCGGACCGGGTCGGCGCCGGGGGTGAGCATGCCGAGCAGGGCGTGGCCGGACTCGTGGAAGGCGGTCCGTTCCCGCTCCTGGGGGGACATCACGATCCCGCGGGCGGTGCCCAGGACGATCTTCTCCAGCGAGTCGCTGAAGTCGGTCATCGTCACCCGGTCCTCGCCGCGGCGGGCGGCCCGCAGCGCGGCCTCAGGTCTTGAGCGCTTCCTGCAGCTCGCTGGTGATTTCGTCGGTGGTGGCCTCGACGGTCCGCTTCACCACCTTGGCGGCCTTGGTCAGCGCCTTATCCAGTCCTTGTTCGATGGTCGGCTCGCCCACCGCGATGAGCCCTGCCTGGTTGGCGGTGAGCTGCTCAGCGGCCTCGTGGAGTTCCTTGCGCGGCAGGGCCCCGCCCCCG
>Ga0208199_1000036_pt1 | contig 52646 bp, 45 predicted proteins | sample Sb_taG_FD_187705 | JGI IMG/M metagenome (GOLD analysis project Ga0208199, IMG submission 187705) | Peat soil microbial communities from Weissenstadt, Germany - Sb_50d_1_NS metaG (SPAdes) (version 2) | ecosystem: Environmental > Terrestrial > Soil > Wetlands > Peat | place: Germany: Weissenstadt... | reverse complement strand
GCCACCGGGCGGCTCGGCCCGGGGCCGGGCTGGTGCTGGCTGACCAGGGAGGGGATGACCGCGACCGGGCTCGGCTTCCCCGCGACCCGCCCGGCGCTGGCCCGGCTGGCGCACATCCGCGCGGTGCTGGCCGCCCGGCTGTGGCTGGCCGCCGGGCAGACCTGGGCGGACGGCCGGGCGTGGTGGCATTCCGAACGGCGGCTTCGCGCCGACCAGCCCGCGGCCGGACGCCGGGAGCACGTGCCGGACGCCGAGATCCACTGGCCCAGCATCGACGGCAGCCCGTACGCGGGGCAGGTCTGGGCGATCGAGGTCGAGCTGACCCCCAAGCCGGTCGCCCGGACCGCCGGCATCATGGCGGGGCTGCTGTCCCCCATGCGGTACGCCACGGTCGTGTACCTGACCGCCCCGGCCGCCCGCCCGGTGGTGCTGCGGGCCGCGGCCTCGCTTCCGCCCGGGGAGCAGGCCAGGGTCGCGGTCCGGGATCTGCCGACCGCCGCGTTCACCCCGGAGCCGCGGCGAGAGGCGCTGCGGGAGGCGCGGCGGGAGCCGCGGCGATGAGCGTCTGGGCCTGGCTCAAGCTGACCATGTGCCTGTGGCTGCTGCGCAAGCTGGTCAAGCTGATCGGGTGGCTGCTGCTGGCCGCGGTCGCGGTCGCCGCGTGGCCGGTGACGCTGGTGGCGGCCGCCGGGTACGCCGCGGCGTGGCTGCGCGGCTGGCCCCCGGTCCGGCTGAGCCGCGCCGCCGCCGCCTGCCTGCTGCCGGTCACCACCGTGTGGCTCGTGGCCGAAGCGATCCGGCATCCCGCCTGGCAGGCTGTCGCGCTGGCCCCCGTCCGGGACTGGGCGCACGGCTGGCGCCACCTCACCGCCCTCGGGGTGACTCGGACGTTCCTGCTGGTGGCCCCGGCCGCTATCCCGGCCGGGCTGGGGCTGGCCGCGCTGGCGTGGGCGTGGCGGAACTACGCGGTGAGCGCGGGGATCGGCGGCTGGCTCGCCTCCGCGCCGATCACGTTCGACGCCCGCCAGTGGAAACGCCAGGTCCGGACGGCCAGAGGCCAGACCGCCGCCCCGGGCAGCGTCCCGCTGCTGGCCAAGGGCGGGCGGATCCCGGTCGGCGGCACCATCCGCACCGTCGGGCACCGCTGGCACCCGGTGTTCGCCGTCCCGCACGCGGCGTGCGCCCGGCACATGGTGATCGTCGGCGCGACCGGCAGCGGGAAGACGAACCTGATGATGCGGCTGTGGGCCGGCTGGTTCACCGCCGCCCTGGCCGCGGCCCGGGCCGGCCGCGGCCGGTGGCCGCTGCTGGTGGTGCTGGACTGCAAGGGCGGCCGCGACGCCCGGACCAAGGCGGACCGCACCCGCCGCCTGCTGTACGGCGCCGGTGCCCGCCGGGTCGCGATCTGGCCCGACGAGGCCAGGCTGGCCTTGTGGGATCTTCCGCCGAACGACCTGGCGGTCCTGCTCTACCAGATGATCGACAGCGGCACCGGGGCGGCCGCCTACTACGCCGACATCATGCAGGCCGTCCTGTTTCTCGCCATCATGGCGCCCGGCGGGCCGCCGCTGAACGCGGCCGGGTTCACTGATCGCCTGGACGTTAGGTGGCTACAGCGCGCCTGGGGGGACGGCCTGCACGCGGAGGAACTGGCCCGGGTGCGCGGCGCGGCCCGGCACCTGCCCGACATCCAGCTGCGGTTCGCCACCCTGCTCGGGCGGCTCGGCCCGGCGCTGGACGGCCCGGGGAGCCTGGCCGACGCCGACGCGTGGTACTTCATCCTGGAAGGCACCCGCGAGCCGTCGGTCGCCGAGGCCCAGGCCATGGCCATCACCGAACTGGCCGCCCGCGCCGTCACCGATACCGTCGCCGAGCCCCGCGCGATGCTGCTCGCCGCCGACGACTACAGCGCCGTGTCCCGGCGCGTGCCGCTGTCCAACCTGTACGAGCGCGGCCGGTCGCTGGGCATCGGCGTGCAGGTCTCCGCCCAGACCTGGCAGGGTCTCGGCGCCACCGAGGACGAGCGGTACCGGATCGCGGCCACCGCCGACGGCGGGGTCTGGGTCATGAACACCCCGTACCCCGAGCCGCTGGCCGCGCTGGCCGGGCACCGCCGGGTGCTGCAGACCGCGCACGAGCTGGTCGGCGCCACCTGGGGCGACCGGGGCACCACCCACCAGGCGCGGGCCTGGACCGCCGACCCCGACCTGATCCGCCGCCTGCACGTCGGGCAGGCCTGCTACATCCACCGGGGCGCGGCCACCTTCGTCCAGGTCGCCCGGCCGCGGCCTTCGCCGCTGAGCCTGCTGCCCGCGCGGGCCCCGGTCGACCTGCCCGCCCCCCGCCGGGAAGCCGCGCCTAGGGTGTCCGGGTCCGAGCCGATCCCGGCCAACCTCGACGACGTCCTCGGACCCGGAGGTCCCCAGTGGCCGTGAACCCGTTCGACGCGCTCGGCCTGCCGGCCCGGCCCGACCTGACCGACGAGCAGGTCCGCGCCGCCTGGCGCGCGATCGCCGCCGCCACCCACCCCGACCGGCGCGACGGCGGGGACGTCGCCCGCTACACCAAAGCCACCGCCGCCTACGCCGTGCTGCGCACGCCCTGGGGCCGCAGCGAGGCCTTCGCCGACCTCAGCCTGGCGGCGGACGACACCTCTCCCCTGCCGGCCGTCCCGCTGCCGGCCGTCGAGGCCGACGGCCCGTCGGCATCGACGGGCGGGGCTCGGTCGGCCCGCCCGGCGGACCTGCTCGCCGCCGTGGTGCAGCTGCCCGCCCGGATCCGTCACGGCCGGCCGCTGCGCCTGGTCATCCGCGCGCTGGCCGCCGCGCTGCTTTCGCTGGCCGTGCTGGCTCTGATCCCCGGCCAGCCCGCCGCCCCGGCGCTGGTCACTGGCCTGATCACCTGGTTTTTGCTCACCGGCCGCTCGGACCTGGCTCCCCCGCGGTAGGCGCCCTGAAGCAGGCGCCGACCCCAGCGCGCGGCACACTGGGCGCCGGGGTGGCAGTCGACCCATCCCGGGCTCATCGACGATCTCGGAAAGGGCCACTACTTCGACGACCCATCCGCGGGACCGCTGAGGCCAGGCGGCGCGGGGTCCTCCGGGTTGTCCGCGCCGCCGTGACCGCGGACCAGCGCGGTGACCTCGTGCGCGATGCCGATCTCCGGACCGCCGATCAGCTCCCAGGCCCGGGAGATCCCAATCAGGAAACAGAACACCACCAGAATCGCGATCGTGTTCACGTCGCCGGCGTCGCTGGCGGCGTCGCCCGGACCGAAGAGCACGGCGGCGCCCACGATCATCTGGAGCACGAAGACCGCGGCCAGCCCGACCAGGAACAGCGCATCGCGCGCGACGTTCCACCGCACCTGGTGCAGGCGGATCAGCGACAGCAGCGACGCCGCCACGAACAGGAGCCCGAAGACCGCCACGGTCACCGTGGCCACCCCGATCTTGTGCCCGGGGATCAGCGCGAACAGCGACACCGCCAGCGTGTTGGTGAACGCTGTCAGCGCCGCCGACGCGCGGATGCGGTAGAGCTGTGCCCCCGCTTTCTCCCGGCCGCCCCGGCTGGCGGCCACCGAGATGGCCACGAACAGCAGCCCGATCAGCGCTCCGGCCACGCTTCCGCTGGCCACGAAGAAATCATGAATGCTCTCAGGAACCACCTGGTGATTCTCCCAGCCGAAAGTCGGCGGAAAAGCACGGCGCCGGCTAGGTCACGCGGGTCAGAACCCGTCCCCGTCGCCCCGCCAAGCATCCGGTACCGGCCGTGCGCGAGCTGCTTCAGGGCAAGCTCGCCGAGCAGAAATCCGCACCAAGATCGCCGCGGCCCACCTGGTTCCTGCTGACCGGCTGCTCAGACCTGGCCCCGCCGGCGCGGTAACCGGCACACGCTCCTCCAGCCGTGCCAGGGCGGCGGGAGGCCGGTGCTTCGAATGACATTGGCTATACGAGTCCGGTCCGGGATCCTGCCGACGCCGATCATATTAGCGGGGTGGTTCTTGTCGGTGCCACGGAGAGAACTGGCAGGGCCTCTAGACGGTTCGTGTCGTCCGGGCTTACCGTACGGATATGAGGCCGGTGAGCCAGGCCTCTGGTTGGTGCGCGCTATGCGCAGGGGGTGGGGATACGTGCTGCAGCAATTTCGTTACCCTTTCTGCTGGCCTGTCATTTTCGCAGACACCGGCGGCAGGACGTTCGCATGGCGTTCGCCCATGGAGCGTGACAGAACCTGGTAACTGATGGAGGGGTGGGGTCAGGTGGGAGCGGATAAGTCCGGCATTGGTCAACTAGTGAGATCCCTGCCACGTCATTGGCGGGGACTCGTGGGATCCGTGCTGATTTTGGGTGTGTTCCTGTTTATACCCGTGTGGCTGCTAGTCAACAATTACCTCGATTCGGGCGGAAATGTGAGCCTGCCGAACAGCGCCGGTCTTGGCGCGCCAAGATATAATTACTTCGGCAGCCCGGTTGAGGTATACACGCCTGGCAACGGTAACAGCGATCTCTGCGTGACCTTCGAGTTCCTAGGCGTGAATCAAGCCACTTCCCAGACTGATTTCGGTGTCCTAGTCGGGCTGACCAGCTCAGGCAAGCAGATGATCGAGCACGATCTCGGGAAGCTAAAGCATCCGCCTAAGACGGGAACGCTGCTACTCAGCAGTAAGAGCGGCCTGAGCAATTTCCCGGTATCCTTGTCTATCTCGTCTCTGGAGAACTCCCCTGCGGTCAGCTGCAGCAGCAACGGCAACATCCTGATGTCGCAGCTGGACCAGGATTCGGGGGTCCGGCTTTCGCTGCAGGTCTTTACGCTGGGAACGCCTCGGGCGTTTCCAGATGACTGGTATGAGCTGGACGACGCAGTCAGCGTTACGATCCCGGATACGCAGCAGCTTAATCCGTCGCTGATAATGACGTCCCGCGACGAGGATTACGCGGTGTCAGCAAGCGTCTATAAGCCAGCTGCAACAGTGAATGCAGGGCCAGATATACTTGAGTTCACGATACGCCGCCCGCCGCTGGTGATTTGGTACACCTACATCATTGCCGCGATGCCATTCCTGCTACTGCTACCGGTGTTCGTCCTGAAATACATCCGCCGCGGAGACGGTCCTGCGCCTTCCGAAGTGGCTTTCGGTATCGCCGCCGTTTTGGTGGCGATACTTCCTCTGCACGCAGTTCTGGTACCGGCTTTGCTGCCAAACACGACGCGGCTGGACATTTATTTTGGCCTGGGGATTGCCTTTTTGGTTGCGGCGTCAATCATCTGGGTAGTGGGCAGTTCCGCGGCGAGCCCGGCAAAGCAGCAGCAGGGTAACGTCCCGCCCGCCGGGAACCACAACGCCGGAGGGCCGCCAGCCTCCCTGCAGGACAGCCACGGCCCCCCGGCGCCAGCTGAGACGTGACGCGCGTAACCCGTGTGACAGCCCTGCTTTCCGGCTGAACACCACCCGGTCGAACTCGACGCCCTGCTGGTTGATGGCCCGCAACGTCATCGTCGTCGTGCCGCCCGGGTGGGCCGGCACGACGTCCAGGGCGATGAAGGCGTAGTCGCGGTAACGGGCCTGCGACCAGTCGATGGTCTCGTAGAGATCCGTGAAGTTCTTCTGGCTCACGTACGGTCCGGTCCCGGCCGACTGGTCGCCGGGGACCACGTTGCTGTTGCCCGGGTCGCTGGTGTCCACGCCGGCGATGAAGTTCCGGTCGACCTCGGCGGGACCGCCCCAGGCGTAGCGGGGCCGGCCGGCGGAGCCGACCACGACGTAGGTGGTGCCGTCGGTAGCCGGGTGGACCACGGCGGCCTCGCGCGGCGAGCGGGAGACCGCCTGGACGGACGACTTCCCGAAGTTGGTGGCGGCGTCGTAGCGGATGGGGTTGGTCCGCTCGTAGAGGTGGTTGTGGCCCTGGACGGCCAGGTCGACCTGGTACTCCGCGAACAGCGGGGCCAGAGTCGAGCGCACCCCGCCGTCGGAGGAGTGGCTCGAGCAGGTGGAGAAGGCACAGTGGTGGAAGAAGGCCACGATGAAGTCGATGGCGGGATCGGCGCGGAACTCCGCCAGCCGCTGCTTCAACCAGGCAGCCTGGGTCCCGTGGCTGTAGCCGAGCAGGCCCTGGATCTCGTAGCTGAGCTCGTTCGCGTCGACGCTGACGATCGCCACGTTGCTGTAGGTGAAGCTGTACACCGACGGGCACTTGCTCGGGCCGTTCCTGGGCAGGTCCAGCCGCTGAGCATGGCCGCCGTAGCCGATGGAGCCGTAGTAGCTCCTCGTCACGGCGTCGGCGTCCAGTGCCGCGCTGAACAGCTCGACGTCGTGGTTGCCGGTCGCGAACATCCACGGCGTGGACGCCGAGCTGGGCTCGATCGTGCTCAGGTAGCTGGTCCACACGTAGGGGTCGAAGTCGTCCCAGCCGCCGCTGTTGGGTGGCGGTGGCGGGGTATTGGTGTTGCCCGGCTGGGTGCCGCCGATGCCGGCCGGGTTGATGATAGCCACCGCGTTGCCGCTGGGGTTGGCGTAACAGATGTCCCCGGCTAGCAGGTTGAACCTCGTCGGGGTGTGGTTCAGCGGGTTGCGGACCTTCGTGATCTGGCTAACCAGCGCGGCGACGGGAGAGATGTCGGTCGGTGCGGTGGTCGACGTGGGGTTGTAGTGGTCGGGGTCGGACGGGTCGTAGTAGTCATCGGTGATGTGCGACGAGGACTCCGGCTGCAGCGAGTCGGCGTTGTCGAGGGTCAGGCCGGTCCCGGGCTTACCGGTGATGCCCTGGTCCCCGTAGGCGGTGAAGGTGAACGGCTGGCGGGCCTGCGGGTCCGGCGCGGTGGTGAAGGTGGCGTCGGGCGTGAGACCGGTCTGCCGCCCCGCCGAGTAGACAAAGCGGTAGTGGTACGTCTGGCCTGGCCGCAGGTCGTCGAGGTGGGCGTGCACGTAGAACTGGGTGGCGTTGAGCAGGTCGTTCGCAGACGCCTGGACCGGTCCGTACGGATTGCCGTTCCACACCGGTACGTGGGTCACCAGCTCCCGCAGCTCGGCGGTGGCCACCGCCCCGTAGGACGGGTCGGTGCCGTACTCCACGCGAACCCTGATGCCCGACGGCACCGCGTTGTACGTGTTCAGGTTGAACAGCTGGCCGGCGACCGCCATCTGATGCTGAGGGTCGGCCCCGAAGGCCAGGTGCCGGCCGTTCACGACGAAGCCTCCCGCGACCGTCCCGGTGCTGGCCAGCTGGTCGGCAAAGGCGGGTGAGCCGTACCCGTTGCCGAGCAGGAATACTGCCCCCGCGGCACCCACGCCGGTTTTCAGCATGTTCCGGCGGCTGATCACGCTCCGGCGCAGCTGCTGCTGAAGGAACTCGTGCTGCTCCTGAGCGAAGGCAGGCGAGCGCTGCTGGGATCCACGGGAATCTGAAGGAGGCATGGCGCGATCGTGTACAAGCGGGTCGACCGCGACATGACCGGAGTGTGGAGAATAGATGAATCCTGATCGACATAATCGACATAAAAAGGGTTTTGGCTCGTCGAGATTCTCCCAGCCGGAGGCCGGCGAGCAAAACCATTGGCCCGTCCGGGCATGCCCGTCGTGATGTTGTTCGCGGCGGGCCCTTTGCGGCCGACGCCGCCTCCTGCTGTGCGCAGTACTAAGGAGCAGTTGACGCAGGACGTTAGACCCTATCCGCTGTGCTTGGAACGGCTGACCCTAACTGGAGGCACCGTCTCGATGCCTATGAGACACGCCGTGGGGGGTGTGGGTCATGGATCATGTCCCGCCGTGGTTGGTTGGCGCTGGAACCTTGCTCCTTGGGCTTGGCGCGATTTCCGCAGGACTCGTTGTTATCGGGACGAAGATCGCTAAACTCATTAAGGGCGGGTATCACGGTTTCACTAACTTGCTTCACGCTCTCTGGAAGTCGCGTTTGGCCGTTGCGGCACTAACGGCCGTCGTTATTGGTGCGCTCATTCTCGTCGCCCTACCTTTCATAAATGCGCCCTGCGGGGGGGTGAACGTGTCTATCACCAGCCCCACAGATGGCGTGGTAGTCAACCAAAGCCAGCTCGTGCTTGGCACGATCAACCATGAGTGCCCTGGTCAGCACCTTTGGGTCGTGTTGCAACCAGGCGGTACTGGCGGTGGGAGCTACTACCCGCAAGACGAAGTTGCAGTGGCCAGCAACGCCGGAAGGTGGAGCACGACGACGTACTTCGGGGAAGCATCTAAGAAAGATGATGGCCGCCCGTTCAACCTGTTGGTCGCTCTCGCCGACGACGCCACTAGTCAGCAATTCAGTGCCTACCTGGCGGCCGGTAAGACAGGCGGCTTCCCTGGTCTGGCGGGCTTGGGCAACGCGACTGTCCTCAGCGAAATCACAGTGATCCGCGGGACCTATCTTGGTCCTTAACCGGGACAGTTCGCGGTGAAAGTCTTCGCCTGGATTCCCCTGGTCCTGGTCTCAATGGCCTGGCCCGGTGCCGGGTCCGCCTGCCGGTGGCTGCTGCTGCTGCTGGGATGGTGCACGGCCTGCTGCAGCATCCGTCCCGTGTCGCGGGGCTGCTTGGTGGCTGGTGTCTTGCCGGGGGCGTGCACACGCATGGGATGCACCTTCCGGGGAGCTCGACAAGCCGCGTCCAATATTACACCTTCCCGTAAATCCGGATCCTCCCCGAAAATGACCCCTTATCTCGTATATGTGTGCGAATACCGGGTTCCCGCCAAAGATCTTCCCGCTTAACTTAGCCATGCAGCACGAGGACGAGGCTCCCGAACTTGGTGCCGGCCTGCCCCCTGCGCCCGGCCAGTTCCAGCCAGCCCAGCCGGTCTTCGAGAGCAATCTCTTGACAGATATCTCTCGAGAGATTACTTTCGAGATATGTCTCTCGAAGATTCGGAAGCAGCGCCGGGCCAGGGTCCCGAGACGCTACCGGACATCCGGAAGATCACCGACGCCCGGACGCTGCGGGCACTCGCCCACCCGGTGCGGATCGCCCTGATCGAGGCGCTGACCCTCGGCGGCGCGATGACGGCCACCGAGGCGGGCGAGCGCATCGGCGAGACGCCGACCACCTGCTCCTTTCACCTGCGCCAGCTGGCCAAGTACGGGTTCGTCGAAGAAGCGGGCGGCGGCAAGGGCCGGGCGCGGCCGTGGCGCGTAACGTCGATCGGCTATTCGCTGGCCTCGGTCCAGGATGACCCGGAAGCCGAGATCGCCTCGAACGCCGTCCTGCGACTGTGGCGCGAGCGGACTCTCGGCCGGTACCAGACGTGGCTGGAGACGAAGGCGACCTACCCGCGGCGGTGGCGGGAAGCTGCCTCCGACAACGAGTACCTGTTGTACCTGACCGCCGACGAGCTGGATCAGCTCAACGAGGAACTGTCGGCCCTGCTGCTGCCGCGGTACCGGGAACGGATCACCGACCCGTCGCGGCGGCCGCCGGGAGCGGTGCCGGTAGAACTGCTCACGTTCTCCTTCCCGATAGGCCCTCCTGGCGCCGGGGAGCCTGCTGACCGCGGAGACGAGCCGTGACCCGCAGCCTGGCCCCGCTGCGGCACCGCAGCTTCCGGTTCCTGGTGGCGGGGCAGTTCACGTCCAACCTCGGCGACGCCTGCTACGCGGTGGCCCTGCCGTGGTACGTGCTCGCCGATCACGGCGGCCCGCTGCTGCTCGGCACGGTGCTCGCCGCCTACGGCGTCCCGCGCACCGCGGCGCTGGCTTTCGGCGGGCACGCCAGCGACCGGTGGCGGCCGTGGACAGTGATGATGGGCGCCGATGTGGTGCGCGCGATCTGCGCCGCCGCGCTCGCTGCCGCGGCGGCTCTGGGACCAGCGCGGACGGTGATCCTGGTGCCCATCGCGGTGGCGCTCGGGACCGGCGAAGGGCTGTTCCTGCCGGGGTCGTTCGCTATCGTGCCGACCTTGCTGCCCGACGCCGACCTTCAGGCTGGCAACGCGCTGACATCGGGCGGGACCCAGCTCGCGACGCTGGCCGGGCCGGCTCTCGGCGGTGCCCTGGTGGCGCTGGCCGGCCCGGCGCCTGCCTTCGCGATCGACGCGGCCTCCTTCGTCGTGTCAGCGGCGACGCTGGCCGGCATCCGCTCAGCCCAGGCCCCCGCCCCCGCCCCCGCAGCTGTGCCTGCCGGGGAACCGAGCGCACCAGCGCCGACGCTGCGCCGACTGCTGCGCTCCCAGCGGGTGCTCCAGATCATGCTGCTGGTCACCGTCGCGGCCAACCTGGGATCCGGCGGGGTCGACGGCGTAGCGATCCCGTCGCTGGCCCATGGGCCGCTGCGCGCGAGCGCGGCGGGTTACGGCGCGCTGATCGCCGCCTTCGCGGCCGGCGCGCTACTGGGCACCGTCGCCGCCGGCCAGGCCCGCCGGGCGCGACGGCCCGCCATCGTGGGCTCGGCCGCCTTCCTGGTCGAGGCGCTGTTCCTCGCCGTCGTCCCGTATCTCGGCGGCGTCGTCCTGGTCGGCACCGCGCTGGCCGTCACCGGGGTAATGAACGGCTTCGGCAACGTCGTCATGATCACTGTTTTCCAGCGCTGGGCGCCCCCGGACCTGCTGGGCCGGCTGACTGGCCTGCTGCTGCTGGCCAGCTTCGGGGTCTTCCCAGTCTCCGTGGCACTCGGTGCCGTGGTGGTTCATGACCTCGGCCCGGCCCCGTTCTTCCCGATCGCGGCCGCCGCCCTCGCCGCGGCCATCCTCCTGGGCCTGAGCCAGCGGAGCTGGCGGCAGCTCGGCACCACCGGCGCGTCCGGCCTTACCCCAGTCAGCCAGCCCTGCCCGGCTCCGGCCGCGGCGGATGGAGCGAGTCACTGATGAACAGCTTCCGTATGGCCGATGCCCTGGTCAGCTCGCACATCCGCGAGGTTCGGGACCAGGTTGCCTGGTGCCGGGCCGGCGCGAGTCACCGGCAGCCGCGACCGCGGGCGCCCCGCAGCCGGGAGCGCCGGGCGGCACTGCGCAGCCGGGTCGGCTTCGCGCTGGTCGAGGCGGGCCTGCGGCTGGTCACAACACGGCCACCGGATCACCTCTCACCGTAGGGCCGGGCTGTCACCTTCGGTAGCCGGAACCGCATCGGGGTCTTGGTGGCCGGGTGCGGACGCGCTGAGTATCCGCCAGCAGGACAGGACGGCGGCCAGGACCAGGAGCACGTTGCGTGCGGCCAGCACGGCGGTGACCGGGTCGGATCCGTAGACCAGGCGGTCCCACCAGATCGGGAAGATCAGCTGGGTGAGCCCGGCCGCGGCCAGCACGGCCAGCGCGACCGGGCGCTGCGTGGTCTGCCCGGTGGCCAGGCACGCCGCGGCCAGGCCGATGACCCAGAGCAGGTACTGCGGGCTGAGCACCGGGCTGGCCACGAGGAACAGCAAGGTCGCGGCCAGCGGCGCGTCAGCCGCGAACTCCGGCCGCCACCGGGCGCGGCCGCGGGCAATCATCAGCCGCCAGCCGATCACCGCTGCCACGACCAGGACGAGGCCCAGCCGGGACGCGTCCAGCGCGAGCGCGGCATGCCCCCCGCTGAGCTGGTACGCTCCGAACCGGTACACCACCGTCCCGGGCCAGCCGGCCTGCCGCCAGATCATGAACGGCGTCGCTGCGACCGATTCGATCTCAACGCCGCGGGCGTTCTGGTGCGCCAGGAAGCTCGCCGTTCCGCTGGCGCTGATGGCGCAGACCGCGGCGAACACGGCCGCTGCCGCGGCGACACCGCGGCGCTGCTGGCCGGGAGCCATCCCGGCCAGCAGCGTGACCGGCCATACCTTGACCGCCGCCGCGGCTCCGATCAGGGCGCCGCGGACGCTGGCCCGGCGGGCCACGCACAGGGCGGCGACGGAAAGCGCGACCGGGACCACATCGAACCTGCCGACGATGACCGGGCCGAGCAGCGGCACGCCGCACACCCAGTACCAGGCTCCGGCCAGGGACCCGCCGCGCCGGGCCGACAACCACAGCATGACAGTGATGGCCAGGTCGCAGCCGATGGCCAGGACCATGAAGTCATCCACATAGCCGCCCGGCAGACGGCCGGGCAGCCAGAAGACCAGGCCAGCGCCCGGCGGATACTGCCACATCGGGTCGGCCACCGGGAAGGTGCCGTGGGAGAAACAGCATGCGTACCATCGCTGGTACAGGCCCGCGTCGCCATCCCGGCCCGGCACCGTGGCGTGCCAGTACAGGGCCGTCCGCGTCGCGAGCCAGACCACCCACAGCACGGACGACGGGATGTTCCTCCGCCAGGCCATCAACGCACGGTAACGCTACCTCGCCGGGCCGGCTAGGGATTAACCTGGCGCTTACTGCGAACCGGCCCGGACCCGTTCGGCGAAATGACGCCACGTCCGCGGGCTGAAGGCCAGCACCGGTCCCTGGCGATCCTTGGTGTCCCGGACCAGCACGCGGCCGGCCTCGGCGGGCGCGCCGACCTCGACGCAGTTGCCGCCGTTCCCGCCGCTGTAGCTGGACTTACGCCAGGTCACGCCTCGGCCGGGATCACGTGGATCTTGATCGTGGGCCGTTCGGTCCGCTCGGCCAGGTGAATCAGCTGGTCCTGCATGACCTTGGCGCTGCCGATCCGGCGTCTCAGCACGCCCTCGTCGATGACGGCCCAGAAGGATGGCGGTCTCGGCTGGTCGAAGATGCGCTGCCGGTCGATCCGCGCGGTAACGAGGTTCTCGAGTAAGCATTCAGACGCGGGAGCCGGAGATATGTGAGCGATTTCCGGGTGGTCATGGCGGTGCCCTGGGCCGGCGACCGAAACCGCGCTTTCCCTCAGACGGTCCAGTCCAGCTGCGGCTCCGGGATGGCGAGCTGCCGACCGTGAGCCTGGGCCTCGGCCCGGCCGGCCTGGTCACCGCGCGGGTAGCGGAAGATCCGCCCCGGGAACACCACGAAGCTCTCCGCTGGAGAGTGGAAATCGACGTACCAGCCGGGCTGGTCGAGGGCATCGGCGAATGCCTGCGCCAGCTTCCCTGCTCCGGCCTCCTCGGCTTCGAAGTCCAGGACAGTCCAGATGTCCGGCTGATCGGACGTGGTGCCCTGGGCCCGGTACCTGCTGATCTTGCGGATGGTCAGCTCCAGGTCCTCCAGGGTCGTCCCGACCCGGATGCTCTCGGCTATGAGGGTGCCCTCCACCATGATGATCTCCTCCCTGCTGCACGCCTGCGGCGTTTGCGCGTGCCCGCCGTCCACCGCAACCGTAGTGACGGCCACTGACAATCCAGGATCTTGCGCAAGATGCTTACGTTCTCGACCTCGTCGTCGTCCTGCGTGGTCTGCCAGGCCTTGAGGCAAGTGTCAATTCAGCTCCGCCATTCGTATTGGGGTGGCGGACGATTCGACACGGCTCAAATCATTCGCAGCAGTCGGTTGCATTATAGAAATAATGATCAAGCCGAATTCCGCCGATTTCCCGTGACCGTAGCCCATGTCGCAGCCATCCGCTGCCTGGCCTCCCGCCTGGTGACACGACGTCATTCATAAGTCGACAGAGGGTCCGCACAGGCCTCCCAGTGGTGCATGCAGCGATCAGGGGCGGGGGCCGTCCCGTGATTCCTCCCCGGTTACAGCCCTCGCCGCGATCTCGATTCTCCTACGGGCCGTCGTAGGCGACGTCGATAAGCCGGAAGACCTGCCCGCCGGGAGCGCTGAAGTAGACATGGGTGCTGCCGGGGTGGCGGAACTCGCCGATCCCGGCCTCACGCAGCCGTTGCTGGTGACCGGGAACATCGGTGGTGCGGAATTCGATCCAGGCTCCCCGGAACGCGGTGTTGTCGTCGACGACGGTCCCGGCTTGGTCCTGAGGGGCGAGGTCGGAGAATTCCACACTGAAGCGGCTCCCGTCGCCGAACGAGACGAGCAGGACCGGGTGCGCCAGGCCAAAATCCAGTTCGACGACATCGCACCCCAGGACGTCGCGGAACAGGGCGGTGAAACCGTCACGGGCCTCGGGCCGGACAAACAGGTGCACCCGTGCCCCCAGCGCGGTCACCTGCGCCCCCGCGGGACTCATCGGACAGCGGCTGCCGGAGCAGCCGCGCGCCGGGCAGCTTCCTGGAGCACCTCGGGCCAGCGCCGCCAGTCGAAGATCAAGGTGATGGACCGGATGCGGCCGTCCTCGATCCTTACCAGCTCGCCGCTGAGCACGGCACCGGCCGCGGTGTCGGTGACGAAGTCGTACAGGATGAACGCCTGATCCCCGTCCACGACGACCTCCCGGATGTCGTTGCGGATGATGACAGGGGCGAGTTTGCGCAGAGCAGCCACATAGGCGGCTGCGCCGCGGATTTCCGCGGCGGTGGCGCTGCCGAAGACGACGTCGGGGTGAAGGAGCTCTTCCACCCGGCCGAGCCGGCCATCGCCGAACGCCTGGTTGTACTCGGTGACGAGTTCCCGGATTGCGGCAGTCATCGGCTATCCCTCCTCTGAGTTACTTTAGAATTATGTAGTATCTACTATAAGAACGGCAAGTATTTTGCGGGGGCGTGATCAGGACCATGGCGAAACGAAGCTACGGCCAGCACTGCGCAGTGGCCCGCGGCCTGGATGTCATCGGCGACCGCTGGACGCTCCTGATCGTCCGCGACCTCCTCCTCGGCCCCCAGCGCTACACCGATCTGCTGGAAGGACTACCCGGCATCGGGACGAACCTGCTCGCAGCCCGGCTGCGCGAACTGGAGGAATCCGGGGTCGTCGAGCGCGCGGTGCTTCCTCCCCCGGCCGGGTCTGCGGTATACCGGCTTACCGGCGACGGCCGGGCACTGGAGCCGGTGATCTTCGCGATCGGGCGGTGGGGCTCCCGCTTCCTCGGCCAACCCCGCGACACCGACATCCTCGTTCCCCGCGCCTACCTCGTGGCGATGCGCTCGCGGTTCCGGCCCGGGGCCGCGGCCGGGCTGACACAGACCTGCGAGCTCCGGGTCGGTGAGCACGTCTTCGAGGTCCGGGTGGACCACGGCACCTGCACCACCCGTGAGGGTGACGCAACCCAGCCCGACCTTGTCATGATCATGGACGTCGAAACGCTCAACGCATTGCTGCTGGAAGGACTAGCCCCCCAAACGGCCATCGCCGAAGGGCACCTGACCCTGATCGGCGACCCAGCCACGGCCGATCGCTTCGTGGCGATGTTCGCTACCCGTCCAGCAGGAACCCCATCACCCCCAGCGGACCAGGCGCACCACGATCCCCGGACCAAGGCCGACCCGACCACAAAGCCGATTGACACATAACCGGGCAATCAGAGTGGTCACCTCCGGCTCCGCGACCTCTCCGGCTCCGCCACCGAGTCGGCAGGGAGAGTGTGGGTAGTGCTTCCGGCCCGGCTTCCCCGATCTTGATGTGATGGGCGCGTAGGGTCGGGAGCCTGGGTCCCGGCCTGACCTCCGAGTCGGCTGACGCCGCTTCGGGTTGTCCTGCGACACGATCTGTCGGCCGTCCCCGGGCATTACCAACCCTGCTGGGCGTGACCTGATAAGAGCTTGCACGCTCCATTCGAGCGGCCCATCCCTAATGTCCGCGACCCAGCAATAACCCGGCCAGATCACCAGCCTGCCAGGCCAAGGCACAGTAAGGCTGCGGTCACCACGGTGGCGGGCCGGGCAGATCGCACAGCATTCCCTCTCCGCCGGTGCCGACTCACCTCCCAGTACGGGCACCGGTCGCCGGGCGTTCACCCAGATGGAACAGCGCCGGCGGCGCTACGCTGCTGTGTCGTGCAGGAGACGCGCCTGGACACTGCCCGGATCCGGGCGGCTCGCCGGGTAATCGACCCGATTTTTCTCGACACTCCGCTGTACCGCTGCGAAGCGCTGGAGCCCGGCCTCGGGTGCACGGTGAGCATCAAGCTCGAAACGGCGAACCCGGTCCGCAGCTTCAAGGCCCGCGGCACCGAGGTAGTCGCGAGCCTGCTCGCCGGCCATGGCTCGCGAGCCGTGGTGTGCGCCAGCGCGGGCAACCTTGGCCAGGCCCTGGCCTGGTCCGGTCGCGGCCGGGGGCTCGACGTCACCGTCGTGGCATCCCGCTTTGCGCCTGCGGTCAAGCTTGATCGCATCCGCGCACTGGACGCCAGGCTGGAGCTGGTGGACGGCGACTTCGACATGGCTCGCGAGCGGGCGGCGGCCGTCGCGCGGTACGACGGCATCCGGCTGGTCGAAGACAGCGCCGACATCGAGACCTGCGAGGGCGCGGCGACCATCGGCCTGGAACTGGCGGACACCGTGCCGTCGTTCGACGCCGTCCTGATTGCCCTGGGCGGCGGGGCGCTGGCCACCGGTGTGGGTCATGTGATCAAGGCCCGGGCGCCCGAAGTCGAGGTGATCTGCATCCAGCCGCTGGGCGCACCGGCGATGACACACTCCTGGCGCCAGCGGCGCGTCGTCACCACCGGCCCGGCCAGCACCATCGCTGACGGCGTCGCCGGCCGGCGTCCCATCCCGGCCGTCCTGGACGACCTCCTCCTGGTCGCTGACGACGCCGTCCTGGTCCAGGAGGCTTCGATCATCGCCGGCATGCGGATGCTCCTGGACCACGCTGGCCTCGTCGTCGAACCGTCGGCCGCGCTCGGCATCGCGGCGATCCTCGAAGACCGTGACCGCTTCGCCGGCCGGCACGTCGTCACCATCGTGTGCGGCAGCAACGTCGACCTAGACGCCTACCACCGCTGGGTCGGTGCGGCTCCCATCCACAGGTCTTGACAATTGCTCTCACCACCCCTGCAACCCCGGAACTGCGACCACCGAAACTTCATCCGCATCGATTCGTACGCGAAGGGACGTTCATAAAGCTCCCAGATTGATCGCGGTACGAGTCTGCGCAGGCAGGATAGGGTACCGAGGTAGATCGCGCCGTTGCCCGCAGCGGACCGGCCGGCCCTGCCCGGCCGCATTCCCCTCGTTCGGTCAAGGTGCGACGCCGCCGGGCGGCGACCGTGGTGTTATTCTCCGCCGATTAGGGTGCCAAGCAGCTTGGCGTAGCGCAGCAGGTGCATATCGCCGATGTACTGCTCGCGGACGTGGGCATGCGCGGCCTGTCCCATCCGCGTCGCCTGGTCCTGGTCGCCGAGCAGGAGGCGGGCTGCCGATCCGAACGCTTCCAGGTCGGCGGGATCGGGCAGCAGGATTCCGGTGCCCTCGCCGATCTGGTCGATGATCCCGCCGACCGCTGAGCCGATGACGGGCCGTCCCTTCCACATTCCCTCCGCTACGGTCAGCCCGAACCCTTCCGCCAGGCTCTTCTGGGCGATGACGGTGGCGTGCCGCTGCAACGCGTTGACCATGGCCGCGTTCTCGTCGATGTCATCCAGCGGCAGGGTAACCAGCAGGATCCGCGTCCGGGCAGCGGGGCTCAGATCGCGCCACTGCAACAGGCACTCGCCGTAGACCGCTGCGCCCTCAGGGTCGTCGCTCACATTCTTGACCGCCGGGCCGACCAGCATCAGGTACCCGTCACCGACGGGCGCGACATGGTTGGCGAAGCCGCGCATGACCCCGGCCATGTCCTTGAGCCGGTCCCAGCGGGAGACCTGCACCAGCACCGGATCATCGGGTCCGGGGCGGCCCTCGCCAATGATGACGGCTGGCCTGGTGACGACGTCCTCCTCGCCGTCGCGGCGCACGAACGTTGCGGGCGCCGTCGGCGCTGCACCATCCAGCACGCCCAGCCTCACCAAGATGGCCTGCACGGTATCGGCGGCGAGCTGCTGGTTCTTCGGGGAGAACGGGTCGATCGACGGCGGGATGATCCACGCCTTGCCAGCGGGGATCCACGCCGGGACGTATTCCCGGCGCGAGAATACGAACGCCTCCGCAGCGGCCAGGTGCGGCCGCAGGAAGTCCCACCCTGCCCGGGTCACCTCGTTCTCCCAGTCCACGCCGATGTGGCAGCGCCACACCACCCGGGCGCCCGCCTGCGCCAGCGGCGCGGCCAGGCCAGCGGTCTGCGGGTCGTGCAGCAGCACCACATCACCGGGCCGGACCCGGGCAGCCAGCTCCGCGGCGTTCGCGGCCAGCATCTGCGCGTAATGACCGGCCTCCGCCGCGCCGAGCGGGCCTCCGGACGGGCTGCCGTGGATCTGGTTGTGCAGCCGCTTGGTGATTGCGAAGAACTCGGCGTCGCCGGTGATCACCAGCCAGCCGATGGGGATGTCGAGATCCTGGACGTACCCGACCAGGACCTGCAGCATCTCGGCGACCCCGCCGCCTGCTGCGGTCGAGTTGACGTTCCAGATGGTGCGCCCGGCCAGCACCTGCCGGGCCTGGCCGGCGGTCCGGGCCAGCTCCGCATACCGCGGGGCGCCGATGACCGGCTCCAGCCGGGACACAGGCAGCCGCGGCACCTCCACCGCATGCAACAGGCTCACGGCATCCGCCTTCCCGGTCGCACCCGGCCGGGCCGCTGATCAAGGCGTAACATGCCCGCTACGTGACTCAGCACGAGCGATAAGAGTCAACCACGGTCACTCACCGCGGATCAAGTACATCGGCTCAGGCCACACACAGTATCCGCAAGCCGCGATCAGCCAGCGCCAGCCACTTCCCGTCTGACTGAGCCTATGTAGCCTGCGCCACTGGCGACGACCAGCTTTTTGACATCCTCCCCTGCCTGAAGGCGGGGGATTCCAGCTACCCACGTCCGGTTAAGGAGGCAAGCAGGTGAGGTTCGCGGTTCACGGGCCGGGCTGCCCCGTCGCCTCCCCGCGCAGTCACGGCGTGCCCCGCCGCGATGTTGATGGCCGCGTTCACGTCCGCGTGGCAGGCGAAACCGCAGGCAGTGCACCGGAAGACGGCTTGACTCTCACGCGAGTCCCGGTCCACCTGCCCGCACGCCGAGCACCGCTGGCTCGTGTAATGCGGCTTGACCTTCTCCACCCGGCCGGGCGCCTTGTCCTCCAGCCGGCGCACCAGCAGGCCCCACCCCGACCGCAGGATCCCCCGGTTCAGCCCGGCCTTGGCCCGGACATTCCGGCCCGGATTCTCCCGCGTGCCCCGCGCGGACCGGGTCATGGTACCGATCTGCAGGTCCTCGACCCGGATCACGTCGAACCGCCGCGCGATGCCGGTGCTGGCCTTCTCCGCCCAGTCCTTGCGCCGGTCCGTCTCCCGGGCCCGCAGCCGGGCGATCGCGCATTTGACCTGGCCGCGGCGGTTCGAACCCCGCGCCGCGCGGGCCAGCCTGCGCTGCAGCCGCCGCAGCCTGATCCGCTCCCGCCCGGTCAGGCCGGGGCAGCGCAGCAGCTCCCCGGTCGACAGGGCCGCGGACACCGCCACCCCCCGGTCAATCCCCACCACCTGGCCATTACCCGGTGCCGGGACCGGATCGGGAACGGCCGCGAAGGCGACATGCCAGCGCCCGGCGCGGTCCATCCTCACCCGGTAGGACTTCACCTCCGGCGGCACGGCGCGGGACCAGCGGAACCTTACCCAGCCGGCCTTGGGCACCCAGACCTGGCCAACCTTACGGGACACCCGGCGCACATCCCACTGCCTGCCGCGCCGCCCGGTGATCCGGAACCCCTCATCCCGCCCGGCCTTGCGCCACGACGGCCGCCCGGCCGGGTTGCCCGGATCAAAGAACGCCGCCATCGCCTGGGCGAAGTCGCGCAGCGCCTGCTGCTGCACCGTCTGGAACCCGCGGCCAGCCACGGGTGCCCGGCTCGGGCGGCGGTGAGCTGCCGGCACTGCTCCAGGTAGCCCGGAGCGTTCCTGCGGCCCGGGCGCCAGTGGGCGTGCTGCTCGACGGCGAGGTTCCACAGGTACCGGGCGTGGCCGCAGTGGTCCCGCAGCACCGCTTCCTGGGCGGTTGTGGGGTGCAGCCGGTACCGGGACATGCGAACACACTAGCGAACACCACTGACATTTCCGGGGAGGTGACGCGGCGTTTCCTCCCCGGCCTAAAGGCCGGGGTCTCCACGCCGCGATCATGATGACCGGTGTCCGATCCGCGGGTTCCGGTTTCATCCGCCGAGTACCTGCCCGTCCGGAACGTGACGCGGACCGGTCACACGCACGTCGCCCACGGCCATGACGCCCGCGCCGAAGGTGACGTCGCCTTCGACCTCGAACCGGCGGCAGCGGCGCAGCGACGGCGCCCCGGCAGGAAACCGTTGCTCGAAGTCGGGCAGCAGCTTGTAAAAGTCCTTGTCCAGGGTGGCGACGGGCCCGGGGCCGTCGAAGCTGGGCCTCATCCGCCCGTCACTGGTGAGCTCGTAGGCGTCGGAGCGCACCACCAGCAGGTCGTCCGTGGTCTTCACCGGGGCGAACCTCGAGCGGGGGACGTGGACCGCCCGAGCGCCGGGGATCGAGCCGATCGCCGCGCCCATCGCCGACTCGAGCTGGATCACCGGGGTGCTGGCCGGGTCGCGCGGGTCAACGGTCTCGCGGTTGACGATCAGTGGCAAAGCTGGTGCCGCCGGGTCGGCGGCCTGCAGGTCCTTGAGCGCGCGCAGGTCGATCCAGATGTTGTTGGTGTTGTACCAGCGCCAGCGCTCGACGTCGGTGAAGGAGGTGTCGCCGTCGGGCACCTGCGCCGTCTCCCGCAGCACCACCCGGCCTTGGTAGCGGGCGAGGTGGCCGCCCTTGCGGTCGGCCGGGGTGCCGCGCACCGCCTCCAGCGCGAACGGCACCTGCTCTGCGGCTAGCCATGCGGCGATCCGGACGTCGGCGAGCGCGCCGAGGTTGTCGGAGTTGGACACGAAGGCGTAGCGCAGCCCGGCGCCGAGCAGGGCATCCAGCGTGCCGGACGCCGCCAGCGCGGTGTAGATATCGCCGTGCCCGGGCGGGCACCACTCCAGCTCCGGGTCGGCCGGCCACTGCACCGGCTGCAGGTCATCCGCACGGATCTTGGGCTCGCGACCCTGCAGGAAGTCCAGCGGCACGCCAGGCACGCCCAGGCCATCGTAGCGGCGCAGCGCGTCTAGCGAGAGGTCGCGGGTGGTCGCGGAGTTCATCAGCACGAGCGGCAGCCGGGCGCCGTGCCGCTCGCGCAGTGCCAGCACCTGCGTAGCGAGGACATCGAGGAAGCTCGCGCCGGGCTTGACCTCGAGCAGCGACTTCGGCCCCGACAGGCCCATGCTCGTCCCCAGCCCGCCGTCGAGCTTGACGATCGCCAGCCGGTCGAGCACGTCACGGGCCTGGCCGGGTGCCGGCTCGGGCAGCTCGTCCAGGCGCGGCAGGTCCGCAAGCGGCTCCAGGACCTCGCCCGGCAGGCGTCCGGCCTGCGGCTCACCCAGCTGCCGCAGGCGCCTGCGCAGGGCGGCCAGCTCAGCGGCGCGGGCGCCGCCGGCCTCCGCCTTGGCCAAGACAGCGGCCACATGGCCGGGCGTATTCATGCTCTGATTCTCCTCCTACGAGCCGATGCGGCCGCAGCGAAGGCCGGTGCGGGTCCCAAGCCGCTTCGGTCTATCTAGTCCGAAGTTACGGCCAGTTCGGCAGGAGATTTCGGGTCTGACCTGGGCTTTTACCGGGTCGGCCGGGTGGCGTTCTGGCTACTTCAAGGTCAGCGGGATCGCGGCGCCGATGAGCTGGAAGGCCTGCCGCTGGGTGCTGGTCGGCTCGGTGAGCATCGGGATGGTGACCTGGGTGCCGGTGTACCGGACCTGGTTGCGGGTCAGGGTGGCCAGGTGGTCCAGCAGGCCGCGGAAGCTCTGGTAGGGCTGCCCGGCCGGGTCGTGCTGGCCGGAGGCCTTGGCCTGGGCGGCCGGGGAGCGGCGGGCCGGGGCGACGGGGTTGTCCTGCTCTGGCGGGTTCTCGTCGGTGAAGGTGAGCGGGGCCCACGCGCGGCGCAGGTGCCAGGTGAGGTAGCAGGCGAGCATGCAGATCAGCACGTGCGCCCGGACGCGTTCTTCGAGCCGGTGGAAGACGGGCCGCAGGTCCAGGTCGTCGGCCTTGAGGTGGCGGAAGTCCCGCTCGACGTATTTGAGGTTCTTGTAGGCGGTGACCACGGCGGCCGCGTCGAGCTCGGCGGCGGGGACGGGGGTGCGCAGCACGTAGAACCCGTCCAGGGCGGCTTCGGCGTCGATCTTGTCCTGCCGGCGGGCGACGCCCAGGCTGTCCTCGGTGATGGTGACGGCGAGGTGCTTGCCGGTCTTGTACCTGCTGATCACCTTGCCGACCTCGACGCCGATCGGCCCGGCGCCGGTGAGTTTCCCGGCCCGGACCCGGGCGAGGAGGGGGGCGAGCAGCTTCTCCGTGGCGGCCAGAAGGTCCTCGCGGACCCGGGCGCGGTCGGCGGCCAGCACCGGATTGCGGCAGGCGACCAGCCGCTCGCCGGGGAAGTCCGGCGAGGTGATCTCGGCCAGGTCCTGCTGGCCGGAGAGGCTGAGCTGGAGCGGTCCGCCGTCGGCCATCAGCTTGCGGATGGCGGGGGCGCGCAGCGCGGTGATCCACCCGTAGGCGTCCGGCCGCTGCGCGCCGTCCTGCGGCTGGTTCAGGGCCCGGATCCGGGCGCTGGTGATCATCCCCCGGTCGCCGACCATGACCATTTCCCGCAGGCCGAACTTCTTCCGCGCCACGTCCACGATGGACGTGAACGCGGACGGGTCGCCGGTGTTGCCGGGGAACACCCGGACCGCGACCGGGCGCCCCTCGGGGTCGGTGAGCAGCCCGTACTCGATCTGCAGCTTGCCTTTCTTGCCGTCCCGGGAGTACCCCCGGGCGGCCAGCGGGCAGCACCGGCCCTCCAGCCACGAGGACGACAGGCCGGACAGCGCCATCCGCGACGGGTTGGGCTGCGGGCCGAGGTGGCGGCGGGCCAGCCCGGCCTCGATCGCGTCCTGCCGGTGCTCCAGCCAGTCCATCGCGGCGTAGAGGTCATCGGTGGACGCCCCGGCCACGCCGAGGTCGCCGCCCAGCGTGGTGTCGGCCCACCAGGTCAGGGTGGACAGCTTGGAGCCCGGCTGGACGACCCGGGAGATGATCAGGGCCAGGGCCAGGTCCCGCTGGCGGCCCGCCGGGCCGAGCAGCGCGGGCAGGCCCAGTTCGCGTGCCATGGCGTGCACGGCGGCGACATGGCCGTGCGGCAGGGACCGGGTGATGGTGACCGCCTCGGTGGCGGGGACCAGTTGCTGGCCCTTGAGCCCGGCGTCGATCAGGTCGATGACGTGGCCGGGCAGCGCGGACAGGTTAGCCACGGTCTCGTTCTTGACCTGGCCGCCGTCGCGGTAGGTGCGCCGCAGGTAGGCCGAGGAGTAGTCCTTGCGGCGGCCCTGCTTGTCCACGTACCCGGTCTTGCTGACTCTGACTACGTGAACTTTCCCATTATTCCGCGCCATAACCAGATCATAGCCGGTATGCCCGGGTAATCCCGGTGGCGACACGCCGAACTTTCTGACTACGCTCTATGGCCGGATCTCACCGAAACAGCAGTTCAGGAGGCAATACTTACAGAGAGCTACGGCAACTTCGGTCTAGTTGTTCCGGCGCGGCGGGCAGCATCAGCGGTGAGGGCAGACCCGGCAGAAGACCTACTGGCCACTCGTCCGTCGATGCGTTCACGCAGCAGGTCGGCGTGCCCGACGTGCCGGGGGGCCGGTCACACGGGCATCAGCCCGTGCAGGGGGAAGACCGCGTTGCGGGTGGCCATGATTGCCCGGTCGACCGGATCGCCCAGATCGTAGCCGGACCCGAACGGCACCAACACCGCAGTAGCCCCGTCGGTCATGCGCTCGGGTGCGGTCAGGCCGGTGCGCCGCGCCACGTAGTCCCGCCACGGCGCGGGCGTGGGCGCGCCCGGGTCGATCGGCTGGCCTGCGGCCTCGGCGAGCAGGTGCGTCCAGCTCCTTGGGACGACCTGGACCAGGTCATATCCTCCGCCGCCGGTGAGCAGCCAGCGTCCGCCGGCCAGGTCGTGGGCCAGCGCATGGATCGCGGCATGAGCAGCGCGCTGCCCATCGATGCTCAGCTCCAGGCGGGCCAGGGGATCCAGCCGGTGGGTGTCGCAGCCGTGCTGGCTGACCAGCACCTGCGGGCGAAAATGCCGCAGCAGCGGCGGGACGATCGCGTGGAAGGCACGCAGCCAGCCCGCATCGCCGGTCCTGGCGGGCAGCGCGACATTGACCGCTGACCCCTCCGCGCCGGGGCCGCCGGTCTCGTCGGGCAGGCCGGTGAAGGGGAACATGGCCGCTGGATGCTGGTGCAGGCTGATCGTCAGCACCCGCGGGTCGGCGTAGAACGCGGCCTGCACCCCGTCGCCGTGGTGCGCGTCGATGTCCACATAGGCGATGCGCTCGGCACCGTGTCCCAGCAGCCACGCGATCGCGATCGCCGTGTCGTTGTAGACCCCGTACCCGCTGGCACGAGCGGCCATCGCGTGATGCATGCCGCCCGCGATGCTGGCCCCGTGCTGGGCCGGGCCCGACCAGACAGCGCGGGCCGCGGCCAGGGTCGCCCCGGCCACCAGCGCCGATGCCCGGTGCATGCCAGCAAATACCGGCTGGTCCCCGGTGCCCAGCCCGAACGCCCGCGCGTAGCGGAACTGGGTCGCCTCCAGGCCGCGGGCACCAAGGTCGTCGGCCCAGCCGCTGACCGTCCGGACCGCCGCAATGTACCGGGCGTCGTGCACAAGCTCCAGGTCTGCGTCGGTAGCCGAATCCGGGGCCGCCACGGTCACACCGGGCCGGGTCCATAGCCCGAACTCGTGCCCGAGTCGCATCGTCAGCTCCAGGCGCATCTGCGCCAGCGGATGGCCCGGCCCGAAGTGATAGTCAGTCAGCCGCTCGTCCCAGGCCATATGCAAGGTGCAGGTCATCCTGCCACAACCCCTTTGCCTCGTGCCGGCTTGCGGCTTCGCCGGCCAGCCGCCCATACTCGGCAGATCCGCTGAGACAGCGGGTTCCAGGTCCTGACCAGCCAGGGCGACTTCCTCTGCTATCGCGGCGAGAACTCCGGCAGCGACCACGATGCCAGGCGGGCGCAGCTGAGGTAAGGGTCCTTGGTCACATCGCACCAGAGGCCGGGGTCCGCTGCTATGGATCTGGAGTAATAGGAGGAATCCGGTCCGGGCGGGAGGCCGGCGGCGTACGACACCAGGGGAGGCCGCGGAGAAGCGCCCCATCGGAATCTCCTATGCGACCGAGATCCCCTCACGTGAGCACCCAGGAATGAGGTTAACGACCCTGCGCGGCGCGGACCTTGGCCAGGACACCGGACCGGTCGTGGGACGCGATCGCATCGAGCAGGCGGCGAGTATCCGCGGCCACGCCTGCGGCGCTGGTGACGGCATGGGCCCGGGCGAAGGCCTGTGTCGCCTCGGCGGCCCGGACCGGGTCGCCGGTGGCCGCGGCCAGTCCGCTCAGGGCCAGGGCACGCGCCTGCAGCGCGGCAATGTTCCTGTCCGCTAGGGCCAGCAGCGCGCCGGCGGCCGTGACCGCGTCGGCGAATGCCCGCATGCCTTCGTCGACACGCTGGAGCTCGAGCAGGGCGAGCCCTTCCAGCAGCCAGATCGTCGGCTTCTCCCTCGGGTACGGCAGCTCCCGTCCCGCAGCCGTCGCAGCCAGCGCCGCAGCCGGATCACCCAGCTGGAGCTGGGCCCGTGCCAACCACGACCGGGCCTCCGCCGCCGGCTCAATGTCGCCGGTGGCATCGGCCACATTCACCGCCTGGCCGAGCAGCGTCACCGCCCGGCGCACGTCGCCCGACGCCAGCCAGGCCCGGCCCAGATAGTCAAGCGCGTTCGCCTCGCCGTAGCGGTGGCCGATGTCGCGGGCGATGGCCAGGGCCTGACTGTGCAGGTCGATGGCCCGCCGGTAATCACCCAGGTGCTCGTGGCAGAGCCCCAGGTTGCCCAGATGGAGGCCCTCGGCGTAACGGTCGCCGACGTCGTGGGCGATAACCACGGCCTGGGTGAGCAGGTCGATGGCCTGCCGGTAGTCGCCCAGATCATGATGGCAGTTCCCCAGGTTGCCCAGTTCGTTGCTCTCGCCCTGGCGGTAGCTGATGTCGCGGTGAATGGCCAGAGCTTGGGTGTGCAGGTCGATGGCCTGCCGGTAGTCGCCCAGATCATGATGGCAGTTCCCCAGGTTGCCCAGGTGGGCGCCTTCGACGTTGCGGTCGCCGACGTCGCGGGCGATAACCACGGCCTGGGTGAGCAGGTCGATGGCCTGCCGGTAGTTGCCCAAGTGGCCGTGGCAGAGCCCTAGGTTGCCCAGCTCGTTGCCTTCACCTCGGCGGTAGCCGACGTCGCGGTGAATGGTCAGTGCCTGGGTATACAGGTTGATGGCCTGCCTGTAGTCGCCCAGCCTGAGGCAGCAGTCCCCCAGGCTGAGCAGGTGGCTGGCGTTAGCGGTGGGGTCGGTGATCTGCCCGTGGATGCGCCCGTGCAGGTCGACCAGGGTGCGGTAGTGGCCCCACACCTGCAGGTAGTCGAAGTCGATGTCGTTCAGCACGGTGGCCGCGGTGTCATAGTCGCCGGTGTCGCAGCGCAGCTCGAACTCGGCCAGCTGCGGCTGGACGTCTTCCAGGGTGCGCCAGGACTCCCGCGGCGTCCGGATCTGGGTGTAATAGTCCGCGGCGCGAGCCTGCAGGCCGGTGAGCGTGAACGCGGCCGGGGAATCGCCTGGGCTGCCGGAAGGGAGTCGGCTGCGCGCATAGTCGCGGTCGATCGGGTGCAGGTCGTAGTGCCGGTCCTGAAAGCGCACCAGCTGGCGACGGACCAGCCGGGTCAAGATGGGCGCGGCGTCGGTGGTGGGGTTGACCGGCCGGAGCAGGAAGTCCACCCCGACCGCCGACACCGGCGCGGGATAGACGGCCAGGGCTTGCATCACTTGCTGCGCCGGGGCGTCCAGCAGCTCGTAGGCCTCCCCGACCAGCACCTGGATGACCTGGTCTTCTGGCAGGTGGCCGGTGCGGTCGAGCAGGTCTTGGGGGGTGAGGGTGCCGTCGGCGTCCAAGATCGCCTTGACCGCCTCCAGCGCCCGCGGGAAGCCGCGGGTGAGCTGACGCAGGTCATCGAGCAGCTCGTCGGGGGCGTCGCGCAGCCCGAGGCGGCCGTCATCGTCGAGCTCGCGCAGGACGGTTTGGGCGTCCGGGGAGCCCAGGCCCTCCTCCAGTCGCAGCTGACGTTGTGCGGCGGGCTCGATCTTCAGCAGCGCGGCCGGTAGTACCCGGGTCGTGGCGATCACCGTGACCGCATGCGCGGGCGCGGTCAGCACAGTGCTCAGTGCCTGATGCAGCGCCTGCTCGGTAAGCGTTTCGCGCTCGGCATCCATCACCGATTCCAGGTTGTCCAGCAGCACCACCACCGGCTCCCCAGCCGGGAAGGCCTCCAGCAGGGCCAGCGTCATCTCCGCCGGGGTGTGGTGCGGGTCCTGGTAGATGCGGTGCAGCCGCTGTGTCTCCTGCGCCGGCAGCAGGCGCAGGAGATCCGCGACCAAGGTCGGGTACTCCACCTTGTGTACGCCGTTGCTGCTCAGGTAGACGATCCCGGCTATGGAGATCGCCGCCGAGTCGCTTTCCACGTCCGGGATGCGGCCAGCCTCAAGCCCCTTGAGCAGTCGGCACGCCATCGCGGTCTTGCCGATTCCGCCCCGTCCGGCCACGGTTACCATCCGGATGCCCGGGTCGGTCACGTATCGGGCCAGCCGCCGCGTCTCGACCTGGCGGCCCTGAAACCAGGCCGGCGCCGTCGCCGGCGGCGGGTTGACGAACTTCGATGCCCGCACCGGCTGCGGCTCGGCCGGGACCCGCTCACGCTGGATGCCGCTGGAGATGCGGGCGCTCGTCTGGGCCAGGCTTCGCAGCGAGCGTTCCACTAGCTGCCCGAGTTCGGCTGGGCTCGCGAAGGACCGCGTGGTCAGCTCGCTAGCTTGGACCCGGCTGCGGAACGCGTCTTGGCGTGCCCCGAACTCGCGATCGATCAATTTTGACGGCGGGATCGCCACATTCGCGTCGGTGTCGAGCAGGAACACCAGCCGGTCCAGGCGCGCCTCGGTGGCGGTGTCGAACTCCAGCTCGGTATACGACACCTCTGGCCGGTCGCGCACCGGGGAGCCGTACCGGGTGCTCAGCACCCCCACATACACCTCGCACCCCTGCACCCGCTCGGCGCACACCTGCGCGGGGGCCTGATCGGCGGCAGGAAAGTCGGCCATATCCACGATCACGTGCCCGGCAGCCGAGATCGCCCGCTCCACCGCAGCCACGTACGACATCCCACTCGGGAAGTCTCGTAGCTCGGAGGTGTGAGATACGAATACCCGCCATCTGGGACCGTCACGGGAACCATCTGAGCCAGCTAAGGCCATCACCCCTCCATCGGTACGCACCTGCAACCACCCGGATCCGGCGCAGCTAGGAATCCACCCAACCGCTGAGCAGGCATCGGGGCGATGACCAGGGTAGTCCCGCTGTCCCCGGTCAGGGAAAGGGTGGCATCACCAGTCCCAGGCCGCAAGTATGCGGATGGTGCCAGGCTCGTCTCCAGAGGAATGCGGAACGGCCCCGGGCAGGCCAAAGGGGCGCTCCCGGACACAAGAACACCCCCCTGAAACCATGGCGGAGACCCAGAACCAGGCTCAGGCCCCGGCCTTCACCCGCTCCGCGAACGCCGCCCATGTATCGGCGGCAAAGGCCAGCACCGAGCCGTCCGGGTCCTTGCTGTCACGGACAGCGATCAGCCGGGCGGCGTTGCCTACTTCGACGCACTGGCCGCCGTTGTTCCCGGAATAGCTTGACTTGCGCCAGGTTACGGCGCGCTTCCCGTCCATCGTTCCTCAGCCACTCTCGCAATCAGCTCTCGTGAGACCCCCTTGGGCAGGGCCTCACTCTGGAGGGACTTGTAGCGTAGCGTCACCCGGGACACCATGCCGGAGTCCTCGAAGACGCGCCCGTCTGTTATGTCCTCCACGTTCACGGTACCCGGATTGCCGTCCAGGTCAGCGACCGTGAACGCGCCGAGCAGCCCGGTATGCCCGCCGGCACTGTACGGCAGCACCTGGACGGTGATGTTCGGCCGCCGCGACATCTCAACGAGGTGCATGAGCTGGCCGTGCATGACGTCGGCCGGGGCGACCGGGCGGTACAGGACGCCCTCATCGATCAGCGCCCACAGCAGCGGCGGGGACGGGTCGTCCCGGGTCAGCACCTCCTGGCGGGCCAGCCGCGCCGCGACCAGGTTGTCGATCTCGTCCCCGGCGGTGTTCGGCCGGGTGGCCAGCACCGCGCGGGCGTAGCCGGGGGTCTGCAGCAGCCCAGGAACCAGGCTGTGCTCGAACACGTACAGCGCGGTGGCCTCGGCCTCGTACGCGGCGAACGGCCGGAACGAGGCCGGGAACGGCAGGTCCCGCAGACGGCCCTCCAGCCGGGCGAAGGTCCCCGGGGTGCCGAACGCCTTGTCCAGGTGCACGGCCAGGTCCCGGGTCGGGACCCGGTGCAGCGCTTCGACCATGCTGATCGTGGACAGGCTGTAGGGGATCTGGTCGGCCAGGTCGGCCTGGGACCAGCCGCGCTGCTCGCGGGCCGCCTTCAGCTCATCGGCGAACAGCGACAGCGCCGCCGTGTCGCGCTCACGTACCGGTGACACCTGCTCACGTCCCCTCACACCCAGCCCCGGGCGCTTACGACCGCGCCGGGGCTCTTACGAACGCCCGTGACTTACAGCGCACGGTACGCCACCGCGTGAAGCTTGTCATGCGCGCCCGGGGACTTGGGAGATTCACCCCCGGGCGCGCCCCCGAGGGAGGAGACCCATGCCTGATACCGCGGAGATGGACAGCTACGAGATGCTGTGCGAGGACTGGGGCAGCGCCTACCTGATCACCCGGGCCTGCCCTGTCTCCCGGGAGGTGGCACCGTGAACAGCCCCGCACGGCCTGCCCTGAGCCACCCGCCGGTGCCCGACGGGGACGTGACCGTCGAGACGCCCAAGCATCCGGTGCACGCATTGACCACATATGAGCTGCGCGACTACCGCCGCGAACTGGAGCGCGCCATCGAGGGAATCTCTCCCGATGCCCCGGTCCAGGCCCATCTGCGCCGCAAGCTCGAGACAGTGATAACCGAGCAGGAAGACCGCGCCCGGCTGGCCACGCGCGACCACGACGTGACCGGCCTGACAGCCCGCCAGCTAGAGCGAGCCAGGCGCGAACTGCAGGCCAGCCTGGCCCTGGTCAGACCGGACTCACCGGCCCGCGTGCCGATCCTGGCGCAGATGAGAGCCATCGAGACGGAGCTTGCCGGGCCAACCGCCGAGTGCCCTCCAGAGTGAAAGGAACTAACCTGACGCTGATCAGGAACTGACCCTGCCTTCCGATGACGGGAGGGGCGCATGCTCCCACCCAGGCTGATCCGCCGCCTCGTGCTGGCGCCGCTGGTGATCATCCTCGCGGTCGGGTTCCTGCTGCTCTCGCCGTTCCTGGCCCTGCTGGCCCTGGTGTTCGGGCTGGCCGCGCGGCCGCGGGCCGGCCAGATGCGGAGCCTGCGGCTGGTGGGGTTCGTGCTGGTCTGGTTCGTCGCGGAGACGGTGGCCCTGGTCATGCTGGCGGGCCTGTGGGTGGTGAGCGGGTTCGGCGGCCGGCTGCGCACCGAGCCTTACCAGAGCCGCCACTACGGGGTCATGCGCTGGTTCCTCGACTTGATGTACCGCGGGGCCGAACGGACCTACGGCCTGCGGGTCGAGGTCGACGAGCCGGAGTTCTCCGCTACGGAGGCGGCGGCGCGGCTGGCCCGGCCGGTGATCGTGCTGAGCCGACACGCCGGGCCCGGGGACTCCTTCCTGCTGGTGCACCAGCTGCTCAGCGTCTACCAGCGGCGGCCGCGGGTGGTGATGAAGGCCGCGCTGCAGCTGGACCCCAGCGTGGACATCGTGGGCAACCGGCTGCCGAACGTGTGGATCAGGCGCCAGCAGACCGGCGAGAGCATCTTCACCCGGGAGATCAAGCGGCTGGCTCACGGGCTGGACCAGAACGGCGCGCTGGTCATCTTCCCCGAGGGCGGCAACTGGACCCCGCACCGGTGGCGCCGGGGGATCCGCCGGCTGGAGCAAAGGGGCCGCCTGGACCTGGCCGCGCGAGCCCGGGACATGCCGAACCTGCTCCCGCCGCGGCCCGGCGGGACCCTGGCCGCCATCTCGGCCTGCCCGGATGCTGACGTGATCTTCGTGGCGCACGCCGGGCTGGACGCCATCGTCACCCTGGGCGACGTGTGGAGTAAGTTCCCCATCGGGCAGGTCATCCGGGCCAGGTGGTGGCGGGTGCCGGTCGAAGCTGTGCCGCGTGAGCTTGACCACGAAGGCCAGGTCCAGTGGCTGTACGACTGGTGGGAGCGGATCGACACGTGGATCTCCGAGAACCGGCCCGGCAGCGCCACGGTCCTGGAGGTTGCTGCCCCCGTGCACGAGGACGAGACCGCCGAGCCGGTCGGGGAGTTACCCGGTCCTGGGGCAGGCACCACAGCCCGTTCGGGTGAATCATTTTTGGGGTAAGCCTCTCGACCCTTGTCCATGCAATCCGGCCTGGCTTTAAGACTGGATGCTCCCGCTTGGTGGAGAGTCAACAGTCCGCCGCGGGCTTGACTCTCCCGCTGGGGAGCTGACATGCCGGAAGTTATCGCGTAGCTATTCATCAAGCGTCGGCGGCTTTGATGTGGGGGCTGGGGCAATGCCGTATAGAACGGCGCGGTGGGCGGCCTGAGCCGCCGAGGCTCCGCGTCCGGCCTGGTAGACTGGTTCTCGGTGGTAGGCCCGGCCTGCATCTCCGCGGATCCCCCGGCGTGGACGAGGAGGATTCGAGGCCCTTGACATCTTCGTCCGCCAGCTCGATTTTCGGAGTTTTGATGATTGAAGGCATGTCCCGGGCCGAGATCCGGGAGTCCCTGCCCGAAGGCTTCTGTGACGACTGCTGGGAGCAGTCTCTAGAGCGGGCCCCGAAGTTCGGCACCGACCCGGAGAAGGACTACCACGACGTCTTCTACGTGACCCACATCTGGGATGGAATCTGACGCCCTTGCGCCCTGGCAGACATGACGCTCGGCCAGCACGCCTACAGCTATTGGCTAGCGGCCGTATCCGACTGAATTACCTGCCATTAGTTCGGCCAAGGTACCGTCGCCAGGACCGCACCTCCGTGACGTGCGGGGGAAATGAGGCTCCTGATGCCAGCGTGACTGTAGTTAAATAGGTTCCCTATTTAACACAAAACGGCCGCACAGGCCCATGTTAATTCGCTTGCGCAGTGATTATCGTGGTTCTGTCAGATATGCCGTAAGGGCGTCTTGGGTGACGTTGGGGGGGCCAGCGTGGTCAAGGGATTGCAGCCGGGGGATCCGCAGACGATCGGTCCGTACCGGCTGGTAGGCCAGCTGGGCAGCGGTGGCATGGGGCGGGTGTTCCTCGGCGTGTCCGCGGGCGGGCGGCCGGTCGCGGTCAAGGTCGTCCGCGCTGAGCTGGCGGCGGATCCGGAGTTCCGGAATCGGTTCGGGCGGGAGGTCGCCGCGGCGCGGCGGGTGAGCGGCGTGTTCACGGCCATGGTGGTGGACGCGGACGTCGACGGCCCGACGGCGTGGCTGGCCACGGCCTATGTTCCCGGGCCCTCGCTGACTGAGGCGATCAATGACCACGGGCCGCTGCCGGCGAGCTCGCTGCTGACACTGGCCGCAGGCCTGGCGGAGAGCCTGAGCGCGATCCACCGGGCGGGCGTGGTGCACCGGGACCTCAAGCCGTCGAACGTGCTGGTGGCGGAGGACGGCCCGCGGGTCATCGACTTCGGCATCTCCCGCGCGGTGGAATCCACGGCGCTGACGCAGGCGGGCCTGGTGATCGGCTCGCCCGGGTTCATGTCCCCCGAGCAGGCCGCCGGTTACGAAGTCGGGCCGCCGAGCGACATCTTCAGCCTCGGGGCGGTCCTCGCCTTCGCCGCCACGGGCGAGGGCCCGTTCGGCACCGGGACCACGGCGGCGCTGCTGTACCGCGTGGTCCATGGCGACCCCAGCCTGGACCGGGTGCCGTCCGAAGTCCGGCCGCTGATCGAGCGCTGCCTGGCCAAGGACCCCAGCCAGCGGCCCACCGCCGACGGCCTGCTCGCCGAGGTCGGCGCCCTCCAGCCGACGTCGAACTGGCTGCCCGAATCGATCATCCGCGCGTTCGCCCGCGATACCGCGTCAGGTCCCGCGCCTGCCACGGCCGCCAAGCCTTCCGCGCCCGCTGCGGCGCTCGGGTCGCTTGCGGCGCTCGGCATCGTCGGCGAGGCGGCGACACAGACCACGGCGGCCGGCGCCGCGGCGCAGGTACCCAGCGGGGAAAGCCTGCTGCTGGCTCCCCCAGGCAATCCGCCGACCCCCTCCAGGGGCATGCCGCCTTCCGGGGATACCCATCCTCCCGTGGGTGCGTACTATCAGCCCCCGCCCAGCCAGCCCCCGCCAGGCGGGAGAAACCGGCCGCAGCGCCGCTTGTGGCGGCCGATGGTGCTGGTCTGGATCATCGCCGGCATGATCGCGGCAGGCGCCGCCGGTTTCGCCGTGACCTCTCTCACCGGAGGGAAAACGCCCACCCCGGGCCAGTCCCCCGCCGGACTGACCTCCTCAGCAGCGGCATCCACGGCAGGCGGACGCGGCGCCCCCGGCGTGTCCGGCTCCGCGTCCTCCTCCTCGTCGGCTGCCTCCCGGAGCGCGTCCTCCCCGGCGAGCGCAGCAGCGTCATCGACCCAGGGCACATCCCAGCCGACGAGCGCGTCCGCATCCGCGTCCGCGCACACATCCCCGTCGCCGTCCGCGTCCCCGAGCGCCCGATCCTCCTCCGCCTCCCCCTCTCCGTCCCCGACCTCGGCCTCGGCCTCGCCTACATCCGCCTCCCCCACGCCGACGCCAACCACATCGACATCGGCCTCGGCGAGCACAGCCACGTCTTCAGCACCCGCAACTTCGGCACCCGCATCCACTCCGGCGACCACAGCCGCGCCGGCGAGCACAGCACCGTCGGCGTCCGTTTCCACGTAGCTGCCCTAGGTGAGAAAGGCCCAGTACGTCGCGCTAGGTGCAACGCGACATTCACCTGGTTCTTGCTGAGCCGAAGCGTCGACTCGCTGGTCGCCGCCCATTGCCACCCACTCGCGGATGCTGGTGATGGACGAGGCGGAGCGCGCCAGGACGCTCGCCACGATCCGCGATTTCCTGCACCGCCAGCCAGAGACCTCGGCCGGCGAGTTCACCCTGCCGCAGGTAACCGTCGCGCTGCGCGCCGGCCTTAGCCCTCGCGCCATTAGTTAGTCAGAGCCAGGTCCCACTTCGCACGGTAGTCATCAGCCGTCCGCATGGCTCTCGTGCCTGGCTGTTCCCAGGCCTACCCAGCGCGGGCGGGGGGCCCGTGGCTGTGCAGCACCTTCGTCTTGTCCTTGTTCCACGCCGTGGTCGTCCCGTCCGGATTCAGCACCAGGGTCCAGCCCCAGCGATGGATGACCACCTGGTGATGATAGAAACACAGCAAAACGCACTCTTTGGTGCTGGTCTTGCCGCCGTTGGCCTTGTGCCTGACATGGTGCACCTCACAGGCACTGGCGGGCTGGTTGCAGCCGCCTGCCCACCTGCAGCGCTTGTCCCGGAGGGTGACGGCGTTGCGGATCCCGGCCGGGATCGTCTCGGCGTAGCCGATGTCCAGCGGTAGGCTCGGACCGGCCAGCCGGGCGCCGAGCTGCCGGCGGCGCAGGAACGACGCCAGCCCGCCCGGACCCGACAACAGATCCACGGCCTTGCCGATCACGGCCTGCTCGATCGCCTCCCACGCCCGGCTGGTGTCCGCGGGCGCCCCGGCACCGGCGGTGTCATCGGTGCCGTCGCCGTCCGGGGTGCCATGACGGAGCCTGTGGAGCTGTACGCACAGCCGGACCAGGTCCTCCAGGGCCGCCGGGTTGACCTCGCCGGTGACGAACGGGGCCATCGCCGCGTCGCACGCCACCGCCTTCGCGGCGTCGCCGTCCAGCCACGCCCCGATATTTCCGCCGCCCTCGGCGGCCTCGGCGCGGTGCACGGCCCACGCGGCCCGCATCTGCTCGACCCACTCCCTGACCATGGTCGTGCTGCCGTCCATGGCCAGCAGCTCGGCCAGCGGGATGTGCACCCAGACCTTCACCGGCTGCCCGGCCCGCTCCGGCAGCATGCCCGCCGCCGCCAGCCTGCGCATCGCCTCCAGGAGCGCATCATGGCACCGCTGCTCCCGCGTCCGGGTGTCCTCCGCGTCCGCGGGCGCCGACAGGGCATCCAGCACCGCCTGCACCGCGGCGGCACACTCTGGGCTCAGGTCGCCGTGCAGCACCCCGGCGCCGCCCAGCGTGGTCACCAGCCGCAGCGCCCGGTCCTCGAACGACTCATCCTTGTCCTTATCGGGCTCCTCGGCCCGATACCGCACGTAGATCTCCGCGAACAGCCCGGCCAGGTCCGCCAGCCCCAGCCCGGAGACCGCGGCATCCGCCAGGATCTTGTCCGCGTCCTCCCGCCGCTCCTCCGGCAGCTTGTCCGTCCACAGGCACAACGTCCGCGCCGCCGACTCCGAGATCTCCCCGGCCGCCAGCGCCTCCGCGACCCGCGGGTGCGCCTCCGACCGCCGGACCCACGCGGTGTAGGCGACGGCGGCGCCCCTGGTGACGCCGGTCTTGTTGATGAGCCAGGCCCGCGGGCTGTAGTCCGCGTCGGCCGTGTAGCCCTGCCCGGCGGTGTACGCGCCCAGGATGAAGGTCCGCGCCGCCGTGGCCACCGAATTGACCTGCTCAAGGGCCCGCAGGGACCGGGCCTGCTCCTCGACCGCCATCGCGGTCGCGTCCGTGGCGGCGAGGTAATCCAGCCCGGCCCGGACCATCTGCATGGCCTCGGTGGCACTGGCGAAGACCGGGACGGTACCCACTGGGCTGCTCGCCTCCCTCCGGCTGCTCGGGCTGGTCAGCTGCCGTGGCTGTTCCTGAAGGTTCTCCTGTTCCCCGGTCGAGGCGACTGCCCCGGCCTTGATATCTCTCAGACTGCAGTTCGATTCTACTCCTCTGCTACGACATTTCCCGGACGCCACGCGGGCTCGTCAGCCCGAAATAACCCGCAAGATCAAGCCGCCCCGTAGGTACGGGCGTGCTCATGTCGTCAGCGTGGCGAGCTGGATCTCGAAGAGCTGGCCGGGTCAATGCCCATGGACGCGAAGTTCCCGGCGATTTCGAGGCTGACGATGCCGTGCAGGCGGCTGGACGATGCCGTGCAGGCGGCTGTAGGTTCTTAACAGACTTGGCCAATTTCTCATCGATCTGGCCAGCGGATGGCCGATCGGCCAAATCGATGAGTGTGACTCCTGTCCGGTCTCAGTTGCTGTGGCAGATTCTCAGTGCATGCGCAGATGATCTGGCGAGTCTCAGTAGTCGTGGCAAGTCATCCCGGCGACGGTGACATGGCGTGACTGATCGTTTTCTCAACTGAACGTTACTGTCTCATTGTCTCCGGCAAACTGCGGTGCGCGACAACGGGGCGAATCCCGGGAACCTGGGGCAGCACTCCCCTACGGTCGGTCCATGGCGGACGACGACGTCGTGGCCGGGCCGTGCATCGACGTGCGGCTCTTGGCGGGTCGGCTCGACGACTTCGCCGAGGCGGTAGGCGTCAAGAAGCCCGGCGGCAAGGTCCGCGCAGCGGACCTGCGCGGCAGGGCCGCCTGCCGCTGCTGGGCTATGCGACTTGGGCGGTGACCGGGGTGGCACGGTTCACGGGTCGGCCAGCTGGTCGCGGCGGCGGATGAGGTACGCCGTCTCGGCGGTGTTGCCGGCCAGCCCGATGGCCCGGTCGTACGCCGACCGCGACTCCTCGCTCCGGCCCAGCCGGCGCAGCAGGTCGGCTCGGGTGGCGTGGAAGGCGTGGTAGCCCTCCAGCGGCAGACCGTCAACCTCCGCCAGCGCGACCTCCGGGCCGTCGAGCTCGGCGACCGCGATCGCCCGGTTGAGCCGCACGATCGGCGAGGGGTCGAGGCGGACCAGCTGGTCGTAGAGCGCGATGACCTGCGACCAGTCGGTGTCGCGGACGTCGCGGGCGTCGGTGTGGACGGCGTTGACCGCGGCGAGGATCTGGTAGCGCCCCGGCGCCTGGCCGGAGGCGAGGCGAGCGCGGACCAGGGCGTGGCCCTCGGCGATCAGCTCGCGGTCCCAGGCGCCGCGGTCCTGCTCGCCGAGGGCGACGAGCTCACCGCTCGCCGACACCCGCGCGGCCCGGCGGGCCTCCGTCAGGAGCATCAGCGCCAGGAGCCCGGCGACCTCGCCGTCCGCCGGCATCAGGTCACGGACCAGCCGGGTCAGCCGGATCGCCTCGGCGGTCAGGTCGCTGCGGACCGACTCCTTCCCGGGGCCCGAGGCCAGGTAGCCCTCGTTGAAGATCAGGTAGAGGACGGCGAGCACCCCGGTGACCCGGGCCGGGAGCTCCTCATGTGACGGCACGCGATAGGGGATCTTCGCCGCCTTGATCTTCTCCTTCGCGCGGGTGATCCGCCGGCCCATGGCGGTCTCCTGGACCAGGAACGCGCGGGCGATTTCGGGCACGGTGAGCCCGCCGACCATCCGTAGGGTCAGCGCAACCCGCGCCTCCATGGCGAGAGCAGGGTGACAGCAGGTGAAGACGAGGCGGAGCCGGTCGTCGTCGATGGCGCCGAGCGGCTCGGGGGCGTCGGACAGCATCAGCGCCTCCTTGTGCTTTTCCTCGCGCCTGGCCTCGCGCCGGACCCGGTCGATGGCCTTGCGGCGGGCGGTGGTGGTGAGCCATGCGCCGGGACTGGGAGGGACGCCGTCGACCGGCCAGCGCTCGACGGCGGCCGCGAACGCCTCGGCGGCCATCTCCTCGGCGATGTCGAGGTCCCCCAAGCGCCTGGCCAGGGTCGCGACCACCCAGGCCCACTCCTCGCGGTGGGCCCGGGCGATCACCTCGCCGACGTCGGTCATTCGCCCAGGAACGGCCTGAGCTCGACCCTCCGGTTGCAATGCTTTGACCCCAGGGCGGCGAGCCGGAGCGCCACGTCGAGATGGGGGGCCTCGATGATCCAGAAGCCGACGATGTGCTCCTTCGACTCCAGGTAGGGCCCGTCGGTGAACACCGCCTCCCCGTCCCGGCCGTCGATGACGGTCGCCGTGTCGGGCGACGCGAGGCCGCCGGCAAAGACCCACTGGCCCTCGGCCCTGAGCTGCTCGTTGAAGACATCGATCGCGATCTCCTCCTCCGCAGTGGCGAGGTCGCCCGTGTCGTCGAGCACGGAAATCAGGTACTGCGCCATCGGAATCATCTCCTGTCGTCGTCTGGCCGCCCCCTCGGGCCGCCTGTCACCCCTTCTACGAACCCGCTGCCTCGATCCGGACGCGCTCCGCTGAGATTTCTTCGAGGATTTTCGTACGCCGCGCGGTACGGCGGGCGATCGGACGCGATGGCGGGGAGTGTTTGTGCTGATCCGCGGCCTCGATGCTACCGGTGTCACGCGGCCAGGAGCCGTCGCCGGTAGTTCTCACGCTCGAGCGGTCACTGCGACTGCCCCGCCACCAGCCGGCCAGCTCCTGGACACCACGCCAGGGGACATCGCCGGCCGCCCTGGCTTCCCCTTCCCCAGCCGTCCTCACCCGCTTGAGCCCCTCCGCACCAGCCTGGCGAAGCTCGCCAGCATCGCGGAAGACACGCTCCGTGAAGATGATGACCCCGGCCGAACCAGGAAGATGCCAAGTTAACTGAGACAAGCGAGGCGGCAGAATCTCAACCGATCTGGCATCCGCCCAGCTCACGCCAAGATCACCAGGCAGGAAAACTGAGACCGGACAACTCCCATCGATAGTCGTCACATGCCAGACGCTACTTGTCACCATGATCGATGGCAGCTGGCGGCGCCGGACGGTGCAATGCACACACCCTCCGGTGCCCCGGCTGCCGGCAATGGCGCACAGCCTGCTGATTTATATAAGCGCCCGGTCGCAGTGGCTGTGCATGGCTTTGTCAATCCCAAGTGGATCTGGCGCGAATAACGTGAAAGCAACGGTCCGATCTTGGGCTGGATGCGGCTGCCGACGTGGACCTTGGCCACTACTGCCGGACACGCGGCAACGTATACGGTTGTTTCGCGAGAGCGTGCTGCGGTAATCGCGCCTGACCTCCGGCGTGACGGCGACCGGGACGCGGCAAAGCGTCCGAAGGAGCACCGATGAAGATCACGGGTTTCGAGATCGTCCCGTTCGAGGTATCGGTGGACCGGTTCGGGCTGGGTGAGCCGCTGCCCGGCCACAAGGTCGTCCAGACGCTGGCCAGGGTGCTCACTGACGAGGGAGCCGAGGGCTATTACCTCGGCGGTCATTTCCACGGGGACCAGGATGGCCTGCTGCCCGGAGAACAAGCGCTGATCACGCAGTTCGTCGGCCCGCTGCTGGCTGGCCAGGATCCGTTCGACCGGGAGTACATCTGGCAGCAGCTGTGGCTGTCGAAGCTGCCGGAGAACGTGGTGAGCGTGGTCGACCTGGCGTTGTGGGACCTGGCCGGGCGGGTCACCGGCCTGCCGGTGCACAAGCTGCTCGGCGGCGCTCGCGACAAGGTCAAGGCGTACGCCAGCAGCGTCAACAACCTGGGCCTGCCCGAGGACTATGCCGCCCATGCGGCCGACTGCCAGCGCCGGGGCTACCGCGCCTACAAGATCCACAACGCCATCTACTGGGACCCCGGAACGAGGCAATTTGCCCCTCCGCGGCCCTCGCACATCGACTGGGACATCGAGACCTGCCGCGCGGTGCGGGCCGCCGTGGGCGATGAGATGGTGCTGATGTATGACCCATGGGGGACGTACAACACCTATGGCGAGGCGCTGCGGGTGGGCAGGGAGCTGGAGCGGCTCGGGTTCTACTGGTATGAGCAGCCGATGCCGGAGTACCGGGTGGATTCCTACGTGAGGCTGGCCGAGGAACTGACCATCCCCATCTGCTCACCCGAGATCGCCGAGGGCGGCCTCCACACCAGGGCCGAGTGGATCCTGCGCCGGGCATCCGACATCAGCCGGATCGACGTGCTGCGGGGCGGCATCACCGGCGCCATGAAGACCGCCGCCCTCTGCGAGGCCTTCGGCGTGCGGTGCGAGCTGCACATGAGCGGCTTTGGGAACCTTCAGGTGCTCGGCGCGACCAGCGAGGACGTCAGCGAGTACTACGAGCGCGGCCTGCTCGGGCCCGGAGTGGACTACGACGCGACCCCGCCTTACCTGCAGGCGCCCTGCGACCCGCTCAGCCCCGACGGCTTCGTCACGGTGCCCCAACGGCCCGGCCTCGGCTACGAACTCCGGTGGGACTACATCGACCAGCACCGCCTCCCCGCAGCTCAGGCCGAACCGGTCGCGCCCTTGCACCCGCGCTGACAGGCAGCGTGGCCATCATCCCGCCGTGCTGACCGCTTCCCCGGTGCTGGGCGGGGCGCCCATTGCGAAATCGCCCAGAACTGGCCTATCTGCTTGCCCGGCTACATCAAGGTTCGGTCGTAGGAAGTCACGCCGATTCGCTGATCTGCGCCAACTTCGCAATTCGATGACCTAATTGGCCGATCACCCACCGTAACGGTCACGGTCTCGACTTGATGGCCGCCAGCGGGCAGATGCCGGTTGGGGTTGGCGTTGTGTCGTAGCGCATAGGCCGTCATGACCGGTGTTCCTGACGCTCAACTTCTGGTTCCCTCCGCTCAGGGCGACGGATGCGTCCCTGGGAGTGCGGTCAGGCTGCGGCGCGTTCGCTGGCGGGGCGGCGGCGGAGGTCCGGGTGCTGGAGGGCCGGGGGCAGGTAGGCGGACTGGTCGGGCAGGCCGACGTCGGTGCCGGGCGGGACGATCTCGTCGATCCGGTCGAGGATGTCGTCGCTGAGCGTGACGTCGATTCCGGCGAGCAGGTCGTCCAACTGCTCCATCGTGCGCGGGCCGATGAGCGCGCTGGTCACGCCGGGATGGGCGATCGCGAACGCCATCGCGAGGTGCGTCATGGGCAAGCCCGCCTGCTCGGCGAGCGGGATGATCTGCTCGACGGCATCGAGCCGGGCCTCGTCACTGAAGCTGGTGAGGATGGCGGCGCGGCGCAGGTCGGTCTGCTGACCCTTGCGGATGCGGCCGGTGAGCATTCCCTTCGCGAGCGGGCTCCACACCAGCGTGCCCATCCCGTAGCGCTGGGCGACGGGCAGCACCTCGGCCTCGATGCCGCGGTTGAGGATGGAGTAGGGCGGCTGCTCGGTGCGGAAGCGCTCCAGGCCGCGCCGCTCGGCCGCCCACTGGGCCTCGACGATGTCGGAGGCGGGCATCGTGGAGGACCCGATCGCGCGGACCTTGCCGCCGCGGATCAGGTCCGACAGCGCCGAGAGCGTTTCCTCGATGTCGGTGTCCGGGTCAGGCCGGTGAATCTGGTAGAGGTCGATGTAGTCGGTCTGCAGGCGTCGCAGCGAGCTCTCGACCTCGGTCATGATCCAGCGCCTGGAGTTGCCTCGCTGATTGGGATCATCACCCATCGGGCCATTCACCTTGGTCGCGAGGACGACGTCGTCGCGGCGCCCCTTGAGCGCCTTCCCGACGATCTCCTCGGACTCGCCGCCCGAGTACCTGTCCGCGGTGTCAACGAAGTTGATCCCCGCGTCCAGCGCCTTGCGGATGATGCGGATCGAGTCGTCGTGGTCGGGGTTGCCGGGCGGGAGCCCGAACATCATCGCGCCGAGCGCGTAGGAGCTGACCTTTATGCCGGTCCGGCCGAGGGTGCGGTAGCGCATGCGGGCTCTCCTGAGCTTGCGGGCGGGATGTAGCGGGCGCTTCCCGTGGATGCCGTATCCTAATCTAACCGGAAAGCTATTCCGGAACTATACGGAATAGCTTTCCGGTTAGCAAGCGGAGGAGTGTCGTGACGGAGAACGCGGCGTCTCCCGGCGCCGGCCCGGCGGGACCGGGCGTACCCCAGCGCGCGCCGCGTGCGCTGCGCGCCGACGCGCAGCGCAACATCGGCTCCCTGCTCGAGGCGGCGAAGGCCGTCTTCGCCACCGCGGGCGTGAACGCGCCCGCGAAGGAGATCGCCGATCTGGCCGGCGTCGGAGTCGGAACGCTGTACCGGCACTTCCCGCAGCGCTCGGACCTGGTCAAGGCCGTGTTCCAGCTCGAGGTGGACGCCTGCGCCGACGCGGCCCCGGCGCTGGCCGCAGCGAACGAGCCGGGAGTAGCGCTCGAGAAGTGGCTCCACCGGTACACCGAGTTCGTCGCGGCCAAGCGAGGACTCGCCGCGGCCCTTCACTCCGGCGATCCGGCGTACGGCGCCCTGCCAGGCTACTTCATGCAGCGGCTCCAACCCGCCCTCGCCTCACTGCTCGAAGCCGCGATAGCGAGCGGCGCGATCCGCGCCGGCATCAGCGCCAGGGATCTCCTGCACGCCGTCGCCACTCTGTGCATGCCGGTACCTGATGAGGGACCGGCTTACAGCCAGCGCATGGTCGCGCTCCTCATCGACGGCCTGCGCTACGGCGCCGATACGAGCCAGTCTCGCCTCTGAAGTCGCGCACGGACCAGTTCATTCCTTCCGTCAGGAGTCTGCGATCTTGCGGAGGATCGCTGCCCCCTTGGCCCCGCCCTGAAGGAATGGACAGACCGATGAGAAGGATCGCTGGACAAGCCAGTGAGAAAGCTCGAAGAAACGCAGGTCAGCGACTAGCCGCTGGACAAGTGTCGTGAGAACCTACAGCGGCTCCAGATCAGGACGGCGCGCAGCGCAGTGGCCGGGGCGATGCCGGGGCCGGCTGGCTCGGCCCAGGCCGCCAGCTGGGATTCCAGTGGCCGCGGGGGCGGCGCGGTGGCGCGATCGCCGGACTCGCGGAGGACGCCGAGCAGCACGTTCATCGCTTCCCAGGCCGCGTCGACGAGCCGTTGCGCGTGGGCGTCGTAACCGGGCAGCGGCGGCCCGAACAGCAGCCGGTACCGATGCGGCTGGGCCCGGGCCCAGGACCGGTAGGCGCGTGCGGGGGTCCCGGCCGGGGGCGAACGACGAGCCGAGACCAGGCTGACCGATACGGAAGGAGGTGTCCGCGTGGTCTTCGGCCTCGCGCGCGAGACCATCGGCGTCCTGGCCCGCCTCGGTCCGGTCCAGTTCGCCTTTGAGACGATCGGCCGCCTGGTAGAGCTCGTCGAGTTGCCTGAAGACCTCAGAGCCTGTCCCGGCCGACTGGCCGGCTCCTGCGAAGGGGTCAATGCCCAGGCGGGCAAGCGTCGGCACGAGGGCTGCGCGGGCCGCCTGTGCGTGCGGCCGCATCTCGGCTGAGTAAGCGGCGAGCTTGGGTATGAGCGGGCCGATCTTCTGGTCATGGTCGTCGCCCAGGGCGATCGTTGTGTTCAGCAAGCTCTCCCACATGCCGAGCACCGATGTAACCACGCGCAGGAATCGCTGGTCGGACGGCAAGGCCGGGTCGGGACCCGGCGCCTTCCGCACCCAGGTGATGAACGCTTCCCCAAGGCCAGCTTGCACCGGGTCAGCGAACCCGAGTGCTGTCAGCCACCCCCTGGCTTCGCTGAGCCGCTGCCGCGCCTGGAAGTCGTTGCGCGCCTGAACGTGAAGGGCCGCCAGGCTGGTCAGCGCCTGGGCCCGGGTGAGCGCCGCCGGACCAGCGGGATCCATGTCCCGGTCGGCTGCCGCGACAAGCGCGCCGCGCACCCGGTCGACATCAGCATCCTCGAGAAGCTCTACTTCGGCGAGCTTGGCGGTGCACCTGGCTTCCTGATCCTCCTCGCCCAGGCCGTGCCAGATCTGCAGGGCCTCCTGGTAGGACTTGACGGCCTCCGGACCCTGCCGGAGAATCTGCCACGCCCGTGCCACGGACTCGGTGACGTAGGCCCGTTGCTCCTCCAGATCGTGCCAGTCGGGACTGCCCACGGCCGTTGTGGCCTGAAGCTGCTGCTGCCTGCCGAGGACCTCGTGCAGCTCGTGGATCACTCCCGCGTCCGCGGTCCCCTGAGCGACTTTCTCCGCTGCCTGGCTATAACGCCTGAAAATCGTCCGCCGCTCCGCTCCCACCGCGGGATCGTGCCGCGCCGTAACCAGCGGAGGGGCGGTCCGGCCCACACGCTCCAACTGCGCGCGCAGCCTCGTCGCCACGGCCACGTCGGCCTGCGAGGCGTGCTTGGTCGCAGTGACCAAGAGCTGGGTCACGGTCCCTGTGAAAACCGCAAACCCCTGATCGCTCATCGCCTCAACAGCGGCCCGCAACGCCCCAGGAAGGTCCTTATCTGAGAGCGCGGCGAGCCGGTCGATCTCGGCCAGGGCCTGGGCCTGGGGAAACCACGGCTGTGACGCCACGATCCGCTGCCGGAAAACCTCTGCCGCACGCTCGTCCATGGTCCCCCCCGGGCGCAGACGGTTGTGAGCGAACGAGGGCAATCGTTCCACCCACCGGATGGAACGACAAGCTCCCGTCGTCACCTGCACCCGGCGTGAGCGAGGAGCCGGTCCCGGGGCACGCGCCAGGGCCGTTCGGGCTGAATGATCTTGATTTTCCCGGGTTCCGCCCCCGTCACAGCCATGATGGGCCGGGCCTGGCCGGGATGGGCGGGGTGCCGGGGCGGGTGTGAAGGGCGTGGAGCCTGGCCAGCCAGCCGGCGATTCCGGCGGCGCCCTGCATGAACCCTGGTTCTGGGGGCAGTTCCGGCGGGGTCCTGGTGTGTTCGGTGTTGGACCAGGTGATGCCGTCCGGGGCGGGCAGGGCGCGGCCGGCGACGTCGGCGGCCAGGGTGCCGGCCCAGTCGAGCAGGGCCGTGTCGCCGGTGGCCTGGTAGCGGTCGAGCAGGAGTTGCCCGACTCCTGCGGTGCCGCAGCAGCGTGCGAGGTTGTCCCAGTATCCGGGGTAGAGCCGGGCGGGCAGGCGGCTGTCCCGCAAGGCCTGCAGGCAGGCGTCGATGGCGTGCTGCCAGCGTGGTTGCGGGTCGATCTCGTTCAGCAGGAGGAACAGCCGCACGGTGCCGGCGGCACCGTGGCACCAGCCGTAGGCCACCGCCGCGCCGTCCGGTCGCGGTGGTATCGCGAGCGGCACCGCCCAGCCGCCGGGATGGTGCCCGAGGGCGAGAAGGGCGTCGGCGCCGCGGGTGGCGACGTCCACCAGGTCGCGGCGGTTCAGCGTGCGGCCGGCGGCGGCCAGGGCGTAGGCGACCCCGGCGGTGCCGTGGGAGAACCCGGGCATCAGGTACTCCCGGTCGGCCGCCATCCGCCAGTGCAGGCCGTCCGGGCCCGGTTCGGCGGCTTCCGCCAGCCGGCCGGCCAGGACATGGGCAGCCCGCACCGCGGCGCCGGAGTCGTCGGCGAGCAGAGCCAGCAGGATGCCGGCGTCACCGGAGATCACGTCGGTGCACCGCGGCCGGCCGGCCGGCGCCCGCACGATGCGCCCGGCGATCTGCGCCGTCACCTGCGTAGCGGCTTCGGCCGCGGCCTCGTCTCCTGTCGCGCGCCACCAGGCACGCAGCGCCACCGCGACTCCGGCCCACCCGCCGAACAGCCCGTCATCGGGCATCGTGGCTACGCCCGGGCCGTGGCGGGCCAGGTGCAGCAGCCGGGCGCGAGCACCGGCCGGGACGTGCGCCGTGCCGAGGCCGGCCGCTGCGGCTTCGGCACAGCCGAGCAGCACCCCGGCCGTGCCGGAATACAGGTCATCGGACAGCGCCCCGCCCTCACACCACCCCAGGCCGCCGTCGACGTCGACCGCCACCGAACCGATCCAGCCGAACGCGCGGCGGGCTGCGTCCGCCAACTCCGGTCCGGCTTCCACAGGGTCAATCCCCTTCCGGGTCGCGACGCAGAACGATCAGGCGCGGCTGCCCGGGCAAGCAGCAGACCGGATCTATCTGCATCCGGGAACGAGCCGGCCGCCATGCCACGATCTTGCCAGCAGCGCGGTCCCGCAAGGGATGCGGCACCCGCACTCCCGGCTCGGCAGCCTGGCTCGCTACTGTTCGCTCGTGGGACCCGCCAGCGCGGATGGCCGGCCGGGGAGACGGACTCGCGGTCTGCTGTACTGCGGCCCCTCGGGAAGTCCCGCACGACCGACCGGCGGCATGAGCGCGCATTCCGTGGCGACGGAAGATGCAGCATCATGGCGTCATTGCCAGAATCTCGTCACGCAATAGGGTCAGGAGGCTGGCGTGATCCGGGTGTTCCTGATCCGTCATGGTGAAAGCGAATCCAACGCGGGACTGCCCTCCGCTGACCCGGGCTCGGCCCCGCTGACCCCGGACGGGCACCGGCAGGCCAGGCAGATCGCGCGGGTACCCGCTGACGTCCCGGCCCTGATCGTGACATCGCCCTACCTGCGGGCCCGCCAGACCGCGCAGCCGACGATCAGCCGGTTCCCCCAAGCCGCGTGCCAGCAATGGCCCGTCCAGGAGTTCACCTACCTCGGCGACCTGCACGGGCGCGCCAGCACCGCCGCAGAACGCCAGCCATACGCCCGGGCGTACTGGGACCAGGCCGACCCCCACCACGCCAGCCCCGGAGCCGAATCCTTCACCGGCCTGCTCCGCCGCACCGCCGGCTTCCTGGACCGGCTCAGCGCGCAGGGATCCGGGCCGGTCGTGGTGTTCACCCACGGGCTGTTCATGCGCGCCGTCGCGTGGTCACTGCTGACCGGCATCACCACCCCCGGCCACGACCAGATGCGCAGCTTCCGCCGCTTCGCCAGCCACTACCTGATCCCCAACGCAGGCGTCATCGAACTACGCCAGGCCGGCCACGACGCCCCGGCCCTCCTGGGCGGCTCCACCATTCACCTGCCCGCCATCCTGACACCGCGGCCGCGATGAGACGAATGGCCGTCATCGCGGCAAATGAGGACGTCCGCGCGGGACCGCTATGACGACGTTCCTTGTCTTCCATTAGCAACGGTAGGAGTTGATGCTGGCGGTGGCAGCTTGCCGACGGGTCAGCACTGTCTGCACGTGTGCGAGTATCGGGGGATGATCGCGCGGATCTGGCGCGGAGCGGTCCGGGCCGAGGACGCTACCGCTTATGCAGCGTATGTGCAGAAGACCGGCATCGAGGGCTATCAGCGCACGCCCGGCAACCGCGGGGCGTGGCTGCTCTGGCGTGCGGAGGGTGATCGTGCCGAGTTCATCACGGTGAGCTTCTGGGAGTCCCGGGCTGCGATCGAGGCCTTTGCCGGCCAGGACATCGAGAAGGCAGTCTTCTATCCGGATGATGAGCAGTTCCTGATCGAGCGCGACCTGACCGTGCACCATTACGAAGTTGCAGGTACGGCGTAGGTGCGCAGGTTATCGAGGCGGCCCGGCCCGGTCCGCGCCGGGCCGGCACCATACGCGGCATGTGCGGATGTGGCGTATGTGGCGAGCTGAAGACCTCAGATGCCCCTCACCCGTGTTGCTGAATCGTCAGGCGGGCTGCTTACCCGGGCAGCAACGGCCGCATGAAGGTCCGTTCGTAACGGAGCACGCAGCCACTGTCATCCCTGATGCGGTCCGCTTCGATGAAGTCCGGGTCGGCGCCGAACAGGGCACGGTACTGCTCATAGGCAGCCAGACTGGGGAAGCTGAACAACGCCAGGGCCTTATCGCTGGCCCCCTCGGCAGGCAGGAAGTAGCCGTGGTGCTTGCCGCCATGTGAATCGACCAGCTCCATCCAGCGGCGGCCGAAGCGTTCGAAGGCGTCGATCTTCGCAGGAACGATTACGTACTCAACCACGCAAGTGATCATGCCCCAGGCTAGCGGCGCCCGCTTCCCGGCAGAGCCGTGACATCGGCGGCAATGGAGGACATTGGTTACATGCCGCCACGCACCGCTACATTCAACAGTCTTGCGGCGCAGTGAGCGGCATCGGTACCGAGTACCGGTCCGGCTGGACTGCACGTGCAGTTAGCCAGTCGCCGGCATCCTCAGCAGTCTCGCACGGCCCACGCAACGAGATCTGGCGGATTCTTAGCAGGTCCGCAGAGCACGACAAACCCCATACCGGAACTGTACGGCCGCCAAGTCACGCATGCCGGGCACCGCCGTCACCCTCGCGGCAGGAGCGGATGGTGTCCGCAGCGACAGGAATGCATCATCATCCCAGGCAGCAGGCCTGCCCCCAAGGAGGCGGGCCCCCCGTTTGTGCGACAGGCTGAATTATGCGAGCTGGTCAGCCACTCGCCGGGTCAGATCTGGGATTCACAGGCCGCCAGCAAGGCAAAATCTCTTGCCCCCCGCGTGTACCCGCCGTTCCGCGCGGTTCTGTGGTCGAGCGGGTACTTTACGTTGGCCGTACCGATCGCTCAGTTCGCTTGCATGCCGTCAGACTTCCGCGAGACTGGACGAGTGCCAGGACATGTGCGTCTCGACCACGTGGTGATCGCCGTCAGCGACTGGGATCGCTCGATCCGCTTCTACCGGGACGTCATGGGAGCGCAAGTGGTCGACCACCCAGACGGCCGGGTCGCATTCCGGTTCGGTGATCAGCAACTCAACGTGCACGGCCCGGGCGTGGACGCAGGCACCCTGGTCGCTTCCCCGCCCGTCGCGCCAGGCGGCAGCGACCTGTGCTTCGTATGGCCGGGCACTCCGGACGCGCTCTCCCGGCATCTGGCCGCCCACGGTGTCGTCGCGGAGGATGGGCCAGTCATGCGACATGGAGGCGCCGGGGCCGGCACCAGCACATATTTCCGCGATCCCGACGGGTCCCTGCTGGAGTACATCGTGTACTCCAGCACTGAGCCCTCCTGATATCAGTTCCCCATACCGACGGGAGAATCCTCTACCGGGACGGACCAGTCATTTGTGTTCGCCAGGCGCTGTTGATACCCAGCCCAGATACAGGCCAGCTCACTCTTGCAACTCCCCGCAGGAGCCGCGATGAATGCTGCGACTCGATCGCCGGAGGCTCCTCATCCCGCTACCAGGCGACCGATCTGTGTCTCCCGCCGAGGTTCGCGCCGACGGACGAGGCGGCGCAAATATTCGGCAGGCCTGCTCAGGATTCACTGCCACGCTGCATCGCAACCGCGCCAAATTACGGCCGATTGGCTTACGAATGATCATGCTGACCGGTGCAAAAACTTTCGTTCGGACATCGCCCGCTCATCGTCAGATGAGGTCGACGGGCCAGGGGACAGCGATCTTTAACATGGCATGTGGATCGGCGCGACGTGACAGAACGTCCGTTCTCGCGCGCCCTGGACGACTATCTTGGCCGCCCCCAGGACGTTCCGAACGGCGGCTCGGCGAGCCGAGGGTACGTCACCTGTTGTGAGGGGTCTCGGATCTTGCAGCCGGTGGCTCAGGAGTTGTGCCACGGTCACCTCTTGCCGGAGTCAGCCATGGTTCGAGCGCCACGATGCCCGAAGGGAGTGAGGCTGCCCAGACCGCGATCTCCGGGAGAACCCGGACGAGGCGGGCAGCGATATGGGGCTGGCCGTCTTCGGCGTGCTGGGGTCCGAGCTGGAGGAGGTTCCACTGCTGCGAGCGCTGGTATAGGTGGTCGCGGACGCCGTCGAGCTGGTCCTTGGTCCAGCAAGGTGCCGGCGCGGCCCGCGAGTCAGCGCTGTCCTCTAGCGCGCGCTGGCCTTCGGCGAGATGCTTTTATCACGGCGAGGCCGAGCGAAAAAGCCGTGAGCATCATGCCGGACGCGCAGGCACGGCAGCGCCTGTTCGGGTGGCCATGAAGGAGGCAGATGATGAGCGGTGCGCTCTCCGCGCCCCCGGGTGTGCCCGGGCCCGGGGCGGTAGCGGGCAAGGTGTTCCGGTCGGAGCTGAACCCGGTCGGCTTCCTGGACCGGGCGGCGTACATCTACCCGGGGAAGGTCGCGGTCGTGGACGGCGATCGGCGGTTGCGCTACCGGGAGCTCGCGGAGCGGTCCTGGCGGCTGGCCAACGCGCTGCGGTCGGCGGGTCTGGGCAAGGGAGACCGGGTCGCCGCGCTGCTGTTCAATTCCTCGGCGATGCTCGAGGCGCATTTCGGCGTGCCCGCCGCGGGCGGGATCCTGGTCGCGGTGAACAACCGGCTGGCCAGCGCCGAGATCGGGTACATCCTCGCCCACAGCGGCGCGCGGTACCTGCTGCTGGACGCCGCTTTGGAGGCGCTGACTGCGCCGCTGGAGCTGGCCGGCGTGACCGTGATCCGCTGCCCGGATCAGTACGAGGAGTTCCTGGCCGCGGCTTCGCCGGCGATGCCGGCGAGCTGGCTGGAGCATGAAGAGGAGACGATCTCGATCAACTACACCTCCGGGACCACGGGCCGGCCCAAGGGGGTGCAGTACACCTACCGCGGCGCGTACCTGAACGCGCTGAGCGAGGTGATCGTGGCGGGCCTGGGCCCTGATTCGGTCTACTTGTGGACGCTGCCGATGTTCCACTGCAACGGCTGGTGCTTCCCGTGGGCGGTCACCGCGGTGGCCGCGCGGCACGTGGCCATCCCCGCCGTGGACCCCGGGCTGGTCTGGGATCTGATCGACGGCGAGGGCGTGACCCACTACAACGGGGCGCCGACCGTGCAGCTGATGGTCATCAACCATCCCCGGGCGCACCGCCTGGACCGCCCGGTGACCGCGATGGTGGCCGCCGCTCCCCCGTCCCCGACGCTGCTGGGCCGGATGAGCGAGCTGAACTTCCGCGTCGTGCACGTGTACGGCCTGACCGAGACCTACGGCCCGATCACCGTGTGCCCCGAGCCGGAGGGGTGGCGCGAGCTTCCGGTGGAGCAGCGGGCCAGGTACCTGGCCCGCCAGGGGCAGGCCTACCCCTCCGCCGATCTCGTCCGTGTCGTCGGCAAGGAGATGAACGACGTCCCCCGGGACGGGGCCACGATGGGCGAGGTGGTCATGCGCGGGAACAACGTCATGAGCGGCTACTTCAACGACGAGGCGGCCACGGCCAAGGCGTTCGCCGGCGGCTGGTTCCATTCCGGTGACCTTGCCGTGTGGCATCCCGACGGCAACATCGAGCTGCGCGACCGCGGCAAGGACATCATCATCTCCGGCGGCGAGAACATCTCCAGCATCGAAGTCGAGCAGGCGATCTGTGCCCACCCCGCCGTGCTCGAATGCGCGGTCATCGGGATCCCGCACCCGCACTGGGGAGAACGGCCCAAGGCGTTCGTCACCCTCAACGAGGGTGCCGTAGCCACCCCGGACGAGATCATCGCGTTCTGCCGCGAGCGCCTCGCCCACTACAAGTGCCCCGACGCGATCGAGTTCGAACCGCTGCCGAAGACCTCCACCGGCAAGATCCAGAAGTTCGTGCTGCGCGACCGCGAATGGACCGGTCAGGACAAGCGGATCAGCGGAGCATAGTGCCTGACACGCCGGACGGCTGCATGATCCCGCCGTGTCTTCCTGTGGCTGGCTAAGCGGGCCAGCAGAGGGATGAGCACCTGCGCGTCGGGGCTTCCCAGCCCGTCACCGGGTCCCATCCGGGAGCAGCCTGGTAACCGGCCGTGACGGACCTCATGGTCACATTGTTGTTACCGGTAGTAATATCGTGAAATGCCTTGTGGTAGCTGGAGCGGCCGCTCCTAGCAGTATGGACTGCATCTCGGCCACCTGGGCCTTGGTGAACAAGTGTTCCCCCAGACTCCAGCTGATCGAAGCCACGTCGGTGCGGGACACGGCGAGCCGCAACCCGGCGAGCATGTCCGCGGTCTCGTTCGCGGCGCTGCCCAGAACGCTGGAGGACATCAGGACCACCCGGAGGGTGGCGGCGGGGGCGACCGCGTGCAGGATCTCGGTGTCCCCGACCTCCTCGCTACCCGCCTGCCATGGCGAGGCTGAGCCGGCGAGGCTGGTCACGACCTGGATCCGCGCGGCGGGCAGCCGGAACTCGCTGTCGAATGCCTCCAGATCCTGACGGATATCGGTGGCAGCCCGGGGCGGGCCTGCCGGGGCGCTGGGGACAGGGCGGGGACAAGGACCGTCACCGTTTCGCCACGGCCGTCGATCCCCTTGTCCAGCAAGGGCTGGATGCCATACGCGACCCGGAACAGGTGCGGGGCGTAGCAGGAGGCCGAGGGGAGCAGGCAGTCGGCAACCGGACTCGACGCCGGGGTAGCCGCGCCGCGCGCCGTTGCCGCGGCCGGGCTGCCTGAGCCTCCCTCGCATCCTGCCACCAAGACCACGCCCAGGAGCAGTTTAAGCCGGACACGCGCACAGCCCCACCGGAACGCTGACCCGCTTCAGATCCGCGCGCGTCGACGTCACGGAGCCGGGCGGTCTGGCAGGCATCAGATCGGCTTGCAGCGTGCGCACGCAGACCTTGTGCTGTAGGCGTGGCCGGGCCAGGCCGGGCACCGATAGCCACCCATTCCGGCTTGTCCCACGCCACTCGTAACGCACCGTCATCTTTATATCAAATGCATATTCAGATGGATCGAACAGATCGCCGAATCGGGCGTTGCGCCTTCTGCAAGTGTTGACGGCGCTTGGCCACACAGATGATCCAGATATGTGCCCCGGGCTGATAACGCGCTTGTCTCGCGAGGCAGGACTGCAGATGTCGGAACCGGGCCCGCGGGCATGTCCTCCGGGCCCGGGTCGGCATGCATCCCGGGCAGCGTCCGGGAGCGGGCACTGGGCTCGGCCTGATGACGCCAGTCGTCTGACGTGAAGGCCCCGCGGCTTGTTGCGGCCGCCGTCTGCTGGTTCCGGTCAGCTCCTGAGGTGCTCGTCGAAGAACGCGACGATGCGGCGGCGGGCGTCTCGTGCCGATGGCTCGTGGTAGGCGCTGCGCGACAGGCGGGCTAGCAC
>Ga0208199_1000027_pt1 | contig 59035 bp, 60 predicted proteins | sample Sb_taG_FD_187705 | JGI IMG/M metagenome (GOLD analysis project Ga0208199, IMG submission 187705) | Peat soil microbial communities from Weissenstadt, Germany - Sb_50d_1_NS metaG (SPAdes) (version 2) | ecosystem: Environmental > Terrestrial > Soil > Wetlands > Peat | place: Germany: Weissenstadt... | reverse complement strand
CCGGGCGGCGAACATCACCGCCATGACCGGGATCGCGAGCCAGGCGGTGGACTTCAGGTCGCAGGCGACGCCGAGGGCGATCCCCGAACCCACAGTTCGCGCTGCGGTGGCCTTCGTGGCCGCGGGAACGGCGCTCAGGGCCAGGGACAGCAGCATGAACGCGAGCACGGGAGGATCGGTGGTGATCACGGCCAGGTTGAGGCCGATCACAGGCGAGGCGACCGCAACCGACGTGGCCAGCAGGGCCTCGCGGCGAGAGGTCGGCATCGCGATCCGGAAGGCAGCCGCGAGCACGACGACGGTGCCCAGGGCCAGCCACACCCCGGCGTTCCCGGCCAGGCCGCCCAGGCCGGCCGCGGCGGGCAGGCCGAACACGGTCATGACCGGCAGGTACGGGTTGTAGGACAGCCAGGAGCGGACCTGGGTAGCGGTGAAGTAGGGCGAGCCGTGGTGCAGCAGCAAGGAGGCCGACCGCTCGATGACGTTCATCCCGTCTTCGAGCGAGTAGGCGACCGACAGCCACAGCAGCGGGGCGAGCACGGCCAGGGCCACCGACACCAGTGCCGCCGCCGTCCGGTTCCCCCACCGCCACAGCATGACCAGGGCCACGGCATAGCCGCAGGCCGCCCAGATGGCCCAGACCTGGTCCCGGCCCGCCGACGCGATCGCGTCGATGGCCGCGTAGGCCAGGAACAGGGCGTAGGCGATGATCAGGTGGCGGCGATCGAGCCAAGGCCGAACCCCGGTATCAGGCTCGCGGCCGGTCAGGGAGACGGCCGCCGAGGCGAGGGTGCTCACTCCGCCACCCGTCCCTGCGTGGTCTACGTCCATGTCCTGCTTCAGCTGGCCCCCGTCGACCAGAATGAGCTGCCCCTTACTATAAGCGGCAAACGCTTAGCAGACATAGAGCGCCGGGTCAGGCGGGTTTCGGGTTACCCCACCGAGCCGGGGTTGGCCGGCTATCGCGGTGCCGTTGCCGGAGGGCTGGGCTGGTTCGGGGGTTCGGTCTGGACGACGGGGTTCGCGGGGGCCGCGGGCTTCGCGGCGAGCATCACGGCCACCAGGCCGGCCGCCAGCAGGCCGCCGCCCACGGCGCCCGCCACGGCCAGCGGCCGGGGCAGCGCGGGACCGAGGCGGAACTTGCCGGGTCCTGCCACGGCGAGCGTCGCGGCCACGGCCAGGTTGGTGAGCGGGAGCTCGAACCCGCCGCGGGAGTTCAGCGGCCCCTTGGCGCGGTGGGTGGTCGCGGCCACGGTCATCGCTCCCATGATGGCCAGCGGGCCCGCGGGGTCGGCGATCCCGGCCGCGGTCAGCACGCCGCCGCCGAGTTCGGTGATCCCGGCGGCGGCGGCCATGTGCCGGCCCGGCCGCAGGCCTATCCGCTCGAAGCCGGCCCCGGCCTTCTCCAGGCCGGGGCCGCCGAAGGCGCCGAACAGCTTCTGCGCGCCGTGAACGGCCAGGTATCCGCCCACCACGAGCCTGGTACCGAGCAGAGCCGCATTGCGCATGAGATCCTCCACTTCTCGATGGTCGACCGGCGCGAGGGCCGGGGTTACGCGCGTTCGCCGCAGCCGCGTTCGCGGGCCAGCCGGAGCATGGCCTGGGTCAGCTGGGCGGTCGAGGGCGGGTCGGGCAGGGCTGGGGCCGGCCGCGGCGGCGCGGCGCGGCTGGAGAAGGAATCCAGGGCCAGGGCCACGAACCGCCGCCAGGCCTCCGGCGCGTCGGCCCGGGTGACGTGCATGACGGCCGCGGTCGCGATCAGCAGCAGCACGAGGTCCTCGCCGACGAAATCCTCCCGCAGCGTACCCGCGGCCTTGGCCCGGTCGATCACGGTAATGAGCAGTTCGTTGGCCGTCCGGCGGAGCTCCTCGACCTGCTCGTCCGCGGACAGCGTCATGGACAGCAGATCGGACAGGCCGCGGTCACCGGCTTGCAGCTCGCAGATCCGCTCGACGAAGCCGGCGAAGCCGGCCCACGGATCGGGGGCGGCTAGGGCCTGCCGGGCCGCCTCGGTGTATTCGGCCACCTTCTCCACCAGGGCCGCGGCGACCAGCTTCTCCCGGGTGGGGAAGCGGCGGTACAGTGTGGCGATGCCGACCCCGGCCCGGGCGGCGATGGCCTCGAGCGGTGCTTCCAGCCCATACTCGGCGAACACGTCCCGGGCCACCGCCACGATCGCGTCCCGGTTGCGTGCGGCATCGGCCCGCAGCCGGCGTTCTTCTTGCGCGCAGCCGACGGGTTCGGCGCGATCGGCCGCTGCCCCCGCAATGCTGGGTTCGGGCTGGTCGCGGACTGTCATGGGCTTCATGGTAAGCGATGTGGAGGGTAGCCTCCGGACATTGCCGGGCGGCGAGTAAGCTTCCCGGAGGATTCCTTCCTTACCAGTGCAGCCAGCAAACGGAGAAGCCTCATGGAAACCAGCCCGGACCCGTGGATAGGTGAGCTGCGCCACTCCCATGACCGGCTGCAAGCACTGGTCGAGCCGCTCGACCTGGCCAGCCTGCAGCAGCGGTCGTACGCGAGCGAGTGGTCGATCGCCCAGGTGCTCTCCCATCTCGGCTCCGGGGCCGAGATCTTCGGCTTGTTCCTGGAGGCGGGCCTGACCGGGCAGGACCCGCCCGGCCGTGACGCGTTCGTCCAGGTCTGGAACGGGTGGAACGCCAAGGACCCGCGGGCCCAGGCCAACGATGGCCTCCGAGCCGACGAGGCGATCGTGGAGCGGCTCGAGTCGCTCGACCCGGACCAGAAGGCGGGACTGCGGCTGCACATGTTCGGGATGGATATGGACCTCACCGGGCTGGCGCGGATGCGGGTCAGCGAGCACGCCGTCCACACCTGGGACGTGGCGGTCGCGCTCGACCCGTCGGCCACCGTGGCGCCGGCGGCGGTCGGCCTGCTCATCGACACGGTCGGCCAGCTCGCGGCCAGGTCGGCCAAGCCGGACGGGAAGGAGCGGCGGCTGTTGGTGTCGACCAGCGACCCCGAACGGCACTTCGTCCTGGAGACGGGCGAGGCGGTCAGCCTGACCGAATCGGACGGTGAGGAGGGCCTGCCCGAGCTGCGCCTGCCGGCCGAGGCGTTCGTCCGCCTGGTTTACGGCCGCCTGGGCCCGCACCACACTCCCCCGGTCGAAGGCGACGGCGTCGACCTCGACGAGCTACGCCCGCTCTTTCCCGGTTTCTGAAGCCGCTGCGTCCACGAGGCCTGTGGCTTTCGCCATTCGAGGAACGCCAGATAGACGATCGAAGGCGCCTATTGGACGGAGGTTGGACACCTCCCTCTGTGCGATGCATCTGGCCAGTTGGTCGCTTAAACGCCGCGGCTTTGCCGTCGCGGGCGGGCGGGAATGAACCGGGCACTGGACCGGTTGTGGTCGGTGGTCGTAGTTGTCTTGTGTGTTCGTGTCACCTGCACGCTCGCGGAGAACGATGTTGCGGGCGCGCCGCTTCAGGGATCTGGGGAAGTCGCGTCGAGAACCGGCCCGGGTACCGCACCGTGCGGACCCGTATCCAGCCCCTGCAAGGAGCGACATGTCACAGGGAACCGTCAAGTGGTTCAACGCGGAGAAGGGTTACGGCTTCATCTCCCGCGACGACGGGCCGGACGTCTTCGTGCACTACTCCGAGATTGACGGCTACGGCTTCCGCAGCCTCGAGGAGAACCAGCACGTGGAGTTCGAGGTAGCCCAAGGCCCGAAGGGCCTGCAGGCCACCCGCGTTCGCGCCGCCTGAGCCGCGGCAGGCCAGGCCTGCCGAGGGATAACAGCCAGGCGTGGGTCCGGCACCTGCTGGTGCCGGACCCACGTTTCGCCCGTCGCGACGGTAGTCGCCGGCATCCTTATGGATCATCAGGCGGGTCCGTCTGCCAGGTAAGGTCACGCGTATGGCACCGGTCTCCATGGTCGTCATCGGGGCAGGTCAGCGGGGTACTGGGTATGCCCGGTGGGCCAGGCGCCACCCGGATCGCGCGGTGGTCATCGGGGTAGCCGAGCCCCACGAGGTGCGCCGTGCCCGCTTGGCCGCCGAACACGGCATCGCCGCGCAGAACGTGGCCGGGGACTGGAGGCAACTGGCCGGCCGGGGCAGGCTCGCCGACGCCGTCCTGATCTGCACGCAGGATCGCATGCACGCCGGTCCCGCCGAGGCGTTCGCCGCGCTGGGTTATCACATCCTGCTCGAAAAGCCGATGGCGCCGGATGAGGCGGCGTGCCGGCGAATCGTGACAGCCGTGGAGGAAGCCGGGGTCATGCTCGCCGTCGGGCACGTCATGCGGTACACGCCGTACACGCGCGCTGTCAAACAGATCGTTGACTCCGGGCAGCTCGGCGACATCATGAGCGTCCAGCACCTGGAGCCGCTGGGATTCTGGCACCAGGCCCACTCCTACGTCCGCGGCAACTGGCGGCGCGCCGACCTGGCGGCCTCCATGCTGATGGCAAAGTCGTGCCATGACCTGGACTGGCTGCAGTACATCCTGGGCCGGGCACCGCTGCGGGTCGCGAGCTTCGGCAGCCTGACCCACTTCACCGCCGCGAACCGCCCGGCAGGCGCGGCGGACCGGTGCGTGGCCTGCTCTGTCGAGCCGAGCTGCCCCTATTCGGCGCCGCGGCTCTACCGGGGGCTGCTTGACCGCGGCGAACATCGCTGGCCGCTGAGCGCCGTCATCGAGGATTCCTCTCCCGGCGCCCTGGACGAGGCGCTCAGGGACGGGCCCTACGGCAGGTGCGTCTACGCCTGTGACAACGACGTCGTCGACCATCAGGTCGTCGCGCTGGAATTTCCCGGGGCGACCACGGCCACGTTCACCATGACCGCGTTCAGCCAGGCCGCCGACCGCAGCACCCGGCTGTTCGGCACCCGCGGCGAGCTGACCGGCGACGGCCAGATCATCCGGGTCTACGATTTCCTCACCCGTGCCGAGCAGCTGATCACTCCCCCGTCAGCAGGCGCGATGACCGCCGCCGACGGCCACGGCGGCGGCGACGCGGGCCTGATGGACGCGTTCACCGCCGCTGTCGCCACCGGGAACCGTGCGCTGATCAGCTCCGGGCCACGCGAATCGCTGGCAAGTCATCTCGCCGTCTTCGCCGCGGAACGAGCGCGCCTGAACGGAACCGTCGAAACGATCCCGCCGGACGCGAAGTAAGGTGTCCTGGCGGGGGTCTGCTTCACCCGTTGATGCTGCTGCCGCCATGCCCTGCGCGAAACCGGCGCTGGCGACCTGATCGCGGCGGCTGGCGTCCATCAGGTCAGCGCCCATGGCTGCGCTCGAGCCCGCGTCCGGGCCGATGATCGTAACTCGCGCGCCCCGCCTGCGCGCTCCCGCCGCCTCCACGGCGATGGCCGTCTGCCAGCTCCGCGCCAGCACCCGGGCAGCGATGCGGCTGCCCGCCCGGTACCCGGCCGTGGGCACCAGGCACAGCACGTGGGTGCCCGGCCGTACCGGTGCGATGTCCAGATTGGCCGGGCTCCACACGCCGCCGTCCACGTAATCCCTGCCCCCGATCCGCACCGGGCGGAACAGCCCGGGTACCGCGCACGAGGCAGCTACCGCGTCGGCGACATCCGCGTCCGGCGCGCCTGGCGCTCCGAACACCACCCGGTGCCCCGTGCTGGCGTCCACCGCCACCACTCGCAGGCGGCCATCGAACCGCGGGCCGAGCGCGGCCACGCGCGCACGCAGGTCATCAAGGGGTATCCGGCCCCGCGGCAGCTGAGCGAGAAAGGCGGCGCGCGCCAGCGCGCGGCCCGGCCGCGCCGCCCGCAGCGCGGCGCCCACCGCCGGCATGGAACTGTCAAACGGAACCCAGGCCAGCCCCTCAAACGCGGTGCGAGTGGGGCCCACCGAGACTGGCGGTGCCTGCTGGGCCAGGCCGGCCACCTCACCTGGCCCCCGCGGCGGGCGGCCTGCCGCAAGCCTGGCCGCGACGACCGAGCCCGCGGAGGTGCCGACGAAATGCGCGCTCTGCCGGAAGTCGATACCGCCCTGCTGGCCGGCGCCGGCCAGGAAGCCCGACAGCCACGCTTCCCCAAGCGTTCCGCCCACGGCCAAGACCAGTACGTCGGGTGGCTTCACGCATAAGGAGTGTACGAGCGCCGTCACGGGGGCCCGAACCGGCGGCCGGCTGGGCCAGACCACGCCACCACTGGAAGTCCGCAGGGTTTCTGGCCCTTTGCTACGGAAAGTAATCATGACGACGCGCTTACGGATATCCGGCTGGCCTTCCGGACAGGCGCCTCAGCGGAACAATCGTCACATCCCGTGCATATGTGAGCACGGGGGGCATTGATGGCTGCTGTTACCGCTGGGAAGGCTGGGATCGGCATGACGGCACAGGCCCACGACACCATCACACCAGTCACCGCCTCCCGGCCGACGCGGCGCGCCGTCGCGGACGTGATCCATCTGACCCGGCGGGACATTGACGGGCTGCTGTTGTGCGGAGAGCACTACGGCGCCCCTTATGACCTGCTCGCGGCCGCGCTGCGGGTGCCGCCGGGGCGCCTGCCGGCGATCCTGCGGCGGTGGCGGCGGACCGGGTACGCCGCCACCGGCCGGCTGGGCCCCGGGCCAGGGTGGTGCTGGCTGACCCGGGACGGGATGACCGCCACCGGGCTCGGGTTCCCTGCCGTGCGGCCCGCGCTGGGGCGGCTGGCGCACATCCGCGCCGTCCTGGCGGCCCGGCTGTGGCTGGAGACCAGCCCGGGCTGGGCCAGCGGGCACGCCTGGTGGCATTCCGAACGCCGCCTGCGCGCTGGCCAGCCCACAGCCGGCCGGGGCGGGCACGTCGCGGACGCGGAGATCCACTGGCCCAGCATCCCCGGCAGCCGGTACGCGGGGCAGGTCTGGGCGGTCGAAGTCGAGCTCACGCCCAAGCCCATCGCCCGCACTTCCCGGATCATGGGCGAGCTCCTCACCTCCATGCAGTACTCCCTGGTGATCTACCTGACCGCCCCGGCCGCCCAACCCGTCGTGAGCCGGGCGGCGCGTTCGCTCCCGCCCGGCGAGCAGCCCAGGGTCACGGTCCGGGACCTGCCCGCCCTCGCGTTCCTCCCGGAGCCGCCGCGATGACCATCTGGTCCTGGATGCGGTTGGCCGCGGGCTTGTGGCTGCTCCGCAAGGGGGTCAAGGCGGCCGGATGGCTGCTGCTGTTCGCAGGTGTGATCGCGGCCTGGCCGCTCACCCTGGTCATCCTGGCCGGGTACGTGACGGCGTGGTGGCGGGGCTGGCCGCCCGCCCGGCTGCGTCGCGCCGCCGCCTGGGCGCTGCCCGGAACCCTCGCCTGGCTCCTGGCCCAGTACGTGCGGGATCGCACCTGGCAGGCGGCGGCGCTGACCCCGGGCCGCGCGTGGGAACACGGCTGGCCGCCCCACCCGTCCGCGCTGGCGGCGGCGCGCGCGTTCGTGCTGCTCGCCCCCGGCATCATCCCGGCCGGGCTCGGCCTGGCCGCCGCGGTGTGGGCGTGGCGGAACTACGCCATCACCACCGGCCTGGGCGGAGTGATGGCCTCGGCGCCGATCGCGTTCGATGCCCGGCAGTGGAAGCGGCAGGTCCGCACGGCCCAGGGACTGACCGAGGCGCCCGGCGCGGTCCCGCTGCTGGCCCGGGGCGGGCGGATCCCGGTCGGCGGCACCATCCGCGCCATCGGGCACCGCTGGGACCCGGTCTTCACCCTCCCGGCGGCGGCGCTCGCCCGGCATATGGTCATCGTCGGGGCGACCGGGTCGGGCAAGACGAACCTGATGATCCGGCTGTGGGCGGGCTGGTTCACCGCCACGGTCCAGGCCGCGCTGGCCGGGCGGGGGAACCGGCCGCTGCTGGTGGTGCTGGATTGCAAGGGCGGCCGGGATGCCCGCAGCAAGGCCGACCGGACGCGGCGGCTGCTGTACGGGGCGGGCGCCCGCCGCGTGATGGTCTGGCCCGATGAGGCCGGGCTGTCCCTGTGGGACCTGCCGGCCCCCGATCTGGCCGTCCTGCTGTACCAGATGATCGAGACCGGCACCGGCGCGGCCGCGTACTACGCCGACATCATGCAGGCCTTCCTGACCCTGGCGGTCACCGCGCCGGGGGGGCCGCCGCTGAACGCGGCGGCGTTCCTGGACCGGCTGGACGCGAAATGGCTGGCCCGGGCCTGGAACGACGGGCGTCACCCGGCCGAGGCGGCACGCGTGCACGCGGCCGCGCGGCACCTGCCGGACATCCAGCTGCGGTTCGCCACGCTGCTGGAACGGCTCGGCCCGGCCCTGGACGGGCCCGGCACCCTGGCCGAGGCGGACGCCTGGTACTTCATCCTGGAGGGCACCCGCGAACCCTCCGTGGCCCAGGCGCAGGCCATGGCGCTGACCGAGCTGGCGGCGCACGCCGCCACCGACCCGTACGGCGAGCCGCGGGCCATATTGCTGGCCGCCGATGATTACTCCGCGGTTTCCGGCCGGGTGCCGCTGTCGAACCTGTACGAGCGGGGCCGGTCGCTGGGCATCGGGGTGCAGGTCAGCGCCCAGTCCTGGCAGGGGCTGGGGGCGACCGAGGATGAGCGGTACCGGATCGCGGCCACCGCCGACGGCGGCATCTTCGTGATGCAGACGCCGTACCCGGAGCCGCTGACCCGGCTGGCCGGGACCCGGCGGGTGCTGGAGAGCGCGCACCAGCTCATCGGGCACCACTGGGGCCAGGAGGGCACCACCCGGGAGCAGCGGGCCAGCACCGCGGATCCGGAGATCATCCGCCGCCTGGAGGTGGGGCAGGCCTGCTACATCCACCGCGGCGCGGCCACCTTCGTCCAGGTCGCCCGGCCGAAACCGTCCCCGCTCACCATCCTCCCGCCGCCCGCGCAGCCGGTGATCCAGCTGCCCGGGCCCCGGGACGAACCCGCCCCGGGGCCCTGGCAGCGCCCACCACCGGGCCCACCACCGGGCTCACCGCCGGCTGCTTGCGACCTGGATGACATCTTCGGACCCGGAGCCGCACGATGAACCCCAGCCCGTTCGCCGTCCTCGGCCTGCCCGAACGCCCCGACCTCGACGACGAGACCGTCCGCGCCGCCTGGCGGGCCATCGCCGCCGCCACTCACCCCGACCGCGCCGATGGCGGCGACCTGGCCCGGTACACCCGGGCCACTGCGGCCTACGCCGAGCTGCGCACGCCCTGGGGCCGTTCGGAGGCCTACGCCGACCTGGCCGAGCAGGCACGGCGGGAGGGCCGCTACGACGACCGGACCGACCCCGGCACCGAGCCTTTGCCCGCGATCCCCGCCGTCCCGGGCCAGGCCGTGCTCCGGCCGTTCTCGCCCTGGCGGTTGCTGTTCGCCGTGGTCTGGCTCCCGTCCCGGATCGGCCGCGGCCGCCCGCTGCGGCTGCTCATCCGGGCCGCCGTCACCGCCGGGCTCTCACTGGCCGTGCTGGCCCTTATCCCCGGCCAGCCCGCCGCCCCGGCCGACGTCGCCGTCCTGATCACCTGGTTCGCGCTGACCGGCCGTAAGGACCTCGCGCCGCCGCCCGAACGGTAGGGCCTAACGGCAAGCCCGAACGGCAGGGCCGACGCGTCAGCGCGTCCCGATCACGACGGTGGCGTTCAGGTCGTCGGAGGTCGCGACCTGGACGGCCAGGCCGCTGGCCGTGAAGGCCGCCGCGGCCACCGGGACCTGACGTTCACTGGTCTCGATCAGCAGGTGGCCGCCGGGGGCCAGCCAGTCCGGCGCCCCGGCGGCGACGCGGCGCAGCACGTCCAGGCCGTCCAGGCCGCCGTCCAGCGCGACCAGCGGCTCGTGGGCCCGGGCCTCGGGCGGGAGGAACCCGATCTCCCCGGTGGGCACGTACGGCACGTTGGCGGCCAGGATCCGGACCTGGCGCCGCAGCCGGGCGGGCAGCGGCTGGTACAGGTCGCCCTGGTAGACGTGCCCGGGGACGTTGCGCCGGGCGCAGGCCACGGCGGCCGGGTCGATGTCGACGGCGTGCACCTCCGCCCGGTCCACCGCCGCGGCGAGCGCGGCGCCGATCGCGCCCGCGCCGCAGCACAGGTCGACGACGATCAAGGGGGGTCTGGGGGGATGGGTCCCCCCAGGAGCAGGGGGGGTCTGGGGGGGATCGTCCCCCCGGATCAACAGAGCGCGCTGGACCAGCAACTCGGTGCGGCGGCGCGGCACGAAGACGCCGGGATCCACGGCGATCCGCAGGCCGCAGAACTCGGCCCAGCCCAGGACCTGCTCCAGCGGCAGGCCGGCCGCCCGGCGCTCGACCATGGCGGAAAGCTCGTCCGCGGTCCGGGCCGTGGCGATGAGCAGGCGGGCTTCGTCCTCGGCGAAGACGCAGCCCGCGGTCCGGAGCCGGGCCACGACGAGGGGCTCATCCACGGCGGGAGCGAAGGTAGCGAAGGTAGGTGACCCGGGAGCCGAACGTCCGGGTCTCCAGCAGGTCGAGCTCGATCCCGCGGTCCAGCGGCGGGAAGTACGGCGTGCCGCCACCCAGCACGACCGGGATGACGAACAACCGGTACTCGTCGATGAGGTCCAGCCTGATCAGCGTGGCGGCCAAGCCGGCGCCGCCCACGGACACCACGCCCTCCCCCGGCGCTTCCCTGAGCCTGGCCACCTCGCCGGCCACGTCGTCGGAGGCCAGCCGGGCGTTGCCCTGGACCTGCTCGAGGGTGGTGGAGAACACGACCTTCGGGATGGGCTTCCAGATCCGGGCGAACTCGAGTTCCACCGCGCCGGACATGGTCGTTTCGGCGTCCTCCCAGACCAGCATGTCCTTGTACAGCCCCCGCCCCATCAGTTCCGCGCCGATCCCGCGGGTCTGCTGGACGTGGAACCGCATCAACTCTTCGTCCGGCGCGGTAAAGCCGATGTCGCCGTCAGGACCCGCGATGAAGCCGTCCAGTGACACGCTCATCGAGTAGATCACCGTGCGCATCATGACCGGCTTACCCGGGGGCGAGCAGGGAGCGCAGCACATACTGCATGATGCCGCCGTGGCGGTAGTAGTCCGCCTCGCCCGGGGTGTCGATCCGCACGACCGCGCGGAATTCCTGGCCGTCGGCTGTCACCACGACCTCGTTCGGCATATGTCCTTCATTCATCCGCTCGATGCCGCGGATGTCGAACGTTTCCCGTCCGGTCAGGCCCAGCGACGCGGCCGACTCGCCCGGGCGGTACTGCAGCGGCAGGACGCCGATGCCGATCAGGTTGGACCGGTGGATGCGCTCGAAGGACTCCACCAGCACGGCGCGCACGCCGAGCAGCAGGGTGCCCTTGGCGGCCCAGTCGCGGGACGAGCCCGAACCGTACTCCTTGCCGCCGAGCACGATCAGCGGGGTGCCCTCGGCGATGTACCGGCGGGAGGCGTCGTAGATCGTCATCTGCTCGCCGTCCTTGACCGTGACGCCGCCCTCGGTGCCCGGCGCGAGCTGGTTGCGCAGCCTGATGTTGGCGAACGTACCGCGGATCATCACCTCGTGGTTGCCGCGCCTCGAGCCGTAGGAATTGAAATCCTTCCGGTCGACGCCGTGCTCGGTCAGGTAGACCCCGGCCGGGCTGTCAGTCTTGATCGCGCCGGCTGGCGAGATGTGGTCGGTGGTCACCGAGTCCCCGAGCATGGCCAGTACCTTCGCTCCGGTGACGTCGGTGATCGGCTCCGGCTCGGTCGGCATCCCGTCGAAGTATGGCGGCCGGCGGACGTAGGTCGAGTCCCCGGCCCAGGCGAAGGTGTCGCCCGCCGGGATGTCCAGTGCGCGCCAGTTGTCGTCGCCGTGGAAGACGTCCGCGTAGTCGCGGGTGAACATCTCCTCGGCCACCGCGTGCTGCACCACGTCGGCGACCTCCTCCGGCGACGGCCAGAGGTCGGCCAGGTAGACCGGGTGGCCTTCGGGGTCGGAGCCGAGCGGCTCGCGGGCCAGGTCGATATCCATCGTGCCGGCCAGCGCGTAGGCGACCACAAGCGGCGGCGAGGCCAGGTAGTTCAGCTTGACGTCCGGGTTGATCCGGCCCTCGAAGTTCCGGTTGCCGGACAGCACAGAGACCACGGCCAGGTCCTGGTCGTTGACCGCCTCGCTGATCGCGGGCGGCAGCGGGCCGGAGTTCCCGATGCAGGTCGTGCAGCCGTAACCGACCAGGTTGAAGCCGAGCTTGTCCAGGTAGGGCACCAGCCCGGCGCGCTCGTAGTAGTCCATGACCACCTTGGACCCGGGCGCGAGCGTGGTCTTCACCCAGGGCTTGCGGTTCAGGCCCCGATCCACCGCGTTCCTGGCCAGCAGGGCGGCGCCGACCATGACCGATGGGTTGGACGTATTGGTGCAGGAGGTGATGGCCGCGATCACCACGCTGCCGTGATCGACGCTGGTCGTGGTGCCGTCCTCCAGCGTGACCTGGACCGGGTTCGAGGCCCGGGTACCGTCACCCGTGGCCACCGGGTCAGAGGCCGGGAAGGTGCCGGCCAGCCCGTTGTCGAGGCTGGTTTCCGGCACGTAGCTGGGCAGCGCGTCGCGGAAAGCGGTCTTGGCGTCGGCCAGCGCGATCCTGTCCTGCGGGCGCTTGGGACCCGCGATCGACGGGACCACCGTGGACAGGTCGAGGCTGAGCTCCTCGGAGTACCGCGCCTCGCGCTTCGGGTCGTGCCACAGGCCCTGCTCCTTGGCGTAGGCCTCGACGAGCGCGAGCTGCTCACGCGGGCGGCCGGTGAGGGCGAGGTAGTCCAGCGTGTTCTGGTCGATGGGGAAGATCGCGCAGGTGGACCCGAACTCCGGTGACATGTTGCCGATGGTGGCCCGGTTGGCCACCGGCACCGCGGCCACGCCCTCGCCGTAGAACTCGACGAACTTGCCCACCACGCCGCGGCGGCGCAGCAGCTCGGTGATGGTGAGCACGAGGTCGGTGGCGGTCGCGCCGCTGGGCAGCTCGCCGGTCAGGCGGAACCCGACGACCTTAGGGATGAGCATGGACACCGGCTGGCCGAGCATCGCGGCCTCGGCCTCGATGCCGCCGACACCCCAGCCGAGCACGCCCAGGCCGTTCTGCATCGTGGTGTGCGAGTCGGTGCCCAGGCAGGTGTCGGGGTAGGCCAAGGGGTCCGCGCCGTCGCGGGTCATCACGACCCGGGCCAGGTACTCGATGTTGACCTGGTGCACGATGCCCGTGCCGGGCGGAACGACCTTGAACTGGCTGAACGCCTCCTGGCCCCAGCGCAGGAAGCCGAACCGCTCCCGGTTGCGCTGGAACTCGATCTCCACGTTCCGGGTGAACGCGTCGGGCCGGCCGAACACGTCGGCCACCACCGAGTGGTCGATGACCAGCTCGGCGGGAATCAGCGGGTTGATCTTCGTGGGGTCGCCGCCCAGGGCCTGCATGGCCTCGCGCATAGCGGCCAGGTCCACCACGGCCGGGACGCCGGTGAGGTCCTGCAGGATCACCCGGGCCGGGGTGAACTGGATCTCGGTGTCGGGCTCCTGGTTGGGGTCCCACTGCGCGAGCGCGCGGACGTGCCCGGCGGTGATGTTGGCGCCGTCCTCGTTGCGGAGCAGGTTCTCCAGCAGGATCTTCAGGCTGTAGGGGAGGCTCTCCGATCCTTCGGCCGCGGCCAGCCGGAAGATCTCGTACTGCGTGCCTGCGACGTCAAGCGTCGCCCGGCTGCCGAAGCTGTTCGCGCTCATCGTTCCTGAGCCTCCTCGCTCGTCCCGGCTAGGCGTCCGGACATGGCCGGTTCCCCGGTCGCGGTCCAGCCTACAGTATCTCGATATCAAGGTACTTTACCAGCGGCGGCTGCGGGCGGCCCGGATGGGTCACCGACGCGTCGCACGATACGGCCGCGCAGGCCGCGATCGCGGTCAGGCACGAGTCGTTCACCGCGACGCTGCCACCCTGGTCGCTGGTGACCTACGTCATCCCCGCGGGTCTATGAGGTCCTGAAAGCCGCGTTTGATCGGAACGGAACGTGGTGCTCCTTCCGCGCACTCCAGCAGCTGCGTCCGGAGTCGGACCCTGCATCTAGGATGGTTGCCGTACCCTGCGGTCTCCGGCCCCGAGAGGACTCACCGGAATGCGTTTCGCGATCAAGACGCGGCCCGAACACCAGACGTGGGAAGAGATCCGCGACGCGTGGCTCGCGGCCGACGAGATCCCGCTGTTCGAGTCGGCCTGGAACTGGGATCACTTCTACCCGCTTACCCCCGACTTCGCCGGGCCCAACTTCGAGGCCTGGACGATGCTGGCGGCGATGGCCCAGGCCACCCGCCGGATCCGGATCGGCTGCCAGGTGACCGGCATGATCTACCGCCACCCGGCGGTGCTGGCCAACATGGCCGCGACCGTCGACATCATCTCCGGCGGCCGGCTGGAACTGGGCCTGGGCGCCGGCTGGAACCAGATGGAGTGCGACGCGTACGGGATCGACCTGCCGCCGCTCAAGGAGCGGTTCGACCGGTTCGACGAGGGCGTCGAGGCCATCATCCGGCTGCTGAGCCAGACCACCACGACATTCGCCGGCCAGTACGTGAAGCTCACCGAGGCCCGGTGCGAGCCCAAGCCGGTGCAGCAGCCGCACCCGCCGGTCACGATCGGCGGCCGCGGTAAGAAGCGGACGCTGCGCACCGTGGCGCGCTGGGCCCAGCAGTGGAACGCCATCGCCGAGAGCCCCGAGCAGTGGCTGGAGCTGAAGGAGGTGCTCACCGGGCACTGCGCCGCGCTCGGCCGGGACGTGAACGAGATCACCTGCTCGGTCAACGTGCGCGTCGAGGCCGACGGGAACCTGGAGCCCGCGATCGCGGCGGCGGCCGCCTACCGCGACGCGGGCGCCGACCTGATCATCGTGAACCTCCCGCTTCACGCGAAGCCCGACTCCCTCAAGCCGCTGGCCGAGGCCCTCGCGCCGCTGGCGTAAGGAGTTCTGCGTCCCCGACAGCCGCTCGTGCAGGGCGCGGCTGGCCTCGGCCATCACGGGCCGCACGCCGAGTTCGGCGAGCATGTCCGCGGCCGCTTCCATCTCGGCGGCCCGGCGCACCGCGTGCCGGGCGGTGCCGTCGAGGATCCGCTGCACGCTGCGCGCGTCGGCCGCGGTCAGTTCGGCGGCGATGTGCTCGCGTAGCCACTGCTCATCGCCTGCCGCCCGGGCCGCCTCCAGCGCCTCGACGATGGCCGCGGCCATACCCTTGTAGAACACGCTGCGCAGCAGCTTCTTGCTGGCCGCGAGCCCGGCCGGCCCGGGCAGGACCTCGATGCCAGCGCCCAGCGGGGTCAGCAGGCCGGCGTAGCGCTCGGCGCCGGTCCCGCTGGCCAGCATGGGGACCCGCAGGCCGCGGCCGGGGACAGGAGCCATCATCGCGACGTCCGCGAAGGGCACGCCGCCGGCTTCGGCGATGCTCGCCAGCAGCCGCTTGACGCCCGGCGAGGCGGTATTGAGGTCGGCCCAGAGGGCGCCGGGCCCCAGGCCGGGCAGCCCGGCCCGGAAGGCCTCCACCGCGGCCTTCGCGCTGTTCACGCTCAGCACCAGATCCGCACCTTGCGCCGCCTCGGCCTCACCGGCGGTGCCGGTGAGGCCCGGACCCGCGGCGACGGCCGGGTCGTAGCCGCGGACTCGCGCGCCCGCGGCCAGCAGGTCAAGCGCGATCACCGAACCGGCCTCCCCGAGGCCGAGCACCGCGATAATCAGCGGGGGCTCGTCCCGGCTCACCATGCGCGAGGTGGCTCCGCGCGGACGCTCACGCCTTCCGGCGGGGTAGCCTGCCCGGGGGGTGCCGCACCGGCGTCGGCCCAGCCGTCGCGAGGTCCGGCCAGATCAGGCTGGGCTGGGGCGGCCTGGGCTGGGGCGGGCTGGCTGAAGTACTCGCTGATCAGTTCGCGCTGCTGGGCCAGGATCTGGTCGAAGTGCTTGTCCACGTTCTGCTCGCCGATTGCTTCCGCGGTCAGGTATAGATCCCTGAGCTGTTCGAGCTTGCGCGCCCGCGCCCGCGCCCGCTCCGGGGCCTCCGGGCTCTCGTCGCGGGCCTCATCCGGCGGCCGCCGCGCCTGCCCGGCGGGCGGCTGCTGGCCCGCCGGCGCGCTGGAGGCCAGGAGCGGCTCGAACGGGCCGCGGGTCTCCTCATGCCGCGGGACGGGATCCTCTGCCAGCAGGTCGTACCAGTACGCGGCGTCATCGGCGGCCGGCTGCTGCCGTGCCGGTGGCTTGGGCACCGGGTCGCTGACATCCCGGTAAACGTAGACGTCCTGGTCCGCGGGACGCGCCGGATCCGCAGGCCGACCGGGGTTCGGCTGGGGCCGGATGACCTGGGCGTATCCGCCGGGGCCGACCGGGCCTGATCCTCCCGGTGCACCGGGGGCTCCTGGCCCAGAAGCGCCGGGAGGCGCCGGCCGCCCGCCGGCCGACGGGCCGGGGCTGGACCCGGCGGGCATTCGGCCGGTCCCGCTCCCCGCCGCCGGGCCGACCGGCCCGGGACCGGCCGCGTAGGACGGCAGGCCTGAGCGCGGTGGCGGGCCTGAGCGCGGTGGCGGGCCTGAGCGCGGTGGCGGGCCTGAGCGCGGTGGCGGGCCCTGGCGCGGTGGCGGGCCAGGTGGCGGGGGCGGGCCCTGGCGCGGCGGTGGGCCCTGGCGCGGCGGCGGGCCAGGTGGCGGGCCGTCGCGGGACGGGTAGGCATGGCGGGCGGACGAGGCTTCACGGGGCGGGAACGAGTCGCGTGGCGGGAACGAGTCGCGTGGCGGGAACGAGTCGCGTGGCGGGAACGAGTCGCGTGGCGGGAACGAGTCGCGTGGCGGGAACGGATCGCCCGGCCTCATCCGGCCGGGGGGCGGCATGGGCTGCTGGGGCGACCGTCCTCCCTGGCTGGGCGGCCCCCAGCCAGGGGGCGCTCCCGGGCCCGGGTGCGCTCCTGCCGGGTATCCGGGCCGAGGAGGCGACGCCCCCACCCGGCCCGCCGAGGGCGGGGCCTGGTTCGGCCCGCCGCGAGGTGCGCTGCCTGCCATAGGCGCCCCGAACGCCTCGCGAGCACCCTGAGGCCCAGGGGACCGCGTAGTCCCCGGACCGTCGGAGAACCCGGGGGGCCTGGCCGTTCCGGCGGCGCCCGGTGCACGCGCGTCGCGGGGCACATCGATCAGGCCGCCCGGCGAATATACGGTCGTTGGGTTCAGCACCCGTCTCCGCTCACGGCCCGGCCCCGCGGGCGCCGCCGCATGTCGCCGGTGACCAGCGGGCCTGCGGCGGCCCGAGCCCCTTCGGTTCCGGGTGAACGCGAAGAGCACCATCGTAACCAGGCCAATCGCGAGACCTGCCACGCCCAGAGCCACACCCAGGCCGGTGACATGGCCGCCGGAGCGCCGCCCGATCAGGTGGGTGGCTGTGCTCGCCACCACGAGAATCCCGCCCGTCAGGATCATCACGGCGCTGACCACCGACAGGGTGATGACAAGCCGCACCCTGCCGGCCGGGGCGGTATCAGAGCGCACCGCTCAACGATCGCATCGTGGTTTGCGCCCCGCAAGCCATACCGGCAGGCCCGCCGATTACGACTTGCCTTCGGGACCGGTCACCGCGAAGCCTTCCAGGGGCTCCGGCCGCCCCCGGCGCAACGCCGGCGATACGTTATGGCCATGATCACTCAGGCGGACAAGGCACGTCGCTTCCTGTCCCTGCACCGAGCGGGCGAACCTCTCCTGCTGCCGAACCCGTGGGACCTCGGCTCGGCGAGGCTGCTCGCATCGCTCGGATTCGGGGCGCTGGCCACCACGAGCTCGGGCTTCGCCGCCACGCTGGGCCGGAACGACGGCTCGGTGAGCAGGGAAGAGGCCCTGGTCCACGCCGCGGTCATCGTCGCGGCGACCGACCTGCCCGTGTCGGCCGACCTGGAGAACGCCTTCGCGGACGAGCCAGCCGGCGTCGCGGAGACCATCCGGCTCGGCATCGAGGTGGGCCTCGCGGGCGGATCGGTGGAGGACTTCACCGGTTCCGGGGAAAACCCCATCTACGGCCTGCAGGCTGCGGCCGAACGGGTCGCCGCGGCGGCGCAGGCCGCGCACGCGGGCCCGGTCCCCTTCGTACTCACCGCCCGCGCCGAGAACTACCTGCACGGGCGGCCCGACCTCGGGGACACGATCGCCAGGCTGCAGGCTTACCAGGAGGCTGGCGCGGACGTCCTCTACGCTCCCGGGCTGCGGGACATCTCAGATATCCGCCGGGTGATCCACGAGGTCGATCGTCCGGTCAACGTGCTCGCGGTCGGCGGCGCGCCGGCCGTGCCCGAACTGGCCCAGGCGGGCGTGAGCCGGATATCGGTCGGCGGCGCGTTCGCGTACGCCGCGCTGGGTGCCCTGGTCAACGCGGCCACCGAGCTGCGGGGCCAGGGCACCTACGGCTACCTGGCCACCAGCGCCGTCGGGCGGGAAGCCGCCATCCGCGCCTTCAGCTGACCGCTGTGCTCCCACGGGGATAACGAACCCGTAAAACCCCCGCTAGACCTGCGGGGCGACGTCCGAGGCGATCAGGGCCAGGTGATCCAGGTCGCTCAGATCGAGCACCTGCAGGTAGACGCGCTCCGCCCCGATCTCAGCGAACTCCGCGATCTTGGCCGCGACCTCTCCGGGCGTGCCACCCACACCGTGTTCACGCGCCTCGGCCGGCTGGCGGCCGATCGCGGCGGCCCGGCGGCGGAACTCGGCCTCGTCCTTCCCGCAGCACACCGTCTGCGCGACCGAATAGGTCATGGACGCGGGGTAGCGGCCGGCGGCCTCGCAGGCCTCGCGGACCCGCGCGAACCCGGCCGCCGAATCGGCCACCGACCCGAACGGTACGTTGAACTCGTCGGCGAACCTGGCCGCCAGCCGGGGCGTGCGGCGAGGGCCCCCACCGCCGAGGATCACTGGCGGGCGCGGCCGCTGCGCGGGCTTCGGAAGCGCAGGCGAGTCTGACACCCGGTAGTGCGCTCCGTCGAAGGAGAACGTCTCGCCGTCGGCCGTGGCCCACAGCCCGGTGATGATGGCGAGCTGCTCCTCCAGCGCGTCGAAGCGCTCCCCCAGCGGGGGGAACGGGATGCCGTACGCGGCGTGCTCGGCCTCATACCAGCCGGCGCCGAGGCCGAATTCGACCCGGCCGCCGCTCATCCGGTCGACCTGGGCCACCGTGATCGCCAGCGGGCCGGGTAGCCGGAACGTCGCCGCGGTCATCAGCGTCCCGAGCCTGATGCGGGAGGTCTCGACGGCGAGGGCCGCCAGCGTGGCCCACGCGTCGGTCGGGCCCGGCAAGCCGGAGACGTCGCCCATCTTCAGGTAGTGGTCGGACCGGAAGAACGCGTCGAAGCCGAGTTCCTCAGCGGCCAGCGTCACGTTCCGCAGCGTCTGGTAGTCGGCGCCCTGCTGCGGCTCGGTGAAGATCCGGAGTTTCATGATTCAATCCTGCCAGGGCCTGGCCGGCCGTCTGGATCGGCGGGGCCGAAGAACCGGTTCCAGGTCACCTCGCCCGTGCCGGTGCGCTGGCCCAGCCAGCCCACGCCGGTCCGCACATAGCACGGGGCCAGCGTGCGCGGCGCCATCGCCGGCCGCACCGCCTCGATGACGACCACGACGGCCCGGCCGGAGCCGAGGCTCTCTTCGCCCGCCCGCATGGCCCGGCCACGGTCGTCGGTAATGCCCATGGCGACTGACGATCCGGAGGCGCCGCTGAGCGCCGCCCACGAGTAGAAGATCAAGATCATGACCTGTCCTGCGATTCTGGCTGCGCGTGGTTAACGGGTTCACGGGTCCGTGGCGGCCCCGGTGATTTCAGACGCTAACGCACATTTGACTCCTCGTCTAACCTCGACTAGTGTCGAAGCGTTGCGATTGGCAATATTGCCAATCGAGTACGGTACGAGAGTGTCGATAAGTGACGAATCGGACCCAAGAGCCTATGTGCGCTTGGCCGCCCTGCTGCGCCGGCGGATCGCCGAGGGAACCCTCGCGCCCGGCATGCCGACGCCGTCCATCACTACCCTGAGCCAGCAGTACGGGCATGCCCGGCAGACGTGCGCTAAGGCACTGCAGGTACTGGAAGATGAAGGCCTGCTGGTCCGCATTCCCGGGCTCGGCTACTACGTTAAGGGCACGGCGGGCACCGCGACGTCGGCCTAACGCTTCCCTGACCCGCCGCGGGCCCTGGACGAGGACCCCGTCGGTTGTTCCCTGCACCCCGTTGGAGACACGTTGAAGCTACTGCTGGTCGGCGCCCCAGGCAGCGGCAAGGGGACACAGGGCAAGGCGCTGGCCTCACTCTACGGCGTCGAGCACATCTCCTCCGGGGAGGTACTGCGGGTCGAGGTCCGGGCCGGCACTTCCCTCGGCCGCGAGGTCGCCGCCTTCCAGCGGCGCGGCGATCTGGTCCCGGACCAGATCGTCTTCGACCTGGTCATCCCGGCGGTGGCGGCCGCCACCGCGCACGGCGGGTACATCCTTGACGGATTCCCCCGGACGGTTCCTCAGGCTCTGCAGGCGGCCGACGTCGCCCGGCGGCTCGAGTTGACCCTGGACGCTGCCATCTACCTGAACGTGCCCGAACCGGTCCTGCTGGAGCGGTTGTTGGCCCGGGCCCGCCCCGACGACACGGCCGAGGTGATCAGGCACCGGCTCGAGGTGTTCGCCGAGACGACGAACCCGCTCATCGCCTACTACCGGCAGCAGCGAGGCATCCTGGTGGAAGTTCACGGCGATCAGCCCCAGGAAGTTATCACCGCCGAGATCCAGGCCCGTCTGGCTGACCGGTGACACCGGCCGCGGACAGGGTCGCGACGCACTCGACGTGGTGGGTCATCGGGAAGGCGTCGAATCCCGCCAGGTCGCCCAGTACCCAGCCTCGTCCGACGAGCAGCCCGATGTCACGGGCCAGGGTGGCCGGGTCGCAGGACACGTACGCCAGGCGGTCGACCCCGTTCCCGGCCGCGCTGACGTAGTCGATGACCTCGCGGGCCAGCCCGGACCGGGGCGGATCGGCCACCGCCAGCCGGGCGGGCGGGAGCACACCCCGGCCCAGCACGTCCGCCACGTCGCCCCTGTGCACCCGGACCCCGGGATATTTCCGCAGGTTGTGCCGGGCGTCGCGGACCGCCGCGTCGTCGGCTTCCACGCCGACGACCGTCCCGCCCGGGCCGACCGCGGAGGCCAGGGCCCCGGCGAACAGGCCCACGCCGCAATACAGGTCCAGCGCCGTGTCGCCCGGGCGGGGCTCGAGCGCGGCCAGGACGGCAGCGGTCAGCACGTCCGCCGCGGCCGGATGCACCTGCCAGAACGCCCCGGCGCTCACCCGCCAGTCCCGGCCCGCCGCGTGCTGGGTGAGGTAGCCGCGGCCGCGTACCGGAGTCAGGCGGTGTCCGGCGCGACGGAGGACCGTATCCGCGGTGATCTGCTCGGTCGCGGTGGCCGCGCTACGGCCCGGCGAGACGATCACGACCCGTTCGCCCGATCCAGTGGCCACCAGAGCCTCGACCGAGGCCTCCCCGGGCCATCGGCGGCCGGTCAGGCCCAGATCGGTGATGGAGGGGTGGGCGATCAGGCACTCCCCCACGTCGATGACCCGATGTGATCGGTGCGCGCGGAGCCCGGCCGCGCCGTCCTCCCGCACCGCGAACTGCACCCGCGTACGCCAGCCCAGGCCGTCTGGCTCACCCGGCAGGGCTTCCACCGTTACCTCGCGGTCGATGCCCGCCATCCGCCGCAGCTGCTGGCGGATCACCGCCGCCTTGAGCGAGCGTTGAGCGGGCAGCGTGGCGTGCTGCCAGTCGCAGCCACCGCAGCCGCCGGGGCGTGCGTGCGGGCAGGGCGGCGTGACCCGGTCGGGCGAGCCGGACAGGATCTCCACCGCCTCGGCCCGCGCGAGGCGGCTGGTGACCTCGGTGATACGGGCCAGGACCCGCTCCCCTGGCAGCGCATGCCGCACGAACACGGCCGGTCCGTCGGCCGGCCGGGCGACGCACCATCCGCCGTGCGCCACGTCCCCGGCCGTAAGCTCCACCACTTGGCCGGTTTGGTAATTCACGAGGTGCATTCTGGCATGGCAGGGCATACCTTTGGCGAAGCGGCCCTGATCGGGGACCCTGCTTACCTGGAGGGACGGTCGTGCACATCGTGATCATGGGCTGCGGACGGGTCGGGTCGACGCTCGCCCACATCCTGGAGGACCGAGGCGACAGCATCGCGATCATCGACAGGGACCCGGAAGCATTCCGCAGGCTCGGGTCGTCGTTCAAGGGTGACAAGATCACCGGCATCGGCTTCGACCGGGCCGTCCTCGGCCAGGCCGGCACCGAGCGCGCGGACGCGTTCGCCGCGGTGAGCAGCGGCGACAACTCCAATATCATCTCGGCCCGGGTGGCCCGCGAAGTCTTCGGCGTCCGGCGGGTCGCGGCCCGGATCTACGACCCGCGGCGGGCCGAGGTCTACGAGCGCCTGGGCATTCCCACCGTGGCCACCGTGCGCTGGACCGCCGATCAGATCCTGCGCAAGCTGCTCCCGGAAGGCACCGAGCCGCTCTGGCGGGACCCCACCGGCAAGATCGTGCTGGCGGAGATCGCTTTCTCACCGCACTGGATCGGCGAGCAGGTGAAGTCGGTCGAGGCCAACACGCTGACCCGGATCGCGTTCGTCGACCGGCTCGGCCAGGCGTTCGTGCCCGACGGCGGGACCGTCCTGCAGGAAGGGGACGTGATCCACGTGGTGGCCAGGGAAGACGATATGGACCGGATCGCCGCGGCCTTCACGGCCCAGGGAGGGGGACACTGATGCGGGTCGCGATAGCCGGCGCCGGCGCGGTCGGCCGCTCCATCGCCGGCGAACTTCTGGAGAACGGGCACGAGGTCCTGCTCATCGACCACGATCCCAAGGCGATCGCGGTAGAGAGCGTACCGCGCGCCGAATGGCTGCTCGCCGACGCGTGCGAGATCAGCTCCCTCGACGACGCGCAGCTATACCGGTGCAACGTGGTGATCGCGGCGACCGGCGACGACAAGGCGAACCTGGTCGTGGCGCTGCTGGCCAAGACCGAGTACGGGGTGCCCCGGGTCGTGGCGAGGGTGAATCAGCCGGGCAACGAGTGGCTGTACAACGAATCCTGGGGCGTCGACGTCGCGGTCTCCACCCCACGGCTGCTCTCCGCCCTGGTCGAGGAGGCCGTCAGCGTCGGCGACCTGGTGCGCCTGATGACGTTCGGGCAGAGCGAGGCCAGCCTGGTCGAGCTGACCATGCCGGCCGAGGCGCCGCTCGTGGGACAGCGCGTGGGCGGCATCGACTGGCCCGCCGATACCTCGCTGGTGGCCATCCTGCGCGAGGGCCGGGTCCTGGTCCCGCATTCGGATGACCCCCTGCAGGCCGGTGACGAGCTGTTCTTCGTGACCAGCGAGGACGTCGAGGAGGAACTGGCGCGGCTGCTGAGCGCTAACGAGTCTCGGTGAACTCAGGGCCGCGCTCGAAGGGGTTCAGGTCGGGCTGGAACCTGTTCTCCTCGGCCGCGGCGGCCTGCTCCTCGAACGCTTTCTGAGCCTCTGGGGGCAGCCGCAGCTCCAGGATGTCCCGCGGCGGCACCGGGTGCTCGCCGCGAACCACCACGACGTCCCTGAAGATCCCCTCGAGCAGGCCGGCGGGCTCGCCGCCGCCCGCGGCCGGGCCGGTGAACAGGCCGCGCAGGAACCAGCGAGGCCCGTCGACGCCGACGAACCGGGCGAGCTTCCACCCGGAGGCCGGCTGCCCTTGCTCGGCGAGCACCCGGGCCAGCAGCTCGGTGCCGAACGGTCCCTCGGTCTCCTCGCTATCCCCGCCCGCGTCGCGGACCTCCTTGGCGATCTCGGCCCTGATGTCGTCCCACAGCAAGCCCCGGCGGGGCGCGGCGAACGCCTGGACCTGCATCTCGCTCTCACCGTGCTGGACCGTCACCCACACGCCGTGCTGGTCGACCATGACGATCTGGATATCGTGCTCCGGGCCGACCGGCACCTGCAGGCTGCCGAGGTCGACCCGGTCCCGCCGCGGGAAGGACTCCCCGGCGTCCCACGGGCCGCCCTCGGCCCGCGGCGCCTCCGGGGACTGTTCGTCCTCCGGCTCGTCGTAGGCTTCCTCATCGAACTCGTCGTCGGCCAGCTCCTGGTCATCACCCTCAGGCCAGTCCCGGCCAACGTCTGCTGAACGACGCCGACGAAACACTTCCGTACGCTCCTTCTTGTTCTCGCTCAGGACACCAGCTCGGTGCGCTGCGCGTTGTGCCCACCGGTGGAGCCGAAGCCACCGTCGCCCCGCATCGATCCGGGGAGCACCTCTACTTCATGGAAAGCGGCCCGCTCGACCCGCTGGATGACCAGCTGCGCGATCCGGTCTCCCCGCCTGAAGCTGACCGGCCGGTCCCTGTCCGTGTTGAGCAACGTCACCTTGATCTCGCCCCGGTAGCCCGCGTCGACGGTTCCCGGCGCGTTCACCACCGTCACCCCGTGCTTCGCGGCCAGGCCGGAGCGGGGGTGCACGAACGCCGCGTACCCAGCGGGCAGCGCGATGGCCAGCCCGGTCCGCACCAGCGCACGCTCGCCCGGGGCCAGCTCGACGTCCTCGGCCGCCGACAGGTCCGCGCCCGCATCCCCGGGATGGGCATACGCCGGCAGCGGGACGCCGAGATCAAGGCGCTTGATCAGCACGTCGGGGTCGGAATGCGGCAACGAGGACTCCTAGAACGGGGCGGGCTTGGGAACCCGGGCTTACACGCAGGGTGAGGATAGCGCGACATCGGGGCACTACCGCCCATCGTACTTCTCCCCCACGCCCACCTTATGTGTCGTCGGGACTGAGGTCCTCGGGTTCGGTCCGGCGCAACTCGGGCAGGGCGCGCGTGATCACCGCCACGATGGGCACGGCGACTACGGCTCCGGGGATGCCAGCCAGGACGCCGCCGGCCGCGAGCGACAGGATAACCGCCAGCGGGTGCAGCCGGATCATCTTCCCGACCACCTGGGGCTGAAGCAGGTGAGCTTCCAGCTGGTCCTCGACGATCAGGATCCCGAGCAGGACCACCGCGTCGACCCAGCCCTTGGTGGCCAGGGTCACCACGATGGCGAGCGCACCCGCCACCAGCAGCCCCACCAGCGGAACGAAGGCGGCCAGGAACACCAGCACGGCCAGCGGCACGGCCAGCGGAACGCCCATGATCGACAGGGCCACGCCGACCACCAGGGCGTGGATGGCGGCCACCGCGACCGTGCCTCGCATGTAGTACACCAGGACCAGCCAGGAGGCGTGCCCGGCCCGGTCCATCCGGCGCGCCGTGCCGGTCCGCATGGCGCCCAGGAACCAGTTCCAGATCCGGTCCCCGTCCTTGATCAGGAAGAACGTGACGAAGAGCATGAGCACCAGGCCGCCGAAGAACTCGGAGGCGATCTTGCCTCCCGTCACCACGGTCCCCTCCACCAGCGTCTTGTGCTTGCTGAGGTAGCTGGGAATGTTGTTCAGGTACTTCTGGATGTTGGTGTTCTTGATGTGGAAGGGAGGCCCGGCCAGCCACGACTGGACCTGCGCGACAGTGTGCTTGGTCTCGGCCAGCAGCGTCGGGTAGTCGGCACTGACCCGGTTGGCGACCAGCGTGCCGACGCCGCCCAGGACTATGGCCGCGATGAGCAGGGTGACCCAGGTCGCGGCCATATTGGGCAGCCCGGCCCGGCGCAACCGGGACGTGAGCGGCTGGAGCAGGGCGGTGAGCAGCAGTGCCGCGATGCACGGCACGACCACGATGTAGAGGATGCCTACCACGCGCGCGATCAGGTAGATGGCGATGGCCAGCAGGAGCAGCCGCCATGACCAGGCGGCCCCCGTCGCCAGCCAGCTCGGCACCCGGCTCTGCTCGGGTACGACCTCACGGCGATCCGGGGCCTCGGCCTGCCGTTGGCCAGGTTCGCTCACCTGGTTGACTTCGTGCACGGCCCCGCCACGGGCGATCTGCTCCTGCACGCCCGTGCCGCGAGCGATCCGCTCTTCCTGCACCGCCCCCTCGTCCCTCATGACCGGTTGACTACCGCTTTCAGCGTGGATTACTCCGGTCACGGCCGGACTTGTTCCCGTCCCCCAGGCGGCCGCGAGCCATCTCCTGGGTCCTTTTCCGCCCGCTCTCAGCCCAGCCTTGCCCACCCTTGACCCACCCCCGCGCCGTCGCACTCCCCCCGCCATGACTCCATCGGACCAACTACCCTCGACTGCATGCGCGATTACCGCGAACGGCTCCGCGTCCCGCTCACCTGGTGGCTGCTCGCCTTGCCAACTGTCCTCATCCTCGGCGCCACACTCTATGCCGGCCTCGCCGAACCCTGGCCGGTCATCATCATGGCCGGGCTCGCCGCGGGCTGCGCCGCATTGCTGATCACCATGGGCCTGGGCACGGTGGAGATCCGCGACGGGACGCTGCGGGCGGGCAATGCCGCGCTGCCCCTGACGGCCGTCAGCGAGGTCGTCAGCCTCGACGAGAAGCAGACCGCACGATTGCGCGGCCCCCGGGCAGACCCGGCGGCCCACCTGTACTCGCGACCCTACCTCAAGGAATCCGTCTACCTCGCCGTGAACCAGGCAGGCCCGCCTCCTTACTGGCTGATCGGCACCAGGCGCCCGGCGGAGCTGATCGCCGCCATCGAGCGGTGCCGAATGCCGGCCGGCCACGAACCAGTGGCATGATTGCGCCGACGAGGGTAAAGGTTGGGCGGGCCAAGGGTGGGCCAAAGGGTGGGTTGGGAAAGGAGAGAAGCGCGATGGCAGATAAGGACAGGGACAAGGAAGACATCGGCACCAGGATTGCGTCCGGGCTGGCGACCATGTCGGCCGCCTTCCTGGCACACAAGCTGCTCAAGTTCGCCTGGATCAAGGTCACCGGCAAGGAGCCGCCCACGAACCCTGAGGATCCGCGGGTGGCCCTGGCCGAGGCGCTCAGCTGGGCGGCGCTAGTCGGCACGACCATCGGGGCCGTCAGGGTGCTCGCGATCCGGGCTGTGTCGCGGAAGGCCCTTGGCCGCGCCGACCGCGAGCCGGCCAGCGCGGCAAGGGACTAAGCCGCACACTCCCGGCAGACAAGCTGGCCATTGCGGTCTTCGGCAAGCTGACTCCGGTGGTGCACAAGGAAACACCGCGAACAAGTGAACTCATCCGCCTGACGCGGTATCACCCGGAACGAGAGTTCCTCGTTCGACAGGTCCGCCCCTGGCAACTCCAAGGACTCGGCAACATCGTCGGGATCAAGATCGATCGTGCTCGATGACTTGTCCATCCGGCGCGCCTGAAGCTCCTGAAGGCTGTCCTCAGTCAGATCGTCGTCCGTCTTCCGCGGGCTGTCGTAGTCGGTAGCCATCTGAATACTCCATCCCCCTTCATCCGTAGTGCGCTATCGCTGCGCGGGTGTAACGCTTTCAGGGCCCTAGTTGTGCCCGATTCCGGCGGGGAATTCTTACACGTTCGCGCCCAGCGCACACGCGCCACGCCGAAACTCCTGACGCGTCCTAATACGGGCTGGTCAGACGTGTGGTTCACGGCCTCGCGGCGCGTCGCGTTCCGGGTCCAGCCTGGTCAGGAAGGCGTCCAGTTCCCTGAACAGGTCGCGGCCGGCCGCTACCGTCATGGAGGTGCTCTCCGCCTGGCCGGAGAGTCCGCCGACCAGCGCGCCGGCCTCACGCGCGATCAGGCCGCCGGCCGCGTAGTCCCAGTAGTTTAGGCCGCGCTCGAAGAACGCGTCCAACCGGCCGGCCGCGACCGAGCACAGGTCGACGGCAGCCGATCCGCCGCGCCGGATGTCCCGTACCTGCGGCAGCAGGGCCGCCACCACTTCGCCCTGCACCCGGCGACGTCCCGCGTCGTAGCCGAAGCCCGTCCCGACCAGCGCCTGGCCGAGCGCCACGCCGGAGTTGCAGCGCAACGCGATGGCTCCGGGGGTTCCGGGAATTCCGGTGGTTCCGGGGACTTTGGGGGTTCCGGGGACTTTGGGGGTTCCGGGGGTCCCGTCCCGGTGCAGCCAGGCCCCCTGGCCGGCCACCGCGGTGAACGTCTCACCGAACCTGGGTACCTCCACTACCCCGGCCAAGATCGTGCCGTCGACCTCGGCGGCGATCGAGACGGCCCAGTCGGGCAAGCCGTAGAGATAGTTGACGGTCCCGTCGAGAGGGTCAACCACCCAGCGCACCCGGGCCCGGTCCCCCGCGGCGTCTGGGTCGGGCCGGCCGCCCGCGGTCTGACCGCCTTCTTCGCCGAGGACCGCGTCGCCGGGACGGATGGCCCGGATCCATTCGGTGATCAGCGCCTCGGACCGCCGGTCCATCTCCGTCACCACGTCGGTCGGGCTCGATTTGGTGTCGATGACCTCGGGACGCTCGTCGCCGCGCCACGAGGCCAGCAGCCGGCCCGCTTCGCCCGCCGCGTCCACCGCGATCCGCAGCAGCGCCTGAGGATCGGTCACCGCGTCCCGCCGCAGCAGTCGGCTGGGCACGTCTGGCTCGGCACGCCCAGGCGCCCCAGCGCGGCCACCGCGACCGCACCCCCCGGGCTCGTATTATCCGAAACCGTACTATCCGAAAGCGCAGTGCGTTCCCTGACCAGTTCGGTGATCATCGACGCGAACCGCGGGCTGGTGCCGGGGGTGGCGGCGCGCGCGAACGCCAGGCCGAGGGAATCGGCGGTCTCGGCGGCCTCGACGTCCAGGTCGTGCCGGACCTCCATGTGGTCGGACACGAATCCGACCGGGATCACCACCACGGCCGTGGTCCCCGACTTGGCCAGCTCACCGAGATGGTCGCGCACATCAGGTCCCAGCCAGGGCTGTGACGGCGGGCCGCTACGGCTCTGGTAGGCGAGCGACCATGGGTGAGCACGAGCAGCGGTTCGTTCGGCAATTAGCCGGGCGGCCTCGGTCAGCTCGGTCACATACCGTCCCTTTTCCCAGGCCGGCCCGCTCGCCTCGGCCATCGCGCACGGGACGCTGTGGGCCGTGAACACCAGGTGAGCTTCCCCGCGCACCTCGGCGGGGAGCGTGGCCAGCGCCGCGCGCACGTTGTCGGCAAACGGCTCGATGAAGCCCGGATGGTTGTAGAAGCGCCTGATCTTGTCGATCCGCGGAGCGTCGGGACCGACGGCCGCGCGGGCACCCTCGATGTCGTCCAGGTATTGCCGGCAGCTCGAGTAGGAGCTGTAGGCCGACGTAACGAACGCGACGGCCCGCCGCACGCCGTCCTCGGCCATCTGCCGCACCGCGTCCGTCAGGTAGGGCGTCCAGTTCCGGTTCCCCCAGTACAGCGGAAGCGGCAGTCCGGCGGCCGCGAAGTCGGCGCGCACCGCGGCCAGCAGGTCCCGGCACTGCTGGTTGATCGGGCTCACCCCGCCGAACGCGTAGTAGTGCTCGGCCACGCTGGCGAGCCGTTCCGGAGGAACGTTCCGGCCACGGGTGACGTTGGCCAGGAACGGCATCACGTCATCCCCGCCTTCCGGGCCACCGAACGAGACGAGCAGGAACGCGTCGTAGGACGGCATGCCTTCCATCCAACCAGGGCGCCGGACTGCTATCGCCGCCGGCGCCGGACCCGGGATCGGCGCCCGGAAACCGGTTGAAACGGTCCGATATCGTGATGATCATGGAGCGCGGCGGCCGATGACGGGAGTTGAGGACACCGAACAGACCATCGGCCGTTCCCAGGCCAGCGGGTTGCCTGGCCCGCTGCGGCCCTACGCGGATATCTTCCGGACTCCCGGGGCCTGGCGCTTCTCAGTGGCGGGTGTCATCGGGCGGATGCCGATGTCGATGTTCGGGCTCGGCACCGTCTTGCTCATCTCGGCGGCCACCGGCAAGTACGGCGTGGCCGGCGCCGTGGCCGCGATCGGTTCGCTCGGGTACGCCTTCTCCTCGCCACAGGTGGCCCGGCTGGTCGATTCCCGCGGTCAGCGGCGCGTGCTGCTGCCGCTGCTCACGGTGTTCTCCGTCGCGACCGCGGCGCTGATCGTGGTCGTGGAACTGCGGCTGCCGGCCTGGGTGTTCTTCGTGCCGGGTGCGATCGCGGGCGCGACCATGCCGTCGCTGGGCACCATGGTCCGGGCCCGGTGGAGCGCCGTGCTGGCGGGCTCGCCCCGGCTGCACGCCGCGTTCTCCTTCGAGTCGGTGGCCGACGAGCTGTGCTTCATCATCGGGCCCGCCGCGGTGACGCTGCTGGCCACCGAGGTATTCCCGGCGGCCGGCGTCGGTGTCGCCGCGCTGCTGTGCATCGGCGGGACTCTCTGGTTCGCCGCGGAGCGCACTACGGAGCCCGTGGTTACGCGCGCTGCCGGGCCTGCCGCACGAAACCGGCGGGTCCAAGGCGCCGCCGCGCCCGGGCTGTCCGTGCTGGCTCCGGTGTACTTCCTGCTGGGAGCGATGTTCGTGTCAATCGACCTGAGCACGGTCTCGTTCGCCCAGCACTTCGGGCACAAGCCGCTGGCTGGGCTCATCCTCGGCACGTACGCGCTCGGCAGCGCCACGGGCGGGCTCTGGTACGGGGTCAGGCAGTGGCGGGCGCCGGTCGAGACCCGGTTCGCCCTGACGCTCACCTTGACCGTGCTCGGCGTGGCCACGTTCTGGGCCCAGCCGAACCTGGTGACGCTGACCTGCGGGATCTACCTGTGCGGGCTGACCATCGCACCGACGCTGATCGCCGGGTTCAGCCTGCTCGAGGCGCAGGCCAAGCCGGGCCGGCGCACCGAGGCGATGTCCTGGCTCAGCAGCGGAATCGGCGTCGGCGTGGCCGCGGGCGCGTCCGTGGTCGGCTTCATCCTGGATGCGCACGGCCCGCGGGTGGGATACGCATTCGCCGCCGCCTGCGGCGCGGCGAGCGCGGTAACCTGCCTGCTCGGCCTGCGCCGCCTGCGATCGCCGAAGACCCCAGCCTGACGAACCCACCCCGCTTTCCCCCGAACCCACCCCGCTTTCCCCCGAACCCACCCCGCTTTCCCCCGAACCCACCCTACGGGGTGTTACGGGCGTATTCGCTGGCCAGAGCGAGCACCTCGTTGACGTACCAGGCCGCGTGGTTGTAGGCGAAGATCGCCCCGGCCAGCGTGGCGCTGTTGCCGCCGCCGGAGGCGCACAGCAAGCGCGCGGCCGACGGCACGGCGTCCAGGGGGTTCATGATGTCCGGCGCACCGGGCGGGCCGAACCCGTCGGTTCCCCACATCGCCCACGTGGACGGCAGGAACTGCATCGGCCCCTCGGCTCCCGCGCTCGACGGCCCGTCGTTGGCGCCGTCACCGCTCTCGATCTCGCCGATCGCGGCCAGCACGGTCCAGGGCAGGCCCGGGCAGTAGGTCGCCGCCGACTTCTGGAACAGCTGTATCCAGTTGGCCGGCACGCCCGCCGGGGCGTTCACCTCAACCGGTTGCTGACCCTCCGTGACCAGGGTGTACTCCACCAGGTTCACCACCTGGCCACGCTGGCCGACGACCGACTGGACCTGGGAGATCAGGGTCTTCAGGTTGGCCGTCGGCGCGCTGATCAGGACGGCGAAGTTCTTCGCCAGCCCAAGCTGCGCGGATCGGGTCAGATCCACGACTGCGTCCGCGCCGTTCACGCTCAGCGCCGTCGTCCCGCCGAACGGGATCCGCTCGAGGATCGCAGCCGAGACCGGGTACGACTTCCTGGCGTTCAGGTGAAGCCGACGGGCCGCGGCGGCGGTGCTGATGAGCTGGCCCTGGCTCAGATCCGACCAGACCGTCGCGGAGGCCGCCGTGGCCAGCGGCGTCCAGGGCCGGAAGGCCTGGGGCGAGACGCCGAGCACGTCGGCGCTCTTCCCGTTGACCGTGACCTTCCCGCCGTCGACGGGGAGGACCGCCACCACGCCGCCCAGCTTCCTGATCTTGGTCACCTGGGCGGAGGTGATCCCGCCCGGGACCGCGGCGATAAGGTCTGGGACCAGTTCCTGCCGGAGGGCGGCCCCGGCCGGTCCGGGAGACGCCGAGGGCCGAGGCGACGCGGAGCCCGGCGTGAGATCCGACGAGACGTGTGACGAAGGGGGGCCGCCGGCCGGAGCCGCCACCGCCGCATCGGCCGCCTGAACTGCGGATCCGGCTACGCTCAAGGAGACCGCGGCCGCGGCAACGGCCATCAGGGCAGCTCGGCGCAGGGGAAACAACAGCACAATGTATAAGACGATATAGGGCCGCCTACGCCAACAGAAACCCTCGGAGTGAGTTCTTAAAGAGATCTTCAGTTTTGCTAAACGGATCAGGGTCGCCGAGATCAGGGTGGGCTAGCGGGAAAGACAGCGTGGGTTCGCGGGGAAGCGAGGGAGAGGGCCATGCCGGACAGCCCGGAACACGTACCGGTCATCGCGGTCGCGAGCGGGAAGGGCGGTGTCGGGAAGACGACGGTCGCGGTGAACCTCGCCTTGGCCCTGACCGCGCAGGGGCAGCGCACCGGCCTGGTCGACGCCGATCTGTATGGTCCCGACGTGCCCCGGATGATGGGCTTGCGGCGGCGCGCCGAAGCGGGTCACGTCACCCTGTTCGCCCGGGCGGGCGCGCCCAGTTCCGGCTGCAGACGGTAAGCCAGCACGGGGTCCAGCTCGCCTCGGCGGCGTTCCTGCTCGGTGAGAACCAGGGCCTGGGCATCACCGGCGGAATCGCTCAGCTGCTCGCCCGGCGACTGCTGGCCGACACGGAGTGGGACGGGCTGGACTACCTGGTGGTTGACCTCCCGCCGGGGACGTCGGACATCCAGCAGTTCGTGTTCGCGCTATCCGGCCGGCCGCTGTACGTGCTGGTCGTGGTCACGCCGCAGGTCATCGCGCACCAGGATGCGCGCAGGCTGATCGCGCACCTTGCCCCACGCCGCAAAGCGGCCTCGGCCAGGACCGACGTGGCCGGGGTGGAGAATATGAGCGGCCAGGTCTGCCCCGGCTGCGGCCAGACCACCGCGCTGTTCCCCTCGGCTCCCGAGGAGGACAGCGTCTGGGCCCTGATCCCGAAGCTGGCCAGCATCCCGTTCAGCTATCAGGCCGCGCAGGACGCCGACGACGGGCGGCCGGCCATGGTCACCGGAGCCGTTCCTGAGCAGGTCGCCGCCTATCAGCTCATCGCCGAGCGGGTGCGGGAGCGGCTCGCGGACCTCCGCGGCCCGGACGGATCAGGCGATGGGACCGAAACGGATGTCGTGTGACGCCCCAGCCGCGCAGAACTCGAGCATGCGCTCGGCCTCCCGAACCACCTGATCCCGTTCCCGGGTGGGCCCGAACAGCTCGACGGTGACCGTGGCCGCGCTCTTGGCCCTGGCCAGCCGCCACATTCCCGCCACGAACCCATCGACCAGGACCGATCCGGGGAAGATGCCGTTGATCGTGTAGAACCGCTTCAGGTCGCCGGGGTGCACGACACGAGACCGGTCGGCGTGCGAGAGCAGCAGGTTGTCGAACTCGGCCGCCAGCCGGACCGGCGCGGGTGTCTCCTCGCCCGGCCTGGGAGCCAACGGCAGGTCGAACAGCTCGGCGCCCTCCTCATCGCGGAAGGTGACCAGGGACGGCCGGAGCTGGTCCATCACCGCGCGCAGCCCGGTCAGCCCGGACCAGGCCGTTACGTCGCGGGCCGTCGCCGGGCCGAACGCACCCAGGTACCGCGTCACCAGCCCGGCCAGCGACTGCCGCTCGGGGTGCGCCAGCTCCGCCGAGCCCGGCTGCGCTGCCTGACCGAGCCAGTGCTCGGCGGACGTGTGCAGCGGCTGCCCGGCCCGGCCCCAGACGGCGCGCGGCGGCACCTGCACCAGCGGGACCTGCGCGCGCACCGCCTGCGCGAGCGCAGCCGGCGGGTGGTCCGGCCAGTGCCCGGCAAGCGCCGCGCCGAGCTGGCTGAACGTCATCGGTTCCGACTCGACCAGCTCCCGCCCGGCCGCGGCCACGGCCGTCGGGTCCACCCCGGACAGCTGTTTGCCAAACGAGCCGCGCAGGCCGCGGTCGAGCACCGGCTGGACCAGCCGGCGCAGCGGCAGGCAGTCCCGCGCCGAGACCAGGTGGATGGTGCCGCGCAGGAGTGCGATCCGGACCACGCTCCGGTCGGTGAGCAGCGCGGACAGGTCCTCGGGCCGGAATCCGCCGAGCCGTGACCATAGGCCGTAGTAGGGCGGAAACGGCGCTTGGGCCTGCAGCCCCACCAGGTGCTCGATGGCCTGGATCACCCCGGCCCGCCGACGGTCCGCCTCGTCCGGCAGGTCAGCGCGGTCGAGCAGCAGCTGCCGGCTGAGCAGCGCCCGGTTGAGCGCCCGCCGGCTCAGCACGTTAGCCGCTTGACTGCTCACCGGTGGAAGCGTAGCAGCGGCGAAAACCCGTGATGCGAGACGAAGGGTGCCGCCGCGTTGAGGTGAAAGTGCGGCAGTTATGACGCGGAAGGCTACTCTCTTGCTATGAACCAGGAGGCAAGCCGCGGCCCCGCAAGCGCCGCGCCCCGCGGGACCGGGCGGCCGCCGAGAAAGCAGCCCGCCAGACCGTCGCTAGGCGGCGGCGCTCCCGCCCAGGACCGCGAGCTGCGGGCGCAGGGCCGCGAGACCGTCCGCCGCCTGCTCGAGGCAGGCATGATCGAATTCGAGAACCGGGGCTTCCACGGCGTGCGCGTCGACGACGTAGTGCGCCGGGCCGGGATCTCCCACGGCACGTTCTACCTGTACTTCTCCAACAAGGAAGACCTGTTCAAGGCCCTCCTCAAGGACGCGCTGCACGACATGGAGATCGTGGCGGGCGACTTTCCCGTGGTCACCAGCGACGAGACCGGACTGTCCGTGCTGCGCCAGTGGGTCAGGAAGTTCTTCCGGGCCTACGCGGCGCACGCCACCGTGATCCGCATCCTCAGCCAGGCCGACCTGGTGCCGGAAGAGGTGTTCGGCGACGGTCTGCAGCTGTTCTTCAGCATCGCGGAGTCCATGACCACCGGCATGACCGCCGCCGCCGAGGCCGCCGGGCGGCGCCAGGATCGAGCCGAGCTCACCGCGGTGGCCTGCCTGATGATGCTCGAGCGGGTGAACTACCTGATCAGCGCCGAGGTCCAGCTGCCGGAGGACGACATGGCCGACCGGATAGCCGACATCATGTTCGCCGCGTTCGGGCTGAGCGCCTGAGCAGTTTCATGATCGTGGCCAGAAATGGTCGCTATTTGGCCCGAACTGGCCATGATCATGGAGTGTGTTACGGGAGGGAGTGTGACGGGGCCGGGCGCGGCTTAGGTCACGGATTGCAACTCGGTAACGGCGGTGAGCGCCGCGCGGGTGGCGGGGACGTTGTGGACGCGGAAGACCCGCGCGCCGAGCCACGCGCAGATGGCCAGGGCGGCGATGGTGCCCTCGGCGCGCTGGCCGACCGGCAGGGCCAGGGTCTCGCCGATGAAGTCCTTATCCGCGACGGCGACGAGGACCGGCCAGCCGGCGCCGGCCAGCTCGCCCAGGCGCCGGGTGATCTCGAGCGATTGCCAGGTGTTCTTGCCGAAGTCGTGGGCGGGATCCACGAGGATGGCGGAGGGACTGACCCCTGTCACCACGGCCCGTTCGGCATAATGCGTGACGTAGGTGGTCGCCTCGGCCACGACGTCGCGGTACGCGGGCCGGTGCGGGCGGGTGCGGGGCGCCAGGCCGCCTGCGTGTGAGCATACGAGCCCGATGCGGTGCCGGGCTGCCACCTCGGCGAGCCGGGCATCGACGCCGCCCCAGGCGTCGTTGAGCAGGTCAGCGCCGGCCTGGGCCACCACCTCGCCGACCTCGCCACGCCAGGTGTCGACGCTGATCACGACGTCTGGATGGCGCTCGCGCATCGCCGCGACCAGGCCCGCCACCCGGTCGATCTCCGCGGCGGGGGTCACCTCGTCGCCGGGGCCGGCCTTCACCCCGCCGATGTCGATGATCTCGGCCCCGTCGGCCACCGCCTGGCTGGCCGCGTCCAGGGCGGCGCCGAACTCCCGGGTCGACCCGCGGTCGAAGAACGAATCGGGCGTCCGGTTGATCACGGCCATGATGCCGAACGAGCCGTGGTGCCACTCCCGGGCGCCCAGGCGCAGAGTCCGGGGGTATCCCACCGTCAGGAGGCTATAGCACCCGCGCGGTTCGGGGAGAATCTCTACGTGCGCTTTCTCAACGGGAGAACTCCCGAGCATGAACTGACTTACAGCGACGTCTTCATGGTGCCGAGCCGGTCGGGCGTCGGCTCGCGGCTGGATGTGGACCTGGCCACCACGGACGGCAGCGGGGCCACCATCCCCCTCGTGACGGCCAACATGACCGCGGTCTCGGGACGGCGGATGGCAGAGACCATCGCACGGCGGGGCGGGCTGGCGATCTTGCCGCAGGACATCCCCGCCGACGTGGTGGCGGACGTGATCGCCTGGGTGAAATCCCGGGATCTGGTGGTCGAGACCGCGCTCACGCTCGCGCCGACCGATACCGCGGGCGACGCGCTGAGCCTGCTGCCCAAGCGGGCGCACAACGCTGTGGTGGTGGTCGAGGACGGCCTGCCGGTGGGCGTGGCCACCGAGGCCGACTGCGTGGGCGTGGACCGGTTCACCCAGCTGAGCCACGTGATGTCGGCCGACCCGTTCACGCTGCCGGCCGGGACGCCGCCCGAGCGGGCGTTCGCGCTGCTGCACGAGGGACGGCACCGGCTGGCGCCGGTAGTGGACGGCTCCGGCCGCTGCCTGGGCATCATGACGCGGACCGGGGCGCTGCGCGCCACGCTGTACTCCCCCGCCGTCGACGCCTCAGGACGGCTGCGGGCCGGCGCGGCGCTCGGCGTGAACGGGGACGTGGCGGCCAAGGCCAAGCTGCTGCTCGACGCGGGGGCCGACGTGCTGGTGGTGGATACCGCGCACGGGCACCAGGAGAAGATGATCTGCGCGCTGAAGGCGGTGCGCGACCTGGCGCCCCCGGTCCCGGTGGTGGCGGGCAACGTGGTCACCGCGGCCGGGGTCGCCGACCTGGTCGCGGCGGGGGCGGACATCGTCAAGGTCGGCGTGGGCCCGGGCGCGATGTGCACGACCCGGATGATGACCGGGGTGGGGCGGCCGCAGTTCTCCGCGGTGCTGGAGTGCGCCGAGCAGGCGCGGCGGCTCGGCGCGTCCGTCTGGGCCGACGGCGGGGTCCGCCATCCGCGGGATGTGGCGCTGGCGCTGGCCGCGGGCGCCTCGAACGTGATGATCGGATCCTGGTTCGCGGGCACTTACGAATCCCCGGGTGACACCTTCCGGTCCCCCGACGGGCGGCTGTACAAGGAGAGCTTCGGGATGGCGTCGGCGCGGGCGGTCCGGCTGCGCTCGGCCAGCGACTCGCCGTTCGAGCGGGCGCGCAAGGAGCTGTTCGAGGAAGGCATCTCCTCGGCCCGGATGTACCTGGATGCCGTGCGGCCCGGTGTAGAGGACCTGATCGACATGATCGTGGCCGGGCTGCGCTCCTCGTGCACCTACGCCGGGGCGCGCGATCTGGCCGAGTTCGCCGACCGGGCGGTCGTGGGCGTGCAGAGCGCGTCTGGCTACAGCGAGGGCATGCCCGTCCCGACGAGCTGGTTACATCGCACTGAGCCAGCGGACGGGGGCGCCGTCGGCGGCGCGGCGGAACGGCTCGAGCTCGTTGTCCCACGCCGTGCCGAGAAGCCGGGCGAGCTCGTCCTCCAGCGACGCGAGGCCCGCCTGAAGGGTCAGCGTCATCGCGGCGCGGAGCCGGTTCTCCGGCACCACGATGTCGCCGTTGGCCGCCGTGATGCCGGTGAAGATGCCGAGGTCGGGCGTGTAGCAGTACCGCACGCCGTCACAGCCGGGCGAGCTGTCCTCGGTGACCTCGAACCTGAGCCGGTTCCAGCCGGCCAGTTCGGACGCGACCGCTCCCGCCGTACCTGGCCGCGCGTGCCAGGTGAGCTCAGCCCGCAGCGAGCCCGGGGAGGCCGGCTGGCCAACCCAGGGCATGCTGACAGGCGCCCCCACTGTTCGCGCAACTGCCCACTCGATGTGCGAGCAGAGCGCCGGGGGCGCGGAATGAACGTACAGAACACCTTGTGCGGACACCGTGCCTCCTAAGACGAGGTTCGCCTTCCCCAGCGGCCTCGTCAGCGTGGCACGGACTGCCCTATGTATTCTGCCTCATGCCCGCCGCCAACACCAGCTCTCCGGCCAGTAAGGCCGCGTGAATTCGCAAACATGACCAGCGCCGCGGCCACGGCGATGGCTAGCGCGGCCCACGGGACGTAGTCGCCGAGCTGGTCGTAAATGGTCCGGGCCGAGGCCGCGGGCAGCCCCAGCCGGACGGTGACGACGCCGTGGCCCGACTGGCCCATCCAGGCCAGCAGCCGCCCTCGGGCGTCGTAGGCCACCGTGTCACCGGTCAGCGCGGCCTGGACCACCGGCCGGCCGGTCTCGGCCGCTCGCACCGCCCCGAGCGAGGCGTGCTGGTCCGGCCCCCAGGTGCCCTGGAAGGTGGACGTCGCGGACTGGTACACGATCAGCTGTGCGCCCTTGTCGGTGTCCACCCGGGCCATGTCCGGGAACGCGGACTCGAAGCAGATCAGCACGCCGAGCGGCAGCGGGCGGCCCTGCCGGTCCGTCGCGTACAGCAGGTGCGCGCCGGGGCCGGGGACCATGTTCGACGACGCCGCCTTGCTGATCATGGTCAGCCAGCCGAGTTGCTGGCGGAACGGTATGTACTCACCGAACGGGACCAGCCGGGTCTTGATGTAGATGCCCTGGATCCCGGTGGGACTGACCAGGACCGACCACTTCTCATGGCCCTTGCCGGGGACCGTCGTGTCCTGGTTGACCAGGAGGTCGGCCCCGTCGGCCGCGGACAGCGCCTCGAACTGGCGCAGCGTGGCGGCGTACTTGGGCTGGGTGAGGTCGACCCCGATGCTGCTCTCGCCCCAGATGATCAGGTCGGGCTTGACCCCGGCAAGTCGGCCGGACCGGCTGAACTCGGCGGTCAGTGTCTCCGACGCGTGCGCGGCCAGGCTCGCGTTGCTGATCATGCCCGGCTGCACCATGGCGATCGTGACCTGGCGGACGGCGGGACTGGGCGGGGTCAGCGCGAAGGCCAGCGGCCCGGCGACGACGCTGGCCAGCGCAACGCCCACGCCCAGGACGACCAGGCCCGGACGCCAGGAGGCGCCAGGCAGGACGTCCGCGCCGACCCGCGGCAAGGACTCCAGTACCAGCACGATGGCCACGTTGGCCAGCACAAGCACGAAGCTGATCAGCCAGACACCGCCCACCGCGGCCAGCGCCAGCACGGCGGGGTGCTGCCACTGGCTGACACCGAACACCGCCCATGGGCCGCCCAGTGCCTGCCAGGAGCGCAGCCATTCGGTGAGCAGCCAGCAGCTTGGCACGACCACCAGGGCGGCCAGCGCCCGCGGCCAGCTGAGCGGGGGCCGCAGCAGCTTCTGCGCGGCCACGCCGAACGGCACCCACAGCACCCCGAACGCCGCCCCGACGAGCAGCACGGCGGGGCCGATCTCCGGCGCCATCCAGTACAGCGCCGCGATCAGGTAGCCGGCCCCCAGCCACCAGGCCCGTACCCCGCCCTCGCGCGCGGTCGGCGACCTGACGATGAGCACCAGCCCCGGGACCAGCCCGAACCAGGCCAGGTACTCGAAGTTGACGGCAGGAAAGGTAAGGACCAGCAGCGCGCCGCACGGCAGCATCGCTCCCCGGACCGACCAGATCCACCTCACCGGCTTCACTAGTGCGCTGCGCAGTCCCACCCTTATATTGTCGCTTATATCCGGCCGGTCCGGCCGGTCCGGCCGCCCCGGTTCACGGGCTGCCGCCCATCTCGCTGATGATGTCGTCCCGGTTCACACCGTGCGAATTGGCAAAGGCCTCCAGCTGGCCGACGTCGACCGGATCGGGCAGAACACGCTCGGCCTCGTCGGCCAGCTCCGTGTAGCCCGTTCGCCGCAGGAGCGTCACGACCTCCTGCTTCGAATATTGCATCTCGGCCACCAGGCTCTCCCGTCGTCGCGAGTCACTGATCCGTAACCATCCTTCGCCGCCCGCTCCCGCAGGAGCAACCGGCAGGCGGTCAGTTCTCGCCGCGCGAGAAGATGCGCAGGAAGAACAGGAAGACGTTCAGCGCGTCCAGGAAGATGGAGGCGGCCAGCAGCGGTGCGGAGTCCAGGTCGGTGTTGCGCCGCAGCCGCTGGAAGTCGACCATGGTCAGCCCGGCGAAGATGACCAGGCCCAGGACCGAGTAGAGCAGGTCGGCGTGCGGGATGTGCACGAAGATCAGCACGATGCCGAACAGGATGAGCGCGACCAGGGCCCAGAAGCTCACCCGGGCCAGCCCGGACAGGTCCCGGCGGGTGGCGTAGCCGGCCGCGCCGAAGCCGGCGATGAACAGCGCGGTCGCCCCGCCGGCCTGCCAGAGAGCCTGCGGGCTGGTGGAGGCGTAGTAGACCAGGACCGGGGACATGGCCAGTCCCAGCGCCGTGCCGACCACCAGGAGCAGGCCGACGGACAGGGACGCTGACCCGGCGCGCCGGGCCGTGAAGTTCATCCCGATCAGGCACCCGAAGGCGACGATGAACCAGACGAAGGCCCAGCCCTGCGACAGGTGCCGCCCCAGGTAGGCGCCCAGCGCGAAGAAGCCGGCCGTGAGCGCCACGTACCCCATCGTCTGCCCGAACAGGGTGCGTGTCCGGTCCCGGCTGGCCGCTCCGTAGGAGCCATACGTCAGTGAATCGTTCATGTCCCTCTCCTGGACGTGGCGCGTGATTCGAGGCTAGGTGCAGCGGGGGCCTCACGTATCAGTCACCGGCCCGGCCGGGGTCCGCGGCCATAGGCTTGTCCGGGTACCGGCCGGTTTCTGCCCGGAGAAGGAGCGAGCGGTGAAAGCTGCGGGAGTACGGCGCTTCGGCGATCCGATCGAGATCCTCGACCTGCCCGGGCCGGGGCCGCTGCGACCGGATGAGGTACTGATCGACGTGCGGGCAGCTGGGGTGGGCAACTGGGATGAGTTCGCCCGGACCGGGAGCTGGGATCTGGGCGCCCGCCCGCCGATGGCGCTGGGGGTCGAGGCGGCCGGCCTGGTCACCGCCGTGGGCGGGCAGGTGAGCGGGGTCGGGGCGGGCGACCGGGTGTGCGTGCATTCGGCTCCGCTGCGCGGGCCGGGCGCCTGGGCGCAGCAGCACGTCGCCGCGGCCGGGCACGTGGCCCTGGTGCCGGCCGGCGTGCCGTTCGACGTCGCGGCGGCGCTGCCGGTCCCGGCGCTCACCGCAGACCAGGCGATCGGTGACGCGCTCGGGGTCCGCTCCGGGGAGACCGTCCTCGTGCACGGCGCCGGCGGGGTCACCGCGGGGATGCTCGTCCAGCTGGTCGCGCACCGCGGCGCCACGGTCATTGCCACGGCGGGTCCGGACAGCGCGGACCGGGTGACCGCGCTGGGGGCCGCCACCGTCCTGGACTACCACCGCCCGGACTGGCCCAAGCAGGTACGCGCGCTCACCCAGGGCGGCGTCGACGCGGCCGCCAACGCCGTGCCCGCCGGGGCCGGCCAGGTGATGAAGGCGGTCCGGGACCGAGGCCGGCTCGCCACCATCACGTCGGATCCGCCGCCGGCCGAGCGGGACATCACCGTGCGGGCGGTGCTCGTCGCCCCGGACGGCAGGCGGCTCAGCGGCCTGGTACGGCTGCTGGCCGAGGGGGTGCTCACGGTGTCCGTGGGCGCGCGGTTCCCGCTCGAGCAGGCCGCCGCGGCGCTGGCCCGGGCCCGGCACGGTGCTCACGGGTCGGCCATCGTGCTGCAGCCTTAAGCCAGCGCCGCGACGGCGCCGGTGCTCAGTTCGGCCAGGTTCGGCAGTACCAGGCTGGCCTGGGTGAGCGCGTCCGGGTCCGGCGGGTACCGGGGCTGCGGGATCGCGATGACCCGCAGCCCCGCGGCGGCGGCCGAGCGGAGCCCGTTGGAGGAGTCCTCCACCGCGGCGCAGTCCGGTGGCGGGCAGCCCAGCTCCGCGGTCACGGCCAGGTAGACATCCGGGGCGGGCTTGCCGTGGGCCACCTGCTCGGTCGACATCACCACCCGGAAACACGAGCGGAGGCCGGCCGACTGGAGCACGGTCTTGATCAGCCGCGGCGGGGAGGAACTGGCCAGGCCGAGCGGCCAGCGCGCGGCACACCGGTGCACCGCGTCCACGGCGCCGTCCATGAACGGCACCTGCTCCCGGTAGCGGGCCACCATCCGGTCGATGACCAGCGCCGCCACCTCATCAGGCGGGAGGCCGACGCCGAGGTCCCCGCTCAGGTAGCGCGCCCATTCCGGCGTGCTCATGCCCATGATCCTGCGCTGGGCGTCCGGGGCCCAGTGCCCGCCCCGTTCGGCCACCAGGCCCCGCCGGACCTGTTCCCAGACCGGCTCGGAGTCGACCAGCACGCCGTCCAGGTCGAACACGACCGCCTTGATCATGATGTCTCAGGCGCGGGAGCTGGCCTCCGTAAGGGCGCGGGAGACCAGGACCCGGGCCAGGTGCTCGCGGTACTCGCGGCTGGCGCGGATGTCGGAGGCGGCGCTGGTGCCGTCGGCGGCGTGCGCGGCGGCGTCGGCGGGCGAAGCTCCGCCGGCCAGGGCGGCCTCGACCGCGGCGGCGCGCAGCGAGGTCCCGCCCATGTTGACCAGCGCGACCTGGCTGCCCTGGACGGCCACGCCGACAATGGCCCAGTCGATGGCCCGCTGGGTGAACTTCTGGAACGACCAGCCCGCGGCGGCGGGCTTGGGCACCCGGATCTCGGTGAGCAGCTCACCCGGCTCGAGGACGGTCTCGAACAGGCTCTGGAAGAACTCGCCGATCGGGATCTCCCGTGAGCCGTCGGGACCGCGGGCCACCAGCGTGGCCTCCAGCGCGAGCAGCACGGCGGGCAGGTCCGAGGCGGGGTCGGCGTGCGCGACCGAGCCGCCGATCGTGCCCCGGTGCCGGATCTGCGGGTCGCCGACCTGGCCTGCCGCGTGCGCGAGCAATGGCAGCTCACGGGCCAGCAGGTCCGAATGCTCGACGTCGTGGTGCCTGGTCAGTGCGCCGATCGCGACGTGCGAGCCCTGGTCGGTGATGTAGGACAGGTCCCGCAGGCCGCCCAGGTCGATGATCACCTCGGGGGCGGCCAGCCGCAGCTTCATCAGCGGCAGCAGCGAATGCCCTCCGGCCAGGTACTTCGCGTCCTCGCCGTATTCGGCGGCGAGGTCGCAGGCCTCCTCGGCCGAGCCGGCCCGCATGTAGCTGAACGACGACGGGATCACTGTGCAACCTCCGCTGCCGCCAGCGCGGCCCTGACGATGTTGTGATAACCGGTGCACCGGCACAGGTTGCCTTCCAGCCCGGTCCGTACCTGCTCCTCGGTGGGATGCGGGTTCTCCTTGAGCAGCGACACGATGGCCATCACCATGCCCGGCGTGCAGAAGCCGCACTGCAGCCCGTGCTGCTCGTGGAAGGCCTGCTGCACCGGGTGCATCGTCCCGTTGCTGGCCAGGCCCTCCACGGTGACGATCTCGTGCCCGCTGGCCTGGGCGGCGAGCACCGTGCACGATTTCACGGACTCTCCGTCGAGCAGCACGGTGCACGCTCCGCAGGAGGTGGTGTCGCAGCCGATGTTCGTCGCGGTGAGGTCGGCCACGTCGCGCAGGAAGTGCACGAGCAGCATGCGGTCCTCGACGTCCGCGGTGATTTCCTGGCCGTTGACCGTCAGGTCGACCTTCACTGGTTACTCGCTTTCTGCGCCTCGGTGATCGCTGTCCATATTCGCTGCGGGGTAGCCGGCATGTCGATGTGCCTGATCCCGAGGTGGGATACGGCGTCGATGACCGCGTTCTGGACCGCGGGGGTCGAGCCGATCGTTCCGGCCTCGCCGATGCCCTTCACGCCCAGCGGGTTCAGGTCGGTCGGCGTCTCGCTGGAGGCCAGCTCGAAGCTGGGCAGGTCGGGCGCGGAGATGGCCGCGTAGTCGGCGAGCGTGGAGGTCAGCGGGTTGCCGTCCGCGTCGTAGAGCACCTCTTCGAGCAGGGCCTGGGCCGCGCCCTGGGCGATCCCGCCGTGCCGCTGGCCCTCGGTGAGCACCGGGTTCAGCACCGTCCCGGCATCGTCGACGGTCACGTGCCGCAACAGCCTGGCCTGGCCGGTCTCGGTGTCGACTTCCACCACGGACACATGGGTTCCGAACGGGAACGTGGGCCGCTCCTGAACGAAGCTCACGTCGGCGATCAGGCTGCCGCCGCTGGTGTGCCCGGCGACCTGGGCCCACGACAGGGCGGTGTCCGGGTCGCCACGCACCTGCCACAGCCCGGTGGCGGTGTCGAGCACCACGTCGGCTTCGGCGGCCTCGAGCATGTCCGCGGCATGGTGCCGCGCCTCATCCTTGACCTCGATGGCGGCCTTGTGTACGGCCGAGCCCCCGAGCTGCAGCGACCGCGAGCCGTAGGTGCCGACGCCGACCGGGATCAGGTCGGTGTCACCGTGGATGACCGTGATCTGGTCCATCGGGATGCCGAGCTCGTCCTGCACGAGCATGGCCCACGCGGTGTGGTGCCCCTGGCCGTGCGCCGAGCTGCCGGTGTAGACGGTGGCCGAGCCGCTGTCCGTCACCTCGATCTTCGCGGTCTCGCCGGCGTCCGGATCCGGCGCGGTGATCTCGACGTAGGAGGACACGCCGATGCCGAGCTGCCTGGGGTCACCGCTGGCCCGCCTGCGCTGCTGCTCCCGGCGAAGCCCGTCATAGCCAGCCGCCGCCAGGGCCTTGTCCAGCGCCTCCTCGTAGCGGCCGGTGTCGTACAAGGCGCCGGTCTTGGTCTGGAAGGGGAACTTGTCCGGGGCGATGAAGTTGCGCCGCCTGACCTCCGCCGGGTCCATCGCGATCTCGGCGGCGAACAGGTCGACGGAGCGCTCGATGGCCGCCGTGGCCTCCGGCCGGCCGGCTCCCCGGTAGGCGCTGATCGGCGTGGTGTTGGTGACTGCCTGCCGGAACCCGGCTTGCACGTCCGGGATGTCGTACACGCCGGGTGCCATCAGGCAGGTGAGGAAGGGCAGGAGCCCGCCGATGCGCGCGTAGGCGCCGATATCCTGGATGACGTCGACGCGGTAGGCGAGGATGCGGCCGTCCCGGCTGCCGCCGATCTTGATGTGCTGCAGCTGGGCGCGGCCCTGCGACATCGCGACCAGGTTCTCGCTGCGGGTCTCGGCCCAGCGCAGCGCCCGGCCGGTTTTCCTGGCCGCCCAGGCGATGGTGATCGTGTCCCGGTCGATGCCGATCTTGGCGCCGAAGCCGCCGCCTACGTCGGGCACCACCACGCGGATCTGGTCGGGCGCCATGCCCAGGGCGCCTGCCAGGATCAGTCGGCTCACCTGCGCGTTCTGCGAGCTGACCCAGACGGTTAGCTTACCGTTCTCGAAGCTGGCGGCCGTGGCCCGCCCCTCCATCGGGAGGCAGGCGACCCGCTGGTTAACGATCTCCTGCTCGACGACCACGTCGCAGGCCTCGAACGGGGCGTCGTCGGCGGACATGGCCTGCGAGACGCAGACGTTGGTGTCGGCGGCAGGGAACAGCAGGGTCTCGTCGGCGACGGCGGCCGTGGGCCCCAGCACCACCGGCAGCGGGTCGTAGTCCACGGCGACCAGGTCGGCGGCGTCCTCACCCTGGTAGCGGCCATCGGTAATAACCACCGCTACCGGCTCGCCGACGAACCGCACCGTGTCGATCGCCAGCAGGGGCTCGGCCCACGGGCCGCCGAGCGGCGCCGGGCTGCCGTCCCACTCGCCTGAGCTCGGCGGTGGCGGAGCCAGATCGTCCATGTCGCGGACGGTCAGCACGGCGACCACGCCCGGCTCGCTCAGCGCCTCGCTGGCATCGATGCCGGTGATGCGCGCGTGGGCCAGCGGACTGCGCACGAAGGTCAGGCGCGCCGCGGCGTTGAGTTCCGGCGTGCGGAGGTCATCGACGTAGACACCGCCCGCCGTCAGCAGCCGCGGATCTTCGGTCCGGATGACCCGGGTACCCATGATGCTCATAAAACCTCCGCCGCTCGCTCCTGGGCCGGCCTTCGCCAGCGAAACTACACCGCAGCGGCCTGGCGGACCATCACCGGTCCTACCAAAGCCGCCTGCAGACACTTATGACCGTACCCTCCCACAGGTGACGAAGCCCTGCCCAAACGGCCACAGGACCGGCCCGTCCGGATGAGCTAGCGTCGCTAACATGCTAGACGCCGCGAACTGGTCAACCCTCCTGGCCGAACTGGCTCGGCGATCGCGCGTGCCCGGAGCCGTGCTGGGCATCTGGGCCTGCGGGCAGGAGATCCTGGCCGCCGCGGGGCTGCTCAATCGCGTCACCAGGGTGCGGGTCAGCACCGATTCCCTGTTCCAGGTCGGGTCGATCACCAAGCTGTGGACCGCCACGATGATCATGCAGCTGATCGACCAGGACCTGCTGTCCCTGGGCACGACCGTGGCCCAGGTGCTGCCCGGCGTGCGGCTCGGCGCCTTGGGGCTCGGCGACCAGGTCACGGTGGCGCACCTGCTCACCCACACCAGCGGGATCGACGGCGACATCTTCACCGATACCGGCCGCGGCGACGACTGCGTCGAACGCTACGTCGGCCTGCTCGACCGGGCGGAAACGGCGTTTCCGCCGGGTGGCGCGTACTCCTACTGCAACAGCGGCTGGGTGCTGCTCGGCCGGATCATCGAGGTGCTGGACGGCCGGACGTGGGACGAGTCGTTGCGGGAACGGCTGTGCGGGCCGCTCGAGCTGACCCAGACCGTCACCCTGCCCGAGGAGGCGATCCTCCTGCACCGGGCCGCGGTCGGACACCGGCCCGACGGCGCCCGGGTCCACGTCTGGGCGCTGCCGCGCAGCGTCGGCCCGGCCGGCCTGATCACCGCCTCAGCCCACGACCTGCTCACCTTCGCCCGGTTCCACCTCGCCGGCGGCCTGGCGCCGGACGCCAAGCGGCTGCTCAGCGAGGCTTCGGTGGCGGCCATGCAGCAGCCGCGGGCGGTGATCCCGGACTTCGGCGCGCCGGGGGCCGCCATCGGGCTGGGCTGGCGGGTCAACCGGTGGGACGGCCGGACGATCATCGGGCACGATGGCGACACCGTCGGCCAGTCCGCCTACCTGCGGGTCGACCCGCAGGCCCGGTTCGCGGCGTGCCTGCTGACCAACTCCGGGCAGTCCTCGTCCCTGTATCAGGCGGTGTTCACCGAGGTGTTCGGGGCGCTGGCGGGAGTGAGCATGCCGGCTGCTCCTCAGCCGGCCGGTGACGCCGCGGCGGCCCTCGATCTGGGGCGGCACGTCGGCCGCTACGAGCGGACGTCGCGGCGGTTCGACGTCTCGGTCCGCGACGGCTGGCTGCATCTGGGCCTGACCGCGACCGGCGATCTGGCCATGCTCACCGAGTCCGCGCCTGAGGACCTGGTGCTGTATCCGGCCGACGCCTCGGGCGTCAACTTCGTCTGCCGGTCACGCGACGACGAGCCGTGGATTCCGGTGAGCTTCGGCCAGCTGACCGACCGCACCCGGTACCTGTTCGCAGGCGGCCGGGTCACGCCCCGGGCCGCTTGACCCGCGGGTGATCCCGCCAGGCGGGCATGGTGGCCATGTAGTCGAGCGTCTGGCGTTCGATCTCCTGCCTGCTCGTGCCCGGGTGGCGCCGCGCCTGCCAGCCGACCATCCGCTCGAAGCGGATGTCGAAGGACTGCAGGGCGCCGTTCTCGTCGGTGCAGTAGCTGCAGTAACGGCCGGTCTCAATGGGCATCCCGCAGCTTTCGCAGCGTTGCGCTGTGCTCATGTCAGGTCCTCCTGGGTCTTATCGGGGACGGGTGTGGCCAGGTCGACTAGGGTCCGCAGCCCGGCGATGAGGTCGTCGGCCCGGCCGGGCGGCAGCCGGGCCATGGTGTCGGCCAGGTGGTCCACGCCGAGCACCTCATGGTCACGGCGCAGCGCCTCGTGCCCGCCCGGGGTCAGCCAGATCAGCGTCCGGCGCCGGTCGGCCGGATCGTCCTCCCGCTCCAGCAGGTTCTACGGGTCCCTGGCGTTCCAGGTGCGCCACGATCTCGCTGATCACCGACTGGGCCCGCGCCATATGCGCCGCGGCCTCGCCGACGGTGAGCGGTCCGGCCAGCGCCAGGTGCTCGAGGACCGCCCGCGAGGCGCCCGCCAGCTGGCTCCGGGGCCCGTCCCGGCGATGAAACGTCAGGTAGACGGCCCGGAAGAGCTCCGCGAACCGTTCGGCCTGCGCTCGTTCCTCGGTCACGCCACCAGGGTTCCGGCTCGGTAATGCATCGTCAATCCCGATGGATCCCGGCGGCGTTAGGAGCCGCGCGATGCGGGTACATCAGCGCAGGCTGCAAGGAGGGACCGCTGAACGCTGCCATCGGCGAGTCGGTTTCCGTGCTGGCCCTGATCGCCGTGCTGGCGTGGGCGGTGATCAGGCCGCGCGGCTGGCCGGAGGCTGTCGCGGCGGGGCCGGCCGCGGTCATCCTGGTCGCGGTGGGCGCGATCTCGGCCGGGGACGCGGGCGCGCAAGCCCGCCGGCTGGGGCCGGTGATCGGGTTCCTGCTCGCCATCTTGGTGCTGGCCCACCTGTGCGACGACGACGGGCTGTTCAAGGCCTGCGGCGCGTGGATGGCCCGGTCGGCCGCCGGGCGCCCGCGCCGGCTCCTGACCCTGGTGTTTGTGACCGCGGCGGTGACCACGGCCGTGCTGAGCCTGGACACCACGGTGGTCCTGCTCACCCCGGTGGTGTTCGCCACCGCGGCCCGGCTGGACGTGCGAGCCCGGCCGCACGTGTACGCGTGCACGCACCTGGCCAACTCCGCGTCGCTGCTGCTGCCGGTGTCCAACCTGACGAACCTGCTGGCGCTCGCGGCCAGCGGCCTGGCGTTCGGGCACTTCGCGGCGCTGATGGCGCTGCCGTGGCTGGCGGTCATCGGCGTGGAGTACGCGGTGTTCGGCCGGTTCTTCGGGTCAGACCTGACTCCGGGGTCTGCGGGTCCGCGCGCCCAGCGGGACGCCGGGGACGGGGAGGCCAGGCTGCCGGTGTTCACGGTGACGGTGGTCGGCCTCACGCTGGCCGGGTTCGTGGGGGCCTCGGCGGCGGGGGTGAGCCCGGCCTGGGCCGCCCTGGCGGGCGCGGCGGTGCTGGCGGGCCGCGCGCTGGCCCGGCGGCGGGCCACCCCGCTGAGCCTGCTGCGGGCCGCGGATGTCCCGTTCGGCGTGTTCGTGCTCGGGCTGGGGATCGTGGTCGCGGCGCTGGTGAGCAACGGGCTCGGCTCCGCACTGCGGCCGCTGCTGCCCGCCGGGACGTCGCTGCCCGCGCTGCTGGCCGTCGCGGGGGTGGCCGCCCTCCTGGCCAACGTCTGCAACAACTTGCCAGCCGTCCTGGTCCTGCTGCCGCTGACCGCGCCCGCCGGTGCCGGGGCCGTGCTGGCCGTGCTGCTCGGCGTCAACATCGGCCCGAACCTCACCTATACCGGCTCGCTGGCCACGCTGTTGTGGCGCCGCACCCTCCGTCACCACGGATCAGCACCGGACCTGGGGGAATTCACCCGGCTAGGGTTGCTGACCGTGCCCGCCGGACTCGTCCTCGCCGTGCTGGCCCTGTGGGCCGGGCTGCGGGCCATGGGAGGCTGACCAAAGTTGACTGACCGTGAAACCACGATCCGTTCGGTATACATATGGGTCCGTGAGGGGACCTGGCGGGCCACCGTGGACGCGGCGCTCAGCCTGGCACCGGTCGTCGGGTCCGTCGGGTCCGAGGCGAGGTTCACGCTGCTGCACGTCACGTCGCCCGCCGCGGCCGATGCCGTCCACGGCGCATACTGGGGATTGCTCGGCCGGGGCGGGCAGGATCCGGGCGATCGGCTCGAGGTGCTCGGGCGGGCGTCGGCGGCCGAGTTGCTCGAGGCGGCCGCGCGCAGGCTCGGGCGTCCGTGCGAACGGCTGGAAATTCACGGATCTACGGAACGGGCCGTGGTGGCAGCCTCGGCCGATGCGGACCTGCTCATCGTGGCGCGGGACGGCGACCGGTCGCGGCTGGGCCCGAAAAGCCTGGGTAAGGCCGCCCGGTTCGTCGTGGATCACGCCGCCTGTCCGGTACTGCTCGTCTGGCCGGAGGCCGCCCCGGACGTCGGCACCATTCCGCCGCCGCCACATCACCCTCATCACGGCGGCCGGTGAGCCGGGAAAGCCGGACAGACGGCGCGACGGCTTGTAGCATCTTGTTCACCAAGTGTAGTGGGGGGATGGGGCTGGCATGGCTGATATGACCAGTGAGGCCCGTGTGGTGGTTCTCGACAGGCTGTGGCCAGGCGATGTGGCCGGCGACTTGCTGGATGTCGTCTTCGGCTGGACCGACTTCACCAGGCTGCGGCGCCTGGTGGCCGGCCAGTGCGCCGCCGCCGGGCTGACCGGATCACGGCTGGATGATTTCGTCCTGGCCGTGCACGAGATTGCGGCCAACGCGATCGTGCACGCGGGCGCGGGCGGCAGGCTGATCCTGCAGCGGGCGGCCAACGGGCTCCGCTGCCTCGTCGCCGACCACGCGCTCCAGGGTGCGGAGGATCCAGCGGCTCCTGGCTGCTGGGTTCCGCGGGCACGTGACGGTTCCGAGCGATGCGAGCCGGCCGACGCCGATACGGGGCGGGGACTATGGCTGGCCGCCCGGCTCACCGACGAGCTGAGCATTACCTCGGGGCCTGAGAGCACGATCGTGTCGCTCTACATCCGCTTCGAATAGTACGTCAACCTCTGGTTGACGTGCTACCACGCGTCAACCTATAGTTGACGCATGGAACAGCCAGTACGACTCGACGACATCATCAACTACGTCAAGAGCCAGGACGGGACAGCCCTTGACCACGTGTCGGCGGCCATGCGGATCTCCGAGCACCTCGGTGAACTGGCCGACCACCTGATCGGGCACTTCGTGGACCAGGCCCGCAAGGCGGGCGCGTCCTGGACCGAGATCGGCCAGTCGATGGGCGTGACCAAGCAGGCGGCGCAGAAGCGCTTCGTGCCGAAGGCCGCCGACTGGTCCGTGCCGCCGGACGAGACCGGCTGGCAGGCGGCACTGACAGAGGCCTTCCGTGACCATCCCTTCTCCAGGTTCACGCCGCGGGCCAAACATTCGATCGGCGCGGCGGCTGAGGAGGCCCGGGAGCGCCGGCACGATCGCGTCATCCCCGAGCACATCGCCCTCGGCCTGCTGCACGAGCCGGAGGGCCTGGCCGCCAAGGCCATCGAAGCGCTCGGCGTGCCTCTGCACTCGGCACGCGATGCGCTGGTCGCGGCTCTGCCGCCGGCCTCCGTCGGCGAGCCGGTCCCGGGCAGGATCCCGTTCACCGGGGGGGCCAAAAAGGTCATGGAGCTGGCCGTGCGGGAGGCGCTGAAGCTGGGACACAACTACGTGGGGACCGAGCACATACTGCTCGGCGTCCTCGAGGACGAGCAAGCCGGCGGCAGGACGCTGACCGGGCTGGGTATCACCCGGGGGCGGGCCGAGCAGTGGCTCGTCGCTGAACTCCAGCGACTCGTCGAGGCCAAGCGCCAGGCTGCTGGCTGAGCCGGCCACGTCTGCTCCGGCCCCTAGCCAGCCGCGCGACTGGCCTGGGGGCGACGGCGGGCGGCGGGGTCGGCGAGCACCGGTGGCTGCCAGCCCGCGTCGGCGGGGTTCAGGTTCAGGCCGGGCGCGGGTGCTTCGTTACGACCTGACGCCACGTTAAGGCAACCCAGTTCTTCTATCGTTGCTAAGAGCAGGTATATCTTTGACTTAAGCAACGACCTTCGGGGATCACATGAGCGAACTGGCGGCAGATGATCTGGGGACGGCAGGCGGCGGGTCGGCCGGGGACGGGACAACACGCACCGGGACGGCGGGGGACGCGGCGGTGGCGGCGGTGCGGGCGTTCAACCGGTTCTACACGAACATGATCGGGTTGCTGCGCGGCAAGTACCTGGACACGCCGTACTCGCTCACCGAGGCGCGGATCCTGTTCGAGCTGGCGCAGCGGGACGCCAGCGAGGTGACCGATCTGCGGCGCACGGTCGACATCGACGCGGGGTACCTGAGCCGGATCCTGGCCAGGTTCTCCTCCGACGGCCTCGTCACTCGGCAGCGCTCGGCGGCCGACGGGCGCCGCCAGGTCATCTCGCTGACCGGCCACGGCGGTTCGGTGGTGGCGGGCCTGGACGCCGGGTCGGCCGCGCAAACCCGGGACATGCTGGCCGCGGTGCACGACGATGACCGGCACAGGCTCCTCGATGCCATGCGCGTGATCACCGATCTGCTGTCGGGGTCCCCGCCGCCGCGCGGGTACCTGCTGCGGGCGCCCCAGCCGGGCGACATGGGCTGGGTGGTGCAGCGGAACGGGGCGCTGTACGCCGAGGAGTTCGGCTGGGATGCCAGCTACGAGGCGCTGGTGGCCAGGATCGTGGCGGACTACGTCGACCGCCGGGACCCGGAGTGCGAGGCGGCCTGGATTGCCGAGGTCGACGGGACGCGGGCTGGCTGCGTGTTCTGCGTGCGCGAGAACGCCAGCACCGCCCGGCTGCGCCTGCTGCTGGTCGAGCCGTGGGCCCGGGGGCTGGGGATCGGCGCCCGGCTGGTCGAGGAGGTGCTCCGGTTCGCGCGCCGGGCCGGGTACTCCGACATCACGCTGTGGACCAACGACGTGCTGGTAGACGCCAGGCGGATCTACCAGCGAGCCGGTTTCACCCTGGAGGACGAGAGCCGTCACCACAGCTTCGGCCACGACCTGGTGGGCCAGAACTGGTCCCGCCGCCTGTGAGCGGCGGACCCGTCAGGCCACGCGGCGGATGAGCCACCAGAGGCAGCACCCGGCCAGCGCCAGGGCCAGGGCCAGGGCTACGGTCAAGAGCCACGTAGCCCGCGTGCTGGCCAAGCTGCACCTGCGTGACCGGGTGCAGATCGCGGTCTTCGCCTACGAGAACGGGATCGTCCGGCCCGGGCGTGGCTAGCGCGGGCGTGGCCGGGCTTAAGCTGCGGGCATGGGTCAGACGGCGCGCACCGCCGGGAGCATGCTGGTGCTCGCCCTGCTGGTCTGCGCCTGCGTGTTCGCGGCGATGACCGGGCCCGCGGTCAGCCTGCGGACGAGGACCCAGGCGCTGTCGCAGACGCTGGCCGCGGCCAGCCCGATCATCAGGACCGTCCAGGTCGACGCGCCCTGGGATCAGTTCACCGCCGCGATGAACGTTGACAACCAGGGCAACTCCGGCTTGGGGCAGGCGTCGAACCTGACGCCGAGCCAGTTCGCCGAGACGCAGCGCGAGATCGGGCGGGGCCTGGCCCATCTGCCCTTGCCGCTCGGCGCAGGCGCCTGGGCCGGCCTGGCCAGCCGCTTGCTGCCGGTGGCCGCCGGCGCCGGGCCGCTCGCGTTCATCGGGGTGAACTTCCCGCCGATGATGGAGGTCGTGTACCGGAACACGCTGCCCGCGAACGCTCAGCTGGTGGCGGGCAGCTACCCGCATGGGGCGCTGCCGCGCGGCGCGCTGGCGGGGGCCGTTACCACGCAGATGGCCGCGCGGTTCGGGCTGCATCCTGGCTCTGGCGTGGTGCTGACGATCCCGACCGGTCCGGTCAGGATCGTCATCACCGCGATCGTGCGGATACGCGGACCGAACTCGTCTTTCTGGGCCAAGGACAGCACGGTCGGCCTTCCCAGCCGCGTCACGGGGCCGGATACCTGTAATTGCTGGGCCGGATCGGTCTTCGCGGACCCAGACCAGTTTGTTGCCATGCAGAATGCGCTCGGATCCTCGAGCATCGACATCCAGTGGGTGTACCCGCTGGCCACCGGCGGGGTCGGCGCGGACGGGGCGCAGGCCCTGCTGGATGACCTCAACCGGGCGAGCACGGTCCCGGTCGGGCTGACCGGTGCCTTCGCGCCCGCGGTGAGCACGACGGCGGTCACGACCCCGCTGGCTCCGGTGGTGTCCGCGTTCCTGGTCACCCAGGCCGCGGTGCAGACCGTGCTGCTGTTGCTGTTCGTCAGCCTGATCGTGGTCGGCGCGGCGGTGATCCTGCTCGCGGCCGGCATGATCGCCGTCCGCCGGGGCGACGACCTGGGCCTGCTGCGCTCCCGGGGGGCCTCGGTGCGACAGGTCGCGACGATGATCCTGCGCGGCACCGCGATCGTGTCCCTGCTGGCCGCGCTAGCCGGGGCGGGCCTGGCCGTGGCGGTGACCGGCTCGTCGGACGCGTTGTCGGCGCTGGGCGTGTCGCTAGCCGCGGTCACGGTCGTGACCGCGCTGGCCGGACCGCCGCTGATCGCGGCCTGGCAGCATCGTCGCCCGGGATCCGGGCCCGCTGGTTCGTTCCGTATTCACCCGCGGCGAGAGGATCGGCCCAGATCCCGCGGCGCCAGACTGCGCCGGCTGGTCGCCGAGGTGACCGCGGTCGCGGCCTCGGTGGCCGCCCTGGTCGTCCTGCACGACCAGGGTGTCCCGGCCGGGGGCGGGTTCAACCCGTACCTGGCCGCGACGCCGGTGCTGGTGGCCATCCCGGTCGTTCTGATCGTCCTGCGGCTGTACCCGCTGGCGGTCAGGGGCCTGCTGCGGCTCTCGTCGCGGCGGGCGGGCGCGACCGGCTTCGTCGCCCTGGCCGGGGCGGCCCGGTCCTCGCTGACCGGGATTCTGCCCGCGTTCGCGCTGGTGCTCGCGCTCAGCCTGGCCGCCTTCGCCGGTATGGTCAACCAGGCCATCACCCGAGGGGAGGTCGCCGCCTCCTGGCAGGCTACCGGGGCGGACGTGGCGATCACCGCGACGTCCAGCCCGGTCACGCCCGCGGCCGAGCAGGCGATCGCGGCGGTCCCCGGGGTGCGGCGGCTCACCGCGACCTGGAACACGAGTTGGCTCACGCCCACCAGCCAGCCGGTCGAGATGGTCGCGGTGGACCCGGCCAGCTACGCGGCCCTGGTGGCGAGCACCCCGTTCCCGGCCGTTCCGGTCGCAAAGCTCGGGGGGGCGGGGCCCGGCCCCGGCACCGTGTCCGTGCTGGCCTCCCCGGCCGCGCTGGCCGACCTGGGCGGGAGGGCGGCCCAGCTCACCTCGCCAGTGGCCATAGGGCCGATCGGGGTGCGGGTCGCGGGCACGGTGACGAGCATCCCGGGGCAGCCCGCGGGCAGCGCGTTCCTGGTCATGGAGATCCAGCGGCTGCCCGGCCCGCTGGGCGTGCCCGCGGTCAACAGGATCTGGATCACCGGCTCCGGTATCAGCACCGCCGCGATGTCCGCGGTGGTCGGCCGCCAGTTGCCGGGAGCAAGCACGGCGTTCCGTTCGGTAGCCTTGGCGGCGCTGGCCGGTTCGCCGCTGCAGCATGGCGCCGGCCTCATCCTGCCGCTGACCATCGCCACCGCCGCCGGGTTCGGGCTGTTCATCCTCATGCTCGGCGTGGCGCTCGGAACTTCGGACCGGGCCCTGACCCTGGCCCGGCTGACCGTCATGGGCCACGAGCGGGCGACCGGGCTGGTGCTGCTCGAAGCGCTGCCCGCCGTGGTGGTGGCGGTCGCCGCGGGCGCCGGCTGCACGCTGGTGCTGCCGCCGCTGGTCGGCTCGGCGCTGGACCTGTCCGTGTTCACCGGCTCGGGCGTGCCGGTCCCGCTGCGGCCCGACTGGATCTCGCTCGGCCTCCCGGCCGTCGCGGCGCTGCTGGTCGCCGCGGCGGCGCTGGTCACCGAGGCGCGCAGGCTGAGCCGACGGGGCGTGGCCAGGATGCTGCGAGCCGAGTGAGCGTCGCCTCAGGCGCCCGTAGCGACGGGGCGGGCGGGGTCGCTGATCCAGTTGGACCAGGAGCCTACGTAGAGCGCGGCGGGGATCCCGGCCAGCGCAAGCGCGAGGACCTCCTGCGCCGCGGTGACGCCTGAGCCGCAGTACGCGCCCACCGGGCCGGTGCCGAGGGCAGTGAAGCGGACGGTGAGTTCGGCGGTGGTCCGGAAGGTGCCGTCCGGGTTCACGTTGTCAGCGGCCGGCGAGCTGACCGCGCCGGGGATGTGGCCCGCCACGGGGTCGATGGGCTCCTGTTCTCCCCGGTACCGCTCCCCCGTCCGCACGTCGAGCAGCAGCCCGGTCCGCGCCACCGATTCGGCGGCGGCCGCATCCAGCACCGGCATGTGGCCGGGCCGCGCGGTGAAGTCGCCCCGCGTCCCGGCGGGATCGGCGTCGCTGACCGGGAGCCCGGCGGCCAGCCAGGCCTGATAGCCTCCGTCGAGCACCCGCACGTTCTCGTGCCCGTAATAGCGCAGCAGCCACCAGCCACGGGCGGCGGCCGTCGCGTCCCGGTCGTCGTAGACGATCACGGGACGGTCCCGGCTCACGCCGGCCCCGCGCATCGCGTCGGTGAAGGCCGCCGGGTCAGGCAGCGGATGCCGCCCGGCGGGACCGGGGGGCGCGGCCAGGTCACGGTCCAGGTCGACGAAGACCGCCCCGGGCGGGTGACCCTCGCGGTAGCTGTCCAGGCCCGGGGGCCCGCCCAGCCGCCACCGTACGTCGAGCAGGACGGGTGCCGGCTCGCGGGCCAGTTCCCCAGCGAGGCCTGCGGGCGAGACCAGGAGCCTGCTGGTACCTGTCATGTCGCGGTATAGGAAAGAGCGGGGACGAACTGTTCGGACGGCGTGAGCGAACCGTGCATGGCGAAGAGCGCGGATTCCCCTGGCTCCGTCTTGCTGGCCACGACGGCGAAACTGCCCGCGGCGGCGACCACGACATCGCCGATCCGGTCGGCCATCCGCGGGTCCACCGGCCCGAACCACCCTTCCTTGATGGCCTCGTCCCTCGGCAGGACCCACGCCCGCTCGCCGAGTACCTCGCGCCAGATGGCGAGGACATCAGCGGCGGCACCGGGCCGCGCGTAAAGATGCCTGGCCCGCGGCTCGCCGCCGAGCAGCGCCAGCCCGGCCCGGAGCTCCGGTATCTCGTCCGCGTCGAGCCGGTCGGCCGGACCGACGTCGACCATGCCGTGGTCGGCTGTCACGTAGAGGCAGGTCTGGGGAGGCAGCCCGCTCGCTAGCTGCTCGGCCAGCTTGTCCACGTGGGCGAGCTGGTAGTACCACGAATCGGAGCCGACGCCGAACATGTGCCCGGTGTTGTCGAGGTCGCCGTGGTACACGGTCACGAGCGCGCGCCCATTCTCGGCGATCGCGTCCGCGCCCTGCGCGGCCAGGGCGCCCATGCTGTCGGCCGGCCGGAGTTCCGCGCCGCGCAACGCCGCGATGGTCAGGCCCCGTCCGCGGAACGCGCTCCGGGCCACATGCACCGCAGCGATGCCAGCCGCGGTGGCCCGCTCGTAAATCGTGGGCAGGGGCTGCCACTGGCGAGGATCGACCCGCGGATCCCAGCGCAGCGCGTTGAGCAGCAGATCCGCACCCGGCACCAGGATCTTGTAGCCGAGCATCCCATGCTGGCCGGGAGGGCTCCCCGTACCCAGCGAAGGAAGGCTTGTGGCCGTGGTGGCCGGGAACCCGGCCGTGATCGGCTTGGAGTTGCGGGCCAGCTCGGATAGGAACGGCGCGGCCGCCGGATGGTCCCTGAGCAGTTCCCAGCCGAGCCCGTCCACGATCAGCAGGCACGCGCGCTGGGCGGGGGCCAGGCCGAGGACATTCTGCTCCGGAGGTGTATCGGGATCGAGGGAGGCGAGGATCGACGAAGACAAGTCGGCCAGGGTTGCGCTCCCATAGGAGGGCACGATCGGCGAATGTCTCGGCTCGAGCGTCATGCGAGAATCCTCATCTGCTACTCGTGGGTGCCACTGCGCGTCTTGCTCGGCGCCTAGCCTGCGGATCGCCTTGCCTTAGCGCCGCCTTGCCTGTGCGCCGCCTTGCCTGCATCTTGCCGGAACATCGTGCCACTGGGCGGCGCCGGGGGCAAAACAACCACCGAACTCTCAGCTACCCGGGAGCCGCACTTACGCTACCGGGCGGCCGCGGTAGCGTCGGAGAGTACCCGCACGAAGCTGAGCAGTTGCCGCACGGCCTCATCGCCGTCGGCGTCCTGGCTGACCCGCAGCGAGAAGTCATCAGCCGTGATCGTGCCGAGATAGCCGTGGTCGGCTTCGCAGCTCTCGTCGCCGCAGTGGGCCGGCTCGAGCTCCAGGTGGGAGAGCACGTTCCAGCCGATGGTCAGCATGACCTCCGACGGCAGGGTGACGCCCGGCACGTAAGCGGCCGGGTCGGGAACCACGCGGGTTAGGGCCACCGATGAGATCTGGCCGAACCGGATCGCCTCGGTGCTGGTCTCGGCGCGCGGTCGGCTGTCGGGATCCTCGGCCGGATGCTCGTCGGTGTGCGAGTACACCAGCCGGGTGGGAGTGAGCGCCAGCACGGTCATGTGACGGCGCACCTCCATGCCGGGATCGAAGATCGCGTCGTGGTGGACGATATAGGCCGTGACCGGTTCTGACCCGAGCGCCGAGGCCACCGCATCGGACACCAGGCCCGGGTAATAACCGCTGCGCTCGATCGCGGCTCGCAGCCCATCGGTCGTGACTCGACTTTCCCTCATTCCCCCATCCTGCACCGTCCGGGTGGATGCTTCACCCGCGGGACGCGTCACAGGCGGGAATGACGTCTTCCGGCTGCCCGGGCGGCGTGATGCCGGCCAGATCAAGCAGGCGTTCCTCCTCCGGCTCGGGCAGGGCCATCGCGCTCGAGCTCGGAGCCGGCCTGGGCTTACGCGGCTTCCTCGGGCCGGACCCGCCCCCCCGGCCTCGGTAGATGATCAGGCCGTTCACCGGATCGGGCACGCCGTCCAAGGCCGAACGGACCACGGGCAGCGCCCGGAACGCTTCCCACTGCGCGTCGGAGTCGAAGAGCACCTCGAACACGACACCGTAGTGGTGCTCGTGCCACTCCCAGTAGACGGCCCCGTTGGTGAGCGCGGCCTCGATGAGTTCGTCCTGATAGGAATCCTTCCAGCGGCGGGCGGGCAGTTCGGAAGCATCGAAGACCTCGATTGACCACCACTCGGACATGACTGCCCCACCGCCATCCGGCTATATCAGACCCCGTTATCTCTTATGCCCTCTTGAGATAGTACGTCTTTCGGCGACCTGCCGATAGGCTCTGCTGGCTCGCGGGGGGGGGCGAGCCTGTAAAG
>Ga0208199_1000015_pt1 | contig 65383 bp, 53 predicted proteins | sample Sb_taG_FD_187705 | JGI IMG/M metagenome (GOLD analysis project Ga0208199, IMG submission 187705) | Peat soil microbial communities from Weissenstadt, Germany - Sb_50d_1_NS metaG (SPAdes) (version 2) | ecosystem: Environmental > Terrestrial > Soil > Wetlands > Peat | place: Germany: Weissenstadt... | reverse complement strand
AGGACCAGTTCGGTCATGGCCGTGATCCCGCCGAGGACGAACGGGCGGAGGGCTCGCGCTGGCTGGAGATCCAGGTCGACCCGTCCGGTTACGCCGCGCGGTTCGGCGGGATCACGGCCATGACCGAACTGGTCCTCGGCGCCGCCGCGGCCGCGGCGGACGCCACCGGCGTGGGGATCGGCGTCATAATCGCGGCCAACCGGACCAAGCACCCGCTGGAAGCCAGGACCCTGGCCCGGCTGGCCGCCCAATACGCGGGCCGGGGGGTGACCGGGTTCGGCCTGTCCAACGACGAGCGGCGCGGGGCCGCGCCCGAGTTCGCCGCCGCGTTCCGGATTGCCGAACGGGCTGGGCTGCTCCTGGTTCCGCACGGTGGCGAGCTGGCCGGGCCGGCCAGCGTGGAGGCCTGCCTCGACGACCTGCACGCGGACCGGATCGGCCACGGCATCCGGGCCGCCGAGGATCCCGCCCTGGTCAAGCGGCTAGCCGCCGAGGGCGTCACCTGCGAGGTGTGCCCGTCTTCCAACGTCGCGCTCGGCGTCGCGGCGGTCCTGTCGCACCTCCCGCTGCGCCGCCTGTTCGAGGCCGGCGTGCCCGTCGCGCTCGGGGCCGACGACCCGCTGCTGTTCGGCCCGCGGCTGACCGCGCAGTACGAGATCGCCCGGCACGCGCACCGGTTCACCGACGCCGAACTGGCCGACCTGGCCCGCGCGTCGGTGCTCGGCTCGGCGGCCCCCGAGCCGCTGCGAGCAGAGCTGCTGACCGGGATCGGCGACTGGCTCGCCACCGCGCCGGAGCAGGCTTCCTCGCCAGGGCACGCTCCCCCGCCGGAGCAGGCTTCCTCGCCGGAGCAGGCTTCCTCGCCGGAGCACGCCGCCCCGGGGCTCGCTCCCCCGCGGGGGCTCGCTCCCCCGCGGGGGCTCGCTCCCCCGCCGGGGCACGCCGCCGTGGCCGGGTGACGCGCCTGGTCCGTTCGGCATAAAAATGAGCTGGACCGGCGGCTGAGTTTCGCGGAATACTCCAGGCAGCAGATAGGCTTCACCAGACATGGCGTTGATCCGGCTATCACCGGGGAGCCCCCGGAAGAAAGGGTCGCGGCGCGGCCTGAGTAGAACCGGGCGGGTCCGGCCCGTCATAGCCGGCTGACGAGCGGTCGCCGGTAACGGCCCGGACACGGGCCAGGCGGCAAGCGAGGTGGTACCGCGGTACGCCCGCGCGGGAGCGGGCGCGTCGTCCTCGCGCCGGACCGAGCACCGCCCAAGAGGACGCACCGATGGCCGTCTACCCGCGTACCGGGGACACCGAAGTACCCGCCCAGCCGAGCTTCCCCTCGCTCGAGCGCGAGGTGCTTGACTACTGGGAGGGCGCGGACACGTTCCGCGCCTCGATCCGGCAGCGTCCCGCTGACGACGAGTTCGTCTTCTACGACGGCCCGCCGTTCGCCAACGGGCTGCCGCACTACGGTCACCTGATCACCGGCTACGTCAAAGACGTGGTACCCAGGTTCCGTACCATGCAGGGGCACCGGGTGGAGCGCAGGTTCGGCTGGGACTGCCACGGGCTGCCCGCCGAGGTGGAGGCCGAACGCCTGCTCGGCATCTCCGGCAAGGCCGACATCCTCGCCATGGGCATCGAGAAGTTCAACCACGCCTGCCGCGAGTCCGTGCTGCGCTACACCCGCGAATGGCGCGACTACGTCACCAGGCAGGCCCGCTGGGTCGACTTCGACAACGACTACAAGACGCTCGACCTCCCCTACATGGAGAGCGTCATGTGGGCCTTTTCGCAGCTGTGGGACAAGGGCCTGGTCTACCAGGGCTTCAAGGTGCTGCCGTACTGCTGGCGGTGCGAGACCCCGCTGTCCAACCACGAGCTGCGGATGGACGACGACACCTACGCCGAACGGCAGGACCCCTCAGTGACGGTCCGGTTCAAGCTGGAGACCGGGGAGTGGCTGCTGGCCTGGACCACCACGCCGTGGACGCTGCCGTCCAACCTGGCCTGCGCGGTCGGCGCGGACATCGGCTACGTGATCCTCGCCAAGGACGGCGAGCGGTACATCCTGGCCAGGGACCGGCAGGCCGCGTACGAGCGGGAGCTCGAGGGCGCCACTGAGGTGGGCGCGCTGACCGGCGCCGAGCTGGCCGGGCGCCGCTACGAGCCGCTGTTCGGGTACCTGGCCGATGCCGCGAAGTTCGGTACCCAGGACGCGTTCCGGGTGATCCTGTCCGACGACGTCACCACCGAGGACGGCACCGGCGTGGTGCACATGGCGCCCGCCTACGGCGAGGCCGACGCGCTGGCCTGCAACGCGGCCGGCATCCCGACCGTGCTCACCGTGGACGAAGGCGCCCGGTTCACCTCCGTGGTGCCCGACTTCGAGGGCCAGCACGTCTTCGACGCCAACGCCGGGATCGCAGCCCGGCTGCGCGAGCAGGGCAGCCTGGTGCGGAAGGAAACCTACACGCACTCCTACCCGCACTGCTGGCGGTGCCGCAACCCGCTGATCTACAAGGCGGTGTCGAGCTGGTTCGTCGCGGTGAGCACGTTCCGGGACCGGATGGTCGAGCTGAACGAGCAGATCACCTGGGTGCCCGAGCACGTCAAGGGCGGCCAGTTCGGCAAGTGGCTGGCCGGTGCGCGGGACTGGTCGATCAGCCGGAACCGGTTCTGGGGCTCGCCCATCCCGGTCTGGCAGAGCGACAACCCCGACTACCCGCGCACCGACGTGTACGGCTCGCTGGACGAGCTCGAGCGAGACTTCGGCGTGCGCCCGGCCGACCTGCACCGCCCGGCGATCGACGACCTGGTCCGGCCGAACCCGGACGACCCGACCGGCCAGTCCATGATGCGCCGGGTCCCCGAGGTGCTCGACTGCTGGTTTGAGTCGGGGTCCATGCCGTTCGCCCAGGTGCACTACCCGTTCGAGAACCGCGAGTGGTTCGACAGCCACTACCCGGGCGACTTCATCGTCGAGTACATCGGCCAGACCCGGGGCTGGTTCTACACCCTGCACGTGCTCGCCACCGCGCTGTTCGACCGGCCGGCTTTCCGGTCCTGCGTCAGCCACGGCATCGTGCTCGGCAACGACGGCCAGAAGATGTCCAAGAGCCTGCGCAACTACCCGGACGTGAACGAGGTCTTCGACAACTTCGGCTCGGACGCCATGCGCTGGTTCCTGATGGCCAGCCCGGTGCTGCGCGGCGGGAACCTGATCGTCACCTCCCACGGCATCAGGGACGCGGTCCGGCAGGCCATCCTGCCGCTGTGGAACAGCTACTACTTCTTCGCGCTGTACGCCAACGCCGAGTCCTACGCCGCCAAGCGGTCGCTCGCGAGCGAGCACGTACTCGACCGTTACATCCTGGCCAAGACCAGCGCCGCGGTGACCGAGATCGCCCGCGCGCTCGACGTCTACAACGTCGGCGGCGCGTGCCAGGCGCTCCGGGAGCACCTCGAAGTGCTGACCAACTGGTACATCCGCCGGTCCCGCAACCGGTTCTGGGCCGGCGAGCAGGACGCGCTCGACACCCTGTGGACCGTGCTCGAGACCGTCTGCCGGGCCGCCGCGCCGCTGCTGCCGCTGACCACCGAGGCCGTCTGGCGCGGGCTGACCGGCGAGCCCAGCGTGCACCTGGCGTCGTGGCCGGACGTCTCCCCCTCGGCCGGCTGGGCGCTGCTCAACCCCGGTGACGGGGAGCTGACCGGCGCCATGGACCTGGTCCGCGCCGTGTGCAGCACCGCGCTCGGCTTGCGCAAGGCGCACCAGCTGCGGGTGCGGCTGCCGCTGGCGTCGCTGGTCATCGCCCACCCGGACGCCAAGTCGCTGGCGCCGTTCACCGAACTGATCGCCGACGAGGTCAACGTCAAGGCCGTCGAGCTCTCCGCCGACCCCGCCAGCCTGGGCAGGTTCGAGCTGGTGGTGAACCCGCGGCTGCTCGGGCCGCGGCTTGGCGGGCAGGTGCAGCAGGTCATCCGCGCGGTCAAGGCCGGTTCCTGGACCCGGTCCGGCGAGCGCGTGGTGGCGGCCGGCGTCGAGCTGGAACCCGGCGAGTACGAGCTGAAGCTGGCCGCCGCCGACCCCGAGTCCACCTCGGCGCTGCCCGGCAACACCGGGCTGATCGCGCTGGACCTGGCGGTAAGCCCGGCACTGGCGGCCGAAGGCACCGCGCGCGACGTGGTGCGGGTCGTCCAGCAGGCCCGCCGGGACGCCGGCCTCGCGGTCTCCGACCGGATCCGGCTGACGATCGGCGCCGACGGCGCGGTCGCCGACGCGGTCCGCGCGCACGCCGGGTTCGTGGCGGCCGAGACACTCGCCGTGGACCTGGAGGTACGCCCGTCCGCCGACGTCGGCACCGATCCCCACCCGCTGGCCGACGCCGCCGTCACGCTCGCGCTGACCCGCGTGTCGTTATCGGAAGTTATTACCAGCCAGTTACGGGTGCTCCGGCGTTGAGCCGGAGCGCCGGGCCGGCCGTAGATGAGGTTGGCGGCCAGTGCACGCGGCTGTCAGGAGAGATCGCCGGGGTCATGTTCGGTCATGAGCACGGGCCCGGTGAGCCGTGTCCTTTCCAGGCAGCCGCGTCACTGGTCTCCGCAGAGAAACCCACCATAAGGACCGTAACCAAGAGCAACCCGTAAAACCAAGAGCAATCCGACCAAAACCGACCGACATCATCAGCACCACAGCCACTGGCTGAGATCAACAGTGCCGTGATTGCCGGCCGGAAGTCAGTCATGCGCCGAACCAAGCCGCTCCCGCCAACGTGCCCATAGTGGAGACATTCTCCACCGGAAGGGAGCGCCATAGAAATGAAAGCAACAAGACGCTACGCGGCCGCGCTGGCCGCGATCGTCACGGCCACGGCCGGCTTGCTGGCCGGAACGGGCCTGGTGGCCGGGGCCGCCAACGCCGGGAGCTTCCCGGCGTTCGTCGGCCCGTTGCACCACATCACGACGCTCGCGTCGACGGTGCCGGGCAACGGCGACGTCAACCCGTACGGCGTGGCGGTCATCCCGCGCAGCACCGGGCACCTGTGGCAAGGCAACGTCCTGGTCAGCAACTTCAACAACAAGGCCAACGTGCAGGGCACCGGCACCACGATCGTGGAGGTCACCCCGTCCGGTCACGTTTCGCTGTTCGCCCAGATCAACCCCCACCTGTTCGGCTGCCCGGGGGGCGTGGGCCTGACCACCGCCCTCTCCGTGCTGCGCAGCGGCTGGGTGATCGTCGGCTCGCTGCCCACCAAGAACGGCAGCGTCTCAGGATCGGGTTGCCTGATCGTGCTGGACCGGTGGGGACACGTCCGGGAGACGTTCGCCGGCCAGGGCATCAACGGCCCCTGGGACATGACCTCCCTTGACCTGGGCAGCCAGGCCGTCCTGTTCGTCACCAACGTCCTCAACGGCACGGTGGCGGCGAAGGGTGGCACCGTCTTCGGGGGCACGGTGCTCCGGCTCGTCATCCAGATCCCGCGGTCCGGCCTGCCGTGGATCCAGTTCAACACCACAATCGGCTCCGGCTTCCCCCAGAAGCTGGATCCGGCGGCCCTGGTCATCGGCCCGACCGGTGTCGGCCTCGGCCCCAACGGTGTCCTTTACGTGGCCGACACGCTGGCGAACCGGGTGGCCGGCATCCCCAATGCGGTATTCCGCGGCTTCAGCGCCGGACGCGGCTTCACCGTCTCCCAGGGGCACCATCTGAACGGCCCGCTCGGCCTGGTGGTGGCGCCGGGCGGTAACATCCTGACCGTCAACAGCGGCGACGGGAACCTCGTCGAGACCACCCCGTCCGGGTTCCAGATCGCGGTCCGCCAGCTGGACAGCTCCGGATCCCCGCCGGGGGCCGGCGCCCTGTTCGGGCTGGCGGTCAAGCCGTTCCACCGCGCCGTCTACTTCGTGGACGACGCCACCAACACGCTCAACCTGCTCCACTAACCGGCTGATGACGGTGCCTCGGTCCCGCCTGGGCGGGGCCGAGGCGCTGGAGGCGGCCTACAGCGTGACGCCCACGAGGACCGGCTCAGGAGTCAGGCAGACGCCGAACGTGTCGCGCACCCCGTCCCTGATCTCCCGGGCCAGCGCCATCAGGCTGGCCGTACTCGCCGATCCCGAGTTGACCAGGGCGAGCGTGTGCTTCGATGAGATCCGGGCGCCGTCGCCCGGGCTGTAGCCCTTACCGAACCCGGCCCGCTCGATCAGCCACGCCGCAGGCACCTTGACCAGCCCGTCCCCGGCTCTGTCCCCGGCTCTGTCCCCGACCGGGAACCTGGGCACCCGGGTATCCGGCCCGCACCTGGCCCGCGCGGCCGCCTCGACGCAGGCCATCGCGCCGGCGTCGAGCACCGGGTTGACGAAGAACGAGCCGACGCTGCGGGTGTCGGGGTCGGACGGATCGATGACCATTCCCTTGCGCTGCCTGAGCTCGATGACGGCCGACCGGGCCTGAATGCTTTCCACCTGGTCGCCGGGCGAGACGCCGAGGGCCGCGGCCAGTTCGGCGTAGCGGACCGGGGCCGAGCGGACCTGCACCGCGAGCCCGAACGTCACGCTCAGCACGACGAACCGGTCAGCCCCCCGGAACCGGCTGGTGCGGTAGCCGAAGCCGCACTGCTCGTTCGGGATGTCGAGGATCTCGGAGGTCTTCCTGTCGTAGACGCGGACCTGCGTGATCGTCTGCGAGACTTCCTGGCCGTAGGCGCCGACGTTCTGGATCGGGGTGGCACCCGCCAGGCCGGGGATGCCGGACAGGCACTCCAGGCCGGCCAGGCCCTCGGCCACGGTCCGGGCGACCACCGCATCCCAGTCCTCGCCCGCCGCCACGGTCAGCACCCCAGGGCCCGCGCCGCGGCTGACGCCGCGCGTGGCGACCTGGATCACGGTCCCGTCGAAGCCCTCGTCGGCCACTACCAGGTTGCTGCCGCCGCCGAGGATCAGCACCGGCTCGCCGCTCGCGTCGGCGGTCCGCACCGCCTCGATGAGCTCTTCCTCGGTACTGGCGCGGACGAAGCCGCGGGCCGGCCCGCCCAGGCGGACCGTGGTGTAGTCGGCTAGCCTCACGGGGGTTCCAGGGGGTCGTCCCCCTGGGCCAGCACAGCCGGGGGTTCCAGGGGGTCGGCCAGCCTCACGTGAGGCGGACGACGCCGTGCGCGCGTGTCAGGACCTTCGCGTCGCCCGACCTGGCGGTGATTTCCACCGTCACCTGGTTGCCGTCGAGCTTGCCGGTGACGGCGCCCGCGATCTCGACCATGGCGCCCTTGTCGTCGTCGGGCACGACGACCGGGGAGGAGAACCTGACCCCGAATTCCGTCACCGCGGCCGGATCCCCGGCCCACTCGGTGAGGTACCGGCCCGCCAGCGCCATCGTGAGCATGCCGTGCGCGATCACGTCCGGGAGGCCCACTGACTTGGCGATGCGCTCGTTCCAGTGGATCACGTTGAAGTCACCGGAGGCGCCCGCGTACCGCACCAGGTCACGCCGGGTCACCTGGTACTGCCTCGGCGCGATCTCGGTGCCCGCCTGGACGTCGTGGTAGCTGGGGCTGCCCATCGTGTCCCCTTATGCGCCGCGTTCGACCAGGGTCGACCGTGCCGTGCAGACGTGCTCGCCGTCCACGGTCCGGACCTCAGTGACCGTCGCCATCGTGGTCATGTTGCGGATTTGCTTGATCGACTCGATCGTGGACTGCGCCACCACGACATCGCCCGCGTGCAGCGGGCGGGTGTGGGTGAAGCTCTGCTCGCCGTGCACGACCATGGCGTAGTTCACGCCCAGGCCGGGATCGGATATCATTTTCGAGTTGCCCGCCGAGGTGATCACGATCGCGAACGTGGGCGGCGCGATCACGTCGGGATAGCCGGCTGCCTGCGCGGCCGCGCGGTCACGGCACAGCGGGCTGGGCTCGCCGATCGCGGTGGCGAACTCGGCGATCTTGACCCGGCTCACCTCGTACGGCTCGGACGGCTCAAACGTCCGTCCGGCGTAATCCGGGTTGATCGCCACTACCGGGTCTCGCGGTGCGGCCGGTGGCAACGACAGTTGGGGCAGAACTTCTTCAGCTCGAGCCGGTCCGGGTCGTTACGCCGGTTCTTGCGGGTGATGTAGTTCCGGTGCTTGCATTCCTGGCAAGCCAGCGTGATCTTCGGCCGGACATCGGTGGCAGCCACGACGCAGCGCCTTTCTCATCATTAGGTTCTCAGGACTGATCAATTGTAGCGGAGGCCGGACTTGAACCGGCGACACAGCGATTATGAGCCGCTTGCTCTGCCTGACTGAGCTACTCCGCCATCGCCAACGCAGAAAGGGTACCCGATCTTCCGCCCCGGGGGTGGCCGTCCCCCCGGCCGGCCGGGTGAGGCAGTTTTGACCATCGGCGTCCCGGCCAGGCAAGATCGTGAGCGTGAGCATACTGGGCACCAGGGTCATCCGAACCGAGGATCCCCGCTTCCTGACCACCGGCGGCGTCTACACCGACGACGTGCGACTTCCCGGCGCCTGCCACGTGCACTTCGCTCGTTCGGCCGTCGCGCACGCGCGGATCCTCTCGGTCGACGTCAGCGCCGCGTTCGAGGCACCCGGCGTCATCGCCGCGTTCACCGGGGCCGACCTGGCTGACCTCCCGACGGTGCCGCCGCCGATACCCGGCATGCTCAACGAGCACATGCGCCAGCCGCTGCTGGCCCAGGACGTGGTCCGGTACGTCGGCGAACCGGTGGCGGTGATCGTCACCGAGGGCCGCTACCAGGGCGAGGACGCCGCGGACCTGGTGGACGTCGATTATGACGTGCTGCCGCCCGTCGTCGACATGGCCGAGGCCGACGCGGCCGACGCGGCCGTGCTGTTCCCGGCCGCGGGCACGAACGTGGCGGCCACCTTCGGCGACGCGGCCGCCCTGGCGGCCGACCTGTTCGACGGCTGCGAGGTCGTCGTCTCCCGCACGATCGTCAACCAGCGGGTCGCGCCGGCCCCGATGGAGACCCGGGCCGCGGTCGCGGCCTGGGGCGCGGACGGCCGGCTGACGGCGTGGATCCCGAACCAGGGCGCGCAGGGCACCCGCGCGGCCCTGGCGGGCATGCTCGGGATGGACCAGGCCGAGATCCGGGTCATCACCCCGGACGTGGGCGGCGCGTTCGGCGCCAAGTTCGGCGCCGACCCGGAGCACGCGGTGGTCTGCTGGGTGGCCCGGCGACTCGGCCGGCCCGCGCGCTGGGCCGAGAGCCGCAACGAGAACCTGATCGGCATGACCCACGGCCGGGCGCAGCGCCAGACAGTCACCATCGGCGGCAGCCTGGACGGGAAGGTGGCGGCCTACCGGCTGGAGATCCTGCAGGACTCCGGTGCCTACCCGAAGTTCGGCGCGTTCCTGCCATTCCTGACCATCTTGATGGCGCCCGGGCCGTACGCGATCGCGCGCGCGGAGGCGGTGGCGAAGTCGGTAGTGACCAGCACCACACCGGTCGGCGCCTACCGCGGCGCAGGCCGCCCCGAGGCCACGGCCGCCGTCGAGCGGGCTATCGACCTGTTCGCCGCCGAGATCGGCCAGGATCCCGCCGAGGTGCGCAGGAAGAACCTGCTGCCCAAGTTCACCGAGCCGCACACGACCGCCTTCGGCGCCGTGTACGACAGCGGCGACTACGCGGTCGCGCTGGACAAGGCCCTGACGACGGCCGGATACGGGGACCTGCGGGCCGAGCAGGCCAAACGACGCGCGGACGGGGACGTGGTACAGCTCGGCATCGGCCTGTCCTGCTACGTCGAGATCACCGGCGCCGGAGCCGAGTCGGGCAACCCGAGCGAGAACGCCACCGTCGAGGTCCACCCCGACGGCAGCGCCACCATCTTGACCGGGACCTCGCCGCACGGCCAGGGTCACGCCACCGTGTGGGCGATGCTCGCCAGCGACGAGCTCGGCATCCCGATCGGCAAGATCACGCTGAAATGGGGGGACACCGACCTGATCCCCCAGGGCGGCGGCACCGGCGGCTCGCGCAGCCTGCAGCAGGGCGGCGCCGCGGTGCAGCAGGCCTCGCGGGAGCTGCTCGACGTGGCCCGGCAGCGCGCGGCCGACGAACTGGAAGCCAGCCCGGCCGACCTGGTCTTCGACGCCGGCCGCAGCGCGTTCGCCGTGGCCGGGGACCCGGACGCGTCGGTGCCGCTGGCCAGGCTCGCCGAGCGGGAGCGGCTGTTCGTGCGGGCGGTGTTCAGCGCGCCCGGCGCGACCTTCCCGTTCGGGGCCCACGTGGCCGTCGTGGAGGTGGACACCGAGACGGGCAAGGCGGTGCTGCGGCGGGTGGTGACCGTCGATGACGCGGGCACCGTGATCAACCCGCTGCTCGCCGAGGGCCAGCGGCACGGCGGCATCGCCCAGGGCGCGGCCCAGGCCATGCTGGAAGAGGTGGTCTACGACGCCGACGGCAACCCGCTGACCGCCAGCTTCGCCGACTATCCCTTCGTCACGGCCACCGAGGTCCCCAGCTTCGAGCTGGCCGACATGCAGACACCGACTACCTATAACCCGCTCGGGGCCAAGGGAATCGGGGAAGCCGGCACCATCGGCTCCACGCCGGCCGTGCAGAACGCGATCATCGACGCGCTGGCTCACCTCGGCGTGCGGCACATCGACATGCCCGCCTCCCCGCGGCGGATATGGGAGGCGCTCCAGTCAGCCCAGGCTGACGGGTGATGCGCGTCAGTCCCCCGGCACCGCCATCTCGCCGTGGCCCGGTGGCGCCGCCGGGCCGGTTACAGGCCGGCCTGGTAGTGCGCCACGGCGCCTTCGTCCCATGCCAGGCCGTTGCCGGGGACGTCGGGCAGGTGCAGCTCGCCGGAGCGGACCTCGAAGGGCCGGGCCAGCACCGGGTGGGCCCAGTCCTGCCACTCCAGCCACTGCCCGCTCGGGGTGACCCGGAGCAGGTGCCCGGACACCTCGGGGTACAGGTGCGAGGACATCGGCAGGCCGGTCACGTCGGCGATCGCGGCGGCCTGGAGCCACCCGGTCACCCCGCCGATCCGCATCAGGTCCGGCATCACCAGGTCGCAGGCCCGTGACCGGATGGCCTCGTACATGGCCCGCGGGCCGTAGAAGTTCTCGCCGAGCATGACCGGGGTAGCGAGGCCGGCGGCGAGCCTGGCGTGGCCGTCCAGGTCGTCGTAGCGCAGTGGCTCCTCGATCCAGGCCAGCCCTTCCGCGTCGAGCGCACGGCAGCGCTCCAGCGCCTCGCCGAGGCTGAGCCCCTGGTTGTAGTCCGCGACCAGCGTCACGTCGTCGCCGACCGCGGCCCTGATGCGGCGGACCGCGGCGATGTCGTCGGCCGCGCGAGCCCGGCCGACCCGGACCTTCAGCGCCGTGAACCCGCCCTCGTCGAGCAGTTCCAGCGCTTCGGTGGTGACGTTCTCCGGCGGGATGAGCCCCAGGCCGTTGCTGTTGTAAGCGGGGACCGGGGCCAGCGTCCCGCCCAGCAGCACGGCCAGCGGCAGCCCGGCCGCCTGGGCCAGCGCGTCCCACAGCGCGATGTCGAGGCCGGCCACCGCGGCCAGGGCCAGGCCCTGGTACCCGGCCAGGCCGAGCCAGCCGCGGGCGCTCGCGTACGCCGCGGCGGGCGAGACCGGCTGCCCGCGCAGCGCGGCGCCGAGGTCATCGAGCACCGTCCGCAGGGCCGCGGTCGCACGGGTCAGGTAAGGGGCCAGGTAACCGCGGCCGGTGATGCCCTGCTCGGTCATCACGTCGATGAGCAGCAAAGGCCACCGGGAGAAATCGCCCACCTTAGTGGCCAGCGGCCGCCGCAGCGGCACCACCACGGCGCGCACCGTCACGTCCCGCACCACCAGCCCGGCATCTTGATCAGCCACGCCAGCCTCCCCGGCAGCCCCTTCGCCGGGCCATCGCGTCAACGGCCCGCTAAGACATAGGTCTAGCGCGGAAACCCGGACGCCGCCGTCTCAGCACCGGACGCCGTACGGAAAGCTAGGGGCAGCTCATGATCACGAAGACTTTCACCCCGTTTTGGACACGTCCCGTAATTAGGTGAGTTCCTGGCGTGTCGCATGACATTATGCGGCAGTGGCGAATGCTGATTTCGTGGAGCGGATGAGCCCGGAGCTGGAGCTGCTGCTGCCGCTGCTGGATGAGCGGGCGCGGCGGCTGGTGCTGGGCGCTGTCGCCCGCGCGGCCGGCGAGGGCGGGATGGCGGCGGTGGCGGCTGCGACCGGGGCGTCGTGGCAGACGGTCGCGAACGGCGCGGAGGAGCTGGCGTCGGGGGACAGCGCGCCGCCGGGGCGGGTCCGCCGGCCGGGTGCCGGGCGGAAGAAGCTGGCGGATCAGGATCCGGGGTTAGTCCCGGCGCTGCGGGCGCTGGTGGAGGAGTCCACTCGCGGTGATCCGTGCTCGCCGCTGTTGTGGACGACGCTGTCGGTGCGGGACATCGCGGCCGGGCTGACCGCACGGGGGCACCGGTGCGGTAAGAACACGGTGGCGCGGCTGCTGGCCGCAGAGGGGTTCAGCCTGCAGGGCAACTCCCGGACCCTCGAGGGGAAGCGGCACCCGGACCGGGATGCCCAGTTCCGGTACATCAGTGAGCGGGCGAAGGAGTTCCTGGCGGCCGGGGACCCGGTGATCAGCGTGGATACCAAGAAGAAGGAGCAGGTCGGGCAGTACGGCAACCGCGGCCGGTCCTGGCGGCCCAGGGGCGAGCCGGTGCGGGTCCGCGACCACGATTTCCCGGACCCGCGGGAGGGCATCGCGATCCCGTACGGGGTCTACGACGTGAGCGCCAACGCCGGGTTCGTCAACGTGGGCACCGATCACGACACCTGCGCGTTCGCGGTGGAATCGATCCGCCGCTGGCGGGACATGATCGGCAGGGACCGCTACCCGGGCACCAGGCGGCTGCTGATCACCTGCGATGCCGGCGGCTCCAACGACCACCGCAAGCGGGTGCGGAAAGCGGAGCTGGCGAAGCTGGCCGCCGAGACCGGGCTGGAGATCACCGTCTGCCATTTTCCGCCAGGTACCTCTAAGTGGAACAAAATCGAGCACCGGCTGTTCTGCCACATCTCCCGCACCTGGCGGGCCCGGCCGCTGGCCAGCCACCAGGTCATCATCGACACCATCGCCGCGACCACCACCGCCGCCGGGCTGACCGTCACCGCCCACCTGGACACCGGCCGCTACCCCCTCGGCGCCGCAGTCAGCGACGAGCAGATGAAAGAACTCGAAGACCAGGTCATCACCCGCCACGGCTTCCACGGCGACTGGAACTACACCCTGCCGCCCGTGCCGCGCCCGGCCACCGCGGCGCCCGCCCCGCCCCCGCCCGGCCCCGACCTGGCCGCCCTGGCCCACCCCGCGCTGACCGGCATCCCCGACTTCGCCGCCCTGGCCGCCAGCGTGACCCTTGCCTGGGAAGCCGCCCGCGAGCAGCGGCTGCACCTGACCCGCGGCGGCCGCCGGCGCCGCAGCACCGGCCCGTCCGGCCCGACCCGGCTCAGCCTGCACGGCCACATCCTGGCCACCATCTACCGGCAGCGCCTGGCCATGCCCTGCCACCTCATCGGCACCCTGCTCGGCGTCGACGAATCCTCCATCAGCCTCGCCACCTGCCGCGTCGCCCCGATCCTGAAACAGCAAGGCATCACCATCACCCCGGCCGGCACCCGCATCAGCACCCTCAGCGCGCTGCGCGAATACGCCGCCGCCGCCGGGATCACCCTCCCCGAACCACCACAGCCGCACACCACCCCGGAAAACACGTTACAGACCCCCGACACACCGCAAACCCACGTTATTTTGGGACCCGTCCTTTCCGGGGGCAAACTCTTCGTAGTAATCACGAAAGACACGCGTGGCGGAGGCCTGTCCATCACGGGTGTTCTCGTTCGTCGTCATGGTGACCAGCCAAGCGAACGAGAACGCGAGGACGTGACGACGATGATGCTCTACGACATGAGCGTGCAGTACCAGGCCGAACGGATCAAGACCGCCGCCGAGCAGCGACGTGCCGACGAGCAACTCGGGATGATGGCCGCCGAGCTGTCATGGCTCTGGCAGCGCGTCACCCGCCCGGCCCGCGCGCTGCGCGGCCTCCGCGCGCGGCACGCCGTGTATGCCAGGTGAAACAATCAGCGGGTGACGGAGACCAGCGAGGCGATGCTGGCCCGGGTGCGGGCCAGCTTCGACCGGCAGGGCATGATGACCACGCTCGGCGTCGAGGTGACCGCGGTCGAGCCGGGACGGGTCGAGATGCTGCTGCGGCACGACGACCGGTTCACCCAGCAGCACGGGTTCCTGCACGCCGGCGCGGTGGCCTCGGTGCTGGACACCGCGTGCGGGTACGCGGCGTACAGCGTCATGCCGCCGGAGGCCTCCGTGCTGACCGCGACCTTCACGATCAACTTGCTCGCGCCCGCGGCCGGGGAGCGGTTCGCCATCACCGGCGAGGTGGTGCGGGCGGGCCGCACCCTGGTGGTCTGCCGGGGCGAGGCGTTCGCCGACGGCGGCCAGCGGCCGTTCGCGGTCATGCAGGCCACCATGACCGCGGTCATGGGCCGGTCCGACATCAGCGGCTGAGCATCCAGGGCTGAGCACACGCCAGGACGTCCTGCTGCTCAGTCAGCCCTCAACAGTCGCCTGCCCCAGCTGTTCAGGCAAACGTCCGAGCTCGCCCGGAGCGAACCCGGCCAGTTGCTCATCGAGCCCGCGGGCGGCGGGCGAGCCCCGGTAGACCGGGTGGGCCAGCTCGGCCCGGACGACGGACAGGCGCTGTCCCTCTACCGCGGTGCGCTCGCCCGGCGGCAGGGCCAGGACGGGCTCCAGGGCCGTAATCGCGGCGTCGAGCGCGCCGGCCCGCAGCCGCGCGATGGCCAGGTCGGTGTGCGCGAGCATCTGGCACTTGCGGCTGTGGTGCTCGCCCGGGCCCGGCCCGGTCTCGTACAGACCGATCGCGCCTTCGAGCTCGGTCACCGCCTCGCCGCTGACTGCCCTGCCGCCGACTGCACTGCCGCCGACTGCCCCGCCGCCGACTGCACTGCCGCTGACTGCCCTGCCGCTGACTGCACCGCCGCTGACTGCACCGCCGGCGGACGACTCGGACAGCTCGGACATGATGAAGCCCGCGTAGTAGGACTGGGTGGCCCGGGAGAAGCCGAACTCGCCGCCGATCTCGAGCAGCTCATCGCGATGCTCGCGGTCCCTGGCGTCGCGCGCGGCCGCGATCGCCTGGCGGGCGCTCGCGGCGTCGCCGAGACGGGCCGAGGCCAGGCCGCCGAACAGGTGAAGCTGCGCCGCGTTCTGGCCGTCGGCGAGGTACTCCAGGCCGCTCCGGGCCAGGTCCGCGCTCTGCCCGGGGCGCCCGCTCCAGTACGCGGTGTAGGCCGCGCACAGCCGCAGCCGGGCCATCAGCGGACGATGGTCGATGATCGTCGCGTAGGCCCAGCCGGATCTGGTCAGTTCCTCGGCGTCCTGCGGGAAGCCGAGGTTGGTGGCCGCCGCGGCCATTAACGCGCTGAGGCAGCCCGCCAGCAGGTAGAGCTCGGCCGCGTCGCGCGGCCACTGCCGCCGGTCGAGGGCTTCGAGAATCCGGTTCCTGACCCGCCGCATCTCCCTGAAGATCCCGAACGTCTCGCCGGTCATGTACTGGACCGACAGGCTCGTCACATCCGCACGGAACTGCTCCAGGGTGGCCTCGCCGATGCCGCGCTGCTCGGCGCGTTCGGCGTGCTCGCTGCCTTCGTGCGCGGCCATAAGCACCTCTCGCCTGATCGCGGAAGCGCCCACATCGGGCGGTGCCGAATCGGGCGGTAGCAGTCCACCGTAGGCAGCGGCGGCGGGCGTCCCAGGGCTAGGGTCGACCATGCCCGGCAGGTCCTGGCGGCCCGCTAGGGCCTGCGGTGGCGAGCTCCCGAATTGGCCGAACGGGATGGCGAAAGCACCGCAGTAGTAGAGCTTGTAGCGCTCGGCGGGAGCCACGGCGCCACGTTCCCAGCGGTAGATGTTGTGGCTGATGTTGTCGGCGCTGGGCACGGACGTGTCGCCCGCGGCCCTGGCGGCCTTGATGAGCTGGCGGGCCATCTCGGACCTCGTCCAGCCGCGGTCCTCGCGCTGCCGGCGCAGCCAGGCAGCGAGTTCGGATGACATGAAGCGTTATCGTAACGGCAGGCAATTCCGCCAGAACACGCCGTGTCCGGCGATGTCCTCGATTGTCACGTCCCGTAGGAGACGCCCGTCGAGGAGACGCCCGTCGAGGAGACGCCCGCTGCGGAGACGCCCGCTGCGGAGATACCGAGCGCCGCATCGACTAGGCGGTAGGCCCGCTCCCGCGCGGCTGGCTCTTCGCGGATGGTGTCGGCCAGGAACTGACCGGGGTCGAGCCCCAGCCGTTCGGCATCTGTGTCTCCGCCCGCGTCCAGCCAGCGCTTGAGCTGCGGGCCGTCAACCTCGGGATGGAACTGGAACGCGAGGTGCCTGCCGAGCCGGAACGCCTGCACCCCGGCATCGTTGCGGGCCAGCACCGCCGCAGCCGCGGGCGGCAGGCACCGATCGCCGTGGAACTCCAGCCAGGGCCCGGCCGGGACCAGCTCGTGATCTGCCGATTCGACCAGCGTCCAGCCGATCTCCTTGCGTTCCATGGCCTCCACCCGCCCGCCCAGCGCGGCACAGAGCGCCTGAGCGCCGAAGCAGATGCCGAGCAGCGGCACGCCACCGGAGTCCGCCGCGCGCAGCCAGGCCAGTTCCTCGGCGATCCAGGAGTCGGGATCGTTGACCGAACTGACCGCACCGAGCACCACCACATGGTCGACGCCCTCGAGCGCGGGCAGCGGGCCGTCATCGGGAAACAGGTGAACGGCCAGCGCCGCGCCGCGTGCCTCGAACGCTTCGCCGATGAAACCGGCCGAATCCACGCCGTGGTGCCTGATTACGACCACTCGCCTCACGCTCAGCCTCCGCGCGTCCCGGCCGGCCCGTTTATGCAGCCGACCCGTTCATCAGGCGCCGAAGTATCGAAGCAGGCTCGGCGCAGCCGGTCTCACTGATTGTAGGTTCAGGCAATTTCCGCCCGCTTGCCGCCCGCGAATTCGCCGGACTTCCCGGCCGGCCGGCTTGACACGCTGCCGCCCAGTACTTAACCTATCTGTTAATTAACAAGGTGGTTAAGCGTGAAGGCAGCAGATCAGCTGAGCATGATCTTCGGGGCGCTGGCGGACCCGACGCGGCGGGAAATCCTGTCGCGGCTCGCGAACGGGGATGCCACCGTGACCGAGCTGGCTGAGCCGTTCGCCATCAGCCTGCCGGCTATATCCCGGCACCTGAAGGTGCTGGAGCGGGCCGGGCTGATCTCCCGCAGCCGTTCCGGCCAATGGCGGTCGAGCACGCTGGAAGCGGCGCCGCTGAAAGAGGCGGCCGACTGGATGGAGCGGTACCGGCAGTTCTGGGACGCCAGCTTCGACCGGCTCGACGCACACCTGCGGCACGTTGCAGGCAGTCACGGACTGCGTTAGCCACGACGGGAAGGAAGAACCCATGAACACCCCAGTCACCGCCCTTGACCGGCGGTACAGCGACGAGGACGCGGCCGCCACCGGGTGGGACGAGACCCGCAGAGTGCTCGAAACCGCCGAGCTGTTCTGGATCTCCACGGTCCGGGCCGACGGCCGGCCCCACGTCACCCCGGTCGTCGCCGTGTGGTCCGACGGGGCCATCCACTTCCATACCGGCGCCGGAGAGCAGAAGTTCGCCAACATGCGCGCCAACCCGCACGTCGTCCTGACCACCGGCTGCAACCGCTGGGACCAGGGGCTGGACGTCGTGGTCGAGGGCGACGCCGTCCGGGTCACCGATAAAGACACGCTCAAGCGCCTCGCCGACGTGTGGGCTACTAAATGGGACGGACGCTGGCAGCTCTCGGTGCACGACGGCGGCTTCCGCAACCTCAGCATGAACGACTTTCCGAGCCTCGTGTTCACCGTAACGCCAACCAAGATCCACGCTCACGCCAAAGGTGATCCATTCGGCGCTACCACGCACACGTTCTGACCGCGGTGCCATGGGACGAGTCCGGGCGGCTGAGGCGAGAGGCTTAGGACGGGCCGTACCCGGCCTTGGTCAGCATGCGGCGGAGGTCGACCACCATCTGGGCATCGATGTCCTTACCCGCTGGCGGGTCGAAGATCGCTTTCTCGGACCCGACCGTGACGGTGACCTTGCCGTCGTGATGCACGGTGACCGTGCCGACCGCCTCAAGCAGCGACGTCACCGCGTGCCACTCGATGTTGCGGCTCGTCGGGTGCTGGAAGATCTGGTGCAGCGTGTTCCGGTGATGGTTGTCAAGGTGCTGCGACTCCGGCGAGGATGACATCCGTTGCTCCCTTCTGGCCCGACCTTATGTCCGGCCGGGCCGGGACACCGGAGGGGGTCCCTTGTCTCGCGTCTTCATCACCGGGTCGAGTGACGGCCTGGGCCTGATCGCCGGGCAGCTGTCCCGGTGAAGGGAACCGGGCACGTGCTGGTCGTTGGGGTAGACGGAGTCCGGTTCGACCTGCTGGGCCCGGACAGCACACCGTCGATCTGGGCGCTCGGCCAGGACGGCTTCCTGGCCCCGGTCCCCGTCGGGGAGACGACGCCGACCTGGTCCGGCCCGTGCTGGGCGACGATCGCCACCGGCACCGGGGTGGCCGGGCACGCCATCACCGGTAACGACCTGACCGGTCACCGGCTGGCCGATCACCCCGACTTCGTGACCATGGCCACCCGGGCGGGGCTGCCCACCCTGCTCGCGGTCAGCGGATGGCCGCCGCTGGCGCTGCCCGAAGACGGCGGTCCGCTGTTCGCCGAGGCCAGCAGGCGGGAGTTCGTCGCCGTGCCCGAGACCAGCCTGGCCTGGGACAGTACTGGCCAGGCTGGGGCCGGCCAGACCAGCCTGGCGACCTGGGATGCCGCCGACGAGGCCACCACCCGGCTCGCCATGGCCATCCTGGCCGAAGACGCTCCCCGGGTGTCGTTCGTCTACCTGGGCGGCGTCGACATCACCGGCCACGTGACCGGCGCGGGGGGCGCCTACCGGACGGCCGCCCGGGCCGCCGACCAGCGGGTCGGGAGGCTGGTGGGCACGGTCCTGTCCCGCCGGTCCTACCAGCGGGAGAACTGGACGATCGTGGTGATCACCGACCACGGGCACCTCGACGCGGGCGGGCACGGCGGCCGCGAGCCTGAGGTCACCACCGCGTGGGCGGCCGCCGCCGGTCCCGGCATCCGGCCGGGCGCCCCGCCGCTGATCACCCGCCAGGAAGAGGTGGCGCCGCTGGTCCTCGCGGCAGCCGGCTGGCCGCCAGGTCAAGCGTGAGCGCGCAGGCCAGGACGACCGCGGTGCCGACCGCGGCTCCCCCCACCGCGTCGGTGAACTGATGCGCGCCGATGGCGACCATCGCCGCGGCGACCGCGGCCGCGAGCAGCAGGGCCATGACGACCAGCAGCAACCGGGCGGCCCGCGGCACCTGGCGGCGCGGCGGATCGACGAGCAGGACCGCGCAGCTGGCCGCGAGCGCGAACATGCTGGTGGCATGTCCGCTGGGGAAGGACTGCCCGATCGCTACTCCGAGGGAGGGCTTGAGCACGTACTCGGTGAGGCCGGTGGCGCCGGGCACGGCGACGGCCGCCAGGGCGGCTCCGGTCCATCTATGGCTGGCGAGGCACGCCAGGACCAGGGCCAGGGTCATCAGCGTCACCGGCCCCAGCGTGCCGAGATCAGGCAGCACGTTGAGCAGCGAAGGGAACCGGCCCAGGGCGGACTGGATCCGTGGGTCGAACGCCGAATCCAGCCATTGGGGCAGCGCGCTGCCGAGACTACGGACCCCGAGCACCGCTGTCACCGCCACGCAGGCGGCCAGCAGCGCGGCCGCCGCCAGGCGGAGCGGCCCGGGCAGCAGCGGCCGAGATGCCAGTTCGCGCCCGGAGGCCGGCCGCGATGTCCCCCACCGCATCCGGTTATCGTATGCGGGCGCCGCGACCTGCCATGACGGCCGCAGGTTCAGGCGGTTCCCGCCTGGCCGGCGTGAAGGGGTTGCAGCTGCTCCAGTTAGGGCGTGTATTAGCTAGCGTACGTACGTTCGAGACAGTAGAATTGGACGTGTGAATCTGACCGAGTGGGCGCATGCGCAGGGCATCCATGTGCAGACCGCGTACCGCTGGTACCGGGAGGGAACGCTGCCGGTCCCGGTACAGAAGGCCGGGCGCCTCATCCTGGTGTCCCCGCAGACCGCCGCCGGAGCGGCCCGGCAAACCGAGGGCGCTGGCCTGTACGCGCGGGTGTCCTCGCACGACCAGAAGTCCGGCCTGGACGGGCAGGTGGCACGGCTGTCCGCCTGGGCGGCGGAAGCCGGGCTGCCGGTGGTGCGGGTGGAGGCCGAGGTCGGGTCCGGGGTGAGCGGGTCACGGGCCAAGGTGCGCAGGCTGCTCTCGGACCCGGCGGTGACCGTCGTGGTGGTGGAGCACCGGGACCGGCTCGGGCGGATGAACACCGAACTGGCAGAGGCTGCCCTGTCCGCGCACAACCGCCGCCTGGTGGTACTCGACGACTCCGAAGTGACCGATGATCTGGTGCGCGACATGGCGGAGGTGCTGACCTGGTTCTGCGCCAGGCTCTACGGGCGCCGGTCGGCGCGGAACCGGGCGTTGAAGGCGCTGGGCTGCGCCCAGCAGGACATCGGACCCAGGGCCGTGAAGCTCCAGGCCTCCGGCGGCGCGGTGTGAGTGCGCTGCGGGAGATCGCCGGGCCGTTCGTGGTCGCGCCGTCGGCAGGCACGCGGGTACGGACCCGGCTGCGGGTGTCCGGCATCGACGCTGCCGTACTGCGCGAGGTGGGCGGGTACCTGGGTTCGCTGGCGTCGGCCGACCTGGCAGCCCGGTGCGCGGAAGGCCGGCTCGACGCGAAGCAGCGGGCGCGATCGCGGCAGGTGCGTAAGCAGCAACTGACCGCGAAGTCGTCGTCCCGCTGGGCCGGGGCGCTGACCCGCACGAGCGAGGACGCCTACCAGCTCGCCCACCGCAACCTGCTGGCCGAACGCCGCTGCCTGCTGGCCCGCATCAAGCGGATCGAGACCCGGCTGGCGGTGACGGCGGGGAAGCGGGCCGGGCGGCTGCGCGGGTACCCGACCACCGCCGAACGGCACGCCAAGACCATCCGCGTCCAGACGTTCCGCACCAGGCTGGCCGAAGTCGGACAGCAGCTGGACACCGGGCGGATGAGCGTGTGCCGGGGCGGGAAAGCGTTGCTGCGCAAGCGGAACAACCTCGCAGATGCCGGTCTCACCGAAACCCGGTGGCGCGAACTATGGGCCGCGTCCCGGCTGTTCCTAACCGCCGACGGGGAGAAGGGCAAGACCTGGGGCAACGAGACGATCCGCTGGAACCCGCACCAGAACTGGCTGGAGATCAGGCTCCCCACCCCGCTGGCGCGGCTGGCCAACCGGCCCGGCGGGCGTTACCGGCTGTCCTGCCCGGTCGGGTTCACCTACCGGGGCGGCGATGTTGCCGCGCAGGCCGCGACCGGGGCCGTCCGCTATGACATCTCCCTGGACCCCGCACGGGGGCGCTGGTACCTCGACGCATCGTGGAAGACACCGCCGACCGGGCCCATCACGCTGGCGCAGGCCCGGCAGGGCACCGTCGTCGCGGTGGACGTGAACGCCGGGCACCTCGCAGTGGCGGTACTGGCCCCGGATGGCAACCAGGCCGGTATCCCGCACACCATCGACCTGCCACTGGCGGGCCTGCCGTCGAGCACCAGGGACGGGCGGCTGCGGGCCGCGATCACCAGCATCCTCACCACCGCCCGCGAGCACCGGGCCAGCGCCATCGTGATCGAGAACCTCAACTTCGATGACGCCCGCCACCACGGGCGCGAACGCACCGGCAACCGGCCCTCACGGGGACGCCGGGGCCGGGCGTTCCGGCACCAGGTCGCCGGTATCCCGACCGCCCGGTTCCGTGACCGGCTCACCCACATGGCCTGCAACGCGGGCCTGCACGTGATCGTCGTGGATCCCGCGTACACCTGTTGACTGCTGGGGAGCGCAGCACTGGCTCGCCCCCATGCAACAGCACCACCCCAACCTCACCGGCCACCACGCGGCAGCGTTCGTGATCGGCAGACGCGGACTCGGCCTGCGGGCTCGCCGGCGTGCGTCAGGGAACCTACCCGCACCAGAGGATGCGGCTGCGCCCCAAAGGGCTAAGTCAACCCAGGCACGCTCCGAGACCCACCCGAAGACCGGGACCGAAACCAGGAGACCCGCCACCCGGACGGACCCACGGCAGCCGCCAGGCACTAAGACCGGAAAGCCCCGAAGGACCACGGCAGGCGACCAGGCGGCCCAAGACCGTTCGGGACCGCCCACTAGGCAGGACTCGCTCTTGCTAGGTGACTAGGAACGGTCAGGGCACCGTCAGGACCTGCGGGCCGTCCTCGGTGACGGCCACCGTGTGCTCGACGTGAGCCGCCCGGCTGCCGTCGCCGCTGCGGATCGTCCAGCCGTCGTCGTCGATCCGATAGACGTCCTTGCCACCGGCCAGGAACCACGGCTCGATCGCGATGACCAGCCCGGGGGCGAGCCGCCGGCCGCGCCTGGGCGCTCCTTCGTTGGGGATGTGGGGATCCTCGTGCATGGCCCGGCCGATGCCGTGACCGCCGAAGTCGGTGCAGATCCCGTAGCCCGCCGCGCGCCCGGCGGCGCCGATCGCCGCGGAGATGTCCCCGATCCGCGCGCCGGGGACCGCCGCGGCGATGCCCGCGCTAAGCGCCGCGCCGGCGGTGGCGATCAGGCGCGCGTCGGGCGGTCCCGGGGGCCCGATCGTGAAGGAGATCGCGGCATCGGCCGCCCACCCGTCAAGGGTGGCGCCGCTGTCCACGCTGAGCAAGTCACCCTCGGCGAGCCGGTACCGGCCGGGGATGCCGTGCAGCGCGGCGTCGTTGACGGAGGTGCAGATGGCCGCCGGGAACGGCGCCGGGGCGAAGCCAGGCTGATAGCCGAGGAACGGCGATACGGCGCCGGCCCCGGCCAGCACGTCCCGGGCGATCTCGTCCAGTTCGGTCAGCCGCATCCCGGCCTTCGCCTGGTCCTTGACGGCCGCGAGGATCTGCGCGACCACCTGCCCGGCGGCACGCATCGCCTGGATCTCTCCTGCTGTCTTGATCTCGACCACGGCTCAGCACCTCCCTTTGCGGTATAACTATACCGGTATTACTATCACGGTATGGTCCGACCGCCACTCACCCACCTGGAACACGCCCGCGGGGAACGGCTCGGCATGCTGCTGCGCGAGGCGCGCGGGCCGCGCAGCATGGCCGAGATCGCCGCCGTGTCCGGCGTTCCCGCGGAAACGCTGCGCAAGATCGAGACCGGCCGCATCGCCACCCCCGCCTTCTTCACCGTGGCGGCCCTGGCCGCCGCGCTCGGCCTGTCCCTGGAGGAGATCGTCCGGGCCTGCGCGGAACCAGCCGAGGCGCTCAGCGCCTAGCTGTTGCCTCGGCGTATTCGATTCTTGACGGACGGGATATCAGCCGTACGGCGGATGCGAGCGGGACGGCGCTAGTGCAGACTTAGATATCCGGGTTTTTACGGGGAATCCGGTTATCCGCCTCACGGGGGTGAAGCGAATGACGAGCATCTCGCTGGCCACGCTGGCCAGACGAGCCGCTGACCTGGGCGATCCGCTGCCGTGCAGAGAGAACGCGCGGCTGTGGTTCTCCGATCGGCCTGCCGATCTCGAGCTAGCCAAGGCATCGTGCGGGACGTGCCCGCTGCGCGGGCCGTGCCTGGCGGGCGCGGTCGAACGCCGCGAGCCGTGGGGCGTCTGGGGCGGTGAGATATTCGAGAACGGCGTGGTCATCGCGCACAAGAGGCCACGGGGTAACCCAGGCCGGCGAGCGCAAGCCAGCTGACGCGCGTTCGCTCCCGGCCGGCCCGCTGCGCTAGCGGCCGCCTTCCCGGGAGAAGACGTTGACGAGGTTACCGGCCGGATCCCGGAAGATCATGGACCGGTTCCCCCAGGGCCCGGCAGAAGATCGCGGACAGCCAGGGCGGCGTCACTTTCGGTGTGGCCATGACACTGGACGACCGCTGAAGACGTGACCGGGGCCGGCGCGATCGTGACCGGGGGCCTTCCTGCTGGCCGGTAAACCGATCGACCTCAGCGGCGATCGCCGTCGCCGCTGATGACGAAGAAGCCCAGCAGGTCGGCCGCTGCCGCCTGGCACGAGAGCGGACCTGGGAGAAGCACCGCAGTCCGTTCGGCAGAAAGAATTTCAATGGGACGTTCGCGTCCATGTCCGCCGAGCAGATCACATCGGCATCGCGCGACATTACGATTGGGCCTAGCGGAACGTCCCGGATCCTACTTTCCGGTCGCGGCCTTGAACTTGACCACCAGTTCGGCAGGTACCCGGCCGCGGTCTTTGACATCGATGCCTTGCGCCTTGGCCCACTCGCGGACCTCGGTGGTGTTCAGCCCATTCGCCGACGCTCTGCGTCCGGTGCGGGCTGGCTGCCGGGCACCGCCTCTGGCTCGGCGGGCAGCGCTCACGTAGTGTGCCAGTGCGTCCCGCAATTCCTGGGCATGAGCGGCGTTCAGGTCGATCTCATAGTCGGTGCCGTCTAGCCCGAAGCGGACGGTACCGTCAGCCTCGCTGCCATCGAGGTCATCGACGAAGAGGGTTTGCACCTTCTGGGCCATGCTTGCTCCGTTCCTCCGGCTGATCTGTGATGCATCAGCGTAGACAATCCAGGCCTCGTAAACGTGTAACCACACCGATGTGCCCGATTTCTCAAGGCCCGGCATAACCGACACGACACCCTGCGGCCGGGTCGGGGTGTGTTCATTAACGGCGTTCCGGCGGTTAGTGAGGTGAGAGCGGATTAGAAGTGCGACGACGCGATGGACTGCGGTCGCCTGGTGTGGGTACTCGAACGCCTGGAGTGTGTGCTCGAACGCCTGCTGATGGCGATCGAGCAAGCCTATACAGGCGAACCAACAGCGAGAGCCATGCTTTAGCTAGCCTCGAAGCGAGATGAACCCCCGGGTGAGTCTCGCCCCTTTTAGTACTCCATGTCCACACCGGGTCCGGCCGCCCGCCACGAGGCTCGCTGACGAGATCGGCGTCAGTTATTTCGCCGCAGGCCTGTCGATTTCGCGCGATCCGTCCGACGTAGAGGTGTACGAAGCAAGCGACGAGCTTGAAGGGAGAGCTGTCATGGCTCAGTACGCGGTCCTGATCTACGCCCACGACTCTGCTCACGCCCCTGACGCGACGCCTGAGGACACCGAGTCCTGCGACCGGCACTCGGACGAGCTGGCCCAGGGCGGTTCGATGATCATGGCGTACGCCCTGACGCCCAGGGACATGGCGACGTCGATCCGCGGTGACACCATTACGGATGGCCCGTTCGTGGATTCCAAGGAAGTCATCGCCGGCTTCTACGTGATCGAGGCGCCCGACCTCGATGCGGCCCTGGCCATTGCCCGTCTCAACCCTGTGGTCGCCGACGGCGGCGGTGTCGAGGTCCGGCCGGTCCACAGCAGCTTCGTGAAGCGGGAGGAGCAGACGACGACGTGACAGACGTTGCGACCGTCAAGGCTGCGATCGCGGACACGCATCGTCGCGAGTGGGCCAGGGTGCTCGCCGCGACGGTGCGCGTCGCGCGGGATCTGGATCTTGCCGAGGAGTGCGTGCAGGAGGCGTACGCCGCGGCCCTGGAGGCCTGGGTCAGGGGCGGCATCCCTTCGGGCGCATCACTGGTGCGCGCCGAACTGGTGGACCGGGCCATGCACCTGGCCCGGATGCTGCGCGAGCTGATGCCCGACGATACCGAGGTGCGCGGGCTGTATGCGCTGCTGCTGGTTACCGATGCGCGGCGCGCGACCCGCGTTGACGCCGACGGCCGGCTGGTACGACTCAAGGAACAGGACCGGTCGCTATGGGACCGGTCCGCGCTTGCCGACGCCTGCGACATGATCGTCGACTGCCTGCGCGCCGGCCCGCCCGGGCGGTACGTGCTGCAAGCCGCGATCGCATCGCTCTATGCCGAGGCGTCAACCTACGACCAGACTGACTGGCCGCAGATCGTTGCCCTGTACGACAAACTGCTGGAGGTGTGGCCGTCACCAGTCGTGGCGCTGAATCGCGCCGTGCCACTGGCGATGGTCTCCGGACCGGAGGCTGCGCTCGCTGAAGTCGAGAAGCTCGAACGAGACGGACGTCTATCGGGATAACACTACCTACCCGCGGTCAAAGCCGACCTGCTCAGCCGAATCGGCCGTACCGGCGAGGCTGCCGACTCCTACAGGCAGGCGTTCGACCTAGCCGCCAACGAAGCCGAGCGTGCTTTCCTCGCCGAGCAGATCGCCGATCACCGGTGACGACGGTGGGTTCATGGCACTGCCGGAGCAGTTCGGCCGTGTCCTCGACTAGGTGCTCACTCAGCAGTGAAGCGTCGGGGCTCGGTAGCGTCCTGAAGGACGGCGGCGATGTCGTCTGCCGTGTCGAGTTGTCCGGAGGCGACGTTCATGACCAAGTCGTAAGCCGCATCTCCGGCGGTCTTGCCTCAGCCGGCCTGTCCCCGGGAGATGGCGGCGGCGAGGGTGTTCATCGCGGTGACGTGATCGGCCAGCGCGGCGGTGGCCTCAGTCAACCCGGTGCCGGACATGCCCGCCGGCAGCGCCGTCACGGCCTGCCTGAGCGAGGCGGCTGCCTGCGTGACGTACTGGCTGGCCAGGCCGACCCGTGTCGCGGTCACGATGCTGGCGGGCGCGCCCGGGCCAGTGGCCTCGGTGAGCACGGCGGCGGCCTGGCAGAGCCGGTCGACCCCGGCGTGTACCTGGTTGATGATGATCTGCGCCGCCACGTCAGCGTTCGCGGTGGATGCCCCGATGGCGGCGCGGACGCTGCTGGCGGTGTCGCTGATGACGGTGAAGAGCTCCGCGTAGCCGGCGGCGAGCTGGGTGGCGGGGTCGCCGCCAGGCCCGGGAACCGGGTGCAGCCCGCCCGGGCCGAGCTGGAAGAGCTGCCCGTCGGCGAGGTTGCCGACCAGGTCGTTCCAGCCCCACCCCTGGCCGGCCTGCGGCAGCGGAGGAGCAGGCCAGTGCGCCTGCCACACCGAGCGCCCGAAGGTCGACAGGTACAGGCCGATACCGTCGACGGCGGGCGTGCGGGCGAAGAACAGGTGGGACGAGTGCGGCCGCTTCGGCAGCCCGGCCGAGGCGGGGGCCCAGGTTCCGCCGATCGCGGGGCTGAAGAAGACGCCGGCGTCGGTGGCGATATAGATGCCGCCGAAGTCATCGACGTCCAGCCCGAAGACGTTGTCCTGCGGCGGGACAGTGCTACCACTCGTCAGCTGGCTCCAGCCGGTTGCCGCGTCGTAACCCAGTAGCTGCCCGCCGGTCACGGTGTTGTAGCAGGCCAGCAGCGTGCCGCTGGGGTGCACCGCCAGCCTGCTGATGATGGGGCTGTTGTTACTGTCATCGCCGCCGGGCACCAGCGGCGGCGGGTCGGGCAGCTGGGTGATCGCGGGCGGAGTGGCGGTCAGGTCGATACGGTGTACGTAGGTATGGAATTGCTTGTTGGCCAGCTGCTGGACGCCGGCGTAGATGGTGGTGCCGTCGGCGGAGGCGAAACTCCACAGCGCGTGGTCGGCCTCCAGCGTCGCCAGCCGCTCCCACTGCGGCACCGAACCGTCCTGGTTGCGGAACAGGCCCCAGACCACGTTGGGTTCCTGGCCGTTGCCGCCGACCGCGCACAGCGTCCGCCCGCCATGCTGGAAGACCGGCGGGACCGCCGCCAGCGCCGGGTCCTGCAGGCCGTTTGGGTCAGTCGGCCGTTCCGGGCCGAACGGGCCGAACCTGGGCACCTTCACGTTGCCCGTGAACTGGCCGCCGTCCCAGTGCCACAGGTGTACCGCGTTGCCGTCGCCATCGCCTAGCGAGCAGGTGAGCAGCGAGCCGTCGGCCAGGACCGCGGTGCCGGCCCCGTCGCCGGGCACGATCTCCTCCCACTGCCCGGCCTGCCCGGCGATCGCCCACACCACCCCGTTGTCCTGCAACCCGCCGGCCAGCAGCCCGGCCACCGTCGGGCTTGCCGAGGTCAGGCCGTAGAACTCGCGTTCCGGAAGGCTCTCGAACTGCAGGTCGGTCAGCGCCGCGCTGTAGCCGTCCAGGTAGCTCTTCCCGAGGTCGTCGGTGGAGATCAGCCCGCCGTCCGAGCCGGCGTACAGCCGGCCGGGTGCCGCCGAGCGCGTCTCGAAGACCAGCACGTGAAGGTCGTGGTGCACCGGCGGGCTGTCGTACTGGCTCCAGCTCGCCGACCCGTCGGTGGCGGTGGCGTCCTGCGAGATGAACATGCCGTTCTGCCACCCGATCGCGACGGTGGCCGGATCGGTGGCGGACACGCCGATGCAGTTGTTCCAGTCCCCGCCCTGCCCGCCGGCCTCCCCGGACTCGACCAGGGGCACCGGGCTGATCGCGGCGCCGTTGTGGGCCGTGACCGTGCCCGCCACCGACGCCCAGGTGCGGCCGCCGTCGGCGGAGGTCCAGACCGCCGCGACGGTGCCGTCGAGGTTGTCGCCCTTGCCGGTGGAGGTGTGCCCGATGACCGCGTACATCCGCCGCGGATCGGCCGCGCAGCCGGCCAGCGACGACCGTGCCGCCGCGGCCACGGCGGGAGTGGACGCCTGCGACATGGCCAGGGAGGTTAGCAGGGTCGGCTGGAGCGGGCCCGGCAGCGGGATGGTCCGGAACTGCCCGGTCCAGATCGTGCCGCCGGCCAGGCTGGAGGCGACCACCGAGCCATCGGCGGCGATAGCCAGCCCGGACAGCCCGCCCGGGTTCTGCCCGGTCGGCCAGCTCGCCTGGGTCCAGCGGTAGCGGCGGGATCCGGCCGGCGTGCGTTCCGGCGGTATCGCGGTGAACCACAGGCCGGCAGTTGTGGCGCATACCAGCTGGCCGTTGGTGATCGCGAGCGCGTAGACAGTGCCGAAGTCGACACCGGTCGGCAGGGTTGTGCCAACCGGCTGCCAGACCGTGCCACCGGTACCCGGCAGCGCCTCATACAGCCGCACGTCGCTCTGCGGGCGCGCGAAGCACCCGGCGTACACGTGGTCGCCGCTCTCGACGGCCAGGGCGCTGATATCCGGGTTGTCCCAGTCGTCGCTCAGCGGCAGCGCGTCCCAGCGGGTCGTGTCGGAAGGGTCGGGCCGCAGGTGCCAGACCCCGCCGGAATGAGAACCGACCAGCAGGTCCCCGGCACCCAACGGCACCAGGGCGGTGACGTGCCCGGCCTGCCAGAACGCACTGCCAGGCGTCGGGTGCAGCCCCGCAGGCACCGCAAGCTCCCAGGTCAGCGACCCGAGCGCGGGCGTGAAGCCGCCCGGCGGGATCCGGACCGTCCGCAGCGCGCCTTTGGGCATCGACCGCACCGGCATGACAGCACTCTACGGCTCCAGGAGCAGCCAGAACAGGGGTCTGCCAGGCGTGATCCCGGGGCCGGTTTTGCGTGCTGGCGCTCAGCGCCAGCCATCAACCCGGTGTAGGTCAGGGCTAACCTTCAGGCTCTTCTTGCATGCCGAACAGCTTCCACGTGTGAGACGGTTTGACATCTTGCGAGAAGCCCTTGATGAAGTACTCCTTAAGGAACTTGTTGTTGAGTATCACGTAATGAGCCTGGGGGAAGAGTTCCTTCCTGCAGTACTGGTGGAATTGGCCGCCATCTTGCATCCACCCCAGCAGCGACCCGGAATAGCTGAAATGTTCCATGGCTTCGCCTTTGCCTATGGTGGCTTCGAACTCGACCTCGGTCGGGAAGTATTGGCGAATCTCCTCTACGCTGGTCACTGCCTTGGGGCGGTTGTCGATGATCCCGAAGATGGACTCGCGCGATAGCTTGGCCGCTTCGGCGGTCGCGAACGCCCCCCAGCCTCCAGTCAGCAGGGTATCGTCGCCCCAGACCTGGTAGTTGTGGCGCTTGGGCGACCCGACCCTCAGAGACTTGACGTTGAGGGTATCGTGCACGGCGTTGCTGGCTTGCTGGACCACGCTGCTGCTCATGAAGGCGAGGTACAGCTCGTAGAGATGCTGGGGCACCCCTGACGCCTTGACCCGGGCCTGGTAGTTGGGCTGCTCCTGGGCGGTCTGAGGATCGGTCGACTCCCCCAGCGCGGACGACGAGCCTATCGACCCCCCCGGGGTGGTCCCATGGGAGCGCCCTCGGGGGTTGGTCTTCGACGAGGGGTACATCTGCTCGGAGAAAAGTCTGCTGCGCTCTTCTGCGCTGAGGTGGTCGAGGAACTTGGTGATGGCAGCGAGGCCGAGGGTATCGGACTGGGCCCCGGCTAGCCAGCGGGCGAACCACGCCATGATCTTGGTCTTGTTCACCAGATGCCCGGCCGCGAAGGAGTCCTGGAGGAAGTGGTCGGCGAACCCATTGGTCAGATACGCCTTGCGGGCCAACTCCTGCGACGAGTCCCCCTGCTCAGGCCGCATGGACATCGGCCGGTCGCCATGCGGCGGGGCCGACGCCTTTCCGGCGCTCAGCTCCGCCAAGTGGCGGGCCTCGACGTGCAGCGCCTCCCACCGCTCCCAGCTGTAGGGCGCGAAGTGGCAGGCGTTGCGGGCGAGCACCGCCCCGTAGTTTTCGGTGTCCCGATCCATGGTCAGGCGCTTCAACATCGCGGTCTCGCCCGCCCCGTGAGCCGCACCTTCCAGCCCGCGGTCGATAGCGCCCATCTCGGCCTCGTGGGGGAACACCGCCTTGGGGATATCGTGCTTTTCCCCGCCGTACTTTAGGTACCACTCCACGATCTTGTCGAAGGTGTGGTGTCGCATGAACTGTACGATGGGCACGACCCGCTCAGGGGGCAGCCTGTCGAGATCCTGAGGATTGCTGAAGTAGTCCGGCAACGTGTTTATTTCCCCGTAGGTGAGGGCTAGCTTGCTGCCTTTCAGCAGGACCGCGCCGACCTGCCATTTTTTCGCTTCCTGCGTCCAGTCGACCCCTGGCTCTTTGGCCCATCGCGCGATCCGCTCCAGCTCCTGCAGCAGAGCATGGCACAGCATCTTAGGATCGCCAATGCCGGTTATGACCTGGCCGAGATCGGCCGGCCTGGCGTCGCCGAGCAGCATGTGCTCGAACGACGAATGTCTCTGGACCACGACCGGTCGCCCGCCTCCGGTCGCCCGCGGGGCCAGCGGCAGCGCTAGCTGGGCGGGGACGGCGCCTCGCGCCGACAGGGATCCCGACATTGCCTGCGTCGCAGCCGCCGCCGCTGCCCGCTCGAATCGGTCGGAGGGATCGGAAACCTTCACACCGTCGCCCTGGTCGGTGCCCGCGACGGGGCCCTGGCGTTGCTGGATAACGTGGGCGAGTTCGTGAGCCAGGGTGTGCATGTCCGCGCCGCCGTCGCCGATGACGACGTGGCTGCCGGAGGTGTAGGCACGGGCGCCGAGTTCGGCGGCGGAGGCGCGCGCGGCCGCGTCGGCGTGGACGCGGACGCCGGAGAAGTCCGCGCCGAGGCGGTCCTGCATCTCCTCCTGGACAGACGCGGCCAGCGGCTGGCCCTGGCTGTCCAGCACGTCGTGCACGGCGGAGCGCTGAAGCTCCCTGGTAGCCCCATGGCCAGGCACCGGCGGCCTGCGCGCCAATCCTTCCCTGACGACCGAACCCATGAGCGACATACCTACCTTCGTCGGGGGCGCAGAGACGACCTGACGCCCGCGCCTGCTCAGATCTGCGGCAGAGCCTCACTCCCGCCAACCGTACGCAAGCGCTGTCACCGCGACGTCACCAGCAAACCGGCCGGCAACGCCCATTGACCGTGTTGAAGCCCGCTGCCCAGGCCTGATGCGGCCCTCGGCCATGCGTCAGCGGAACAGCCCGGTCTCGCGAGGCGCCGACGAGTGGGAGAACAGCTGCCAGATGGCCTCCGAGGGAGCGACACCGAGCTCGGCGGCCAGCAATTCCCGGCAGCGGCAGAACTGGCGCAGCGCCTCCGACCGATTACCCTCGGCCAGATGTGCCTTGATCAGCGCGGCATGCGCGGTCTCACGCAGCGGCTCCAGCCGTACGGCGGCCAGCGCGGCCTGGATCGCCTCCGCATGACGGCCCTGCCGGCTGAGGCCGCCGGCCAGGTTCTCCAGTGCGTGCAACCGCAGCTGGCGAACGCTCTCCCGGTCATCTATCAGCCAGTCGTCGTACCAGTCGGGCAGCAGGTCCAGCGACAGATCGAGCCATGACGACCTGGCGATTACGTCCGCAGCACGGGCAGGGTCACCTGGGGCGGCGCCGCCACCCTCCAGCAGCGTCCGCACGTCAACCTCGACCCCGGCGGCGAGATGCAGGCGCATCCCGAGCGTCGATATGACCGTAACGCCGGCGTGGTTGGCGCGCCACAAGGCAGTCCGGAGAACGGCCATGGAGCGCTTGACCGAGTATTCCGTCCAGAGCACCCCGGCCATATAGGCTCGGCTGAGCGGCCGACCCCGCAGGGCGAGCAGCGCGACGAGCCGCTGCGCGCTGAGCGGCAGGACGACCTCTTCCGCGCCTTTCAGCAAACCAAATCCGCCGAGCAGGGTCAGCCTCATCGGCTGATTGCGCCCGGCTTCACCCGGTTCCGTACGGACCGCGTGAGAGAAGCCCCCCGCACCCGACGGCTGACCGGGCACACCATTGATGCCGGTCATAAGCAGGTCCTCTACGATGGCCCTCCACAGCCTGCCTAATTCGCATTTTCGGCTCAACTCAGCGCCGAATCAAGCCCTCTATCCCGGTTATTTAGGCCCGCTGCGCCTCTTGCGCGTCACGGTGGTATCACCGCCTCCTCAGGATTTTGCGGTTCAAGGCTGGCGAGCCAGTCGCGTACCGCGTCGCACGCCTTGTTTACCGAGGTGCTCGTGAGTACTTGCTGCTCGGGCTGACCTGGCCGGACGGCCACAATGCGAATGCGGAGCCTGGGGCGGCCGACAAGCTCGAGCCACGCCCGCAAGATGAGAACCTCGGGCGGCTTACTATCCATCGTCCCACCATGGCGGTCGGCCGTCACGAGCGCGTTACCGGTGCCGCGGAGCCCGGAGGTTCCGACCGGGCAAGTCACCCAGCTCACACGCAGCAGACAATTTTGTATTCCGCTACTTCAGTCACAATAATCGCTGGAATCCCAGATACACCACGACCCGGGCGCGCCGGTGACAAAGCCGTTACGAGCCGGTGACACCCACATCCGAGAATCGCCCAATGGCGCATGGGCCCGCGCACGTTATGCCCAGCCGCTCGCGGCAGGTCAGAAGCCCGCTTCGTCCGGGGGCGGCGGGACTCCGAATTTACGGCAGAGGGGGACTTTGACGATCCGGGCTAACGGCACAGGCACGAACGCGACCGTTCGCTTCGGCGCCGACGGCACGGCCACCGGCGACACCCCCGCTATGCGCCTACGCGGCCGCCTGGCCGCGTAGTCAGTCGACTAATGCTCGTGCGAGGAGATAGGGCATGGTAACCCCGACTTATCCCGGCGTCTACATCGAAGAGCTGCCGAGTTCCGTCCACACCATCGTCGGGGTCCCGACATCGGTCGCCGCGTTCGTCGGGTACGCCAGCCGCGGGCCATGCGATTCGCCCGTGCAGGTCAATGGCTGGGCTGACTACCAGCGCCAGTTCGGCGGCCTCGATCCCGCCAGCCCGATGAGCTATGCGGCGTTCCTGTTCTTCCTGAACGGCGGTAACGCGGCCCAGATCGTACGGGCCGGGGCCGCCGACGGAAGCGCCGTCCCGGCCAAGATCGCCATCTCGGCGGATGTCATCCTGGTCGCCACATCGCCCGGCACCTGGGGCAACGCGCTGACGGTGACCGTCGACACGAGCCATTTGCTCAACCCGGACACGTTCAACCTCACCATTACCGATCCGAGAAGCAACACGACCGAGAGCTATCAGGGGTTGAGTCTCGGCGCAGGCCCGCTCGGAATCAGGACCGCCCTGGCCGCGTCGGCGCTGATGAACGTCGATCCCAGCAGCGGGCTTACCGCCGCGCCCGAGGCCGGCGCGTACGAGGCGCCGGCCGCTGCGGCGGCCGCATCCGGCGGAGGCGCCGCATCCGGCGGAGGCGCCGCATCCGGCGGAGGGACCGCATCCGGCGGAGGGACCGCATCCGGCGGAGAAGCCGCATCCGGCGGAGGCGCCGCGCCGGCGCCGGAGACCGTGCCCGCTGGAGGTAGCCGCGGCGTCGACGTGGCCCTGAGCAAGCTGGCCGTGCCCGGCGACCAGAGCGCCAAGACAGGTATCTACGCGCTGGTCAAGGCCGACATCTTCAACATGCTCTGCCTGCCGGCGGCCTCGGACAGCACTTATTCGGCCGCGACGCTCAGCGAGGCGGCCGCGTTCTGCGCCCAGCAGCGGGCCATGCTGATCGTCGACCCGCCGTCGGCGTGGTCGGAGGCGGCGCCGCCGCTGAGCTTCGAGACGGTGGTCAACTCGCCCAGTATCACCGGCTCCGACACGGCCAACGCGGCGGTCTACTACCCCAACCTGGAATTTCCTGATCCGGTCGGCAACACGACCATGCAACTGGGTCCGTGCGGTGCCGTGGCCGGCGTGTGGGCCAGTACGGATGACGCCCGCGGGGTCTGGAAGGCGCCAGCAGGCACGGCGGCCGCCATCGCCGGCATCAGCGACCTGGCGGTTCACATCGATGACGGGGAGAGCGGGGTGCTCAACCCGATTGCCGTCAACTGCCTGCGCAACCTCCCGCTGATCGGGCCGGTGTCGTGGGGGGCCAGGACGGTGGCGGGAGCCGACCAGCTGGCCTCACAGTGGAAATACATCCCGGTCCGCCGCACGGCGCTCTACATCGAGGAATCCATCAGGCGCGGCACCCAGTGGGCCGTGTTCGAGCCCAACGCCGAGCCATTGTGGTCTGCCATCCGGCTCAACGTCGGCGCGTTCATGAACGGGCTGTTCAAGCAGGGAGCGTTCGGCGCCACCACGCCGAGCCAGGCCTACCTGGTCCAGTGCGACGCCACCAATAACCCGCAAAGCAGCATCGACCAGGGCATCTTGAACATACTGGTCGGTTTCCTGCCGCTGTACCCCGCCGAGTTCGTGATCATCCAGATCGAGCAGCTGGTCGGCCAGCTGAGCTGAGGAGAGCGAGATGGCCCCGTTCCAAGGCAGCCGGATCGACCCGTACAAGAACTTCAAGTTCCGGGTGAAATTCGAAGGCAGCAGCGCTTACGTGGCGGGCGTGAGCAAGGTCAGCGCGCTCAAGCGCACCACCGAGGTGGTGAAGTTCCGGGATGGCGGCGACGAGAGCACGAGCCGGAAATCCCCGGGCCGCACCGAATACGATCCCATAACCCTCGAAAGGGGCGTGACGCACGACACCGACTTCGAGCAGTGGGCCAACAAGGTCTGGGACTACAACAACGCCCAGGCGAACAACGCCGATCAGGAGGTCTCGCTGGCCGACTTCCGCAAGAACATCATCATCGACATGTTCAACGAGGCCGGCCAGAAGGTCATTTCCTACCAGGTGTTCCGGTGCTGGGTATCGGAGTACCAGCCGCTGCCCGAATTGGACGCCAACGCCAACGCCGTGGCCATCCAGCAGATCAAGCTGGAGAACGAGGGCTGGGTGCGTGACCAGACCATCGTCCAGCCGACCGATCCGAGCTTCAACGACCCGAGCAGCTGACCGGCATGCGGGCAGTGAGCACCGCGGCGCTGATGACCGCATGGGAAGAGGGGATGGGCGAGCCCGCCGTGGACCAGGCTCCCGCCCTGCTCCGGTCGCTGCAGCTGGGCCAGGACGGCTGCGATCCCGCGGACATGCCAGTGGGCATGTGCGATCTGCTCCTGTTCGACCTGCGCAGCTTCCTGTTCGGGCCCGACTTCGACCTGGTGGCGACCTGCACGGCCTGCGGCGAGCTGGTCGAGGTCCTCATCCCCGCCTCGGCCGTCGTGCCCGCCCCGCCCACCGTGCCCGTGCGCCACGTCACGGTGGACTCTGACGGCCTGAGCATCCGGTGCCGCGTGCCCACCAACAGCGACCTGCGGGCGCTGGCGGCCATCGGCCCCGGCGCCGACGTCGCCGACCTGCTCGACCGCTGCGTCGAGGAGATCAAGGGGCCGCACGCCCCCGACACGGCGGCGGCCCTGCCGCTGCCGGTCGCCGAGCGCGTCGCCGACGCCCTGGCGGCCAGCGACCCGGGCGCCGACGTCAGCGCCCGGGTCGCGTGCCCTTGCGGGGCGCAGTGGCCGGAGACCATCGACATCCGCTCGATCCTGTGGACGGAGCTGACCATGTGGGCCGAGCGGCGCATGGCCGAGGTGCACCAGCTCGCCTCCGCGTACGGCTGGGCCGAGCGGGACATCCTCGAGATGAGCCCGTACCGGCGCCGCTTCTACCTCGAATCGTGCTACGGATGACCGCCTACGTGGACCGCGTGCGGCGGCTCGGCGAAGGCCAGCCGTCGCTGCGCGTGCGGGCTCGCTCGCGGTTCGAGCCCGTGCCGCCCGAAGCCGAGCCGACATGGGAACGCTCCGCAGAAGCCGCTCCCCCGCCGCCGCGGTCCGGGGCCGAAGCCCCGGTACCCGGCGAGCCCCGGCGCGCCGGGGCCGGACCATGGGCGGCCGGGTCTGCCCGCCAGCGGCCCGTTCCGGCGGATCCGGCACCCGGCCTGCCGCGGCCTTCAGCGCCGGATCCGGCACCCGGCCTGCCGGAGCGGCCGGCTGGGCCGTCACCGGGCCGGCTGGCCAGCCGAGCCGCCCCCGGACCTCGGCCGCACCGGCACGGGAATCCCGGACATAGTCCAGCACGGCAGACGTGGCCGCCACGGCCGACGGCGAGCGTCCCGCGGAGCCAGAACGCCACGAGCCAGGGCCGCGGGGCCACGGCGGGCGATGCGGCCGCGCGCGAGAGCACCGGCCAGGTCCGTCCGCCGCAGCCGGGCCGGCGCCGCCGCTCGGCGGATGAGGCGGGAGACCAGCCCGCGGCAGCGCGGCCGGCCGAAGCGGAAACCAGCACCGCAGCGGCCCCGCAGCCGGACGACGCGGGAGACCAGCCCGCGGCAGCGCGGCCGGCCGAAGCGGAAACCAGCACCGCAGCGGCCCCGCAGCCGGGCGACCCGGAGCGCCGGACCAGCGCCGACGCGCGGAGCCGGGCCACATACCCGAGCCCGCGGTCAGCCCGGGCCGCGACGGGTGAGCAGGATTCCCGGCCCTCCTTCGCGGCCGCGTTCCCGGCGCGGCCGCCGGAGCTCTCCGGCGACGGGACGGCGCCCCAGGTCCGCACCGGAAGTCCCGGACTGGCCGGATTGATGCCGGGCAGCGGCCAGGCTGACCAAGTAACGGTCACCATTGGACGGGTCGACGTCCGGGTCGGACCGCCCGGGCCTGCCAGGCCGGACCTCCGCCCGACCGCTCAGGGGAGCCGCCGGGCCACGCGACCGCGGCCACGCCGGCTCGAGGATTACCTGCGGGCCAGGGCGGCGGGGAGGGTCGGTTGAGCACGAACCGGGCCATCGCGGCGGTCACCGCCACGCTACGGAACATGCTGTTCCAGGCGCTGTCGGGCGACGCCACCCTGTCCGGCACCATCGTCACCACGAAGGCGCCTGACCAGGCGCGCCAGAGCGGGGTCACGGGCAACCAGCTCAACCTCTTCCTCTACCGGACCTCCATCGACGCGGCCTGGCGTAACCAGGATCTGCCGCCCGCCCGCCCCGGCGAGCTCAGCCAGCCCCCGCTGCCGCTCGTGCTGTCCTACCTGATGACCGCTTACGGCGAGGACGACGACGAGGTCCTGGCCCACCAGTTGCTCGGCGTCGGCATGCAGGTGCTCAACGACCAGCCCGTGCTTTCCGCCACCGCCATCACGCAGGCACTGAGCGGAACGGGCCTGGAGTCTCAGCCCGACCGGGTCCGGATCACCCCGCATCCCATACCGATGGACGAGATATCCCGGTTGTGGAGCACGTTCAGCACCGGGTACCGCATCTCGGTGAGTTACGACGCCGCAGTGGTCCTGATCGATAACTCCCAGCCGGTCACCGCGCCCCTGCCGGTTCTGGGCCGGTCCGCCGGCGACCGCGGGCCGTTCGCAGCCCCCGGGACGGCGCCATTCCTCCAGGCGGCCCTGCCCCCCGGAGGGCTGCCCGGCGCCCGCCCCGGCGACACCATCACGCTGACCGGCCGGGGCCTGGCCGGGGTAACCCAGGTTCAGGTTTCCGGTCATGCTCTCGGCGAACCGCAACTGCTGGCCGCGACCGCGGCCGCGGACCAGGCCGTCACCGTCCAGCTGCCGGCCGACCCGCCGTTGCCGGCTGGCATCGCGGCCGTCAGCACCCGGCTGACGGCCGCCGACGGGAGCACGCTGGCGAGCAACTCTGTTCCGCTGGCGCTCGTACCGGTGCTCACCAACACGGCGCCCCTCTCCGCGACGCTCACCGACGGCGCGGCGACCGTCCTTGTCACCTGCTCACCGCCGGTCCTGGCCACCCAGACGGTCCAGCTGGTCCTGAACGAGCAGCTGGTCACCGGACCGCCGGCGACCGGCACCGAGTCGCGCTCGTCGCTGTCCTTCGCCCTGCAGGGGTTCACCGCCGGCTCCTACGTCGTGCGGCTGCGCGTGGACGGCCAGGACAGCATCCCGGTGGTGCCCGGCCTGACCAGCTACGACCCGAACCAGAGCCTGGTGCTGTCATGACGGCAGAGGCGGAGTGGGAAGAGCGGAACAACGCCTACCTGGCCGCCGGCCTCGCCTGGCTCCGCGGCCGCCTGGCCGGCGGCGGGGCGGGTGAGCCGGGCGGGCCGGAGCAGGCGCTCTGGCCGGACGGCGGCCGGGGCGGGTCCGAGGCCGCGGAGCCAGAACCCGGCCCGGCCCTCGAACTGCTCGGCGACCAGCTCGGCATGTCGCGCTTCGAACTGTCCGTTCTGCTACTGTGCGCGGCCGCCGAGTTCGATCCGGGCATCGCCGCCGCCTGGGCGGGCAGCGGCGCCGGGCGGGCCGCGGGACGGCCGACCTTCGGCCTGGCGCTCAGCATCCTGCCCGACCCCGCGTGGGACGCCCTGTCCCCGTACCGGCCGCTCCGGTACTGGCGGCTGGTCGAGGTATACCAGGAGGCCGCACAGCCGCTGGTGGCCAGCGCGCTGCGAGCCGACGAGCGGATCGTCAACTACATCAAGGGGCTCAACCAGCTCGACAGCCGCCTGGCTCACATGCTCCGCCCGGCCGGGGACTTGCTCGGGCCGCTGACGCCCAGCCAGCAGGCCGCCATCCTGGACGGCCTCCTGGCCTGGGCCGATCCGCACCCGGCGGCCAGCCTGCCGCTCGTCGAGATCCTCGGGCCCGATCCGGTCGTCCGCCAGGGGCTGGCGTGGGCCATGGCCGCCCGGAGGGGCCTGCTGCTCTACGAGCTGGCCACGGACCGGCTGCCGCGGCACGGACCGGATCTGGCCGACCTCATCCGGCTGTGGCAGCGAGAGACAATACTGCTGCCGCTCGCTCTGTACGTCGACATCGGCGAAGCGCGGGCCGATGAGGCCACGTCCCTGCCCGACATCCTGCGGGACCTGACCGGCGCGGTCCTCGTCGGCTGCCGCGAACCGCTGCTGGTGCCGGGTCGTACCTACTGCCTGGTCGACGGCCAGCGGCCCGACCAGGCCGAACAGGAGGAACTGTGGGCTGAGGAGCTGGCCGGCCTCATCGAGCCGGCCGAAGAGCTGACCGCCGTGAGCGGGCGGCTGTCCGCCGAATTCGACCTCAACCAGGCCACCATCCGGCAGGTCAGCCGGCACGCCCGGCGGCGCGGCGGCGACACAGGCGCGCTGCGGAAGGCCTGCCAGGCGCACACCCGGCCGCGGCTCGAATCCCTGGCCAAGCGGCAGGAAGCCACGGCCACGTGGGATGACCTGATCCTGCCCGACAGCGAGGCCACCTTGCTGCGGCACCTCGTCGACCAGGTCCGGGGCCGGGTCACGGTGCTGCGGCACTGGGGGTTCGCCGAGAACATCACCAGGGGAAGCGGCATCACCGCGCTGTTCGCCGGCCAGTCAGGCACGGGCAAGTCGCTCGCCGCCGAGGTCATCGCCGGCGAGCTCGGGCTGACGCTGTACCGGGTTGACCTGTCCGGCGTGGTGAGCAAGTACATCGGCGAGACCGAGCGCAACCTGCGCCGGGTCTTCGACGCCGCGGACGAGGGCGGCTGCATGCTGCTCTTCGACGAGGCCGACGCGCTGTTCGGGCAGCGCAGCGAGGTCAAGGACAGCCATGACCGGTACGCCAACATCGAGGTCAACTACCTGTTGCAGCGTATGGAGGACTACCGGGGCGTAGCCATCCTGACCACGAACCGGCGGCAGGCTCTCGACCAGGCCTTCTTGCGCCGGCTTCGGTTTGTCGTCCATTTCCCGTTCCCCCCGCCGCACGAACGCGCGCTGCTCTGGCAGCGCGCGTTCCCGGCCCGCACGCCCGTCGGCGATCTCGATCTCGGCCAGCTGACCAAGCTGGCCGCGACCGGCGGGATGATCCGCAACATCGCGCTCAACGCGGCGTTCTGCGCGGCCGGGCGGCAGACTCCGGTCACCACCGAGCTGGTCTTGGAGATGGCGCGGACCGAATTCCGCAAGCTCCGGCTTCCGGTCCGCGACGCCGACTTCCTAGTGCCGGGGAAGGGAACACCATGAACATCAGCGTGCACATTGACCAGGTAACGGTGGAGGGCGCGGCGCTGACCCGCCGGGAACGCGAGCAGCTCGCCGTCACGCTTGAGCAAGAGCTCACCCGGCTGCTGCGCCAGCGCGCGGCCGGCCGCCGCGGTCCGCGCCCGGCGGCGATCCAGCCCGCCGGGGACGCTCGGGCGGGCTTCGCGCTCGGCCACCGCATCGCCCGGGAGCTGCTGGCGGCGCTGCCCGCAGGCACGTTCGGCCCGCCGGTCCCGGTCTCGCCGAGGGCCACGCGGTGAGCTCCCCCGTGGGACCCAGGCTGGTACGCGGCGGCCTCGTCCAGCTCGACCCGGCCAGCGGCGCCATCGTCGATGTCATCGTGTTCCAGTACAACCCGGATACCGTGACCCGGACGCTGCAGCCCCGGGGGATGACCGCCGAACCCGGCGACCGCCTCGAGGTACTCAGGCTCGCCGGCCCGGCCCACGAGACGATCACGCTGGAGGCCGAGCTCGACGCGACCCAGCAGCTCGGCCAGCCCGGCGACCCGGCCAGCGCGGCGGTCGTGGAGAACGGCCTGCTGCCCGCGCTGGCCTCGCTCGAGGCGCTCATCACGCCGTCCGCCGATCAGCTGCTGGCCACCGACGCCCTGTTCGACCAGGGCACACTCGAGATCGCCCCGGTCCAGGCCCCGCTGGCCGTGCTGGTCTGGGGCAGCAAGCGGGTGGTCCCGGTCCTGGTCGGCAGCCTGTCGATCACCGAGGAGGCGTTCGACCCGCAGCTCCGGCCGATCCGCGCCAAGGTCAGCCTGGAACTCAAGGTGCTGACCACTCTCGACCTGCCCAGCACCCACCCGGGCTTCACGCTCTACGTCGGGTACCGCCGGACAACCGAGGCGCTGGCCGCCCTGGTGGCGGGCACTGACGTCAGCCCGCTGGGTCTTGAGCGGATGCCATGACCCGCGAGGGAGGAGCGTGAGATGAGCTCGCCCAGCCGTTACGCCGCCGTCGGCACCGCCACCTGGACCGCGCCGGACGGCAGTCAGGTGCCTTACCTGCTGCGCCGGTTCCTGCCCCGGATAGGCCAGCTCGCGACGCTGCGGACCTACCAGGTACGGCCGGGTGACCGGGTGGACGTGATCGCCTACACGCAGCTTGGCGACCCCGAGCTGTCCTGGCTGCTGGCCGACGCCAACCCGGTCAGCCGGCCGAGCGACCTCAACCAGCCCGGCCTGACCATCGCCATTCCGCTGCCCGCGGGCGTGCCCAGTGCCCAGTGACCTCACGCTCAGCCTGCTGATGGGGCCGGTCAAGCCGGAGCCGGTGGCGCGGCCGGTCATCGAGTCGCTGGTCTCGGCGTCGGTGAACATCAGCGCGACCGGCACCAGCGGCTTCGACCTGACGTTCGCGGTCAGCAAGGGGTCGCCGCTGCTCACCGACCTGCTGCCGTCGGGGTACTTCGACCCGCCGGCCAGAGTGATCCTGGTGGCCACCCTGGCGGGCACGGTCCACGTCCTGATGGACGGCGTCATCACGCTCCAGGAGATGGTGCCCGCCGACGAGCCAGGCCAGTCGGTCCTTTCGGTCAAGGGCGAGGACCTGACCCGGATGCTCGACCTGGTGGACCTGAGCGGCTTCCCCTACCCGTGCATGCCCGCCCCGGCCCGGGTGGCCCTCGCCGTCGCGAAGTACATCCCGCTGTACGGGATCGTCCCGGTCGTGATGCCCAGCGTCCTGATGGACGTGCCCAACCCGGTGGAGGAGATCCCCCTCCAGGAGGGCACCGATCTCGACTACATCCAGGCCCTGGCGGCCGAAGCCGGCTACGTCTTCTTCATCCAGCCGGGGCCGCTGCCCGGCATGAACCTGGCCTACTGGGGGCCGATGCTGCGCACATCCATCCCCTTCCTGCCCACGCCGCCGCCGATCGCCATCGACTGGGACGGGGCGAGCAACGTCGAGTCGCTGCAGTTCTCCTTCGACGGGTTCGCCAAGACCCAGTGGGTGGTCTGGATCCTGGCAGATGGCGTCACCGTCCCCGTCCCGGTGCCTGACACCAACCCGATCAGCCCGCCGCTCGGCCAGAAGGAACCGCTGCCGCTGCAGATCAAGCCCATGTCCGGGCTGGCCAAGTACACCCCGGTCCAGGCGGCGGGCCTGGCCCTGGCCCGGGCGGCCGCCACCGCCAACGTCATCTCCGGCAGCGGCAGCCTCGACGTCATGCGCTACGGGGCGATCCTGCCGGCGCGCACCCTCGTCGAGGTACGCGGGGCAGGCGTCACCTACGACGGCCAGTACTTCGTCGAAAGCACCAGCCACACCATCAAGCGCGGTTCCTACAAGCAGGGGTTCACGCTCAGCCGTAACAGGCTGATCGCGAGCGGGACCAGCCCGCTGTCCACGGTCGTGCAGCAACTCGGCGGGTTCGCCGCGGCGGCGGCGGCGCCGCCGGGCCTGCCGGGCGGGGTGGGCATCACCGTCAGCCCGCCGGGCCCGTCGCTGCCCGCCCCGGTGCTCCCGGCCGCCGGGAACACCGGCCGGATCGCCGCCCTGCCCGCCTCACCGTGACCACCGGAGGACGACACCATGATCCCTGATCCCGCCGAGTCCGGCTACCAGTCGGCCCTCCTCCCCTACCAGGACCCGGTGTCCCAGGACCCCCGGCCCGAGGTGCGCAGGCGCTTCTTCGGCAAGTACCGCGGAACGGTGGTGGAGAACGTCGATCCGCTCGGGCAAGCCCGGCTCATGGTGCTGGTGCCCGACGTCCTGGGGAACATGCTCAGCACGTGGGCGCTGCCCTGCGTGCCGATGGCCGGGCCGGGAATGGGCACGGTCTTCGTGCCGCCGGTGCGCGCGAGCGTCTGGGTCGAGTTCGAGCAAGGCGATCCGCAGCAGCCGATCTGGGTCGGGTGCTTCTGGACCACCGAATTCACCCTCGGCCAGCTGGGCCAGAGCGCCTCGGCGACTCCGATCCCCGCCATCACGCTGGCGACCGAGAGCGCCGGCGTCGGGATTTCGGACACCCCGGATCTGTCCCCCGGCGCCAACGTGACCATATACGCGGACGGAGGCGACGTATCCATCAGCTTCAATCCGGCCGGCATCACCATCACCGCGCCGCGGATCTCGATCGAGACGGGCCAACTCACCGTCAACGGCGAGGAGTTCGTGGTGGGCTGACATGGATATCGCGTTCCCGTACCAGCTCAGCCCGCAGGGCACCACGGCGACCGCGGCGTCGGCCGACGACCATATCGCGCAGATGCTCGAACAGCTGCTTTTCACCCGGCCAGGAGAGCGGGTGAACCGCCCGACCTTCGGGTGCGGGCTGCTCGACCTGGTCTTCAGCCCGGGATCGCCGGAGGTGGCCGCCGCGCTCTCGATCACCGCGTCGGCGGCGGTCCAGCAAGAGCTCAGCGACGTGATGAAGATTCAGTCCGTCGACGTCACCTGGGCCGCGGGCACGCTGCAGGTCGTGCTGAGCTACCTGGTGCTGGCCACCGGGGCGGCGGCCACCCAGACGTTCTCGGTACCGGCCGGGTGAGCGGCATGACGAGCGGCCGGACCCGGTGGGGCGATCTGATCGTCGGCGGCGGAGCGCGCCGCGAGGAGATCCGGCGCCGACACGGCAACGGCCTCGACACGATCGAGGTGGACCGCGGCGGGAACCGGCTGATCCTGACGTTCCTTGAGCACGCGCCCCGGAACGTGAACCCGGCCAACATCCGCATCGAGGGCCCGCGCGGCGCCGCCGCGGTGAGCGCGACGAGCGTCCGGCGCGGCACCGAGAACGATCCGCGCCTGGAAGACCGGCTGCTGGTCACGCTCACCGGGCCCGGCGGGCCCGGGATCTACACGCTCCGGCTGGTCGAGCGCGCCGCGGGCGGGCTCCCCCGCTGGGCCCCGTTGCAGGGCCTCGACCCGCGCTTCGCCCAGGCTGGATTCACCTTCGACCTGGACGTGCCGGTCCGGGGGCCCGGTGCCGGTCCGGCCGCCGCGGCCGGCGCCGGTCCCGCGCAGGCCTCCTACCTCGCCCGCGACTACGAGGGCCTGCGGCAGCTCATCCTGGACCGGATGGCGCAGACCATGCCGGCCTGGACCGAGACCCACGCCGCCGACATCGGGATCACCCTGATCGAGATGCTCGCCTACGTCGGCGACGACCTGAGCTACTACCAGGACGCCGTCGCCACCGAGGCGTACCTGGCCACGGCGCGGCAGCGCATCTCGGTGCGACGGCACGCCCGGCTGGTGGACTACCTGCTCGGCGAGGGCTGCCAGGCGCGCGCCTGGGTGTGCCTGACCGTGAGCGACACGGCCCGGCTGCCGCTGCGCGACCTCGCGTTCGCCGCGGTGCCCGGCCTGCCGGCCGGGGCCGCGCCGGTGCTGCCCGGCAGCGACCCCGGATCGCTCGCGCCGGGCGGCCTGCGCGTGTACACCCCGGTCCGCGCCTGGCACGGCGCGCCGCCGGCGGCCGGCGCCGGGACGGCCGGCCATGGCCCGGCCGGGCCCGGCCCGCAGGTCACGGTCAGCCCTGCGCACAACGAGGTGGCACTGTGGTCATGGGGCGAGCGGGACAGCTGGCTGCGGGCCGGGGCGACGACGGCGGTGCTGGCCGACGAGTGGACCGACGACACCGACCACGGCGAGTCCGGGCCCAGGGCGCTGAGCCTGCAGCCCGGGGACGTGGTGGTCCTCGAGGCGATCACCGGCCGGGGCGGGACCGGGTCGCCGGACCCGGTGCAGCGTCACCCGGTCCGCCTCACCGCCGTGCACCGGTCGGTCGACCGCCTGTACGACCAGCCCCTGCTCGAGGTCACCTGGTCAGAGGCCGAGGCCCTGCCGTTCGAGCTCCAGGTCAGCGCCGCGGTCCCGGACGGCGGGAGCGTGGCGTGCGCCGTGGCGCGCGGCAACACCGTCCTGGTCGGGGACGGAGCCGCGGTATCGGAGGTGCTGCCCGCCGGGACCGCCGTGCTGAGCCGGCCTCAGCTCGGCTGGGCCTGCCCCTACCCGGAGCCCGCCGCCGTGGCCCGGCACCAGGCGCGGCTGCTGCGTCGGCTGCCGGACGCCTGGCGCGAGCAGGTGGAAGAGTGGCGGCGCGCGGCCGAGCACGGCGAGGTTCTCGGCGAGCAGCGCCGCGCCCAGCTCCGGCGGCTGCTCGGCGAGGGCGTGCTGGTCGAGTTCGGCCTGGCCGGAGGCGGTCCTGAGGCGGCCGAACGGGAGGCCGAGGGCCTGCGCCGGCTGCTCGCGGACGCCGAGCGGCTGCTCGCTCCCCGGGTCCGCCGGCTGGCCGTGCTGGCCGCCCTGGCCCGGGCGAGCGGGCCGCTCGAGCCGGTGCTGCTCGGGGAAGTGGCCGACGACTGGGGCCACGACCTGGCCCGGCCGCTCAGCCTGCACGAGCCCGCCACCTGGGGGCCGAGCGCCGAGGCGACCAGTCAGGATCCCCGCCGGAGCCGGCCGCTGCTGCAACTGGCCCCGGTCGACGCCTCGGCGGGCGGCCCGTGGACAACCGTACGCGAGGTGGTCGGGAGCATGCCGGGATCGCGGCAGGTCATGGTGGAGGTCGACGACGACGGGCGGGCCCGCCTGCGGTTCAGCCCGGGCGATCAGCCGGCCGGCCCGGTTACCGCGAGCTACCAGGTGGGTCAGGGGTCGGCGGGCAACCTGCCCGCCGGGGCGATCAACGCGATCATCGCCCTGACGCCGGCGGCCGCCGCCGCCGCCGCGCCGGTGGTGCAGGGCGTGCGAAACCCGCTGCCCGCGACCGGCGGCACCGACCCGGAGAGCGTCGGCGCCGCCAAGGCGGCCGTGCCCGGCGCCTTCCTGGTCGGCCAGCCGCGTGCCCTGGTCGCCGCCGATTACACCGCGCTCGCGGAGCAGGTCACCGGGGTGCGCCGGGCGGCCACCGTGCTGCGCTGGACCGGGCGGCGGTACCTGGCGGACGTGACCGTCCAGCCGGACGCGGGTGAGGACCCTGGCCAGGAGCTGCTGGCCGCCGTGCACGAGGCGCTGTGGCCGGCCCGGCGCGTCGGCCAGGACCTGTGGGTGCGGCCGCCACGCTACCGGCCGCTCGTGATCGGCCTCAACGTCGACGTCGGAGCCGACGTGGTGCGCGCCCACGTGCTCGCGGCCCTGGCCGCGCTGCTCAGCAGCGGACGCCAGGCCGACGGCACGCCGGGCCTGTTCAGCCCGGAACGGCTGGGCTTCGGCCAGCCCGTGTACGCCAGCCCGATCGTCGCCGCCGTCCAGGACCTGCCCGGCGTCGAGGCGGTCGTGCTCACCCGCTTCGGCTTCCTGGCGCCCCCCGGCAGGCCGGCTCCGCCCCGGATGCCCGAGCGGCTGCGGCTGCGGGACCAGGAGATCGCCCGCCTGGACAACGACCCGCTCGCGCCCGAGCACGGCTATGCCACCGTCAACCTGAGGGGAGGCCGATGAGCGACCTCGTACCCGTCACCCCGTCCCCGGGCCAGCCCGCGCTGCCCTACCGCCCCGGTGACCGCAGCCAGTTCCTCGCCCAGCTGCTGGCCGGCCTGGCCTCGGCCGAGCTCGCGGACGGCCAGCCGTTCGGCCTGCGCACGCTGGCCCTCAGCGATCCCACCGTGGCCCTGCTCGACGCGTGGGCCACGGTGGCCGACGTCATCGCCTTCTACCAGGAGCGCATCGCCAACGAAGGCTTCCTGCGGACCGCGACCCAGCCGGGCTCGCTGCTCGCCATCGCGCAGCTGACCGGCTACCGCCCGCGGCCGGGCCTGGCCGCCTCGGTCTGGCTGGCCTACCGCCTCCAGCCGGACCCCGCCGACATCGCGGTGGTCCTCCCCGCGGGCCTGCTGGCCCAGTCGGTGCCGGGAACGGGCGAGCTGCCGCAGACCTTCGAGACCACGACGGAACTCGTGGCCAGGCCGAGCTGGAACACCCTCCCGGTGCGGACCACCGGCCCGGTCACCCTGCCCACGGAAGGCACCGCGGACCTCACCACCCTGGCCTTCCAGGGTGTGACGACCGGCCTGGCCGCTAACACGGTGATCCTGCTTGGCCTCGGCGGCGGCACGCCGCCCGCGCCGGTCGTGGTGCAGTTGGTCAGCGTGGACATGGCCCGGCAGGTTACCTCGGTGACGCTGCAAGGACCGCCGCCCGCCGCGCCAGCCGCCCCGGCCACCTCGCCCGTCCCGGCCGCCGCCCCGCCCACCTCAGCCGTCCCGGCCGTCCCGCCCGACGCGGCGGCACCGTACCCCGCGAGCGAGGCCCCGCCCGTCACCAGCGCCCTGGACGCCCTCCTGCCGGCCCTGCGCAGGCAGCCCGCCCCGCCGCCCTCGTCCGCCGCGGCGCTCAACCGCAGCCCGGGCGACGTGTTCGCGCCGGATTCCGACGCGCTGCCCCGGCTGGTGGCCGCGCTCGACCCGGCGCTCTCCGCCACGCTGTACAAGGCCCTCGGCAGGACGGCGATCGGCCTGCCGCAAGTAACCTCGGCACAGGCCCTGCGGGCCCAGGCCATGCCCTTCGGTGTCCGCATGCCACCCCGCCCGGTCTTTAACAACAGGGGCCAGCAGGTCGGCAGCGAAGAGTGGCCGATCGGCGATGTCCAAACCCTCGGCGTCCAGCTGACCTGGGACAACGGTGTCATGCCTACCACCGCTCAGGTGTCGGTTACCGGACCGGCCGGCGCCTTCGGCCAGGCCGCCATCACGCTGGAGACGCTGTCCGTGCCCAATACCGTCGGCAGTACCGGCAGCGTCACGGTGTCCCATACCACCGCCGGGGCGACGGTTCCCGCCGGAGCGGGGCTCACCCCGGTCACCTTCAGCTTCACGGCGACCCAGCCGGGGCTGCGTGACATGACCCTGGTCGTGGCGGCCGCCAGCGGAGCGATCACCCTGACCTTCGACGACGGCAGCGAGGTGGTCTGGGTGCCTGGCTCGCCCGTGAACCGCTTCAGCGCGGGCAACCAGGTCGTCACCGTCGTGGGGCCGGACCCCGGCAATCTCCTCAGCATCTCGGTCGCCGAGGCGCTGCCGGTAGCCAATCCCACCGTGCTGGATCTCGACACGACCTACCCCGGCATCGTCCCGTTCAGCTGGGTGGTCATCGAGTCCGCGAGCCCGGCCCGGGGCCAGGTTTCCTACCCGCTCGTCGCCCAGGTGACGAACGTCTCGACGGTGGCCGCGTCCCGGTACGGGATGAGCGGGACGGTGACCGAGCTGACCCTTAGCCAGAACTGGGTCGATCCGGGCACACGCTGGCTGTCGGCGATCCGCCCGCTGAGCGTCCGCGCCCAGGCCGCCGATCTCACCCTGCTCCCGGTGGCGCTGCCCGGCCCGCTCAGCGGCAGCGCCATCGAGCTCGACGGGCTCTACCCGGGCATCGAGGCCGGGCACCTGATCCTGGTGACCGGAACGCGAACCGACCTGCCCGGCGGCGCCAGCATCCCGGCCGGCGAGGCCGCCATGGTCGCGGGCGTCACCCAGCAGACCGATCCCGTCGCCGACACGCCGCACACCATCCTGCAGCTGGCCGCCGCGCTGACTTATAGCTACGACCTCGCCTCGGTCCAGGTCTACGGGAACGTGGTGCCCGCCCATCAGGGGACGACCGTGACCGAGCCGCTGGCCGGGGCGGCTCCCGGCGACCCCCATCCGACCTTCACCCTGTCCCAGGCACCGGTCCTCGCCGATCCCAGCTCCACGGCCGCCGGGTGGGTCTCCTCGCTCACGCTCACGGTCGGAGGGCGTACCTGGACTCCGGTGACCCGCCTCGACGCGGACACGCCAGCCGAGAGCTACCTGACCGGCATCGACAGCCAGGGCCGGACCACGATCGAGCTGAGCGGCCCGCTGCCGACCGGGACCAGCAGCGTGGTGGCCACCTACCGGGCGGGGCAGGGCAGCGCAGGCAACGTGCGCGCCCACCAGGTCACCCAGCTCCTCAGCCGCCCGCTAGCGGTGGCCGGGGTGGACAACCCGCTGCCGGGCTCGGGCGGCTCCGACGGGGACGGTCCCGGCGACCTGCGGGCCGGCGCGTCCGTCGGCCTCGCCTGCCTGGGCCGCCTGGTCTCGGTGGACGACGCCGCCGACCTGGTCCGGTCCTGGGCCGGGGTGGGGAAGGCCACGGCGGTGGCCGGCACCGACGGCCGCGGCGAGGTGGTCGTCGTGACCGTGGCCGGCGTCGATCCCGTCGCCCTCGACCCGGCCGGCGCCCTGTGCACCGACCTGGCCGGCGCGCTGGCCGTGGCCGGCCATCCGGACGCGCCCGTCCTGGTCGTGCCGGCCACGCTCTACCTCATCGTGCTGGCGGCCCGGGTCCGCCGCGACCCCGCCTACGCCTGGCCCGACGTCTCGGCCGCGCTGCAGAGCGCGCTGTTCGCCGCATTCGGCTACCCGCGCCGCCAGCTCGGCGAGGACGTCATCCTCAGCGACATCACCGCGATCGCGCACTCCGTCGCCGGCGTCTTGTCCTTCACCGTCACGGCCATCACGCTGATCCCGTCGACCGCGACAGCCAGCGAGATCCAGGCCAAGACGGGCAACCTCCCGCCGCCGCCGGCCGACGGCCGCCTCCCGCTGCCGGCCGCGGCGCAGGCCGGGAGCGGGCCGCCGGCGGCCGCGGTCGCCTTCCTGTCCGACGCCATGCCCGATACCCTCGTCCTGCAGCAGGAGATGACCTGATGGCCGACGACCGGCTCTACGCCCTCCTGCCCGCCTTCGACCAGCTCCGCGACACCCAGGTGGGCGGCCCGCTGCGCGCCCTGCTCGGAGTGATCGGCGACCAGATCGCGGTGCTCGAGGCGGACATTGCCCGGATGTACGACGACTGGTTCATCGAGACGTGCCAGGACTGGCTCATCCCCTACTTCGCCGACCTGGTGGAGGTCTCCCTCGGCCCGGCCATCACGGTCTCGGCCACCGGCGCCCTCGACCCCGTGGACGCCGTCACCCGGCGCAGCCTGGTCGCCAACGCTATCCGCGACCGACGCGCCAAAGGCACCTTGGCGGCCATCGAGCGGTATGCCGCGGACACGGCCGGCTGGCCGTGCCGGGCGGTCGAATACGCCTGGAGGGTGGCGGGAACCCAATCCGTTCGGTGGCCTGAATTCCGCCTGGCCGGCACGATGCCGATCGGGGATGCGAGTGCCCTGGCGGACTTCGGCACCCCGTTCTCGTCCGCCACCGAGACCGCGGATGTCCGGCGGATCTGCTCGCACCGCACCCGGGGCACCCACAACCTGCCGTCCATCGGCCTGACCGCCTGGCGGCTCGTCGCGGACGGCGCCGAACGCGCGCCGGCGGAGTGCCTGAACGACGAGAACCATTTCACCTTCGACGCCCTGGGACGCGATACGCAGCTGTGCGTCGATCCCGTGCCGCGGGCGGCCGGCCAGCCGCCGGCCGGGAACCTCGACGTCCCCGCCCCCATCACCCGGCTAGCCCTGGAACGCCGGCTTGAGGACTACTACGGCGAAGCGCGGAGCTTGTGCGTCTACCGCGGCCGCGAGGCCGTCGACCGGGCGGACATCGTCGTGACCGACCTGACGCACTGGCGGTACGACCTCGACCCGCGCCAGGTCGGCGTGGACCCGGTGCTCGGGCGGATCGCCTTCCCGGTCCGGGACGTCCCCGAGGACGGCGTCCACGTCAGCTACCGGCGGCTCACCGTCGGCGGGCTCGGCGGAGGCCAGTACCATCGCTCGCTGTCCCCCGCCGCCACCGCGCACTACCTGGTGCGCTCGGTCGGCGAGGGTGCCTACCACGGCGTCGGTGAGGCCTTCGCGGCCTGGCGCACGGACCGGGCCAGCGGCCAGGCGGGCGCCCAGGCCACCATCGAGATCGCCGACGACGGGGTCTACTCCGAGCGCCTGCACTTCGAACTGCGGCCCGGCGAGACCCTGGAGATCCGGTCCTCCGACGGCCACCGGCCGGTGCTGATCCCCAAGGTGGAGGACACCGACCGCCCCGAGCCCCTGCGCGTCACCGGGCTGCGGGACGAGACCGCATCGCCCGGACGGCGCGCCCGGCCCCGTCGTGGGCCGGGCGGCGTCCGCCGCCCGGCGGCGGCGGAACCACCGGACAGCACGGCCGCCGCCGATGCCGCGCCCGACGCCTCATCCGGCCCGGAGAGCCCGCCGGCCCGGGCCCCGGCCGGGCCGCCTGACGTCACCTTCGACGGGATCTGGGTCGCCCGGCATCCCGTCCTGCTCGCCGGGCATCTCGGCACCGTCACGTTCCGGCACTGCACCCTGGTCCCCGCGGCCGCGAGCCGCCGGGCGAACGCCCCGGTCAGCATGCTGATCGAGGCGATGCCGTGCGCGGTCAGCATCGAGTTCTCTGTGACCGGCCGGATCCAGGCGGTCAGCCCGGAGACCGGCTTCGACCCTGTCCCGCTATCGGTGACCGACTCCATCCTCGACGCGGGCACCGGCGACGGGACCGCCGTCGAGGGAGCCGAGGGCCGGCCCGCCTGGGTGAACCTGTCGCTGAGCCGCGTCACCGTCCTGGGCGGCCTCGACATCCGCGAGGTCGGCGAGGTATCCGACAGCATCGTCACCGGGCGGATGGACAGCGCCCGCCGCCAGGTCGGGCGGGTGCGGTTCTGCTCCCTGCCCGAGGACTCCAGGACGCCGCGCCGCTCCTCATGCCAGCCCGACGGCGTGCTCGCCGAGGTCGACGACGCGGTGGCCCGCGGCCTCATCCCGGCGGCCGAACGCGACGAGATGCGCCGCCGTGAGGCCGCCAGGGTCACGCCGCGTTTCGACAGCGTGCGGTTCGGCGCGCCCGCCTACGGCCGCCTGGCCGGCACCGCCGCAGCCGAGCTGACCCGGGGAGCCCGCGACGAAGGCGAACTCGGCAGCTATCACGAGTGGTGGCTCGCCTACCGGGCGGCGCAGCTGCGGGCCGGCCTGGACGCCTACGCGCCGGTGGGGATGGACATCGACGCGGTCTTCGCTACCTAGGAGAGATGATGTACGGAGACTTTTCCCGGATGACCTTCTCGCCCGCCAAGAACTTCAGCGCAGTATGGTCGCAGCAGGGCCGGGTGCAGCTCGACGCGGACGCCAACGAGCAGACGGCCATCCTCCTGCACTGGCTGCGGACCCTGGCCATCGACTTCATCGGCCCGTTCGGCGGGCACGTCACCCGGGCCGGTTTCGGCGTCCAGTTCGCGGGGGGTGACCTGACCTTCAGCCCGGGGCACTATTACGTGTACGGCTTGCGCTGCGGCCTGCCCCAGCCGGAAGGCACCGGCGCTCCCCCGGTGACGTACGGCAGCCTGGTGCCCGGCGCCGGCCCGCTGCCGGCTCCTCCGTTCGTGGTCCAGCTGTTCGTCTGGGAACGTTCGGTCAGTGCGGTGGCCGATCCTGAGCTGCTCGAGCCGGCCCTCGGCCCCAATACCCCGGACACCACCGTGCGCTCCCAGGTGGCCTGGATCCCCCAGCTCAGCACGGTCCTTCCGAGCCCGGCTCCGGGCGGGACGCCCGTCAAGGACGTGAGCGCGGCCGACCTTACTCCGGAGTACGTGTCCACTTCCTACGAAGAGTTCAACTCCGGCCAGCTCCCGCGTCCGCTGCTGGCCGCGCGCGCCGAGCCGGACACCGAGACCAGCGAGTCGACGATCGTCCCGGCCACGTCGGGCTATCTGGGCGTGGAGAACCAGCTGTACCGGGTCGAAGTGCACGCCGGCGGGACGGCGGGCGGCAGCCCGGCGCCGACCTTCAAGTGGTCGCGGGACAATGGTTCGGCCGAATTCCGTATCACGGCCATCGGCGAAAGTGAGACGCAGCCATCCGATCAGGTGACAACAACCGTGACCCTCGCATCGCTGGGCCGCGATGAGCGCAGCCTGGAAACCGGGGACTGGGTCGAGCTGATCGACGACACCTGGGCCCCGCTGGGGACGCCCGCGTCCCTGCTGCCTGTGTCGGCCATCAACCGGACGGACAAGCTCGTCACCCTGCGCGGCTCGGTACAGCCCGATCTGTCCCTGCACCCGTTCCTGCGCCGCTGGGACCAGCCCGCCTCGGGTCCTGGCGACGGGAACGGCATTCCGATCACGGAGTCGGCGGCCCATGACGGGGATGGCTGGCTGGACCTCGAGGACGGGGCGCAGATCCGCTTCCTGGCCAACGGCGCGGCCTACCAGCGCGGCGACTACTGGCTGATCCCGGCCCGTACCGCCACCGGCCGCCTGCTGTGGCCGGGCGGGCCTTACCCGCAGGCCGTCGCGCCGCATGGCCCCACTCGTTTCCTCGCCCCGCTGGCGGTCGTCGGCACCGGGTCGACCGTGACCGACATGCGCACCCTGTTCACCCACCTGGCCTGGCCGGACAGCCAGGCCTCCGCCGGTCAGGCCGCCGCCGGTCAGGCCTCCGCCGGTCAGGCCTCCGCCGGTCAGGTCTGACGTGGCCCCGGCCGGCCTGGAAGGGCGAGCCTTCTTCGAGCACCAGCAGCGCAAGCGCCGGGCCGCACAGACCCGGCTGACCGGCCGGCCTCAGCAGCGGCCGCTCCCCGCCACGTCCGTGGTGTCGCCGGCCGGCTCGGCCGTGACGCAGCCGCTGGCCGTGCTCCGGGCCTCTCCGCGGCTAGTCGTGATCAGCGGACCGCAGGCGGGGGAGGTCTTCGACCTGGGCCCCGGCGAGCTGATCCTCGGCCGGGAGGAGGACTCGGCGATCTGGCTGCGGAACCCTCAGGTGTCCCACCACCATGCCCTCTTGCGCAGACAAGGTGATCAGGTGGTCATCGAAGATCTGCGCTCCACCAACGGCACCATGGTCAACGGAGCGGGCATCAGCTTTCCCACCGCGCTCGCAGGGGGCGACGTGATCACCGTCGGCGACGTCCAGCTGCGCCTGGAGTCCGGGCCGGCGTCCACTTCCCCTGGCCCCGGCTCGTCCACTTCCCCTGGCCCCGGCTCGTCCACTTCCCCTGGCTCGTCCGCTGACTCCGGCTAAGTGCCCGAGTCCTGCACCTGCTCGGGATCGACGACGGTGATGACTCCGCCCCAGTCGCACTGGCACATCGACGTGACCAGGACACAGGGCAAGCCGCCCGCCCGGGCGGTCAGCGCCGCCTGGTTCCACGGCGCGCCGGTGGCGGGCACGCACGGCTGAGGGGTCAGCACCCCCTCCGCGGCGGCCGTCGCCGCCGCGACCTCAGGATTGCCAAGGCTCATGCACATGCCGAACGGGGGAATGTTCGCCATCGGAATGGTATTCACTTCCGTCGCGATCGGCGTGGTGGCCACGGCAATCGGATCGGGCACGACCAGAGCGGCGGGCGACGCGCCCATCGTGCAGCGCAGCATAGCTCCCGAGGTAACGAACGGCGGCATGCGCTACCCGCCTCCTCCACACCGGACACCGGGCCAACAGGCGTTTCTCACAGGGTAACCCGGATGCTCGCGGCGGCCTATCCCATCGGCCGGTAAACCCTGTCGACCGTTTCCCGCATCGCATCCACCCCCGGCGGGCTCAGCGAGCGTCACGTGGCTTTGTCACTGGCACCACGGCGCCGTTGTCTGGTTGTTAGAAGGGCCATCGCCGATTACAGTCTGTGGTATCTCGTAAAGATTTGCTGGGATTTGGCTCTGCGGAGGAGTCTAACCATTGGGAATTCTATGCCTTAGCTTCCTGTAGCCCAGTATTGCTTAGCCCAGTATTGCTGCATTCTGTCGCTGGCCGCCGAGTCACAAGATGCCATGTCGACATCCATGTTTTACCCGGCTACGGTGATTACTATGTCACACGATGTGCCGGTATCGCAGGGTGCCCGTCCATCGCGAGCCAGTCCGGTCGTCACGGGTGTTGACCTTCTGTTGACGAGCCCGATGAATAAACCAGGGCAACCGGCTGCGCAGACGATTGCCTGGCATTCTGGTCGCCGTGTTCCGTGGCAGCCGACCGGGAGGTGCCATGTACGTGCATGAGCAGCCGGATAAGACGTACGCTCCAGGCCGTACGCCACGCCCGCCGCAGCGCACCGCAGCCGACGCTGGCATCGCGCGGATGCCCGCGGCGGTCCACCGCACCGCCGTGGACCACATGCTCGGCAGCCCCGGCCAGCCCGTCGCCGCGCCGCTCAGGGAGGAGATGGAGGCCCGGCTCGGCGCGGATTTCTCCCAGGTCCGCGTCCACACCGACGACGTGGCCGCGGCCTCGGCGGCCATGCTCGGTGCCCGCGCTTACACCGTGGGGAACCATGTCGTGATCGGGCCCGGCGCGGCGGATCGGCGCACCCTCGCACATGAGCTGACCCATGTCATCCAGCAGCGGCAAGGACCTGTCGGTGGCACAGACCACGGGTCCGGACTGAGACTCAGCGATCCGTCCGATCAGTTCGAGCGCGCCGCCGAAGCCACCGCCGAGCGCGCCCTTCGCGAGAGTCGAGGGGCCGGCCAGGCCTCAGTCGCGCTCGGCACGCAACGGCTAGCTGACCAACCGGCCATCAATGTTCCGTTCAGTTTCTCCAGCCCGGGCGCCGGCCCCGCCGCGGCGCCGACGCCTTGGGTGCAACGCATGCCCGCGAACAAGGCGTTCACCAGATTGATCGAGCAGCAGGCCGAAGTGTCAGAAGACACCTACCCCGAGATAGTCGAGAGAAAGGCCCCGATCGCCTTCATTGTCAATACCATCCTGCCCTTTAGCGAGGTGGAGTCGATCCCTCGCGTGCTCGAAGGCATGCTGAAAGGGCTCACCGGCTTCAAAGGTCGTATCGCCGTGGTACTTGGGATAAACGCACCCGCAGCGAAAGCGGCCGAGCTGGAGAGGGCAGCAGGCCTGGCAGGTCGGCTGATCGCCCGCTTGCCTTATCCCGTCGCCATTGTCCAGTCCACCTTCACCGGGAAGAAGTTCCCCTTCGGACGGATGCGCAACGCAGTGATGCACAGCCCAGAGACCCGCCAGCTCACGCAGGCTTTCGTCGCTCAGAACCTGCACCCGTACATCGCGGTGCAGGATTTCGACGCTGGCTCGCGCGCAGTGAGAAGCGGGGTCCACGTCTTCAATTTTTTCGAGGAACGGACTGCGTCCGGAAGCGAGGGATCCGGGATAGAGGAATCCAGAAGCGAGGGATCCGGGATGGAGGGATCTGGGATGGAGGAATCCGGAAGCGCGGAATCCGGAGGCGGACAATTCGACTGGGAGCCGCTACCGCCTATACGACCTCTCCTGATGATCGGCGGCTACCGCGTCGACCAAGCCCAGACCGAAACCTTGGTGGCGGACACCATCGCCCGGTTCAAGAGGAACCGCAAGAAGGTGCCGGACAAGCTGACGAACCCGGCGAAGCGCGATCAGTTCCTCGAAGAGTTCGGGTCGGCCATCACATTGGACATGAAGGCCCGGCAGAATCTAGCGCTGCTGCATCCACTGTTGCCCTACGCCCCCGAACCTAACCTGTACATCGATGCCCTGCTTCCGCTTCTCTCGGAAGATATCGCCTTTGGGGAAGGCGCCGCCGAGTTCACCCAGCTCGGCAAGATGGTCCACGCCCGCTACGCCTCCGAACTCGAACAGTTCTTTATAAAGGAGTACAACAAAGCCCCGGATGAGGTTCCGGTTCCGGACCAGTGGCAGCCGCCGGAGCCGTTCCTGGAAGATGACCCGGCAATGGATCTCGGCGAAGAGGAGCCGGAAATGGGTTGGCCGACCCTAGAGCTGGGAAAGGCTGACGTGCAGGCCCAGATCGATGTCGAAGGGCAAAACCTGCGTCACCCCATGCGGGATCAGGGGTTCCTGGCCGACTTCATCGAAGGAAGCATCGTCACCGACTTGTCCCGCCTCGCCTATGAGTTCCTGGAAACGGGCCGGATTTTGCAGAGCCACGACGTACTCACTCCCATAGCTGACCGACTCGCGGAAACCAAGAAGGGCAAGCATGGACTCAGCCTGAGTAAATACAGAAAGAAGTTGAAACTTGCGGGCGACGCGGACCGAAGCCAACAAGGAAAACCCTACAATCCGCCGTTCACGGATCCCCGCCTAAAAGGCCTTCACGACCAATCCCTAGTCCCATGGTCTTTCCCCAAAGAGTACCAGGGCCAGCTAGGCAGCACCGAACAAAACACCACGAGCAGCGCCATATTCAGCGCATTCACCATGACCCCGTTCTCGGGGCTCGGAGTGGGCGTCAGGCCGGAGCACATACCCTTTGTCCTGCACGCGGCAGCGCTCGCCCCAGCCAAATACAAGTTCATGTGGGACCTTAGCCAAATACTTGGCCGACGGGTTGGAGGGACTCCGATCGACGGCAACTGCCTCTACCACGCCGTCAACCAAGCCCGCGGCGTACCCGAGCCCGGGTTGGCCGCGGCATCCGCTGATTTGCGCCGGAGGGTGACGGAGTACATCCTGTCTCACTTGGACACTGTCGCCAACTACGCCGCGGAGAACGTGGTTGAAATCAACGACCTCCTCGATTGCGTATCCAGGAACGGCAACTGGGCTGGCGATGAAGGGGACTTGGTGCCGCGGATCATAGCGTCAGTCCTGGACACCACCATCGTAATCTGTCAGCAAGGCTCCGAGGATCTGCCCGTCTGGCCGCTGGAAGGGGGACCTGGAACCGGAGAAATCACCGTGTACCTGGATAACGACCACTACAGTGTCGACCCCCCCCTTGGAACTGGAACGTAAGAAATCCAAAAAGTCAAAGTAGTCATTGGGGGTGGACCGACGTTCCGAGGCCTCCGCCCTCACCGGGAAGAGCCGGAATCGGTCATCGCGGGGCCGGAGAACTCGTGGACTCCCGAGCCGACGCGGAAGACAGCCTCCTGGGCATCCGGGGCCCCCGGGAAGCTGGCGACCGACGCGGGCGGGTTGCCCCTGGCGTCGCGGACCTCGGCGGCCTGGCCGCTGGGGATGCGGACGCTGGCCGTGACGTTGGGCGGAAGCTCGACCCGGAATGTGAACCGGTCGCCGGCTCTCCTCCAGCCGGTGCTGACCGGCCCCCGGACGGACCGGTAGGAGCCGCGGGCCCAGCTCAGCGATCCGCCGGGGTGCGGCCGGAGCAGCAGCTGGCCGAAGCCGGCGGTGCCAGGTGCCTGGTCGATGCCCAGCAGGAACCGGTAGAGCCACTCGCCGACCGAGCCGAGCGAGTAATGGTTGAAGGAGTTCATCCAGGGGGACTGGAAACCGTGCTGGCTGGTCCAGCCATCCCACCGCTCCCAGATCGTGGTCGCGCCCGCCTCGACCATGTACCGCCAGGACGGCATGGACTCCTGCTCGAGCAGCCGGTACGCGACGTCGACATGGCCGGTGCCGCTCAGCACCGGAAGCAGGTAGCCGACGCCGGCGAACCCCGTGGTCAGGTGCCAGTCCGCGCGCCGGATCGCCTCGACCAGGTGATCGGCGGCGCACTGGCGGACCTCCTCGGGGACAAGGTTCATGTGCAGGCCGAGTACGTACGCGGTCTGGGTGCGCGAGGCGATATGGCCGTCGCTGCCCACGAACGCGTCCGCGAACGCCGAACGGATCTTGGCCCACAGCGTCCGGTACCCGGCGGCGTCGTCCGGCCGGCCGGTCGCCTCGGCGATGTCCGCCATCAGCGCGGCGTCGTACGCCCAGTAGGCGGTCGCGAGCAGCTCGTGCGGGGTGTCGTCGTTACCGCCCGGTGCCAGCCAGTCGTTGTAGCTGTTCCCTAGTTCCCGGGTCCGCAGGTAGTCGGGGTTGGCCCGCTCCAGGAAGTCCATCCACCGCGTCATGGCGGTGAAGTACCGGTGCAGGATCCCGGTGTCCCCGTACATCTTCCACACCGTCCACGGCACGATCACTCCGGCGTCGGCCCAGGCTGGCGCCCCGGCCCCGCGGAGGTTAAGCACCGGGGCGATGTCGGTGAAGGCGCCGGAGCCGAGCTGGGCGTCGGCCACGTCGTCCAGCCACTTGCCGAAGAAGGCCGCGACGTCCCGGTTGTAGCAGGCGGTGCGGGCGAAGACCTGGGCGTCGCCGAGCCAGCCGAGCCGCTCGTCCCGCTGCGGGCAGTCGGTCGGCACGCTGATGAAGTTGCCCCGCTGGCCCCAGTCGATGTTGGCGAACAGCCGGTTCAGCCAGGGCTTGCCGGACTCGAACTCGCCGGCCGCCGCGATATCGGAGTGCACCACCCGGGCCGTGATGTCAGCCTGGCTGATGTCCCCGGGAAAGCCGCCGTCAGCGATTGCCTTACTCACCTCAGCGCGCTGGCCGCGTTGCGGCACCGCCCGCCCGCGCTGCACCGGCCCGACATCGTCGGCCGCCTGGTGCTCCTGTTCGGCGAGCTCGGCCGGGCCGTCGCGCAGGCCAGCGGGGCACGGCCCGGCGAGCCCGCGTTGGCGCATCCTGCGGTCGTGCAGGCGATGCGCCTGCTCGAAGCCGACATCGCCCGCGCCTGGACGCTGACTGGCCTGGCCGCCGAGCTGCACCTCGCCCCTGGTTACCTGGTACGGCTGTTCAAGGCCGCCACCGGGCTGCCGCCCATGGCCTACCTGGCCCAGCTCCGCGCCGAGCACGCGGCCGTCCTGCTCCTGCACTCCGACGAGCCGATCACCAGCATCGGCCGGGCCGTCGGCTGGCCGGACCAGAGCAGCTTCGCCCGCCGCTTCAAGGCCCACTACGGGCTCAGTGCCACCACCTACCGCAAGCGCTTCGCCACCAGGGCCGCCCATCTCCACTATCCGGCCGTCGCAGCCTCCTGACCGCCGGGTCGCCTGTCCGGGCAGGCACGGGAAGTCTTGCTGATCGTCATCGCGTCGCCACGGCCGCGCCGTGCATCTGACGTTGCGCGGTCCCGGCTTCGGCGTTGATCAGCGCGGCGATGGCCGGGTGGCGGCGCAGCTTGTCCAGGCAGCGGCCGCGGATCGGCCCGATGCTACCGACCGGGATGCCCAGCCTGGCGCTGATCTCGGCGTACGGCACTGGCGGGTCCTGGATGAGGATGGCGATCAGCTGCTGGCCGGATGGCGGCAGGTCCATGAACGCCTCGCGCAGCGCGGCGTGGCGCTCGGCCGCGAGCAGCTCCTGCTCTGCCGTCCCGCTCCGCTCGTCCGGGATGTTCTCGGCGTCCAGCACATACCAGGCGTTCTGCGGTCCCCGCGCGGCGCGCAGGACCCGGAGGCATTCCCGCCGGGTCGTGGTGGCCAGCCACCCGGGAAGCGCGGCCGGATCGCGGACTTCGCCCAGGTGGTCCACTAGGTGCAGCCAGACGCTCTGGCCGACGTCGTCGGTGTCGGCGCCGCCCAGCCGGTGCCTGCGGCAGATGGACCAGATCAGCGGGGCGTACCGTTCCACCAGCGCGTCCCACGCCTGCGCCTCGCCGTTCCTGGCGCGGGCCACCAGGTCGGTGACCACCGGGTCGGTCACGCCGACGAGCCAACGGCAGATGCGGTGCCACCCTCGATCACATGATCTTGAGGAACCGGCTGTCTGCAGAGAAGAGTCCTGGTTGGGTACATGGCGGCATCCCCCGTCGTGCCGGGCGGTCGGATCCGCCCTGGCTCCCGCATACAGGATGGGATCGCGGGAGCGGGCGTAACATCCGCCTTTTTGCGGATATCCCGGCAAGATAGGCAGAACTGTCAGCGCTGGCGACGGGACGTTTCCGCGGCGATCTCGGATCGGCGAGCTATACCCAGCTTGCGCATGATGTGGCTGACATGAGTCTGGATGGTCCGGGGCGAGAGGTACAGCCGCGCGGCGATCTGCCGGTTGGTCATGCCTGCCGTGACCAGGCGGACGACGTCCATTTCGGCCTCAGTCAGGCTCTCCCAGCCCGCGGCTGGCCGGCGGCGGGACTGCCGCAAGGCCGCGATCGGCGCCCCCTCAGGCGTCCCTGCCAGGAAGTTCCTCATCGCCGACAGGGTGCCATCCTGGTCCCCTAGCCAGTACATGTGATCCTCACCCGGCTGCTCGACGTACTGGGCGCCGGGGATCCGTGCGGCGGTGGATCGGGCGCACTCCACCGGCACCAGCATGTCGTAAGTGCGGTGCATGATCAGCGTCGGCACCGCGATGTCCGGCAGCACATGGCGCACGTCGACGTCCAAGTGCATCCGCAGCGACGCCGCGACGGCCCCGGGACTGGACGCGAACCGCTGATAGGAAGCCCACCACGACCGCATTCGCGCATCGTCGGCCATACCGGGCGCGTACAGCTCGAAACCGACGCCAGTCCCCCAGTCCTCGCGCATGGTGTCAATGAACAATTCGAGCATGTCGCGCGGGATGCCCTCGGGGAAGTCCTCTCCGGCGGTGAACCGGGCGGTCGTGCCGACTAGCATCAGCGCAGCCACCCGCTCAGGCGCGTACCGGGCGAACAGCAGGCTCGCCGGGCCGCCCTCCGACCATGCCAGCAGCGCCGCCCGCGGACAACCAGCCGCATCCATCACCGCAGCGATGTCATCCATGCGTTCCGCTAGCGACGGCGTTTCCCGGCGCGGATCCCGGTCGGACAATCCCATGCCGCGCTTATCAAATGCGACCACGCGGGTGAACGCAGACAGCTTGCGGAGAAAACGCGCCAGCAGTGGCTCGTGCCACGCGAACTCCACGTGCGAGATGAAGCCGGGCACGAGCACGACAGCGGGCGGACCGGCCCCGAAGACCTGGTAGGCAATGTTAAGATCACCGCTGCGCGCATACTGGGTCGTCGGCGCGGGAGCCCCGCTGAGCGCGCCGGTCACCACGGCGATGCGGTTTTCGCGGGCGCCGCCGCGGTTCTCGCCGGACAGAGCCGGCCGGAGGCGGGGGGACAGGCGGCTCCGGTCCCATGCTGGAAGGCCACGACGATACCGCCCAGATGGCCGCCGCCTGAGACTAGGCCCGCCGAGATCGCCGGCGCCCAGACCCTACCGCTCCCGGCACCGGTCCCAGAGCGAACTGACAGGCCGGGCTTCATCGCTGCTCGTCGGCAAATGCGGTGTCCAGGCGCCCTGCCAGCTCTGTCATGATCACCATGGCACGGCTCCAGCGCAGGAAACTGGACAGCCGACCGCGGAGCCGTAGCCGTCCCTGCACCACGCCCCTAACTGGGTGCAACTGCTGGCAGATCACCGATTTCCATGCCGAATACGGGCCGCAGATCGTGAAAACCGATCCATCCACCAGTCCAGCGTCCGCAGCCAGAGTGTTCTCATACCAGCACCCGTCCCGGCCGACCAGACGCAGGTACAGGTCCTCGCCAACGCCGGCCGCCTCATCTGCCTCGATCACGCCGCCGACCACACCATCCCACCCGACGCCGGCCGAACGGAACGCCTGATCCGAATTCGCGAGCTCAACCCAGGCAGCCACCCACTCAGGGCTCGGAAAAATCAGCATGCAGCGCCTCCGTCGGTCGCTGCCGGCCCCCTCAATTGCGCCCACGTCGAGCGCAGGCACAAGACAATGATGAAGCTCCGCCGCGGGTTACGCCAGCCCCTGCCCGCCGTGCGGTCCGCAACTTCTGACACGCTAGCGCCTATCAGCCGGATACTGCTCATTGACGGTAAAACGGTTCTGGGGTACTCATCTGACCGGACGAGCACAGGTCCGGGCCCGCGATGGCCGGGGGGGTGCCGGACGGGTCCAGGCTCGGCGGATGTCCTCGGTCATGTTAACCGCCTTGGTCTAGGCGCCAACTCGATGACGCCTGGACCGGGCTTGCGACTGCCGTCAAATCTGTGTGTATCTGCTGTACTCGGCCGCTCCTCTGTACTGGCAGACGGATGACGCGGGAGGTGCGCGGTGACTAGTACAGAGTGCTCAGCCAGCAGCCGCACGACCGTAGCCGCGGACGGCGACCTGCCGGTGATGGCACCCGGCTCCGGGCCCGGGGAATCGGTGCATGGCGCGGGTCCTGGATGGGCCGTCGTCCAGGCGGCGGAGGGCACTCTCGACGCGCAGGTTATAGCAGGAGCTACCGCAGCCGTCCGGCGGCTGCTCGCGGCTTACGCCAGCACGCTGGACGTCCTTGACGGCCTGCCGGTGACCCCGATGGTTGCCACGAGGTGGCACTGGTGGTCGCGGCCGAGCACCCCGATTCGCCTTCCCCGCATTTCGTGGATGCTTCGCTCGCTGACGCTGTGGCACATCGATCGCGTGCTGACTGGGGCTGAGCGGATATTCCGTCGCCGGTCGGCGCTCGGCATCGCCGGGGCCGACGAGGCCGATGCCCTTGATGCCGTCACTGAATTCCGCGCGTCGCTCCCGTCCAGGTCGAGGGTCCTGCGGATCGGCGCGCTCGCCGTCGCAGCGCTCGTCGTAGCGCATGTCCTGGCAACTTTGCTGCTGCACCTTAACCAGAATCGCGTCGGCGCCAGTGTCCCGTCGCCGGCGAACATCAATTGGATCTCGTTTTCGGCGATCACCAATCAGCTGCTCGACAGAGCGCTGGGCGCGATGTCGAACATCAATCAACTGCTCGGCAGCGCGCTGGGCGCGCTGCAGCTGCCATCTAGTTCGGCCGGCCTTGTGCTCGATGCCCTGTTCAAGGCTTCCCCGGCCGTGCTCGCCGCCGCGGCCGGGCTGGTGAGCCTGTCTTTGTACCTGATCCTGTGGCCAGTGGCATGCGCGTTCCGCCTCAAGCGGCTGCTGCTCAACCTGTACCCGCATGCAGACAGCAAGCTGCGCACGACCCCGGCCTCATGGAGCATGACGCGGTCCACCGGCGTCTACGACCTGGAGCAGGAGACCTTTGCGAAGCTGGGCGCCCGCGTGCCCCGCGAGCCGCCGCTCGACCTGCTGGTATCACTACCGATACCGATCTGCTGGATTTCCTTGTGTTCCTTGTGGGTTTACTTCGTTGCCATCAGCACCGGCCTGGCCGCGGGCCTCCCGGTCGTGCTCATACTGGCAGGTTTCGTGCTGCTCTTCTATATCACGCCCGCCGCCATCCGGCTCGCCTGGCTGGCGGCGGCCTGGCGAGCACGCAATGGCCGTCCTCGCTCCGCCTGGCTGTTCGGGGACGATGTCAGCGTCCCCTGGCGTTCCAAGCCGGTGCGGTGCCGGTCACCACTGCTGATCGGCTGGCTGAGCCTGATGCTCCCTTACACGTGCCTGATCATATGGTGGCTGTGGTGGTCGACCACACGCGACCTTCGCGAGTTGGGTCGTGCGTATGACGTTAACCACCTGCGCGGCATGCACCCCGCGGCCCAGGCACTCGCGGCGGGCCCTGGCGTCGTTCTTTACGGCCTGCCGGCGCTGATCGTGCTGTCCCGCGCTCCGCGCTACGTGCGGGAAGCGCAGGCGTCAACCGGGCTCGAGCGGCCGGTCCCCCGCCACATTGCCTGGCTGGTCCTCATCTGGCCTGTGCTCTGCGTTCGGCTGCAGCGCGAGCTCAACCGCCTCTGGCAAGGCCCGGGCATACGGATCGACCAGCACGACGAGGCCATCGATCTTGCTGCGCGGCCTGCCGTGTAATCAGCCCTTCGCGCCGTGGTGGTGGCCGGCCGGGCCGCTGCCTGGGCCTGGTCGCGTTGCCGCTGGCTGCCGTCAAGCGGGCGAGTCGACCGGGAGACCAGCCGGCCGAGACGCAGTCACGCGAGGACACCTACCTCCTGAATCCGCAGTTGCGGGGGCTGTCGGTAAAGGTCCGCGGGGGCTCGGCACTAGAGGTGAAGGTGTACCGCGGCAGCCCGGGAATCCTCGAGGTGCCGGGCCGCGCCCGCGGCCGCATGCAGTCCTGGCAGAAGTGGTCCTTTCCCTTTAGCCCGCTCCGCCCCGACAGCATCGGCCCGGCCGGCTGGCAGGCGGTACGCAAGAGAAGGCG